>Ga0114951_10000359_pt1 | contig 64783 bp, 39 predicted proteins | sample AM7aDNAmetaG_FD_88677 | JGI IMG/M metagenome (GOLD analysis project Ga0114951, IMG submission 88677) | Freshwater microbial communities from Finland to study Microbial Dark Matter (Phase II) - AM7a DNA metaG | ecosystem: Environmental > Aquatic > Freshwater > Lake | place: Finland: Lake Alinen...
CAGGGCACCGGCATTTCCGGTCAAGGTTTTTACCAGAGAACCGTTAATATCATATATTTTAACTTCAATAGTATCGTTTACGGCGCTATACAAAGTAAAAGAAACCTTACTGTAAAGCGGGCTATTTGTTGTAGGCGTAAAGGTTGCCATTTTTACGATGAGAGAAGTATAAGGCGTGGCATTTGCCTCGTTGGAAAAATCGCTTTCCCCCAGCCCGTCAGCGATATTAGCGGAGACCTTGTAGGTATATTGTTTCTGCGTGAAACTCGTCGGATTGGAATAGGAGGTTTCACCCTTGGCGGTACTGTCAGTATAGGACGCGGATGTCGAAGTGCCTATAAGAGAATAGCCATTAACGCTGTCTTTTCTATAAATATTATAGGAAAGAACCTCGCCGGCTCTCCCGGCTGATATTGACCAGGTCAGATCAACGGAGTTTTCTTTAGCGGCCGCAGTAAGCCCTAAAGGAGTGGGCAAAACTTTAACTTGGCCAAAATAAACGATCTTGGTCCCCGGGCCGCCGGCAAAAAGCCCTATCTTTCCGGAAGGAAGAGAGGAAGCATCTGTGGCGTCAATCACAGGATTTCCCCAGGTTATCCCGTCGGTTGATATATAGCCCTTTATGTTTGAACCTTTACAGACTGCCCTGAGATAATAATAGGTATTGGTGCTTACCGTCGTTGCATAGGATGCAAGTGTAGTGAATCCGCCGTCATATTTTTTGAGTTCCAGCTGTCCGGCTGAATTATTCAAATTCAACAGATAATATTTATTTGGAGTAAATCTGAAGGCAAGCGCGCCGTAAGTAGCGCCGGAATCAATGATCTTTACTTTGGCCGAATACGTAAAATCCGTATAGTCATTGTAGGCAGAAACACCGTATTTACTAAGGACAGTAGGGCTGACCGTCGTATATACTGAAGTGTTCAAAGGTGTACTGCAGTCCCCCAGTTGTGCGTAAACATATTCCGTTCCGTCCTGGACTATTTTCCAGACACCCCCGATATCATTCCAGGTGCCGCCGGTCCAGCCATTGGGATCGACCAGGCAGATATCGTCAACTCTAATACCAATGAATGTGGAAGTTGTTGCGTCAGTCCTTATCCCAAGCTGGTATTGCTTAAACTGTGTATAATCCGGAAAATTAGATTGTGTGATATTGTTGGTAACCGTGATCGTAGAGGTATGTATGGCGGTAGTTGTTGAAGTATGTGTTCCGGTGGCGGTAACAACAGAGGTAATAGTATATAGCGAATAATCCGGGAAATTTTGCTGCATCTGGGCCGTTGTGACGGTTTGGGTATAAGTGCCTATGCTGGAAAATACATGAGAAAAAGTAGGATAAGTGGTTATGTAAGTTGTGGAAACCGAGGTATTACCGTCGGAATAAATACCCGGCAAAAACGGACGCCTGAAAAAATTCCAGCTTCCTGCCGTAATGCCCGTAGTTTGAGTGGCCTGAATACTGTTGGTAGAAACTGTACTGGGTGTTCCGGTCAAGGCGCCTGTATCTGTAGAAAGGTACATTTCAACGAGTGTAACACTGGAGGAACTGGAACTGGCCGGAATATAATACCAGAAGGTTAAATTGCTGTTAAGCCGCCAGTCATAATAATTCCCAATAAGATTCGTAGTTCTGAAACCGCTCCAGGCCGCTATGGTAGTTGTAATGGTGCTTGTATCCGTTGCCGTACCTGTCTTGTCCCAGACAAAAGATCTTCCTCCTTCTTTTGTATTGGCCATATCATAGCTCATGTAACCCAGGGTCGTAAGAGCCATAACTGAAGTAGTAATAGAAGTTGTCCTCCCGGAATAAACATAGGTATAGGTATCCAGCCAGGACCCGGGATCGGCGTTACAGTTATCGATCTTTTTTGAATAAGTGGGCCCGTTCCCTCCGTGATAGGAGGAAAAATCTTCGTAAGCAGAAAAACCCGGCCGGGCTGCTATAAAAAACAAAAAAACCAGCAAAACAAAACATTTTTTCATATAGGCAGTCCTCTCCTAGATCACATTTAATACGATCAAGCCGGGATCAGTACTTTTTGCCGGCTATTCAGGGAAATATACCCCACTCATTATTCGGCCAGTATCGTGTTCCCTATTTCTTCCCACTTGGAATCGTCTATCACCGTGAGGCCTTTTCGCTTTGCTTTGGGGTCAGTTTCATCAATTGTATCCAGAAGTTCTCCCAGGTCTTTCAGCATGGTCTCCATTTTTGAAACATCTCCCTCGGCGTAATCCATTGATTTTATCGTCTTGGGTATGCATGCGGGAAGATTATATCTGAAGGACTCTTCATAGACACGGGCACTGGCGCTGCCCAAAAGGCCGGAATTACCGCCCATGCCAAAATTCGCGAACCTGGAGACCGGGGCCCTCGTACTGTCGTCATCCAGAACATTTACCGTATTATAGGTATCGTTTTTTCCGGCGACCAATCCTGTTTTCCTGCCCAAAACAGCAGAACCGTAAATAAAACTATGGTTACTTGTAGTCCCATCATAGTAGAAAAGATTATCGGTCTGGGAATAGAAAATAACCTTATTTAGATTCCGGACTACAAACTGCGGGTTGGTGGCCTGACTAAAGGTAATTTCTGAGGGTGGATGCAAGTCTTTGTTGGTATTCTCCTGAAAAGAAATATAGACCTGCCCCGCTGATATAACGGCTACAGGATTGGCCCTTTCGTCTCCCATAGTATAGGGGCAGGGAACCCAGACGCTTGAGTTATTCCAGTAACTGTAGTTGATACTCCCCAAATATACATCCTTTGTTGAAACTATCGTTATTTTTTTCTTCGGCACGCCTGTAATGAATAACGGCACCTCCGCAAATATCAACCCGTACTTCGGCCAGTTATCCTCATCCAGCTGAGAAAGGTCCAGTCCCACATAATCCACCCACTGGTCGGTGCAGATAACCTTGTAGGGATTGTTAATGGCCCCACTCACGGATATTATTTCCTTCCTGTTCGATGTGTAGGTTATATTAACAGACTGAATTCCAATACTCTGCGGATCGCTGTTAATGAACTGAATTGAACCGTAGTCTATTTCTGCGTTTCCTCCGCCCTCAAGTATATAGCTTACTTCCCAGGCAAATGTCCCGCCCGGCCCGCCTATCGCAGGAATACCTGCCCCGGCAAAATCCGTAAAGGTAGTACCGTCCCCTTTTACCCATGCTCCGCCGTGCCACCAGCCCTGCGGAACTCCAAGATAATTCACCACCGCGGTTTCACCTATATGCGAAACTGTTGCTGTATCTGTTTTAAAGAAGTTTACATACGCTCCGGCAGCGGCTAAAGGCTGGTAATGCAGGCCTGCTGTTGCAGGGTAAGCAACCGGATCACCAACACAACCCATTTCTGGCCTGCCAAACCAGTACACGGCTCCAGCATGTGTCGTATGATCCCAGCCGGTCGGATTTACACCGGTTACCGTATTTCTTATCATAGGCCTTAGATTGACCTGCGCCCCGCCGCCGGCTTTTATCAAGCCTGAATGCGGTTCATATTGGGCAGTTCCCAAAGGGGCAGTGCGTTGCTCCCACTCAATCCAGCGCGAGTCATAGCCGGAAGCGCTTATCCCGTTCACTCCCCATTGCGGGCTCATATCAACCCCGTTGCCGTCTTTCGGCCCGGTAACAGGGATTGGGCTTGTTGTTATATCTTCCCGCCAGCCGGTACCAAAAGGCATCCCGTTATATTTTGAAAACCAGTGCCGGTTGCTATAGCCGTACTCATTCCCCGGATTAAGCGAGTAGTCATAAGTATTTATTACAGTGGCCGAGATCCCTCCCGGATTCATAAAAGAGGCCGTCTGATAGTACCTCCCCCACCCGTACTCCGCGTCAAGAGGGATCTCATTACTGAGAAAGTTCTTCATCACTACCGTGCCCCCGATTATATCCCAGTTCACAGGGCTTATCTGCGCATCCGGAAAATAATTCGTCGTATCGTTGGTACCGTAAAGCATATGGCATTTATTCGCCTTGATAGGCGACCCGGCTCCTAAATTAAACCCCGGCCTGAAAATTATACTCGGATTGTTATACCAGTAACTTTCACCGCTGATTATCTGATAATCATCATTATTGACATTCCAGCCCCCGACACTCAGATTTTTACAGGTGGCATAGGTGAAAGGATTATAATACGCAAAATCATAATCAACCATCGGGTTTAAAACCGTGGGAAAGGTCGCCAGTCCGCCGGGTTTGCCGTGCTGAAGAAAACTGACCACCTCTTCACCATGATTTACAAAAGGAAAAGGCGTTTTCCTTTTTGCACCCATATTATAAAAACCACCGATCTTGGCCCCGGGTATGGAGGTACTTTTGGTGTTCTTTATATAAAAATTCTCATCAATATACCTGTTGAAAACATTATAGACCTCGTCTTTTGTCGGACAGTAGATATTATACGCCCCGTGGAATTTGTCCTGCAGAAGGTGCCTGGTCTTCCCGTCAAGCTGCTGGACATCAAAGGTTACGTTGGGAGTGGACTGCGTGGGCACGGGCTGGTAATAGTCAAAATTCGGGTACCAGTAATTATTGTTAGTTATGATAGCATCATTGTACTGGAAAGCGCCCGGAACGACATTGCTGTCGGTATTGTGCGTAAAGTAATGCTGGTCTGTCGGGATCCCGGTCCAGTCAGGTGTACCCCATTTTACAACTCCTTCCCCGACCCTTACATCCCCGTCAAAGGGATACGGAACCCAGAAGGTCCCGTTACAGTGTATCGTGGGGCCTTTTAAAGTTTCACTCTTCATAAAATATGAATGATTAATTACATATCCGCTGGTTGAAGGCGAATCCCTGCTGACTGCCACAAAAAATGACCCGTTGGCGTAGACCGGCCCGATTATCCAATCCGAGTTTATTTTCATTCCCGAATCCCCGTTCCAGAAAAATAGATAATCCGTCGGTGAATCCATCCGGAGCCGCAGGATAAGGGACACCCTGAAACCGTCCGTCCTTTCTTCGGGAAGATATTCGTCCAGCCGTTTGTACTTTTCAATCGGTACGGTTATTCCTTCCGACGCTATAATTATTTCATGCACGCCCGGCCCGTTTATCGGGGAGATCCCGACTTTATACGAACCGCTGACCGTTCCGTCGCTGTTGGTTCCAAAATTTTTCCCTTTGGCCAGGCCCTTGCAGATGCTGACAATTCCGCTGTAGCCGTTGTTCTTATCCGGGTCCAATTCGGGATCAAACCAGTTCTTTACCACATAATATTTTGCTTCAGAAAGCCCCGCTTTTGCGATCCAGAAGGCCTTTTCACTTTCGGAACTTTTTGTTATATGCATGTAGTTGAGGAGGGTAAGCTGCAGGAGAACACCGGCAAGAAAGAGAAGCATTACCATAAGGACTAATGTCAATACTAAGACCGACCCCTTTTCTTTTCTTCTCATAAAACCCCTCCGAAAACTCTTCCATATTATGTTGCCGGGCATTAAGCCCTGACCCTGTCTATAGTTTAAAATATGATTAGCAGGTTGTCAAGAGAAAATATCCCTATTCTGCCAGTATCGTGTTCCCTATTTCTTCCCACTTGGAGTCGTCTATCGCCGTCAGGCCTTTTCTCTTTATTTGCGGGTTAGTTTCATCCAAAGTTCCCAGAAGCACTTCCAATTCCTTCAGCATGGTCTCCATTTTTGAAACATCTCCCTCGGCATAATCCATGGACTTTATGGTCTTGGGTATGCATGCGGGAAGATTATACCTGAAAGATTCTTCATAGGCACGGGCACTGTTGCTTCCTAAAAGGCCCGCGTCACCGCCCATGCCAAAATTCGCAAACCTGGAGAATGGGGCCCTGGTACTATCGCTGTCAAGAACATTTACGGTATTAAAAGTGTCATTTTTACCTGCGATCAGCCCGGTTTTTCTCCCCAGGACCGCGGAACCATAAATATAACTATGATTATTTGGTGTTCCGTCACAGTAGAAAAGGTTGTCGGTCTGGGAATAAAAAATAACCTTATTTAGATTTCTTACGACCAGCTTTGAATTAGTGCCCTGGCTCCTCATAATTTCCGAGGCCGGATATAGATCTTTGTTCGTATTTTCCTGGAAAGAAATATAGACCTGCCCCGCCGATATTACCGCCACCGGATTTGCCCGTTCATCACCCATAACATAGGGACAGGGGACCCAGGCGCTTGCATTATTCCAGTAACTGTAATTGATACTCCCCAGGTAGACATCCTTCGTTGAAACTATCGTAATTTTTTTCTTCGGTACACCCGTAATGAACAACGGCACTTCGGCAAAGATCAAGCCGTACTTCGGCCAGTTATCCTCATCCAGCTGGGAAAGGTACAAACCCACATAATCCACCCACTGGTCGGTGCAGACAACCTTGTAGGGATTGTTAATGGCCCCGCTCACGGAGATTATTTCCTTCCTGTTGGACGTATAGGTAACGGTGACATCCTGAATTCCGATACTCTGCGGATCGCTGTTAATGAATTGGATCGAACCATAATCGATCTCATGATTTCCACCACCCTCAAGCGTGTAGCTGACTTCCCAGGCAAACGCTCCGCCCGGCCCGCCTATCGCAGGAATTCCAACCCCAGGAAAATCAGAAAAAGTAGTACCGTCAGCTTTTACCCATGCTCCGCCGTGCCACCACCCCTGAGGGACTCCAAGATAATTTACAACCGCCTTTTCTCCCACATGAGAAACAGTAGCTGTATCTGTTTTAAAGAAGTTTACATACGCTCCGGCCGCGGCTAAAGGCTGGTAATGCACGTTTGCTGTTGCAGGATAGGCAGCCGGATCACTGATACAGCCCATTTCTGGCACGCCGTACCAGTAAACGGCTCCTCCATGCGTCGTGTGCCCCCATCCGGTGGGATTAACCCCGGTTACCGTATTTCTTATCATAGGCCTTAGATTGATCTGCGCTCCGCCGCCGGCTTTTATTATTCCGCAATGCGGTTCGTATTCGGCAATACCTTTCGCGGGTGCCCGGACCTCCCAGTCACTCCAGCGTGAATCGAAACCGGAACTGCTTATTCCGTTTACCCCCCATTGCGGGCTCATGTCAGCACCGTACCCATCTTTAGGCCCGGTAACAGGTATCGGGCTTGTTGTTATATCTTCCCGCCAGCCGGTCCCGAAAGGCATCCCGTTATATTTTGACAGCCAATGCCGGTTCCTGAAACCATACTCATTCCCCGGAGTTGGCGAGTAATCATAGGTGTCTATTACCGTCGCCGCGATCCCCCCGGGATTCATAAAGGAGGCCGTCTGGTAGAACCTGCCCCACCCGTACTCAGCATCAAGCGGGATCTCATTACTGATAAAATTCTTCATCACTACCGTGCCCCCGATTATATCCCAGTTCACGGAGCTTATCTGCGCATCAGGAAAATAATTCGTTGTATCATTCGTTCCGTAGAGCATATGGCATTTATTCGCCTTGACAGGCGACCCGGCTCCCAAATTAAATCCCGGCCTGAAAATTATACTTGGATTGCTCCACCAGAAACTTTCACCGCTGATTATCTGGTAATCATCATTATTGACATTCCACCCCCCGACACTCAGATTTTTACAGGTGGCATAGGCGAAAGGATTATAATACGCAAAATCATAATCAACCATCGGATTTAGGACCGTGGGAAAGGTCGCCAGGCCTCCGATTTTTCCGTGCTGGAGGAAACTTACCACCTCTTCACCATGATTCACAAAAGGAAAAGGTGTTTTTCTTTTTGCCGCCATGTTATAAAAGCCCCCCACCTTACCTCCGGGAATGGAGGTACTTTTTGTGCTCTTTATATGAAAATTCTCGTCAATATACCTGTTGAAAACGCCATAGACTTCGTCTTTTGTCGGGCAGTATATATTATATGCCCCGTGGAATTTATCCTGGAGCAGATGCCTGGTCTTGCCGTCCAGTTGCTGGACATCAAAGGTTACATTAGGCGTGGACTGCGTGGGCACAGGTTGATAGTAGTCAAAATTTGGATAGTAATAGTTATTATTAGTAATGATCAAGTCATTGTATTGAAAAGCTGCAGGAACAGCATTGCTGTCGGTATTGTGCGTAAAGTAATGCTGGTCCGTCGGGATCCCGGTCCAGTCGGCCGCTCCCCATTTTACCACCCCTTCTCCGACCCTTACGTCCCCTTCAAAAGGATACGGCACCCAGAAAGTCCCGTTACAGTGTATCGCCGGGCCTTTCAGGGTTTCACTCTTCAGAAAATACGAATGATTAATGACATACCCGGAGGTTGAAGGAGCATCTTTGCCGACAGCGACAAAAAAAGAGCCATTAGCGTAGACCGGCCCGATTATCCAGTTCGAGTCCATTTTCATCCCCGAATCCCCGTTCCAGAAAAAAAGATAGTCCGTCGGTGAATCCATCCGGAGCCGCAGGATAAGGGACACCCTGAAGCCATCCGTCCTTTCTTCGGGAAGATATTCGTCCAGCCACTTGTACTTTTCTATCGGGACCGTAATGCCTTCCGACGCGATAATTATTTCATGCACGCCCGGCCCGTTTATCGGGGAGATCCCGACTTTATACGAACCGCTGGCTGTGCCGTCGCTGTTGGTCCCAAAATTTTTGCCTTTGGCCAGTCCTTTGCAGATGCTGACAATTCCGTTATAGCCGTTATTTTTATCCGGATCCAATTCGGGATCAAACCAGTTCTTTACCACATAATATTTTGCTTCAGAAAGACCGGCTTTTGCGATCCAGAAGGCCTGTTCACTTTCGGAACTTATTGTGATATGCATGTAATTGAGGAGAGTAAGCTGCAGAAGAACACCGGCAAGAAAAAGAAGCATGACCATAAGGACCAAAGTTAATACCAGTATTGAACCTTTTTCTTTTTTTCTCACTGAACCCGCCCAAAAACTCTTTTACATTTGTGTTGTACTGCCGGCAGCAGCGCGCGCGCTTAAAAAAACCTTATCTTCACTCTATTTCCACCGGGCACATTTTGTAACTATCCTTAAAGGAAAATTTAACCAGGTATCTCCCTTTAAGCTTCTGTTCCGGAACAAGGCTTGTACCGTCCCAGCTTTCACTCATCCCGCCGTTGCTTGCGGTAGTTTTGCTTAAAATATTACCAAGTAATTTCACCCCGGTTTCATCGAAAAGGTCAACCTGTACATTCCCGGTCCCGAGGCAGCCGGCATAGAATTTCATCCGCTCGCCTGCCTTTATTTTATCTGGAATACAGACGGCCGCGGTAATGTCTTTCATCGGGTAAACAGGTATGGCAGGTATTTTAACTTCCCCGGCAACATACTTTCTTTTAAAAGATACGGGTTCTTTCAGGGTAACATTTTTCATATAATCCAGTTCTATCTCGGCAGAGGCCCCGTGCTGTTTTTCAAGCTCGCTTTTTTTAAGCGCGCGGAGTACAGCGTTAAAATCTACCAGCCCGTCCCACAGGCAGCCGGCCTCCGTATTGCCGTCCGCGCTTTTGAAAACCGGATTTTTTTCGTCCTTGTTCCACATCCAGAGGTTTGTGTTAATTATCCGCTCCAGATCTTTTTGCTCGAAGACCAGCCCCGAATGATAGGCCTCGGCGATATCATGGATCTCCGCGTACTGGTACCCGGACCTGGACGGATGGACGCTGACCCAGTGCTTGGGAATGGAACCGATATCCCAGGGGTTATAAGGTTCCCAGTAATTCCAGACATACCGGTCTTCATCTTCAAAATATCTGAACCTGCTCTTAAAAATGGCAAATAATTTTTCGGCTTTGGCCCTGTAAAATTCCTCTTTTGTTATCCTGTAGATCCTCAAGGCAACAAGCGCAACGACATTTTGTTTGTTAAAAGGAAGATTTAATTTTTTTGAAGGAAAAGTTACCCATTCTCTTGTTTTCTGGTCTATGTACCGCTCCGAAGTTGAATAGCCCGCCCCGGTCAGATATTCATACCAGGTCCCGCGTTTATCCCATTTTTCAATATAATGTTTTTTAGCGAGTTCAATATACTCCCTGGCTTTATCCTCGTATTTCGCCCTGATGGAACGGTCTTTTAAAACTACCTCCGCAAATCTCAAGAACTCTCTTATCAAGACACCGTCTCCCACATGACAGTCCGAGTCCACTTTTGCGTCATATTCATACGGGCCGACCCAGCCCTTATAGCCGTCCGGAGAAACCTCCATTTTGGAAATAAGCCAGTCAAAATATTTTACGCCCTCATCAAGCCATTTTGTATCCTTGTAGGCCTGGTAAGCCGTGACATAAGCGGTTATACCGTAAGCCGCGTGCCAGCAGAAGTCCTCACCCCGGGGATTTATTTTAAGCTGCCCGTTATTTTGCATATCATTGCGATAGGCAGCCGGATCCGGAGCGGAAAAACACAGGCAGGGTATAAACAGGAAAGCAAGAAAATATTTAGGCATAAGTCAGGCCTCCTTTTTTCCAATAGCATTGTCTTATAACCTATTTATTCAAGTTTTGCAAGTAATTTTCCAACTCAACTCCAACTCAGCCACATATCGGGGATTGTCCTTATCGGCAATCAGTGTTTTACTTTCCTAAATAGATTGCCGGAAATCCCTCGTCTATGTAAAAAGGTAGCTGCATCCCTTCAAGGTGTGAAAAATGCTTTAAAACACGCAACTTAAAAACTGAAAACATCATTTTATCATACTGAGCTGCTCTTTGCGAAGTATCCTTGCCTTTCATTAAAGAACAGAGATCCTTCGCATCATACCACTCAGGATGACAAGAAAGTGGGAAACTCCTGATACCATACTTTTCCAAAGCATTTCAGGGGGGTACTATCTGCCTTCCCATTCCCACTCCTGAGGCGGTAATTATTGCTTCTATTTTAAAAAAGTGTTAGAATCTTTTTATGAAACTGATAAATATTTACCCGGAAATTTCCGCGGGCAAAATAAAGCCCGTGCACGGCATAAATAACGGGCCTGTCTCTTACGGGGCTATGGTAGATGTTTCAAGCTATTACAAAGAGATCCGCTTCCCCTTTATCCGCCTGCATGATACCAACTGGCCGTATCCGAGAGAAGTTGACATTTACACTATTTTTCCTGACTTTTCTAAAAACCCTGCAGATACAAAGAGCTATGATTTCTCAAGAACGGACACCTATATCAGCTCCATCCTTACGGCAGGGTCAAAGATCGTATTCCGGCTCGGAGTAAGTATTGAACACACAAAGAAAAAGTATTACGTGCACCCTCCCGAAGATCCCGATAAATGGGCAAAGATCTGCCTCGGAATAATAAAGCATTACAATGACGGCTGGGCAAAGGGCTTCAAATATAATATCAAATACTGGGAGATCTGGAACGAGCCGGACAATCCTGATAAGAACTGTATGTGGACCGGCACCGTGAAAGCTTACCTGGAGCTTTACAAGGCGGCCTCAAGAGCAATAAAAAAATACGACCCGGAATTAAAAGTAGGCGGCTTTTCCGCGACCATGGTTAACCCGGAATTTGATGCCCAATTTTTTAAGTTCTGCAGGAAAAATAAGCTCCCTCTTGATTTTTTTTCCTGGCACACCTACACCGCCGACCCGGAAAAGATCAAAGCCAACGCAAATTATGTAAAAGAAATGCTTGTCCGGCATGGCTACTTGAAAACAGAAAGCCACTTCAACGAGTGGAACTACTGGCCGCATGAAGCCGCCAGGCCGGCCTTTAGAGCCGGCAATGAATATAATACCGAAAGAACTTTTGAGCGGGCAAAAAGCGAGGAAGGCGCCAGCTTTGACGCCGGGATACTTCTCCTGCTTCAGGACCTGCCGGTAGATGTTGCCAACTACTATGACGGCCAGCCCACCTCCCTGTGGAGTTTGTTTAACAACTACGGCGTGCCGCAAAAAAATTACTATGCTTTTAAAGCCTTCAAGGAACTTTACAACTACCGGGACAGGATCAAAACCGAAATTATTGAGGGCCGGGAGGGATTTTTTTGCTGCGCGGGAATAAAAAGAAAAACCGGTGAAATAGCCGTGTTAATGAGTAATTTTTCAGAAAAAGAAAGCAATTACAAACTTAATTTTACGGGTAAACCCGGGGAAATATCTTCCTGCAACAAATATGTTCTTGATAGAACAAAAAATCTTGAATTTACCGGGAAAAGATATTTTAAGCGCTCAACCGGTCTGCTTATTTCCGTTAAAAAACATTCGGTAGTTTTACTGAAGATCAAATAGGATAAAAAGGCAGTTAAAAAGAACCTTGTAATAGTTGATCTAGTTATCTGCGCAGCTTTGTCATCCTGCCTGTCCGCCTGTGGAGGAAGCGCTTTTGACGAAGGCTCCCTGTATTTTAGGTCTGAAAAGCAGGGATGTTTCGCCAAAAAAAGGCTCAACATGACAACAAAAAAAGGGGCCAATCTAAATTCTAAGAAGTGCTTTTAAAAGCAGTAGTGTCAAACAGTAAATGAAAGATATGGAGAAAAAGGCAGTTAAAAAGAAACTTGTTATGGCAGAAGTAGTTATCTGAATAGCTTTGTCATCCTGAGTCTCTTTTGACGAAGGATCTCTGTATCTTAAGTCTGAAAAGCAGGGATGTTTCGCCAAAAAAAGGCTCAACATGACAACAAAAAGACTGGATAGGCAATCTAAATCAGAAGAAGTGCTTGTAAAAATAGACGTAAGCATAAATTTACTAAAAGAAGTTTGACAGTACCATAAAAGGCAGAAGGGAGAACCTTATGAAAAAACAAAAAATAATAGACGGCCACATGCATTTTCAGAACATAAATAAGATCAACAAGGCCGTGGAAACGATGAACAAGCTGGGGTTTCAAAAAACCTGTTGTATGGCTCTGATCAATACGGACAGAGTGAACTTTAACCCGGAAGAACTCTATTTCAAAAGCAAATACCCAAAAAAAGTATATATTTGCGGGGCTCCTGACTATACAAAACTGATAAAAAACAGGAAAGATTCCGCAGAAGATCAGGAAAAACAGGTAGGCCTTATGCGGGAAGCGGGCTTTGACGGGGTTAAGATAATAACCGGGAAACCCTCCTATTATAAATTTACAGACACGCCTTTTGATGATAAAAAGTTCTCCGGTTTCTTCCGGCGGCTTGAAGAAACCGGCTTCCCTTTGCTTTTCCACGTCGGAGACCCGGCGGCATACTGGAACCCGAAGGACGCTTTTTCAAACCTGAGGGGCTGGAACTATACAAAAGGCGGCTTTGTAAAATTTCCCGAACTTTTAAGACAGGTGGAACAGGTCTTAAGGCGTTACCCGAAATTAACGGTGATCTTTGCCCATTTTATGTTCCTGGCCTATGATCTTAAAAGAGTCGAAGGGTATTTTAGAAAATATCCCAATATGTATGTGGATGTTACCCCGGGTACGGAACTTTATTATGACCTTTCCAAAGATCCTGCCGGGGCCAGAAAGTTTTTTATAAAATGGCAGGACCGGATCTTATACGGCACCGATCTTTTCTATACCGGCGGGCCGGTCCCTTCCAAAAAAGAGAAATTTGCAGACCTGACGGAAAGAAATTCCGAAATACTGGAAGGCCTGAAAAAGTTCTTTACCACGGACCGTGAATTAAAACTCTTCAGGAGTTCGGACCTTAAGGTCTATAACATATCCCTGGACGCTTCCATAAAGGGAATAAAACTTCCCGGGAAGGTGCTGGATAAGATATTTTACAAGAATTTTGAACGCTTATTTGGAGCTGTTCCGGCAAAGCTCGAGCCCGGTAAAGCGCTCGAAATAATACTTACAGTTAAAGCAAACGCCAGGAAGACCCCTCTAAACAGAAAAACACTGGACAGGATCATAAGGCATTTTGAAAGAATGGAATAATATTCGGGGTTTGCTTCGTCATATGCTCCACCACAAAGCGTTGGTGAATCTACGACCTCCCTATCGGTCGATTGGTACTGTCAAACTTCTTTTAGTAAATCTCTGCTTACATCTGCTTTTACAAACACTTCTTCGGATTTAGATTGCCTATCCAGTCTTTTTCTTGTCATGTTGAGCCTTTTTTTGGCGAAACATCCCTGCTTTTCAGACTTAAGATACAGAGATCCTTCGTCAAAAGAGACTCAGGATGACAAAACTATTCAGATAACTACTTCTGCTATAACAAGTTTCTTTTTAACTGCCTTTTTCTAAATATCTTTCATTCCAAATACGGCTGTCAGCTATATTCGTAGTCTAATCGCGTCCAAGGATGACACATGAAAAAAAGGCCCGCAAAACTTTTCTTGTTTTACAGACCTTATAGACTTTATAAACCTTATGAACTTTAGACCTTGAAGACCTTTCTTCTCTTTATAGACCTTATGGACTTTTGACCTTACAGACCCTTTTCCCCTTTATAGACCTTACGGACTTTTAGACTTTATGGACATTTTCTTGAAATTTTTTCAAGAAAATATCTTTACTTAACCACCACTTTTTTGACCACATGATGTCCGGCATCATCTCTGAATAAAACAAGGTACAAACCTCTGACCACCTTTTCACCGCCCGTGTTAGTGCCGTCCCATTCTGCCACGCCGTTTGCGGCATCGTTGTAGTTTTTACCGTTGTTAGTACCGGCCGGCAGTGACAGGACAAGTTCGCCGCTTAAGGTATAAATATTTATATTCGTGTTGGCAACCAGTCTTACAAATTTCACCGTATTATTCACGGCAGCGTCAAAACTCACGGGATTCGGATAACTTTCCACATCACTAAGGTCGGAACCGTACTTGCCCGCGTAGGCCAGCCGGTAGACCGAGAAATGCACCAGAGAAACACTTACGGTCTTCGCTACCATATCAACCGCCTGGTCTTCAGAAACCAGTTTCCACATACCCCTTGCCGTATCAAGTTCAAATATTCTCAGGTTTTTTTCTATGTTCGGATCATTTATCCCGTTATATTTGATCTTGAAGGTGACCGCGCGGCCGCTGTTAAAACTTACCCCCAATTTGGAAAGGCTGAGTTCATATATATTGTTCGCAATCGCCGGGTAGATCTTAATAAGATTTCCTTTTATCCCGTTGTTGGCTGTCGCAACCAGGCCGGGATTGCTCATGGTCTGTGAAATTATCAGCGCAACATCATCGTTAAATGTGCCTGAAGGGACAATTACTTTTGTATTGTCAATAAAGGTCACAACCTGGTCTGCTCCGAGATTTTGCGGTATCAACAGGTCAAAATGCTGCGCGGCAGAGGTATTTGAACCTCCGATCGCGCTTATAATGGGGTCAAATCTGCCTGAATTATTTACAGGAGGGAAAGTAACGATAAGTTGATTTTCATTGACCGAAATAACAGTTCCCGCAGAACTTGCAGGATCATTAAGTTTAACACCCGTAACGCCGATATAATTATCCCCGACTATCGTCAGGGTATTTGAAGCCGTATTAAGTCCTTCGGCCGCATTTACGGTATTTACCAGCGGTATCCCGTAAACCTTTAAAGCGCCTGTCAAATAGGAGGAATTCCCATCGCTATTTATTACATAGGGAGACCACCTGCCCTGCGCAACAGAAGTCAGATCAAAAACACAGGACAAGCTATTTGAGGTATATACTTCAAACTCATTAAGTTTAAGGGTACTATTGGTCGAACCGGTTGTAATATTGACGCGGACAAACTGGTACCCCGGCTGGCTGTTAAGGTAATGCGTTACCGAACCCCCGGCTGAGAAGGAGACTACAGAAGTGGCGGTAGTCCAGTTATTTATGCCATCAGGGGAAACATCTATTGTGTAGTTTTTGCCAAAAGAAATGCTATCCCAGTTAAGTACAACTTTCGTTATTGAATAGGCCGCGCCAAGGTCAACTTTCAACCATTGAGGCATGCTGACGCCGGCCCTGGCTTCCCACCAGGTTGTACCATTCCCGTCAACAGCGAGATTCGGGGTCTGTGTGCCGTAAGTTGAAGACGCGGTGGCAGAGACTGAAAGGGCCTTATTTACAAATGCCACCCCTGTTCCGTTTATAACGCTGCTTCCTTTAACCAGTTGCGTTGTCAAGCCGGGGAAGAAACCGGTGCCGGTAAGTGTGAAAGTAGCCGGTCCTGTGCTGCCTGCAATACTGGGCTGCATATCCGACAGGATGGGGCTGTCACTTGTTATGGTGAAACCTGCAGCCAGTCTCCCTGTTTTACTGTCATCATTATGCGTATAAACAACATCCCAGGTTCCCGGACCCATGCCGTTGAGATTAAAAACACACCTGGCAGTTGTTGAATTCAAGACTGTAAGTGATGTCCCGAGAATATCTACAGGCTGTCCCACTTTGGATAAAGAAGCGGCGGGAAGCCCTCCTGCTCTAAAAAAAGTACCGTTCAGCGTGACGGTTATGACGGCCGTGTTCGCTCCCGTTGAAGGTGAAATTGAGGAAACAACGGGAGTGGCGTTTGTTACCAACAAACCGCCGCTGAATGTTTGTGACTGGGCATCCGCTACATTTGTTTCTTTAACATCCCAGGGCCCGACAGCAACATTCAATAAATTAACGGTGCAAACCACATAGCCGGCCGAACCTGTAACAACTGTGGTCGTGGTCCCTATAACATCCGTTTCCCCGGCTTTTTTAAGTGTAATAAGAGCGTCCGGCTTAAAGTTTGTGCCGTTTATGGTAAGAGTCTTGACACCGGAATTTTCCAGCGTGCTCGGATTTACCCCTGTAACTGTCGGGGAGTAGACACTTATGGTAAATCCTGAGGTAAGCGTCGCTGCAAGGGTGTCAGGATTTGTAACTACAACATTCCACAGACCTGCCGGCGCCCCGGTAGTTGAAAACCCTGCACCCATAAGAGAACTGCTATAAATGGCAGCGCCGTTACTGTGTGAAGCTGCTGTAGATCCATAGATCCCTCTTGCGCCATTCCAGAGTTTTAATATATTTTTAGTTGAGGTTTCTGCAAGCATAACTTCACTGTCGATCTTGATGGTCCCAACCTCTACGACCCCGACTTTATTTGAAACTACCGTTGAATAAGTCCCGGCAGTTGTCCCGTAGGCACCCCTTGTACAACCGGTCAATCTCAGGGTATTCCCGCTCGCATCTTCAAGCGTATCGGTATAACTCACGAGTTCATAGCCCAGCGAGTCGGTTCCTATCTTCACCACCCCGGCTTTAGAAAATTTAGACAACGAATCGTAGCCCGTAGTAAAGTTCGAGAAGGTCAAACCAATAGAAGTTGCAACAGGATATATATCCTCGCGAAGATAAGCGGCATTCACTAAAAATACCCCGGAATTGGTGGCATGCGTTGCCGCTGTGCTTCCACTTATACCTCTGGTCAAAGACTGAAATTGATATCCGCCGTAAACCTGTCCCACGCGCATTATTTCATCGTCTACTCTAACGGTACAGCCGCCCCAGAAACTCCCGGTATTGCTCAAGTTAAAAGAATTTGTGCTTACTGAAGTTACTGAAGTTGTTGAATAAGAGTTTGAATCCGCAAGAAACCCAGCCGTCCCGCTCCCGCTCGCGAGAGGATTTATTAAGACGCTGGAGACCCCGCTGACATTGAGTACCTGGGCAAGCGACGTTGCACCGCTGGCCCGGTAAACGGTAACATAGGAGGCCAAAATATTAGCCCCGTTCGTAACACAGGTTATTTTAAAAGAGGCGGAAGTATTAAAGGTTACGCCTTCGACTTTGGAGTCAACATTTTCATCAACGTACGCGCTCGAAGGAATGATCCGGATAAGTTCCGGGGCTCTTGTTATCGTGAACCCGTTCACTATCGTTGCTTTTGAACTGTCAGTGTTGGCAAGCACCACATTATAGGTACTGGCAGTAGTGCCGGTCAGAGGCAAAGACGCGGTCAAAGTGGTCAGGCTCGTTGCTGAAACGGAGGTCGCATTTATCGTACTCGCACCGGTCAATTTTAGCGTCACTCCCGGATAAAAATAATTGCCGGTGACCGCAACGGTTATATTCCCCTGATTATTGGGCCCAAAGTTAGGTGTTATGGTTCCTGCTGTTATCTGCCCGGCGGCAATGACGGTAATACCGCCGGTGTTAGTCGCGCTCTTTGAATCGGTATTGGTAAGAATGATATCCCAGGTGCCCGGGGCTTTCCCCGTAAGGTCAAAAACAGTTGATGCGCCGGCTCCCGAGGTCCCGGCCGTAAGTACAAGCGTACCCGTACCTGTTATATCGGTGAGGGAGGTTTTAACCATTCTTATGGAAGCGCCGGGATAGATATTACTCCCGCTTACGGTCACGGTCAAACTGCCGGTATTTGTCGCGCTTGAAGGTACGGTGGTCAAACCGGAAGGTGCAGTTGCAGTTATAGTAAGCGCGCTTACTTTTGTTCCGAAGATCGTGTCAGGCGCCGGGTTTGTAACTATGAGATCCCAGTTACCGGGTGCCTTTTTAGTAAGATCAAAAGCGCAGCTTATGGTCGTCACACTGGTAACCGAAACCGAGGTGCCGCCTATGGAAGGTTGTCCCGCCAGAGAAAGGTTTGTGGTCGAGCCCACCTGGAAATAATTCCCGGATATTGTTACGGTAAGATTTACCGTATTGGTTGAAGTTGAAGGGGAAATCGCCGAAACCACCGGTGCGCCCACGCCAAATCCTGCGGAAAGCAGCCCTGTCTGACTGTCATTATTTGTTATGAGCAGATCCCTCCAGCCGGATTGAATTCCGGCCGCGGTTAATGCAAAGGTTGCGGTCATCTGGGTAGCTGAGTTTATTGAAACACCGGTGCCGTTAATAACCGCAAGCGTTACTGCGGTCAAACTGGTTGTAGCGCCCGGGAAAAAATTGGACCCTGTTATTGTTACCGTAGCAAGTGAGCCAATCGCGCCCCCTTGCGGGTTAACACTTGTTATCACAGGCGCTGCCGCAACCACAGTAATATTCACCGCGTCAGTTGAAATACTGCCGTCAGTATTCGTAAGTTTAACACGCCAGTCACTCGCGGGCGCTCTATTTAGAAAATTAAAATTCGCGATCAGCGTGGAAGGGGGCAATATTGTAACTACTGTCCCGGGGATATTAATATCCTTCCCTGAAAGATTTGTCAGGTAAACCGTCGCGCTGGGACAGACCTGCGAACCGGATATTGTAACCTGCACAGTACCCGTATTACTGATTTGAGACGGTGAGGTGCTTGTAACTCCGGGAGGATCTACATTTATCGTGAAATTTGTCGCGGCAGTGGAATAGTCGCTGTCAACCCCTACGGAACTGGTCACCAGGATCTTCCAGATACCGGGGGAATGGATATTAAGCCCGACTTGAAAATCCGCCGTTATCTTATTGGTTGCTACTACAGTATTAGTGCCAATTATATCAACGTCCGCTGCATCCTGCCTGCGCAGTTTCGCGGTCGTTCCCGGGAAAAAGTTGGAGCCGTTAATAGTTATATTCAGAGTAGAAACCGCCGAAGCGTTCACGCTCGCGGGCGTAAAAGTTGAGATGGCCGGAGCGGGAGCGGTTATGGTAAAGCCGGTTGTCATAACCCCAAGCTTACCATCAACATTTGTCACGGCAATATTCCTGGCGCCGGGAGCCTGGCCGTCTATATTAAAAGTACAGGTCATAGTATCCGCAAGCGGGCTTGCAATAGTCAGGACCGTTCCATTTATTGTGGAAAAGCTCGCGCCTGTTAACTGGATCGCCGCCCCCGCCGCAAAATTACCCCCCGACACGGTTACGGTAACAACCGAAGTATTAAGAGCTGAGGTAGGCAGGATTCCGGACACGACCGGATTGTCAAGCATCTTAAATTCCACAGAAGGCTGTATATTGGGTAAAGAGATCCAGGAGACGCCCGTAGTTGTAGTGTTCGTCAGATTAATGTTATGTTCAGCACCGTTACTTAAGTTTTTATAAGAAACCGGCGTGGTTGTGGTTGTGGCATATATTCCCTGGGAAGCAGAAAGGCCGTAATAATGCGTAGCATCCCCGGTGCCGGTAATATCGGTCGTGGAAGTTCCCTGATACAGATACATGTAGTACTTTACCCCTGCGCTAAAAACTACGGGAGGATAATCAGGGGTATAATTTATTGAAAAAAACGCCCCGTTCTGCCAGTTTACCAAGGCCGCGTAGGATAATTGTTTACAAAAAACAACAGAACTGTCAGAGGCCTTGATCGCTTTTATAAAACATTCATTTGGGCAGTTCCGCGCCCCGCCGGTACCGCTTGCGGTTAATATCAGTCCAACGCCCTTTGTAACAAAATTCTTTGAGGGTGTAATTTCATATCCGGTGCGTTGAGCTCCATATACAGTAACCGGTGCTCCGGGATAAGGTGAGGCTCCCATAACATTCCCGGAAATAGTGCCATCACTATATTTAAGGACATAAGAAGGGATGGCCTGTTCGGGCATGGCCCAGCTTGTGGAAGGAGCCCAGCTTGTACCTTTCCATTGCAAAACCTGTTCATCATCACGGGTCGTAAGCGTGGTTGAGTTAAAATAATATTTTCTGGGGCCGCCTCTCACATACATAAAACACCAGCGATTGGAAGCGTCACCGGTGCCATTCAAAGTATACATAACGAGGTGATAAATATTTCCGGTCGTAAGCGTGACCGTGGGGGAAATTGTTACATTGCTCCAGCCGGATGCCGAGGGGGTCCAGGTTCCGGTAGCAATTGAAGTTCCGGAGGGTATTCCACTGCTGTCAGTTTGAATATCCATGACATATACAGGAAGATTTGTCCCGGCGGTAGAGCCGGTAAACATATGTACTTCCGTTAGCGCGGAAGAGGAATACGTTGCTTTAAATCTTACGGCTATTTTATTTGTTCCATAGACAAAATCTGTGTTCCCTGCTACGGCAATCCAGGCATAAGCATCTTTCCAGCCATACATGGTATCTGCTGCGGTTACATAAGCGCCAAGTAAACATGTAAAAAGCACGCAAATAGCGACTGCCTTTTTAAAAGCCATTAGCCTTCCTCCATCATTGCTGCTTGGAAGTATATTATATAGTATAATATCCCATAAATCGGCTCATTGTCAAGCCTCGAAAGCGAGGCTGATGTCACAGATGGGTAGTGAGATGGCACAGATAAAAACACAGATAAATAATTTCAGGGACAGGAGAAAACTTAATATTTCCGTCAGGTTATTATTAGTAATCAGGTATCAGTTATTAGTTATTGTTTCTTACCAGCCGATTTTTTTTAGTATCTCATGGGCTATGACTATATGCCCGTTTAGATAGGGATGCACTGGTTCCGGGCAGAAATTATCCGCCTGCCTGTATTTTAGTTGTTGCTGAAAGGCCTTATGAAGCTCAACATGGAGCGCGTTGTATTTTTTAGCAAGGCCTTTTACAACTTCCAGATAAGCAGGCAGGAGATTTAAGACCTCCGACCTGGAACTTCCGCTGTTAAAGTCCGTGCTCATATAGAAAGGGTCAATCAGGACTATTTTCGGATCAATCTTGGCCCTGGTTTCTTTAAGCAATTTATCATAAATTTGTCTGAATTTTTCCGGCGGGACCGGGACCATATCCATTCTTAAGGTCCTGTGCAGGTCGTTTATTCCGATTTTGACAAAAAGCCAGTCAGGCCTCAACTTTGTCATATCATCATACCACCTGGCTTCCAGGTCTATAACGGTATTGCCGCTGATACCTTTGTTGAAAAATTCTATTTTCCTTTCAGGGTATTTTGCGGTGACCAGATCGATAAGGAGCTTGACATACCCCCCTCCAAAAGGAAACTGCGCTTCCCTTCTTCCGCAATCCGTGATACTATCCCCGATGAAAATAACTTTTTGACCTGACTTTATCTGCAGCATAATGCCTCCTTTTTGTTTTTTTAACGTAACAAGCGCGTTTGTAAAATCCATAACGTCTTAGCCGGCAAACCTCTTCTTTCCATTTTAAACGCAGGGTAGGTATGCGGAGAATCCGTACAAAGAAGTACTATGTAAATAAAACAGTACCTATCTTTGTAAGAAAAGTTTTTAAAACATTAAGCTTTGTTGATAATATGAACGCGGCAGACAGGATAAATGCGAAGTTGTCCAAATACATTTAATTTTCCTTACGTCATTTCAAAAACGCTGCAAAATTTTGAGTTTTTATTAAATTTCACCTTTGAAAAAAGATATTATGACTTTTTACAGCTCCAAAAAATCTTCCGGTTTTATTTCGACATCGTTTAAAATACTTCTTAAAAGCCCCCTACCAAGATCTTCACCCCTATGCATTGGGACCACAGTACTCCGGCCATCCGGATGCCTCCAGAATGTATGACTTCCTTTTTGCCGAATATATTCAAATCCCGCTTTCTTAAGTTTTCTACAAACCTCACGTCCGGGAAGTGAAATAAGCCTTGTCATGCTTTAACTTCAATACGCTGAACACCTACAAATTCCGATATATCAATTCTCGTCTTATCATGTTTTTTAACTTCAAGACATAACTGAATAGCTTCCTTTATCCTCTTCATAAGCTCTTGCATATTTTTCGCCTGAGAATGACATCCTGGAAGATCCGGTACTTTTGCGACATACATATTGTCTTCATCTTTTTCTATCAAAACAGATAACTTATACATTTTCATACACTACCTCCGGCTACTGACTCTTGATTTTATCACAATATTTCTGCTTTGTAAATAGACCCATTTCAGGATGCCGTTACAAGAGTTTCCCCATTTTCTTGTCATCCTGCCTGTCCACCTGTGAAGGAAGCGTTATTATGCGAAAAATCTCTGTTCTTTAATAAAAAGCAAGGATACTTCGCCAAAGAACTTCCTTCAACGATTTTAGACGTTATAGACATTATGGACTTTACTAACCTTATGGACAATCGTTTCATTTTATCACCTTCACTCCTTTTGGCGCGGTTATCTTTAGCTTGATTATTTTTCCATTCTTTGCCTGCCAGGAAACTTTGATATTTCCCCGGGGGGTCGGGACCTCTCCTTTTGCCCGGTCAAGCTCAAAACATTTGGGACGGACCGTTACTTTTGAAAATCCGGAAGTACCGTCTTCGACCGGTTTCACACCGAGGATCTCCCTGGAAAATATTGCGGCCGGGTAGCCCGACCAGCCGTGGCACCGGCTGGCAGACTCTCTTGTAAAATCCTCCCAGAAAGAGGTGGCGCCTTTATCCAGCATATATTTGTACCTTTCCTTAATTTGTGCCAGGACAAAATCCGCCTGCCCGTACCGTAAAAGCGCGTTATATATATAGTACTTATGGCTCGGTGACGCCTCCAGAGGAAGCTTACCTTCCATTATTTTTCCCAGAACCATTTTTGCGGCCTTTCCTTTCAGCACCTCAAAAGCCGCCCCCGCTCCGTTGGAGATCTCCGAACAGGCATTCTTGCCGTCGCCGTAGAGAGTATCATTTAGCATCCCCTTTTCTTTATTCCAGAAATGCTTTAGCGTTTTGACGCGGGTCTTTTTCGCGAGCCCCCGCAGTTTTACGGCTTCTTTTTTGTCACCGGTGAGAGCATATATTTTTGCCATCGTATCCAGAAAGTAGCAGAACTTCGCGTTCATCGCGGAGAAGGAATATTGCAGGCCCATGCCATAAACCGAGGAGAATTTATTATCCACCCACTGCTGGGTCCTGGGCGCGTGGTTCCAAAATACTCCATCTTTATTTATCCTGCTCACCAGCCATTGCACGCAGAGTTTAAGTTTGGGGAGCATTTCGAAAAGCAGCGTTTTATCGCCGGAATGCACGAAATAGTCCCAGAGGGCGCAGGCCCATTCAAAAGTTTGAAAAGGGAATTCTTCGTTGAGGGTCATGCAGACCCAGACCCTGCCCCGCGTATCCTGCAAAAACCCCTGCTGTCTCAGAACGCTTCTTGCGTATTTGTAGTCACAATCCGCGTAATAGCCTGTCATAAGTATCCTTGCCGAATCCTCAATCCAGGGGCGTTTCTCCCTCCACGGGCAGTCCATCGGAGTATCCCGCATACAAAGGTTAGCTGAATAAGCGGCAACCTCATAGATACGGTTTAAAAGAGGGTCAGAGCATTCAAACTTCCCTTTTCTTGAAAAGGGATATTCTATATAGTCAACATGAATGCTCTTAATTTTTAAACCCCGGGAAACATTCCTGAAAGTTACCTGCAGGTACCTGAACCCCTTCCATTCAAGGGTCTTGACCGTTTCCTCCGTGTCCGCAAGCGTGAAGCGGTCGGTATAATGGACTTCAGATTTTACCGGATCTATCCTTCCGGCGGTCAAGTGCTCGGCACAGCCGAGGTCAACTACCGTACCTGCCGCGCCTTTTAACCTAACTACGGGGTAACCCGTCACCTCTTTTCCAAAATCCAGGATTAAGGCATACGAGCTGCCCGGAGAAAGTTTTGGCAGGTTAACCGGTTTTCCTTTCAGCAGGCCTTCAACATTCAGGGCACAGTCCTCTATTTCTTCCGCTGCCATCTGTTTGGCCGCATTAAAATGAGCAATGTCTTTTGCAGGAAGTTTTATACCGGAGAGTTCCAGCGCGAACGGTTTTTTAAGCGGGAAAACGGTAAAATGCAGAAGAAAAACAGTGAACTGCGGAAAATTATTATGCTTTCCGGAAGCAGGGTCCTCCCGGAATTTCAGTTTTAAAATATTTTTTCCGGCCTTAAGTTGAAAGTCCGCGCTTTGAAAATTATTCCGGGAAGTACAATCAATAAAACCGCCGCCGTTCAAAGCATAGCAGCATTTCTTGGAGGTTTCCACCAGCAGCCGGGAGCTCTGCCTGCGTTTTGAGCCGATAACGGCCCGCAATAAAAACTCTTTTGCCGCTGTTTTTGCATAGGCATAGAAAACCGGATAATTTTCCAGGCCTTCAGGGATAAGATCAGTAACCAGCCCCGTCCTGATCAGCTTTACCGGAAGCAGGGGGGTATGTTTAAGCTGCGCGATACTCCTTTCTTCCGGGTCACCCCACTCGCCGTAGGGAGCTTTTCTGAGTTCAGCACTTGCCTGCCAGCAGGCATCATCAAAGCCCGGAGTATTCCAGCCCCGGATACGTTTTCTGAAATCCCTTACTTCTATATACTCAAGATTCAGCCAGAAGGACCTTCTGGACACATCCTGTTTCCACTCCACGGCTTTCTCGCATTTCCAGGAATTATCGGTCACCACGACCTGAGTTCCATTTATTGTCAATTGAGCCATTAACGCCGCCTGTTTCGGGACCGACCAGCCGGAAGGGATGCCGTAGTAATTAACCAGCACTGCAAGAGTATTTTTTCCTTTCCTAAGGTAGTTCGCGACATCCAGATCATCATAGATCTGCTGTTCGGGGTAGGATACAGAGGTCCCTTTATGGACAAATTTTCCGTTTATATAGAGTTCGTACCAGCTCTCGGCCGTGATAAGAATACGGGCTTTTTTTACCGCGGCGCCTGTTTCAAAAGTTTTCCTGAAATAGACGAATTCATTGGGTATCCCGACCAAACTTTTCCAGATCCATTTTGCTTTCCAGACAACTTCCGGCATTAAAACCTCCTTGAAGAATGTAAGATACTGTCAAACTTCTCTTAGTAAATCTCTGCTTACATCTACTTTTACAAGCACTTTTTTGGATTTAGATTGCCTATCCAGTCTTTTTCTTGTCATGTTGAGCCATTTTTCTCTTGGCGAAACATCCCTGCTTTTCAGACTTAAAATACAGAAATCCTTCGTCAAAAGAGACTTCCTCCACAGGCGGACAGGCAGGATGACAAAGCTATTCAGAAACTACTTCTACTATAACAAGTTTCTTTTTAACTGCCTTTTCTCCATAGCTTTCATTTACTGTTTGACACTACCGAATATAAAAAACGTTAGCCGTGAAAATAAACACCTCCCACCACAAAGCGTTGGTGGGTCACGACCCGCCACAAAGATTTGGTGGGTCGAACAGGAGATCCCCGATAAGAACACTCAGGGATTACAGAAAAAATGTTTATTTTTCAGTCACTTTGAATCTTGTATTGTATAGATATTGACTCCATAGCCCGCGAAGGTGTCTTCAAAATATCCTTCTTCGGAACTGAGTTCCCTGTTTTCGTTTGCAGTTATTTTGGTATTTTTTTTCAGGCCGGAAACAGCGAACCTGACTTTTTCCCCGTTATTTTTCATATTAACGGCAAAAATATAGCTCTTGCCCTCAAATTCCTTTACCAGAATATCCACCTGGCCGCCGTTTTGTTCTTTTTTCTCAACCTTACCGGCAACCTCCGCCGCACAAAGCACGGGGGTAAGTTTTGTTATAAGTTCATTGTTGGTTTTCATCGCCTTTTTAATTTCCGCAGTCGAAGAATCCCATCTCCAGGGGCCCCAGGAGACCGTAAAATAACCTATGGCCCCGGCTCCGTGGACCAGCGCCTGCCAGACCATATTCGTAAATTCAAAATCCTTCGCGCCGTCCGGATGCCCGAGCTCTTTTAATTTTTCCCGGGAAATATTCGGTAAAATAGACGTGGCCTCAACAAAAGCCACGATAGGTTTGCTGTTATTGCTGTAGCCCTTTATCAAGTCCACGGATTCCGCGGTCCTCGGGATCCATTCCGGCCTGCCCCAGGTGGTTATAGGATAAAAAGAAAAACCCAGTATATCCGTGTTCTCTGAATATTTTGCGTAGTTAGAGCGGTCGAACTTTTCAATTCCCTGCAAAAAACCAAAATTCGCGAAATAGGCAAAAGTCTTGTTGTCAGGGTCTTCTTTTTTTATCTTATCGCATCTTTCCTTCCATTGTTCGGGAGGTATTATGTTTTCCCTGCCGTGGTCCGGTGAGCCGGCGAGCCAAAAGAGAAGCGCCGGGTGGCCCTTCAAGTCACTGGTTTTATCTTTATATTCAAGGATACCGTGCATGCCCTGTTCCCCCAGCCCGTCAAGAAAATCCTTTGCCGTGGGGTCTCCGGACCAGACCAGCGTATTCACTCCAAGGTCCTTCCAGTAAGAGATCATCTTGGGCGGCTGGACCCAGACCAGGAGCGGAATAAAAGGTTTTCCCTCCAGCAAAAACTCTCTATTTTTACCTATTTGAACCTTTGCCGCCGCGAACTGCAACAGGGCAAGCGATAAAAAAAACACGCACAATAATCTATTTTTCATTTATTCTCCTCTAATAAAATATTTTCTGCTGTCTTTTAATTTCCCATTCCTCTCGCATGTCATTGCGAGGAATCGACCGATAGGGAGGGTTTATGACGAAGCAAACCAGTAAGGACTTCTTTCGATATTATTTTCTCTTTAGTTTGCTTCGTCATCTAATCACGGCTATCGCCGTATTCCTCGCAATGACAGAAAAACTGTCAGCTATATTTGTCATCTAATCACGGCATATTTTGCAATCCTTCATAGCCAGCTTTCAGGCTATTGAAGGAAATAAATATTATTTCTTATCAAAACTAGCTTTGCTTATTTTGCAATACTTCGCTGTCAAATATTATTCTTTCTTCTCAACATATTTCAGGAACCACTCGTCCTCGGGGTGCCCGTATTGCACTGCCCCGATATCCGGCCGTTTCCCGCCGGGTGAAGTTATTGACGGATCCCCGGCGCCTATTGCGGGGCTGTCCTTCTGCAGCCGGTAGTCACCGTTCTTTGGATCAACAAACTTCGGATCTGCTCCAAATATAGCGTGCAGGTCAAAAACAGCAGATTTTGGGGGATACTTAAAATCATAGTTATGAAGATTATAATCCCAAACAGACCCTGGCAGGCTCGTGGGTTCCGAAAACACGGCGCCCGAACGCTCGCCTTTTTCTTTTTCCCTTCTGTTATTATAGAAAATATTATTCAAAACAACAGCGTGATGGGAACTTTCCCCGAAAGTCATGGGGCCATAGTACGATTCCGCGACAACATTGTTAATAAAAGTGAAATTGTCGCTGTTGCTTCTTATCTGGATCGCGCAGGCACGGGCACGCCTGAAGATGTTCCCTTTAAAGGTAATATGCTGGACCATATTCTCTCCCAATTTACTCTCGTGTTTGTCCTCGCACATGAACATCTGGCCTATATTATCGCAATAATTATTTTCTACCAGGATATTTGAGGCAAACAATACATACGGCGGGGCCCGCCAGGTTGAAAAGGTCTGAAAAGCATCAAGATGCGGGCCGCTTTTTGGATACTGTTCTTCATCCAAAAAATCATGGATATAATTATGCCGGATGATATGCCCGGTACCAAAGAACCGTACCGCGTCTTCCCCTCCCACATTTTCCCCGGTTTTGGTGTTGCAATTGGTCCCGTGCGACATTTCATTCCCTTCAACCACCCAGTCCAGGCCCATTATATTAATAGAGGTTCCCGCGCAGCGGAAGAGGGTATTGTCTTTGAGCAATATTTTTTTATTCTCCATACTGAACGAGATTATTCCCCCGGACTGGCCTGCCGGAGGATTAAGGTCATGTAAAAAATTACCGGCTATTTCAATTGCTTCGGCTTTTTCCAGAAAAACCCCGCCTCTTTTGGGAACTCCGGTTATTTCAAAATTTTCTATCCTGACAAAACCCGCACCGGCAATATCAAAACCCTTTGTAACGGCATTGAGAACCGGATTACCCGGAAAAGCAGAAGGCTTAAGGGGATCAAACTGTTTGTTCCGGTCAACGTGGGAAAGGTTTGGAATGCTGCTGCCTTTTAAAGTAATAAGCTGCCCCGGTTTGCCGCTTTTTTTTACGGTAACTCTTTCATAATTTCCCGGCATTACAATTACGGTATCCCCGGGCCCGGCCGCGTCCAAACCGTGCTGGATAGATACCCAGGGCAGGGCCTTTGTACCGGGATTTGTTTCTTTCGCTGCCGGATCAGCGCTGTTTACATAGAAAGTTGCAGCGCTTACCTGCAGGGCAGAAACCAGGATAAAAACCAGGCAAAATTTCTTTTTCATGCAATTGACCCTTTTTTTACTTTTTATCGCTTTCAACTTCAACCAGCCAGAAACTGTCAATATAGGCCGGGAGCTGCAGCTCTTCGCCTTTTTCATTTTTTGTCTTAAAATTGTCCGGTTTTGTTAGAGCCGCGAACAAAGAACCGCCATTTTCATCGGGGGACCAGGTACCCATATCGGCGACGTGCCATTTACCATCCATTAACTTAGCGTCAATTTCCGCGCCGCAAGTGCGGTTTTTTCCGGCCGTATATATTGCGACGGTAAACGACTTGCCGGCAGCGCCGGGAGCCGCCTGGCCTTTATAGCGGAAGTAGCCCTTATATTTTTTTCCGGGAGTGAAATCTTTGGGAGCGATCAAGGCATTGGTTATGGCCCAGCCGGGGATCGTCACTTTCTGCGCCCAGCCGGAAAGTGCCCCGTCCGCCTTGAACAGGGATTTAGATTTCTGGTCAAACTGCGCGGAATATAGGAAAAGATATTTTTTTGGGTCTATTTTTTTCAATTCTTCAGGGAGTCCCGCAGCGGGGTCCGTTTCTATAAGCTTCAGGTAGTCCAGAGCCCAATCATACAAAGGCTGGGCTTTGTCCCCTTCTCTGATTGCGGAAATACCGTTCTCCCTGCCGGTCCGGACAAACTGTTCGACGGTCTCCTTAAAGGACATTTCCGGATTGAGCTTTTTCGCCGCGTCCCAGTAGACGTAGGGCCGCATCAGGAACATAAGCTGCACAGAAAAATGGGCAACCTGCACCCTTCTTAATATATCCGGCTCAGCTTTAGCAAGTTTTTCCGCCTGCCGGAACTTTTGTTCTGCCGCGCTGATAATTTCCGGTGTCAGATGAGGCGCGCTTAAAAAAGTCCGGTGGGTGGACCAGATAGGCAGATGTTCTTTTATTACTTTGTCTTCGAGCATATTAATATATTCCCAGATGAGCGGCCCCGCTTTTGAGCCGTAATACCCCAGGCAAAACTCCTTTACTAGTTCCCGGCCGTCCAGGTCCGGCTCCCACATCGCTTTTGCTTCCAGCCACATGCAGAGTTTTGAAAACTGGCCGTTATCCATAGTATGGCTGCCCTGTTCAAATATTCCCCGGATATTTTTTGAAACAAGCCACTTGATATTCGGCTGAATTACAAAAAAATTGGGCCAGGGCATAACGTAATTCACAAAATTTGTGGTATAGCCCCAGACATAGAACTTTTTGCAGAGCTTGGACCAGTCTTCGACATCTTTTTTATAATCACTATTTTCCTTGGGAAAACCTTCTTCAAGGGGCTGCGCGTAATTGCATCTTATCGGCGGGATCGTGATCATCACATTATCTTCGCATTTTATGCCTACCGGCGCGGCCTGGCTCCAGGAATAGGCGTTTGTATTAAGCCAGACCTCCGGATATTTTTCTTTGACGATCCGCGCGACGCCATTAATAAAATAGACGACCAGAGCCGAACTGTTAACGTGTTTTTTTACCAGCGCCGCGCAGGTTTCGCACTGGCAGATCATGGAATCATCTTCCTGTCCGAGGGTAATAAGTTTCCAGCCGGGATGCTGGTCCAAGACGGCAAGGGCATTTTTTGCGGCGAGCTTAATGGCTTCTTCATTGGTCCAGCAGGGCTGATTGGCCAGCCGCTTGCCTTTTATCAGGCAGTAATATTCAGGATGTGTTTCGAAATAGACATCTTTGGGAAGGTATTTAGTGACCCCGTGAGCTATCGCCCGGTCCATGGCTATAGGGGCCAGCTCATCCGGCATCTCGTGATAACTTGCGTGTATCCGGTTCCTGGCGCACCACTGCCTTCCTTCATACCATTTTGAAGAAGAGTCCGGGTCCTCTTTCCGGCCCAGCCAGAGATCTCCGTAAAGCAGGTCGCGGTATTCAAGAACAGGTATCTTTTCCAGGTCAACGGCCGGGAAGACAAGTTTAGCCAGCTGCGGGATCGTGCTTTCTCCGGGAGCCCACCACCTGCAGCCCATTTTTTCCAGCAGTTCGTAGACCCCGTACATCGTGCCTCTTACTCTTCCGCCCGCAATAATAACACGGTCCTTTATTTTTTTTAAAACAAAGCCGTCTGTACCGAGTTTCTTAGCGTCAATATTGACCCCCAGAGCTTTGACGGCAGCGCTGTCACCGATCAAGATCGCCTTTTCGGGGATAGTTTTTTCTTCGCCTGTAACAGCGAACTCCAGTCCCGTCATTTTGTTCAGATGTTCCGCAAGGTCTTTTGCGGCCCATTTTTCGCTTATGGAGGCCTCTTTAGAAAGCACTATCACATAAGGAGCAGGGACAGCACTGTTTTCCGCATAGCCCAGGGAACACAAACAAACCAAAAGTGAAAAGACCAAAGCCCTCTTTTTCATTTTGCTTTTCCCCCGCCGATAATATTACTTAGTTTTCCCGGAGTCATCCACAATAGCCGCGTCCGGGTGGCCCGAGATCCTGTTTTTTACCAGCGTTACCCGGGCAACACCCGGAGCCAGATAGAACGCGTTCCTCTGATATTTTTTCCCTTTTTTTCTGGTCTCTCTAATAATGTTATTTTCAAACACCAGATCATGGGTGCTCCCGTTTATATAGACCCCGCAGCTTATCAACTCGCGCCTGGGCAGCGCGGCAAGAAATTCCTGCGGTATTTTTTCTTCCGGGGTGCCGTTATTTTCGATCAGATTATTCCGGAAGATATTCCGGTGCGCCCCGTTGGCCTCGGTTTTATGCCGGAAAGCAACCCCGTGTTTAGCGTTGCCATAGATATGATTATTTTCAAAAACATTATCGGTGTCTTTATGCCCTATGGAAATTCCGTTCCGGTACTGCTCCACACCGTTAAAAAAGATCTTGTTCCCTGACATTACGCTTTCTCTAACGCCCCAGCAAATATACAGCCCATCCGAATAATTATGATGAATAATATTTCCGAGCCCCTGGGACCACGGGCTGTGCCCGCCAAAATGAATTCCATACATCGTATTATACGCGGTTTCACATTTTTCCACCGTAATATGCTCGCAGGTGCTCACACAAATCCCGTCCCCCAGGCTGTGTACCACTTTAATGTTTTTTATCAGGCAATTTTTACTTTTTGTAAAATAGACCGCAGCGATCCGCAGGCCTTTTAATTCCTCAAACTCTTTTGCTTCCTCGCCCATATCCACCACCAGGTCCTCTACCGAAGTATTTTCCAAGGCCTCAGCATAGAGCAGCCAGAAATAGGTTACAACAAAGCCCCCGTTTTCGGCGCAGAAATCATTTGCCAGAAAATTATCAATATAGAGCTTCCCGCCGGCTATTTTTGTAACGGTAAGCGGCAATCTGACCATATTTGTCACTATGCTGTTGTCTTTTAAAAAAAGGCCCATCCCTTCGGAAAAACCCCGGGTGCTTTCCGGAGTAATTTCTTTCTGGCCGTAATCGGCATCCACTTTAAGACGGCTTAAGACCGGAACGGTCTTCTTTAGAATTGTTTTCTTCCCGGAGCCCGCCAGCCTGATATTTGACTTCAAAAAAATGGAATTATTTACCGCATACTTTCCCGGCAGGATCCTGACCGTACCCCCGCCGCGGACAGACAGCGCGTCAATGGCGAGCTGAATAGCCCTGCCGTCGCTCCCGGTTATGTCGGCATTTTTCGGGCCCACTGTGATCTCATTTATTTTTTTAGCAGGCATTTTGTTCTCCTTTTCCTCTGTCATCCCCGCGAACGCGGGGATCCAGTGTCTTTGCAATTTTCGTTTTTAATACACTAAAGACGCTGGATCCCCGGTCAAGCCGGGGATGACAAAAATAATTTCCTATGAAATATTTTTGTCACTTCCAGGTCATGGCTGCAGGCAAAGCCTTTTCTTTGTCATCCCTTCCGGGCAGGTTATCACGGTATTTCACCCAAAGATCTTTAACCAGAGGGGCCAAGTTTCCGGCAACCGTCCCGCCTTTTGCGGTTCTTGCCATCTGCGCTTTTGCGGCTTCAAGTTCTTTTTTTTCTTTCTCGTCCTTCGCCGCAGCGAGTTTCTTATCCACATTCTGGTTTATCGCCCCCCAAAACGGGGTATCATCCTCGGTCATCCACCTGTCCACATAGGCAAAAAAGGCGTCATGGTCCCAGTACCTTTCGGCATGCATCAGGCGGGCAGCCAGAGCTTCGGCCACCCAGGTCCCGCTGTTACTGCTCCTTCTGGAACCTTCACTGCCCTGCGACCACGGGGTAGGCCATTCGGCAGGAGGAAAAAGTTCCACCGGGCCGTACGCGTCCATGCTTTTCCTCGGTTGGTGCGACCCGTTAAGGAATTCCCCTTTATGATAGCCGTAATGCCCCGTCCAGATAACCTTTGCCCCGGTCCAGCCTTTTTCATATTTTTTACCCATAAATTCCACGGGGCAAAAAACTGTCTGGTCATCCTCCTGAAAAAGCGCGTCAGGAAAGGACCTGGAAACGGCATACATATCTTTTTCATCAAGCATCAGCCCGGCAAATGTTAGCAGCCATTTCCGGCCGGAACCCACGCCGCCTTCACCGGCCCAGGAGAGCCCGCCGCGGACCAAACCCAGATAATCAATGCCTATCTGCACCATATTTATAAGGAGAGTTTCTTTCTCCTCCGGCGGGTAATTAAGCAAAAGCAGGAGGCTTGCCTGGCCGCCCTGCACGGAAACATCCGCGCCAAAAAAAGCCTTTCTGGGCATGGCGCGGCCAAAACCGACGGTATCCAGCCAGACACCTTTAAAATAATCGTTAACCTCCGCCGGCTTCACCTTGGACGCGGTTTCCGGCAGAGGAAGCTTAAGCAGCAGTTCCCGGCGCAGGTCTCTTGCCAGGTATATTTTTGAAAGGGAAGTTTTACAGTAGGAAGGCCTGAAAGCGTCTGCCGGCTGGGGTTCCGCCAGGCAGGTCAAAACAGCGAGAGCTTTTATGCAAAACCCTCCCTCCATAGGTTCATTACTGATGCTTGAAAAAAGAGAGTCGCCTGGTTTCATCGCTACGGGCAGCTTGGTAAACTGATCCCAGTCATAGGCCGCCATATCCATGCGGCTGTCAAAGCCGGACCTTACGGTGCGTTTTGTTATTTTATTAGGTGGAACAACCGCGGGTAGGTTCAGCGTTGAACCGTTCCTGGCAAATTTCCCCTTAAAAAGGCTTTCTTTAATAGACCTGTCATCAACGGGATTTTTTACTTCTTCGCCAAAAAGCGGTTTGGGATCTATCATGACGACCGTGACCGGCCCTATTACATAGAAGTCCCCGTTAATAAACTGCCCTACACGGGCGGGTTTTTCAAAGGTCCAGGTAATGCCGTTTTGGGTAACTTTATCCCTAAGCGGTAAACTCTCCGCCTTAGGCGCCGCCGGCGCGTTAATCTTTGTATAGACCACCGCCCCCTGAGCCCCATAAGCAAGAACTGCAAGCATTCCGGAAATCAAAACCGTTCTAAAAAACTTTTTCATAAAATTACGCTCTCCCCTTAATTAAAATGATTCCACCTTGCCGGATGTACGGATGGTCAGATGAAGAGAAGTGTAGCAAAAATATTTATATCATCCGTTCTTCCGCTCTTCCGTCCTTCTGTTCCTCCGTCCTTACTTCCAGGTCGCTGCTGCCGGAGGTATTTTTTCCTGGCCGGGGCCGGTAGGCAGGTTATCCCGGTACTTCACCCAAAGTTCCTTGACCACGGCAGCCATTCCGCCGCTGCCGGTCACCGTCCCGGATCTGTTGGCGGCGGCGATCTTGGCTTTGGCAGCTTCAAGAAGCTTTTTTTCTTTCTCATCTTTCGCGGCGGCAAGCTTTGTCTCCGCGTTCTTCATCATTTCCCCCAAAAATGGAGTATCATCTTCCGTCATCCACCTGTCTACATAGGCAAAAAACGCGTCATGATCCCAATTTTTTTCAACGTGCAGCAGATGCGCTGCCAGCGCTTCGGCCACCCAGGCGCCGCTGGTAGTTCCTCTGCGGTAACCCTCACTGCCTTCCGACCACGGGGTAGGCCAATCCGCAGGATGAAAAAGTTCGACCGGGCCGTAGTGATCCAATTCTTTTTTCTTGGGGAACTCGCCTTTATAGTAGCCATAATGCCCGGCCCAGATAACCTTGGCCCCCGTCCAGCCTTTTTCATATTTTTTACCCATAAATTCCACGGGACAAAAGACCGTCTGTTCATCTTCATGAAACCGGCCTTCAGGAAAAGACCTGGTAAGAGAATGCATATCCTTGTCATCAAGCATGAGTCCTGCGAACATTATCAGCCATTTTCTGCCGGCATTTCCGCCGCCTTCACCGTGCCATTCGGTTCCGCCGCGCAGTAAACCAAAAAGGTCTATACCTACCTGTACCATATTCAGGAGCAAAGGTTCTTTCTCTTCCGGCTTGTAGTTAAGCAGCAGCAGCAAACTTGCTCCGCCGCCCTGTTCCGCTATCTGCGGCCCGTAAAAGGATTTTCTCGGCATAGCCCGGCCATAGCCGACGGTATCGACCCAGATCCCTTTAAAATAATCGTTAAGATCCGCCGGTTTTAGCTTTGCGGCAGACTCCGGCACGGGAAGTTTAAGAAAAAGGTCACGTCTGAGATCTCTCGCCAGATATATTTTCGAGGCGGCTGTTTTGCAATAAGAAGGCCTGAAAGCGTCTGCCGGCTGGGGTTCCGCCAGGCAGGTCAAGACCGCCAGGGCTTTTATCGAAAAACCCCTGTCCAGCGGTTCGTTACTGATACTTGAAATAAGTGAATCGCCGGCCTTCATATTAACAGGCAGTTTCGCGAACTGTTCCCAGTCATAAGCATCCATGTCCATACGGCTGTCAAAACCCGAGCGATGGGTCCTTTTAGTTATTTTATTCGGCTCTACAACTGCGGGGAGATTAAGTGTTGAACCGTTTCTCGCAAGTTTTCCCTTATAATGGCTCTCTTTAATAGAACCCTGATCTACGGGAGTTTTGACTTCGTCGCCAAAAAGCGGTTTGGGGTCTATGAGCGTAACCGTCACGGGGCCTAGCACATAATAATCCCCGTTTATAAACTGTCCGACACGGGCGGGTTTTTCGAAGGTCCAGGTAATACCGTTCTGGGTAACTTTGTCTTTAAGCGGCAGGCTTTCAAGTTTCGGTGTAACCGGAGCGTTTACTTTTGTATATATTGTAACTTCTCCGGGAAAAAAACAGGCCGGAATAACGCCAAGAATTAAGACAGACAAAAATACTTTCCTCATGCAACCTCCCTTAACGGCTGCCCGGAATAACGGGCAGAATTAATTTAGACGGATATTTTTTTGAATGATAAACGGCCTGTTTTGCTTTAATAAAAGCAGTTTCCCGGGCGGCATTTCCCCCGGTATTCGGATTTCTGAAATATTCCGGGAAGCTGCTGCTTGTTACCTCCAGCCTTATCCTGTGCCCGGGAAGAAAAACATTTGAAGTCGGGTCCATTTCCAGTTCCAGTTTATACATCTTACCCGGTTCCAGCATTACTTCCTTATCCAGCCCTTCCCTGAACCTGGTCCTGAGGATCCCTGCGCAAAGGACAATTGACTTTCCTCCGGGATGAACATCGCAGAGCCGGGCCACAAAATCAGTGTCGAGCGCGGAAGAGGAGATATATAATTCGGTTTTAATAAAACCCGTAACTTCAACCGGTTTTTTCAATATTTCCGTGGAAAATACCAGGACATCCTTCCTTCTTTCCATGGGTGTTTGATCAAAGGGCCCCGGAGGCAGGTTGGGAAGCAGAGTGGCTCCTCCGATAGTCATTACGGGATCCAGGGGATCATAGGTATACCGGTCCGCTTCCCCGGGGCTGTCCATTTTAAAACCAAGCCGCCCGTCGCCGTCCTTGCCGTTGGCACCCTTTCTGCTCCCGAGATAATAAGAGGTATATTCCGTACGCTTTAACGGCCAGTCGCCTTCCTCTCTCCATTTATTTATCCCCATAACAAAGATCTTTACAGGCGGTTCTTTGTCAATACCGTTCTTGATCCCTTTAACAAAACGGTCCAGCCACCTTTTTTTCTCCCTTTCTATATCCACCAGCGCTTCTTTACCGAAATCAAGTTCCCCCAAAACACCCGGGCCGCCAAGGCCGTGGGCCCAGGGCCCCATCAATAATTTCACTTTTTTATTTTTCATGGCTTTTTTAAGGCCGCAGAAGTTTTTTATGGTGCCATCACAGGCGTAATCGTACCAGCCGCCCATTAAATAAGTATGGGTATTAAATTTGTCATAAAAAGCTTCGGTACTTATTTTTTTCCAGAATTCATCATAGCGCTGGTGCCGGAGCCATTCATGAAAAAAAGGAGTTTCAAACCCCGCCGCGGTATCCATCTTTTCCAGAGGAATAGTATTGAAGATCTTTTTCCAGTCGGCCAAGGGCTGGGGCTTATCCGTCCTGCCCGTGTTTCCCAAAGCCCAGGAGAGAATTAGAAGTGAAAAAACCCCGTTTTTATACATAATACCCTTGAAAGCATCATGAGCCATTACCGAGGGTGTGATAGCGAGCAAGGCAGGCGGCGCCATTTTTCCAGCTTCAAGCTGGGTGAACCCGAGATACGAAGCCCCGCTCATTCCGATCTTCCCGTTACACCAGGGCTGGCGGGCGAGCCATTCTACGGAGTCATAGCCGTCCCCGGACTCATCAAACGGTTTAAAAGTCCCTTCTGAATCATATTTGCCGCGCACATCCTGGGAAACATACGCATAGCCGCTCTCCAGGTAAAGTTTTAAAAGGGCCTCGTTTTCCGGAGTCACGGCGATATTGTTATTGTAGGGATTTCTTACCAGAATAGCCGGGAAAGGGCCTCCGGAATCCGGCATTCTGATATCCGTAGAGAGGGAAACTCCGTCACGCATTTTTACCATAACGTTGATCAACTGCTTCACAATATTACCCCCATCTTAAAAATTAGCTGACAGCAAAATTGGCCTATTTTGTTTCTTATTTATCTTTATGGTTTCCCTTATCTATTCTCAATTTTCTATTGTCTATTCTCTAACACGTAAATGTGTACGGCGTGTTCCGTAAAATTATCGGAGAATTTGCCGTCTTCCACTTTTGACACGCTCCTGTTCTCCTCATCCACATCTATCTTCGCGGTTTTCTTCATGCCCTGCACGGAGAATTCCGCGTCTATTACCGCTCTCTTCATATTTACGGCAATAATATAGGTTTTACCCTGATATTCTTTTACCAGCACCTCTATATCTTTGTTATTGGAAGCAACTTTGCCCTTCACGTCCGGAGAATAAATTACAGGCGTCAGGCGGGTTAATTGCATATTAATTTTCTTCATCTCCGCTTTATTTCCGGCGGTAACACCGAGCTGGCTGTAGTATTTATCTTTTTTTCCGTCCCATCTCTTATTCGCTTTGGGGCTACCGACATTTTCCGGAGCTATCCAGCTATGGGTCCACCAGATTAAGCCTTTTGCACCTCTTACTATCGCCATATAGACTTCACATCTTATTTCGTAGGCAAAGGGCTCTCTTGTTTTAGACGGGGTTATCCATTTACTCCCGGCGCAGGCTTCTATCGCGGGCATGACCGGCCCTTTGTCTTCTATTATGTTCCTGAGTTTTGAAACGCTGTCAGCGACATACCAAAGGCACTCAGGCCTGTTGTATTGATACAGGGGATAGACATCAAAAGAAAAAATATCCGCGGCTTTTGCGTAGCCCTTATAAAAAGAACGGTCTTTGAACCCTATCGAACTTTCCGCCAGTACCTCATTGAAACCCGCGGTCAAGCCGATCTCAACAAGATGCCCCGGGTCTTTTGTTTTGATCTTATTATGGTCTTCAACTGACTGTGCTACGGGAATTCTCGGCTGGCCTGTTTTCTTATCCAGCATATCCGGCTCATCGGAATGATTCCACCATAACACGGCCGGATGGTCCTTGACGGCTTCGCTAAAATCCATAATACCGTAGACGCCTTTGGAGGCGCAAAGATCAAAATATTCTTTCGGATTTTTTACAAAGTTTATACTGGTTGAAAAAGTATTCACGCCCAGGGAGATATTTTCGTCAAACAATTTTTCGTCCTGAGCCCACTGGACAATGGGAAAGAACAGCTTGCCGTTAACTATTATTTCATTATTTCTGCCGAGTTCTACTTTCGCGGCAAAACTGAAAGAACCTAAAAGCAGTACGAGGAGTACCGGACAAATCCGCAGCTTTCTCATAATATTGCCTCCTTTACTTTTCCAGCACCAGCTCGCCGCAGGACTGGGGATCTTTCCAGCCGGTCCAGTAAAGATTCACCGGCCATTCCATTCTTTTTTCCCGCCTCCAGCCCCAGCTGCCCGAAGATAGCGCCACTTTATCAAATTTCTTTTTATCCATATCCATATCGGTCAGTGAAAGGCGCATCCCGATGCTTTCACCCGGCTGCAGGCCAATATCGGAAAGTGGAATTGCAATTTCCCCCCGGTAACCTTCAGGAGTTTTTTTAATGACATAGCCCTTGCCTTCCACAGTTTCCCTGTCATAGGGTATTTTATAATTTATAACCCTGGAATATTTGGCGTCCTGGCTCAAGGTCTTATATTCTTTGCTGAATTGAATATCCAAACTGTCGAGTTTCATCAGGCGGTCATCCAGGACGTTAAAAGCGATATACAGGTTCTTTCCGTCATGCGCAAGAAAGAATTTGGCGCTCAGGTCTTTTTTTCCGGTCCACCCGTTATAAAGCCAGTGGTCGCAGGCCAGGTTTTCCGGGGAATCAATATTTAAACTGTTAAAACCTTCCCATTCTAAAATATCCCCGTCAACCGTTATTTTCGTGTCTGTTTTTTTGCAGCTGAATTTTGGTTTATCCACATTCAAATCCAGCAGCAAAGTAAGCTCGTGACTGAGAGTATTCCCGAGCGCCGCGCCCGCAGCCGCGAAATCACCCCGGTCAAAAAGCGCTTTTGACTCTTTATAGACATCAGTATACTTACTTGAGATCTTTATTCCGGCAGCTGCAAGCTTTTCTATTTTTTTACCGAACTCTTCTATTTTTTCGCCAAGAAACTCATAGCTGTTCTTTTGCCGCGTTATAACTATATCTATGAGGTTAACTTTCCCGGCAATTATGTAGGTTTGCAGGTCATAAGGCTTTAAAATAATTTTTACGGCGCCTTTTTCAGCTTTAAGTGCCGTATTATCCGTAAGGTTTGTGACTTCTCCTGCCCCGCCTGTTCCAAGGGAAACTTCCGCCCCCGCCCAGTGATTGTTCAGGACATAAAAATAGGTTTTATCGTTTAGAATTAAAGTTCTAACGGTTACATTGTTCTCTTTTTTCACCGTGGCAAACCTGTCCGCAGGCAGAGTCCTGTAAGCAGCGGCAAATTCTTTTACCAGGTCCGCAGACCCGTTTGCAGGATCTATCCAGCTGGCATTAAGCATGAACGGGCTGTCATCCTGCTCCAGCGGTACGGTATAGCACTCTTTAAAATAAGTTTCAGCCGGATTTATCTGCGGCCCTATCCAGGTCCGGTCCCACCAGAAATTCTTCCCCGCAAAAAGCGGTGCGGTCATTTCAAAATAGGCTCCGAAGAGGCAGGCCCCGTTATTGCTCCCGTTTTGAGTGAGGTCCGCTATTTTTTGCGAGAAGTTAAAATCCCTGAAGATGGGATAGTGCGCGGTCCTCGAAGGGTAAATTTTAAAACAACGCTGGTCATTAGGATAGTAACTTTTTACCACGACCAGGCCTTCTTTATTCTTATAATCCTCTATATTTAAATTTATATCCTTATAATATCCGGCAACATTTTCGGACAAAATATCGCTGAAGGCCGCCTGCTTGTCTTTTTCCCATTTTTCCACTATATCCTTATAAGGCAGATGCCCCGGCTGGTTAAACAGCGGCTGATGCAGGAAGTGGTAGCCAAAAAACACATAAAGTTTTATATCCGGCCGTTTTTTCCTGAGCATTTCATAAAGGCCGTTCTGGAGCTTGCCAAACTTGGGGCTTTTCATCCGGTTACAGCCGGCAGGGCCGCCGAAGGAAATTCCCTTTAAGGACGGGTGCTTACCGTAAGTATCCACAAACTGTTCCAACGCTTCAATCCAGCCTTCTATAACCTTATCGTCGGTAAGATCCCCGGTAGCCAGGCCGTTCACTTTAAAACCTTCCGTGGGATCAAAGACGGCCAGAAAATCTATATTGTTTTTGTCGCAGGCAGCCAGGACTTTATCGGTTTCCTCGCCGCCGGGATTTCCTTCAAAAGCTTTAACCATGGATTTGGCCCAGGCATATATCACGCAGTCGTAGGAAAGCAGGTTCTGACCGGTAAATTTGAGATAAGGCATTATGTTCTTGATCCCGGCGTCAACGCCTCCGAAGTTGAATTTAAATATCCGGGAATCCTCAAAGAAGATCCCGAGCTGCCTTTTTCCTTTTTCCGGCTCATTAACCTTTACTGCGGGCATTTCTTTTATTTTATAGACCCATATTTTCGAGATCGCCGCGGGCGTGCCGTGTTCTTCATTCAGGCAAACAACCGCGGGCCAGCTGCTTTGCGGCCAGAAAAATATATTCTGATAGTTGTATTTTTTTGTATTAGGATATTCAGCTCCGGTATAGTAACCCTCCTCAATATGAAAATCCGAATTAAAATCGCCATTCACCCATTCTTCGTGCAAAAAAATAGCTGTAATTCTTTTTTTATCATCCGGGTATTCGACCGCTACCAAAAGCGGCTCATTTTTTGCTCCGGTCTTGAACCGGTAGGAAAAAAAACTGTTATCAGCAACGGAAGTTTCCCTGTATTTCCCCATAACACCTTCGGTAATTTTCGAGAAGCCGTCGGAAGCAAAGGGATGCTTTTCGGCGGGGTTAGTACAGTCAATAAAATCTAGCAGTTCAAGTTTCAGGCCTGCCGGCAATCTGCCGGGCGCCGGCGCATTTTTTACTATCGCGGCGATTTCTTCATCTTTTAAAGGCGTGAAAGAAACTTCAGAAAACAAATTATTTACCGCAAAGATCCCCGCCAGTACCAAAACCATTCTTTTCAGCATTTGATCTTCTCCTTATGCCGGCAAGCTGCCTAATTCTTTAATGCCCTGCTGTTTTTTAGCAGCTTTTTCATGATATAATTATAACAAAATAAAAGTACCAAGTGCTAAATAAAAAGGCGGCCAAATGCAAACCATTACCTTGAGAAAAAAAATACCTGTACATGCCAGTGTTGACGTGCTTGTTATCGGAGCCGGGCCCTCGGGTTTTGCGGCAGCAGTCCGCGCCGGCAGGCTGGGAGCCAAGACCATGCTGGTGGAAAGATCCGGCTTTACGGGCGGAATGTGGACCGCCGGACTGGTCGGGCCCTATTTTGACGGAGAAAATAAAGGCGGCCTTAACCTGGAATTAAAAAATACCCTGCTTAAGAAACATGCCTGGGGCGGGCTCTGGAATATCTGCCCTGATGCCGCAGAAATGATACTGGTGCTGGACGATAAATTAAGGGAGGCCGGGGTACACCTGCTCCTTTACGCGCTCGGGACCCAGCCTATTATGAAGAACAACACCCTACAAGGAGCCGTAATAGAAACAAAAAGCGGCCCGCTGGCGGTCAAAGCAAAAATAGTGATAGATTGTACCGGAGACGGCGATATCGCGGCGGCGGCCGGGGCGCCCTTTTTAACGGGCCGGCCCAAAGACGGCCTGATGCAGCCGATGACCATGATGTTTAAGATCGGCGGGCTCAAAGACAGTTACAAACGTGATGATATTCAAAGCTGGTACCGGGAACTTAAAACAAAGATCCCGGAAAAAGAGATCTCCAAAAAACTTTCCTACACCCATCCGTGCGTTATCCGGCTGCCCCGGAAAGGCGAAGCCGCCGTGCAGTGGATCCATATCACAAATGTTTCCGGTGTAAACGCAGAAGACCTTACCCGGGCGACGCTTGAAGGCAGAAGACAGGTCCGGTACGCGCTGGAATTTTTTAAGAAGGCAAGGAATATTCTCGGCGACGTTTACCTCCTGGCACTTCCAGCGGTAATAGGAGTCAGGGAAACAAGAAGAATACAGGGTGAATATGTAATAAGTTTCGAAGATATAAAGAACGGCACGCAGTTTAAAGACGCGGTCGGTGCCTCCAGATTAAATGTGGATATTCACGAACCTGACGGCGCCGGCCAGACCCTCATCAGGGGGAGATCCTACCAGTTCCCTTACAGATCCCTGGTGCCCCTGAAGATAGATAACCTGCTGGTCGCGGGCAGATGCATAAGCGGGAGTTACGAAGCGCACGCAAATTACAGATTGACCGGCAACTGCGTGACGACCGGTGAAGCCGCCGGCACCGCGGCTTTTCTGGCTATAAAAGAGAGAAAAACCCCGCGGGAATTAGACGGCGCAAAAGTGGGAAAACTTTTAAGAAAAGCAGGCATCAAAATGGACGATCCAAAACCGGCGTATATTTATAAGCCGTGCAATTGATTAACAATCAATTGCAGTCCGTAAAGGTCCATAAAGTCCGTAAGGTCTGTAAAGGTCTAAAATCATTGAGGGATGTTTATGTAAGTACAAAGTTTTAGACTTGTTCTCTTGTCTTTTTTACCTATTAAGAATTCCGGGAGGAATAAATGAAGTACATCACCGAACCTAAGAGAAAGCTGAAAATCTACGGCAAATACGCTGTTGTTGTCTGCGGCGGCTGGCTGCCCGGGATAGTATGCGCAATTAATTCTTATCTGTAAATTTCCCGTCTGTGTCCGATCTTTAGTATTTCCACTTTACTGTTTTTGTCATCTATTGAATATATGACTCTATAGTCACCTACCCTGACGCGATAAAAATTATACCCTTCAAGTTTCACGGTTTTAAAAGTCCTCGGGGTATGCTGCAAACTAAGGATGATAGGATCTATTTTGCGTAAAAGTTGTTTTGGAAGACTTAACAACTCTTTCTTTGCGGAAGGTTTTATAAATAGAGAATACTTCATAATCTTTTGGTTTTTTTGAGTTCTTCATGCACCTTCATATATGGAACTGACTTCTCTTCTACTCTTTCCAGCACAGTTAAAATATCTTTCATGTCTTCACGAAATTTCAAATCTTTCAGGAGTTTTTCAACAACCATTTCTTTTTCATTCTTACTGAGTGATTTAAACGCCGTGAAAAATACCTCTGCAACAGCCTCTGTTTTACTCATTTTTTTACCCTCTGCGTGTATTATAGTATCGTTTTTTTGATTTTTCAAGTTAAATTGACCGCAATATATTTTTCTCATATTAATACATAAGGTGGATTTAGAGTAGAGAAACTTTGACTTTTTCTGATATAATATCTCTTATAAAATCTAAAAGATGTACTATTATGAAGTAAAGTGAAATTTTGAAGGCAGTAAACATAAAAATACACAGAATTTTTAGCAAGGAATTATTTTCTGCTTTAACTTTTTTAATTATTAATCAGCAATTAGTAATCAGCAATCACTAATTAAAAGGAGGAACCATGAACAAATTAAGGTTTGCAATCATAGGCTGCGGTGATATCGCAGGCCAGGAGGCGGAAGGCATAACAAAATCCAAAAGCGGGGAACTGAAACTCGTGATGGATGTAAACAAGGAAAATGCCGAAAAACTGGCAACGAAATACAAGGTCCCGTTTGTAACTTCAACAGCGGAGGTTTTGAGCAGGCAAGATATTGACGCGGTAATAATCTGCGTTCCCCACTTCCTTCACAAACAGATAACTCTTGATGCTGCAAAAGCGGGTAAGCACATCATAATAGAAAAGCCCATAGCTACAAACACACAGGACGCGCTGGAAATGATAGCGGCCTGTAAAAAAGCTAATGTTAAACTTTCTGTGGCTTATATTTTAAGATACCAGCCCATGGTCGCGAAAGCCCGGGAACTACTCAAGAAGGGCGCAATTGGAAAAGTAATAAACATAACCATCCAGCAGGTCGGTTACAAACCCGAATCCTACTGGACCCAGGGCTGGACCAAGGCAGTAACGACCGACTGGCGGACCAGCAAGGCAAAAAGCGGCGGCGGCGTCCTGATCATGAATGTCAGCCACTTTATTGATATGATGTATGCCATAACGGATATGGAACCGGAAAGAGTTTATTCAGAATACGATACCTTTGCCACCAAGGTAGAGGTCGAAGATATGCTGGTTGCGACCTTAAGATATAAGAACGGCGCGGTCGGCCTGATGCAGACCAGTTCAACCGCTTTCGGCGGCGGCGACAACCTTAACAGGATCTACGGCTCTGAAGGACAGATAATTATGGGCGACCCGCTTAAAATATATGTTTCAAAACCTTTCGAAGGGCTGGAAGTCAACAAATGGAACGATATACCTCTTGAACAGATGGAAAATGTCTGGATCACGCCAAGAGTAAATTATGTGGAAGCTTTCGCAGAAGCGGTCTTAAATAACAAGCCCGTGCCGATACCCGGTGAAGAAGGCATTAAAGCCATGCTGGTCTGCAACGCGACCTATGAGTCAGGGCTCAAACACTCCCCGGTAAATATAAAATTTTAACAATTTAGATCAAACTGGAGGATAAATTTTATGGGTGACATCAAAGTAGCAATAATCGGGCTGGATACGAGTCACGGGGTGGAATTTGCCAGAAGAATAGCCGCTCCTGACTGCGCGCCCGAGTTAAAGGTTCCCGGACTGAAAGCGACTATGGCCTACAGGTTCAAATCCAAGTTCCAGACCGAAGAAGGCCAGGATAAAAGAGAAAAACAGGTCGGTGAATGGGGTATTAAGACCACCCGTGACCTTAAAGAAGCGGTAAAGGACGCGGACGCGCTTTTACTGGAGGTTAACGACCCGGAACTGCATCTGGAGATCTTTGAGCAATGCGCGGCTTTCGGCAAGCCGATGTTCCTGGACAAGCCGCCTGCCGATACTTACACGAACTACCTGAAGATCTGCAAGATAGCGAAAGATAAAAATATAAGGTTCTTCACTGCCTCCGGTATGCGTTTTGTCCCCCCCGTTTTGAATGCCTGCAAAGCTGTTCCCAAACCCTTATACGCCACCATCTATGGGGCTGTCGGACTGCCTTACCCGGAATATCCTTTTCCTAAAGCCGCTGTTTTCTACGGGATCCACACCTTTGAGATACTCAACAGGATAATGGGAAGAGGCGCTCTAAGGATATTTGCCAAGCAGGACCATTTGGGTGCTATTGCCCACATAGAGTATCCTGATAACCGGAGGGGTATTGTAGAACTTACGGTCTCTGGCTGGCTCTACGGCGGTTCTTTAAGAATGTCCGATACGGCAGAATATTTTACGCTTCCCATCCCTTACATGGTGCATAACCAGGTAACCGATATTCTAAAGGAAATTGAAAAGTTCTTCAGAGGCGGGCCCGCTCCTGTTGCCCCGGAAGATTCGCTGGAAATTATGAACATGATAGACACAGTGAAAAGATCCCTGGAATCCGGAAAAACAGAAGCTCTGAACAAGTAAGGACTACCCACAGGGACAGTCTAAAACAATACGGGCTGTCCCTGTTTTATTTTACAACTTCTCTCTTCCGCGCAAGATAGTCCGTAAGGTCTTCAAGGTCCATAAAGTCCATAAGGTCTGTAAGGTCCGTAAAGTCTTACATTAAGGTATTATTATTTATATATATACTCATATCCCTCATCTATTTTAGACCTTACAGACTTTTGACATTTTAGACTTTATAGACCTGTTTCTTTTGACCTTACAGACTTTTGACATTTTAGACTTTATAGACCTGTTTCTTTTGACCTTACAGACTTTCGACCTTTTAGACTTTATAGACCTGTTTCTTTTGACCTTACAGACTTTTGACATTTTAGACTTTATAGACCTGTTTCTTTTGACCTTACAGACTTTCGACCTTATGGACTTTATGTACCTTTTACTTTAGACTTTAAGATATTATTTCTATATACCTACCCTTCAAAATAGGTTATACTTGTTGTATGTCCACCGAACAATTCACCTTTCATAATCTTGGTATTGATATTCGTATTCTCGAGCTTCTCGATAAATTGGGTTTTGTTATCCCCACGCCGATCCAGCGAAAAGCTATACCGGCAGCGGTTGCAGGCAAAGATATTATTGGAGTAGCCCAGACAGGCACAGGTAAAACCCTGGCATTTGGAATTCCAATGCTGCAGCAGCTTGCTTTGCACGGAGGCAAGGGGCTGGTGCTGGTGCCTACCCGGGAACTCGCCATTCAGGTCAATGAAACCCTGGAAAAATTGGCGCCTGCTTTTGGCTTTAATAGCGCGGTACTTATAGGCGGAGTTTCCGTTTATTCCCAGATAAAAGACCTTAAAAAAACCCCAGCGATAATAATTGCCACACCCGGAAGATTAAACGACCTGCTGAACAGGAACCTTATTCACCTTAACGAATTTAAAATGCTGATACTTGATGAAGCTGACAGGATGCTGGATATGGGTTTTCTGCCCCAAATCGAGATCATTATCAGGCGCATTCCCAAAGAACGGCATACTATGCTTTTTTCCGCAACGATACCGCAGGGAATAATTGAGATCGCGGCTAATTACATGAAAAACCCGGTTCATATAGAAGTAGCCCCCTCCGGCACGGCAGCGGCCAACGTAACCCAGGAATTGTTCGTAGTAAAAAGAGAACATAAAGGAAAACTCCTGACGGAACTGCTGAAAAAATACACGGGTTCCATTCTTATTTTTACCCGGACCAAAAGGGGCGCGAGCAAAGTCACAAAATTATTGAAGTCTTTCGACCACAAAGCAGCAGAGATCCATTCCGACAGGAGCCAGTCCCAGCGAAAAGAAGCGCTGGACCGTTTTAAAAATGGCAGGTACAGGATACTAACGGCCACCGACATCGCTTCCCGCGGAATTGATGTTTCGGGTATTGAACTTGTTATCAATTATGACATTCCAGAGGATCCCGAAAATTATATACACAGGATCGGCCGCACCGGCAGAGCGGGAAAAACTGGCCATGCAATATCTTTCGCTACCCCGGAACAGGGCGCGGACATTAAAAACATTGAAAAGATAATGCGGCATTCCATCCCTCTTGCCACACATCCTAATGTACCGGCAGAGAAGCTTTCCGGTTCGCACCCCGCGCCGGTGTCAGGAAAACCGCAGCACAAAATTTGGAATAATAATAAATTCGCGCAGAAAAAAGAATTAAGGCCTTTACACGGGAGCAGGAACGTTTCTATCGTCCTTCCGGGTGCTTCCGTACCGGCAGCTCTTTCCGCAAACAATACTGTTTTGGCGGCGAAAAAGATATCTAAAAGTAAATACAACACAAAATCCTGGAAAGATTATCAAAGCAAACCTTTTATAGAATCCCCCTCGCGCCGCGGCAGGACTCAACGGAGCGAAGATAAAACGGCTTTTCCGCACAAGCCGGCATCAGAAAACCGGCAAGCAAAGCCTCATACAGAAAGCAGAGAAGCCAGGCCCGGGTTCCCGCATAAAACTTTCGATAAACCTTACACAAAATCTCACACCGGAAGAAGAGAAGACAGGCCTTCTTTTTCGCACAAAACTTTCGACAGAAACAGTCAAAAACCCCGGTCAGGAAACAGGTTTGAAAGCAACGAAGGCTGGAAAAGTTCCGGCAACGAAAACAGCTACGCGCGGGGCAAGGATAACCACTTTAAAGGCAAACCTTCGTTTCATAGCAGTAAGTTCCAAAACAGCGAAAGCAAATCTTTTCACGACAGGCCTTCCCGGGGCACAGAAGTTAGAAAAGACACAAAACCTTATCAGTCAGGGAACAGGTTTGAAAGTAACGAGGGCTGGAAAAGGCCGGCACCGGAAAACAAATACGCGCGCCGTGAACATAGACCTTTCAAAGGCAAAGCCGCGTTTGGTAAAAGCAGGTACCACAGCGTTGAACGCAGGCCCTTTTACGGTAAACGGAATAACACCAGCGGAGTAAAAAGAGACGACAACAAGGATCTGTAGAAAGATTCCACTGATTGCAATGCTTTTGGATTCCACTGATGTGAGCTTACAAATTATGGAAGCCTAAGACCATTACCTGCCAATTCACAAAAACCTGCTATTCCCCCTAATACCTTAAATACTTTCTAAATATATATTTTCTCTATTTTAACTTCCCCCGACAAATCCTGGGATATATTATCACATAACACGGACTATTTATAAGGAGAATAGTAATGAGAATTCCAATGATATTTGGTATAATATCTCTTTGTATTTGGACAGGAGAAGTCGCCTAGTTGGTCATACTTTGCGTTCATATCCTAAGGATATGAGATAATGTCTTTCCTCCCAAAGGAGGGTGCCCAGGGAGGATACTCCTTGGGTCTCAAACTGGTTTGAGATTGCCTGCACTTTGGGAAACGATATTTGATAATACTGGTTGAGCACGGAGAAGTCGCCTAGTTGGTCTATGGCGCACGCCTGGAAAGCGTGTAAACCTCACGGTTTCGAGGGTTCGAATCCCTCCTTCTCCGCCAAAATTTGGCCCAGGCGAAATTTTGGCGAGATCTCGCCCGTCTATAGCGAGGCGGATCCGCCACCTTAATGTATGTTTTATGTTAATATATTACCATTCACTTCGTTCAGATTTGTGACGGCGCAATTGGGCGATCGAGAATAGATAATAGATAAAACTGTCCAATTGCGGTCTATTATCTATTGTTCTATTTTCAAGGTGTCTTGTTGAGAAAGGGTATATCCGTAATGAAAATAACCGGCTCAAGAATAGGTCTGACATTAGTTTTAGTATATCTGGGGCTTTTCTTTCTATTTTCCTATTACGCAGCACAAAATAGTCACGACGCATTTTGCGGTCTGCCTGCAGTTGTTATCACTCTTCCCTGGAGTGCTATGCTTATTCCTCTCTATTTAATATCAGGATACATTCCGTGGTATGAGAAATTCGCCGGCACCCCTGTCATTTATATTTTTTTTGCCATGCTGGGACTTCTCCCGGCAGCATTAATTAATACCTGGATCATTTATAAATTTGCAAAGCGTATAGGGAGGCATTCAAAATAATATGAAAAAACTTCTCAACTGGCAAATCCTGCTTTCTCTGCTTCTGATAACACTTGCTTTCGGCTTTTACGCTTTGGATTATTTTTTGTTCGGACAGCTGAAAGATATAATTTTTTACAGTCTCATTGACATTGCCTTCCTTTTCTTAAGCGGACTGATCGTAATGCTCTTCCTGCACCGCCTGCTGGAATACAGGGAAAAGCAGTCCCTTTTCAAAAAGCTGAATATGGTGATCGGCGCTTTCTTCAGCGAGGCAGGGATAGAACTCCTCAGGCAATGTTCCGGCTATGAATGCGCTCAGGAGAATATTTACCGGGAGCTCCTGATCACGGGCGGGTGGACGGAAAAAGATTTTCTGGCCGCAAAAAAGAAAATTTCAGGTTCAGCGCTGCAGGTAAAATGCGGGCCGGAAGACCTTGAGAAACTTAAAGTTCTGCTTATGTCAAAACAAGCTTTCCTTATAGGACTTCTCGGGAACCCGAATCTGCTTGAACATGAAGCCTTCACGGACCTGCTCTGGGCGGTCTTTCATCTGGCTGATGAGCTGGCGCATAGAAACACACTTAGAGACCTGCCCGGGAGCGATTACAAACATCTATTTGGCGATATAGACAGGGCGTACAGCCGTCTGATAATACAATGGCTTGATCATATGAACCATCTAAAAAATGATTACCCTTACCTGTTTTCCCTGGCTTTGAGGACAAATCCGTTCGATAAGAAAGCCGAGGTCACTATTTATAAAAATTAATTGTCCGGGAATTGCGAAAGAGTATTTGTTTCGGCTATGCAGAAAGCTTCAAAAGTTTTCTTTCTGTTCTTCTTTATTGTCTCCACCTCTTTTCTAAAATCCTCCGCCGTTTTTCTAAAGACGGTATACTGCGATCTCTGGGTGGCCCAGGCTTCAATTTCTTTTTCCGCGTGCTCCGTCACGTCAAAGAGCACATACGGCAGGTCATAAATCACCGGCTTAAAATCATAAGCATGCGCTTTAAAGTAATATAGATGGGGCTTGGCACAGGGCGTTCCCAGCTCGGCGGCAACGGGCTCGCAGGCATGAAAATAGGCATCCCGTACCAGTCTGTGGGTGTTCCGGTGATCCCTGTGCACATCTCTGGGGCCGTGAGTAAAGATAGCTTCCGGCCTGTATTTTCTGATAAATCTTATGCACTTCTTAAGGTTTTCCTTTGTATTGACCAGGTCCATATCCCGGGCCCCCAGGTATTCCCGCTTCTTTATCCCGAGCAGCCTGTCGCAAGCTTTGGCTTCTTTTTTTCTTATTGCAACAATTTTGTTCTTTAGTTTCGGGTCCGGGTAGCCTTCCGAACCGTCGGTCATGGTGACCAGGGTAACTTCAACGCCCATTGAGGATAATTTTGCTATAGTCCGGGCCATTTCCATTTCATCGTCGGGATGAGACCCGAAAACCATTATTCTTTTATACATAACAACCTCCGATTATAATCAAACAACAAATAATGACAACTCTTTTCCGCCGTTATTATACATTATTAATTATCTATCATCCATTATTTTATTTACCAAATCCGTACTCTAATCCCGCTTCATATAGCGCCAGGATATTTTCCACGGGAGACACCGTCTGTATGTTATGGCAGGGGCCTAAAATATAGCCGCCATTTTTTCCCAGTATTTCGATATTCTCTCTGACTTCTTTTTTTACCTCGGCGGCAGTGCCAAAAGGCAGGGTTTGCTGGTTATCAACACCGCTATGGAACACGAGTTTATCTCCAAAATCCTTTTTCAGGCCTTCTCTTGCCATCCCGTTACAGCGCCATTGAATGGGATTTAGTATATCTATACCGATCTCTATCAAGCCGGGAATTATTTTTCTGATTCCGCCGTCGGAGTGATGAAAAGCGTAAGCACCCGCCCCGTGGACCAGGGTTATCATCTTTGTCATGTAAGGAAAGAAATACTCCCTGATGTGCGCCGGAGAATACATCAGGTCTTCCTGGCTGCCCATATCTTCAGCCACATAGCTGTAAAATACTTTACCGGGAATTGCCTCATAGATCCTTTTTGTATTTTCGTATGCCAAATTGTATAACTTGCCCAGTATATAATGCACCATCTCCGGATTAGCGGCCAGATCTATAAACGCCTGTTCGTCTCCCCTCAAATTTTTGTAGGTTAGGAACGGCTCACTCCCTCCTCCGCAAATAGGACGGTCTTCCTTTCCTTTCAATTGGCTCAGAATGCCTGAATAGTCATACCAATCAGCGCTGGGCCACTTGTAATTCTTTTCTATCTCTTCGACAGTTTCGTACTTTGCCAGGGGCGAAGAGGTTATCTCTTCGTAGGAACCTGTACCATAGCCGACTGTCCTGTAGGTAATTCCGAATATATCGGTACCCTGCGGAGGTTTTGGCCCCGTATATTCTGGCCCAACGCCGTGCGGGCGGTCTATGTGTAATTTCTTAAACACCTCGTCCATATTTGCCAGCCCCAGGTGTTTCATTAATTTTTCATTTACCTCCGGTGTTGCCCAGTAATCCATAGGAATACGGTCAGGTTTCTGTCTTTTTAAAACCGCCAGCCAGCGTTCTTTAGAGGTCATAGTTTCTTTCGGCATACTTTCTCCTTTTGAAACAGATTAAGAAAACCAGCTAACGGATATACGGAAGTACAGCTAGCAACTTTTCACTTTGGTTGTCTGCCGTCATCTGCACATCTGTTCCTCTTTTTTCCGGGACCCGGTACCTGGTCCGCCAAAGCTTATCTTTGGCGAGATCTCGCCTTACGGAGAAAACCTGTTTTTCTAGTACTTCAACCTATAATTTTTAAATTGCGGCAGATAGGCCTTAGAAGCCATGAAGAGTTCATAAACCATCCGGTTTATTTCCTCCAGGCTCAAGACCGCCGAAGTCAAAGGATCAAAATATACGGCCTGGTAAACTTTATTCGGTTCACCTGAAAGCGCGCCCTCGACTGCCAGTTCCTCGCACCGCGCGCTTATATTGTTAAGCAGGGCCAGATGCGCCGGAAGCGCCCCGACGTGAACCGGCCTTAACCCGTTCCTTGAAGCTTCTACGGGAACTTCCACACAGCAGCCATAGGGAAGGTTATCTATCAGATTGAAGTTACGGACATTCCCGTTAAATTCAAAGATATTGTTGTCGCCGAATACCGCGTTGAAGATATTGGCCGCGTACTCCAGCTTTCCGCCGAGTTTGGAGACCTTATCGCTTTTAATCCAATCGATGACCTCTTTTTTCCAAAGAGGCATGCCGTTAACTCTCTTTTCCCTGCCCAAATACATTTTTAAAATGAAAGCATACGCGCCGGGATTCCAGCTTCCCGCCTTGCCTCCGCAATATTTTTTTATCAGCTCCGGCCGTTTTCTGAACCAGGCCACATACTCGGAATTATGCCCCGAGGATTCGGTCACATAGTAGCCCATATGTCTGAACATTTCTATCCTCACCACATCCGAGTAGTAGTTCTTCTTTTCTTCCACGGCTTTGCGAAGGAGCGGATAGGCATCTTTTCCTTTCCAGTCAAAGGTCAGGAACCAGGACTGGTGGTTAATTCCGGCACACAAATAGGTGATCTCGTTGTAGGGCGCGTGTATCAGCTCCGCCATTTCCCGTGAAGTCCCCTGAACACTGTGGCAAAGCCCGGTAATGTTGAGTTTCGGGTAGGCGGCCTGCATCGCGCGACAGAGCATCGCCATCGGGTTGGTGTAATTAAGAACTATCGCCTCCGGGCAGTATCTTGCAATATCTTTACAGATATCAAGCATCACCGGAATGGTTCGAAGCGCCCGGAACACCCCGGAACCCCCCCGTGTATCACCCACATTGATATCTACCCCGTATTTTTTGGGAATTTCTATATCATGCCGCCAGACCTGTACCCCGCCGGCGAGAATGGTTATCAAAACACCGTCGGCGCCCTGTAATGCTTCCTTCCTGCTTGTTGTTGCCACTATCTTTACGGGTTTATTAAAATACTCAACTATCCTTTCCACCGACTTCTTTGCCATATCCAACCGTTCTTTATTTACATCCATAAGTGCTATCGTCGCATCCTCAAACGCGGGATAAGAAATAATATCAGCGACCAGGCCTCTGGTAAAACCCACACTTCCGGCACCTAGGAATGCAATTTTTTTGGACATGCTTTCTTCCTCACGGACCTAAATTATTTACCATGCTATGAACAAAATTTTAATTATATTTTTCAGCAAGTTTGACCAGTTCGTTGGCTTCTTCAACAGTTTCAACCTGAGTATCTATCCAGAGTCCTTCCCTTGGAAGAGTTTTAAGTGCCTCTTCTACTTCATTTGCCGGCATTGAAGCAAAAGCGCTTTTTCCTCCTTCAAGTATTTGCCTATAAACATCTTTCCAGTACATCCCGTCAGGTTTTCCCGCTCCGGGCACCCATTGAATAGCATCAATTTTTTTAAATTTCAGCAGCCGCGGCAGATGATGAAGAGCCCCGGTCCCGTCCAGGTGATAAATAGAATTATCCAGAAAATTTGTCAGGTCTTCAAGTTCAGGAGTTACAAATTTCTCAAACATATCCACCGAGATCATGCAGGAAAAATCACACTGCACGGGAAAATACTTTCCGGGAGACCAGACCGGAAGCCAGCCTGTTGACCCGCTGTACTTTGTATTCAAAAGCGCGTAACTTTCTTCAAACATCTTTTTGAAAGTCAGAGTCAGCTTGTTACGGCAGTACTCTACCAGTTCCGGCCTTTCCAGTAACTCAAAGCAGGTCTTTTCCGCACCAAGTACCATACTGATAACATCCATGGGTTGGATAAAGACCGGCATACCCGGCATTGAGATTTCAAGTAACGCTTTTTCAACTCTTAGCAGATTCTGCCACAGGCTGTTTTTGGGATCAAAATCTAAAGACATATTCTCAAGAGCATCGGTGCTATTATTAAACCAAACGGTATCGTAGTCCATGACCGGTTTCTGGCCCATAAAAACTCCCGGAAAAGCGTAGCCCAGCATAAAGCTATATTTAGGAATAGTTTCTGCGATAAAGTAAGAGTTCTTATAACGGTTTTTCAGTTCCTCCGTTAAGAATTCCGGATCACAATACATTGTTTCCGGATCCTTAGCTTTAAGAGCCGGCGCGGCACCGGGTTTTGGTTTGCTCACTCCAATGCTCATAGGTATTCTTTTGATATTCTTTCTTCCCCACCAGGCGCGCATCCTGGCTTCTGTTTCTTCCCAGTTATCTTTATATGGAACAAACATCCTTGCCCCCTATTTTTGACAGCCACTCCAGACACCATACTTTTTTTTAATTTTCAGGCGGAAACACTCTACAGTTTACAGGCACTTTAGACTTTAAGACCTTACGGACTTTACGGACCTTATTGACCATTCTTGTTATTTTCGTATCTGCCCCTTCCCTGACACTATAAACTTCGAACTCGTAAGTTCCGTCAGGCCCATGGGGCCTCTGGCGTGGAGTTTTTGGGTGCTTATCCCTATTTCGGCGCCAAGGCCCAGTTCAAAACCATCATTGAACCTGGTGGAAGTATTGGAAAATACGGCGGCGGAATCAACTTCACGCAGGAACTTCGCACAGGCAGCTTTATTTTTTGAAACGATAGCATCACTATGATGCGAGCCGTAAGTATTAATATGTTTAATGGCCGCTTCCAGTGAAGCTACGACCTTAACTCCGATAACCAGGCTGTGATATTCTTTATACCAGTCCGCTTCCGCGGCAAGTTTCGCGTTTTTATAAAGGGCCCGGCTATATTCATCCGCCCTTATCTCCACTCCGTGTTCAGCAAGGCGTTTTAACATTCCCGGCAGGAATTTTTTGGCCACTTCCTTTGCCACAAGCAATTTCTCCAGGGCATTGCAGACCGAAGGCCTCGAGGTTTTAGCGTTGAACACGATCTCTTCAGCCGCTTTCAAATCCGCTGTTTTTTCCACAAAAACATGGCAATTCCCTTCCCCGTGAGCGATCACCGGGACCGAGGAATTTTCCATTATCGCTCTTATCATAGCCTGGCTTCCCCGGGGAATTATCACATCAAGGTATTTGTCCTGTTTGACCATGGCTGAAACGGCTCCGCGATCGGTCGTATCTATAAATTCCACGCAAGCCAAAGGAAGCGCTTCCGCTTTTAGCGCTTGTTTTAATATCCTTACCAGTTCACGATTGGAATTCAGCGCTTCCGAGCCCCCGCGCAGCAGTACCGCATTGCCCGATTTCAGGCACAAAGCCGCCGCGTCAATAGTTACATTGGGCCGGGACTCATAAATTATCCCGACGGCTCCCAGCGGGACCCGCATCCGCGCGACCTTAAGCCCGTTAGGCCGGCAGCTTTTGTCATGCAGCGTGCCAACGGGATCCTTGAGTTTAATGATGTCTTTTATTCCGTAAACCATCGCTCCTATTCTTTTTTCATTAAGAAGGAGCCGATCCAGCAAAGAATTAGAAAGGCCGGACTTTTTTCCGTTATTCATATCTATGGAATTGGCTTTAAGAATGCTTTTTGTATTCGCGACAAGCTCCGAGGCAATACGCCTAAGTAATTTATTCTTCGTCGCGGCAGAAAGGTTATACAAAACCCAGCTCGCGGCCTTAACTGCTTTAGACTTATTTTCAACGAGGTTTTTTATGTTCATATGTCATTGTAGCAGAATTTAAGCATTGTTTTCCATAGGATTATTTAAATTAGGGACAGCGACCAATTATTAATTGGTCGCTGTCCCTAATTTATTTGTGAAAGAAATAAGTTTTGCTACAAGATGACCAGGTTATCCCTGTGAATGATCTCATCAGAGCCCCGACGGCCCAGCGTCCCGGTCAGGTCCGCGCTCTTTTTACCTTTAATTTTTTCCGCATCAAAAGAGGAATATTCCGTTACACCCTTGGCTATCTCATTATCCGCACCATCAGCAATTATTACCACATCCCCCGCTTCGAACTTTCCGGTCACAGCTTTAACGCCGGAAGGAAGAAGGGACTTTCCTTTTTTTTGCAGGGCTTCCAGCGCACCGGGATCGACTGTTATTCTTCCGGCGGCCTGGGCAATATACGCTATCCAGATCTGCCGCTGGGTCAGCTTGCTGTCACAGGGAATGAACAGGGTCCCTCTCGGCTCCCCCGCTATAAGCTCTCCAATAATTGAGGGCTCCCTGCCGTCGGCAATTACCATGGCGATACCCGCGGCAACACATTTTTTTGCCGCCTGGATCTTGGTGGCCATGCCTCCGGACGCAAGCTCCCCTTTGCTGTTCTTGACCAGTCTTTCAATTTCCGGGGTTATTTTTCTAACCACGGGCACAAGTTCTGCGGAAGCATCTTTGGCCGGATCACCTTTGCACAAGCCCTTTATATTTGAAAGATTTATCAGGATATCCGCTTCTATCAGGTTCGCGACCATCGCGGAAATATTATCATTATCCCCCACTTTTATTTCTTCAACGGCCACGGTATCATTCTCGTTTACAACAGGCACGACCCCTTTTTTGAGCAGCACATCAAAGGTATTCCTGGCGTTAAGATAGCGTTTTCTGCCCGCAAAATCATCTTTCGTCAGCAGAAGCTGGCCTATCAGCACGCCCTGTTTTCTAAAAGCATGTTCATAGGCCTCCATAAGCAGGGGCTGCCCTATGGCCGCAGTCGCCTGTTTTTCCGGAATAGTGACAGGCCTTTCTTTAAGTTTAAGAGCCGCAATACCGGCCCCTATAGCTCCGGAGGTGACTATACATACGTCCCGGCCCTCCGCACGGAGCAGCGCAACAGCCCGGGCGATCCCGCTGATCCTCTCCAGATTGATACCGCTTACCTTATCCGCCAGCAAGCTGGTACCGATCTTTATGACTATTCTCTTATACATTTTTATTCCTTAACAAATATCAGTTTATCGTTGTCCGCTTTAGCGTTTATGACGCACCCCTCGGTTATCCTTTTATTCAATATCTCCATGGAGAGAGGGTCTTCAATATACTTCTGTATCGCCCGTTTTAAGGGCCGAGCTCCAAAGACCGGGTCGTAGCCTTTTTCAATAAGCAGGTCCTTGGCAGAAGCATCAAGTTTCAGGACGATCTTTTTTTCTTTCAGCCGGGCTGCCACTTTGCTGATAAGTAATTCAATTATGTTAGTAAGATCAGCTTTGGTAAGCTGATGAAAAACAATAATTTCGTCTATTCTGTTCAGGAACTCGGGATTAAAGGTCTTTTTTAATTCGTCCACAACCTTGCCTTTCATACCCTGGTAAGTAACCTTATCATCCTGTTTCTTAAAGCCGAGAGAACCGCCTTTATCGATGGACCGGGCACCGAGATTGGAGGTCATAATTACTACAGTATTCTTAAAATCAACAATACGCCCGAAAGAGTCCGTAAGCCGTCCATCATCAAGTACCTGGAGCAGTATATTAAAGACATCAGGATGCGCCTTTTCAATCTCATCAAAAAGGATAACAGCATAAGGCCGCCGCCTGACTTTTTCCGTCAACTGGCCGCCTTCATCATAGCCCACATAACCCGGAGGCGCGCCCATAAGGCGGGAGACCGCGAACTTTTCGGCATATTCCGACATATCAATTCTGATAAGAGCGTTTTCGTCTTCGAACATAAACTCAGCAAGCGTTCTTGCCAGTTCCGTTTTGCCGACACCGGTAGGCCCCAGGAAAATAAAGGAGCCAATGGGCCTTTTTGGATCCGCCATTCCTGCACGACTCCGCTGTATTGCCCGGGTTATGGATTTTAAGGCTTCTTCCTGGCCGACAACCCGTTTATGCAGTGCTTCTTCCATATTCAGAAGCTTTTCGGATTCTTTTTCCTCCAGCTTAAAGACCGGGATCCCCGTCCACTGGGAAACAACCTTGGCAATATCTTCCGCAGTTACCTGTTTTTCTACAACTCCCTGCGCCTTATCCCACATTTTTTTAAGATTATCTATTTTTATCTTTACTTCCTTGGTGCGGTCACGCATGCTGGCCGCTTTCTCAAATTCCTGCGCCTTTACCGCCGACTCTTTCTCCTTCATCAGTTTCTCAAGTTCCTTCTCGGCCGCGATAACTTCTTTGGGGCGTGACGCGCTCTGAAGCCTTACCCTGGCGCATGTTTCATCAATAATATCTATCGCTTTGTCCGGGAGAAATCTCGAAGTTATATACCTGTCCGCCAGATAGGCTGCTTCCTGTATCGCATCGTCCGTTATCTTTACCTTATGATGCGCTTCATATCTGTCCCTGAGCCCCTTGAGGATCTGTATCGTTTCCTCCACGGAAGGCGGATTGACGATGATCGTCTGAAATCTTCTTTCCAGCGCGCCGTCCTTTTCAATGTGCTTCCGGTACTCATTCAAAGTCGAAGCCCCGATGCACTGCACTTCCCCGCGGGAAAGCGCGGGTTTCAGCATATTGGACGCGTCTATCGCTCCTTCCGCCGCGCCCGCTCCGACCAGGGTATGTATCTCGTCAATAAATATTATTGTGTTGCCGCTGTGCCTGAGTTCATTCATAACGGCTTTGAGCCTCTCTTCAAATTCGCCGCGGTATTTGGTGCCTGCCACCATGCCCGCCAGGTCCAGGGTCAAAACTCTTTTTCCCACTAAAAGTTCCGGCACGTTTCCGGATATTATTTTTTGCGCCAGGCCTTCAACAATAGCCGTCTTGCCGACACCTGCTTCGCCTAAAAGCACCGGATTGTTCTTCGTGCGCCTGGAAAGTATCTGAATAACTCTGTCTATCTCATTTTCCCGGCCGATGACCGGATCAAGTTTATTATCTTTCGCCAGCGCCGTCAGGTCCCGGGAAAAAGCATCCAGAGCCGGGGTCTTGGAGGATTTAAGCCCCGCGGGCTGCGGGCCCCCCTGCTGGGGCGGCAGGCCCTGAAAAAAGGGATTTTGTTTGGGGGTTCCGGCGGAAGAAGCCTGCCCGCCTAATAGTTCGATCGTTATCTCCCGTGTCCGTTCCAGCGTAGCGCCAAAACCCGCGAGTACTTTTGCGGCCGCGCTTTCGCCTTCTTTTACTATGCCAAGCAGCAGGTGTTCGGTGCCGACATACCCGTGGCCCATGTTGGTCGCTTCTTCAATTGAAAGCTCAAGCGCCTTTTTGGCTTTGGGGGTAAAGGAAAGTTCTTCCACAGGTACGGTACCTATCCCGAGGGAAAGCATGCTTTCCACTTCTTTTTTCATTTTAGTCAGGCTTATACCCATGTTTTTCATTACACCGACAGCCACTCCGCTGCCGCTTCTTATCAGTCCAAGGAGAATATGTTCAGGGCCGACATAATCGTGCTTCAACCGGGCGGCTTCTTCTTTCGCGTAACTAATGACTTTCTGAGCTCTTTCCGTAAATTTATGGAACATGGTACTCCTCCGCTTTGGTGAAAAATGTTGTAATTAAAGGAATTTTAGCATAAAACTGTGTTAAAAACAAGGCAAGAACCGTTCCTGGAGAAAAAGACAGCTTGAATACCGGTAAAAAGAATGCGGCAAATTATTTTGTTTCCGGCCGCGCTTTTATGGCTGCAGAATTTCCCGCAAGGGAGTTTCACTTTTCCCGGCCGGGAATACCAGGAGTCAGGAAGTTATCCTCATAATTATCCAATCTACCAAGGTTTTTATCTGTCCAAACATGCCGTTAAGAACCGGCAAATCCCTGTAAATACCGGTCAAAAACATCAGCGTGGAAAACGCGACCAGCACTATAGCAAACAGGAGCAAGATCCTGAAAATAAGATCAGGGAGATGCAAAAATCTGAACAAAAGCTTTACTGCAACAAGAGCCAGGAAAACCATTATGGCAAAAACAAGAGCCTCTTTCATGGATTTGTTCCTCCTGTAAATTTTCGCGGTTAAGGTCCCGTTAATTATTCAAGTCTTTTTCTGATCAACTCGGCCCGTTTTTCGTCCCTTTCGGCCTCGTTCATTTCCATTGCAAAGAGTTTTTGTATATGCCCCGGCTGGGAAATTATCAGCAGCTCATTCACTTTTTTGGGATCAGCTTTAATAAGTCCGCTTTCCACGCCCAGGCGCAAAGAAGAAAGCAGGGTAACCGCCTCTTCAAAGTTTATTGAGCGGACATTTTTTAAGATCCCGTAAGAGCGCCAGATATTATCCTCCACCCGGGCCCGGGAATTCTTGAAAAGAGATTCTCTGGCCTTCTTCTCATAATCCACAAGCTGGAGCGTGACTTTATGCACTTCATCTATTATCTCTTTTTCGGTATGCCCCAGGGAGACCTGGTTGCTGATCTGGAAAAAAGGCGTCTTAATATCAAGCCCTTCCCCGTAAAATCCGCGGGTCACAAGGCCCAGCTGGGAAATATTATTAAGTACTTTTGTAATTTCCTTGCTTATGACCAGCCCGGGCAGATGCACCATAACAGATGCCCTGATCCCCGTTCCGGTATTGGTCGGGCAGGCGGTAAGATAACCCATGTCTATATCAAAGGCGTAAGTAATATTCTTTTCCAGTTCGGTATCAAGTTTATCAAGCGCCTTATAGGCCTCTTCCAGCTGGATACCTGAAAGTATCATCTGCAGCCGGAGGTGATCTTCTTCATTTATCATGATCGCGGTTTGTTCGTCCTTGGAGAATATGACCGCGCGTTTCCGGTCATTGATCACATGGTCGTAACTGATTATATGGCGTTCCAAAAGAACGATACGGTCCAGTTCCGGCAGGGCAAGCAGATCAATGGCTTTGGAACCTTTGAAGGCTCTATTCTTATTTACGGCATTTACAACCAGCCCGACCAGCTCCTCGGCGTCTTTTTCATTCAGGTTATGCGGAAAAGGAAAGCCGTTAACATTCCTGGCAAGGCGGACCCGGGAGGAAATAACTATCTCGGAACTGGGCCCGGAATCCGAGAGCCATTTACTGGTTGATTTCGCGAGTTCTTCAAACATCGGTCAGGATATCCTTATAGATCTTTTTTTCAAGCTTTTTTATCCGGTCTCTCAGTTTCGCGGCATCCTCATAACGCTCCTCATTTACTGCCTGGGTAAGTTTTGACTTCAGATTTGTGATCTCCGTAGGATCGTAAACCTTGGTAACCTTCTTATTAACTTTCTGTTTTACGGGTATTTTGGCCGGAACTTTTCCGACATGGCGGATATTGCCGTGGATCCGTTTCAGTATCGGGCCCAGCGATTTTTTATAGGTGTAATAGCAGAGCGGGCAGCCGAGAAAACCCGATTTGCGAAAATCGTTGCTTGTCCAGCCGCACTCGCAGGTGATCTTAACTCCTTTATCGTCTCCGGCTTCAGGCTTGGCTTCTTCCATAAATCCGGACAATAGATTGCCAAAAAAGGACGGTTTATCCATGGAAAAGGAGATCATACCTTTGGCCTGGGCGCACTTATCACAAAGGTTTACTTCAGAACTCTGGCCGTTAACTATCTGCTGGAGGTGTACTGTGGCCTCATGCTCGTGGCAATTATCGCAGGTCATAAAGACCTGCTGATGGCACAGATGGGCAGGGAGATGACACAGATAGTTCCAGCCACGTCCATGCTTGTATTTTTTCTTTCCATTCTCATTTATTCGCTCCAGCTTTATCCATTTTACTTTTTATCTTTTTACTTTTATCTGTTTTGCTTTTATCTGTGCCATCTCTTCACCCATCTCATCAAAAGATCCGCCCTATATGACTGGCGGATGTGTCATCAGCCGGCCGCTTCGGCTACATGGCCCGGCCTATAACTTTGGCAATAGGGCGAAGCTCGCTCATAAGTTTTTTGAACTTGTCAGGCAGCAGGGATTGATCCCCGTCTGACAGGGCTTCTTCCGGATTATGATGCACTTCCAGCATGAGGCCGTCGCAGCCCGCGGCGATCGCCGCTTTGGACATCGGGATAACCCATCTCCATTTTCCGGTGCCATGGGAAGGATCAACGATAACCGGAAGATGGCTCAAATGCTTGCAGACTGCCACCGCCGAGAGATCCAGAGTATTTCTTGTTGCGTCTTCAAAAGTCCTTATACCTCTTTCGCAAAGCATGACCTTATAATTCCCTCTTGACATGATATACTCGGCCGACATAAGCCATTCTTTAATGGTCGAAGAAAGGCCCCGTTTTAAAAGTACAGGAACCTTGCACTCCCCGATCTCTTTTAACAGTTCAAAATTCTGCATGTTCCTGGCGCCTACCTGTATTATATCGGTATACCGGGCAACCAGGTCCACCGTCCTGGTATCCATAACTTCAGTAATGATAGGCAGTCCGGTAAGATCTCTTGCTTCAGAAAGAAGTTTTAAACCATCCTCTCCCATCCCCTGAAAAGCATAGGGAGAAGTCCTCGGTTTAAAAGCACCGCCTCTGAGTATCGTGGCTCCGGCTTCTTTTACTTTTTTTGCGACATCAAAAAGCATTTCACGGTCTTCAACAGTACAGGGCCCGGCCATTACTACAAGTTTATTTCCGCCTATCTCAATATCCCTTACTTTAATTATCGTCGGTTCTTTCTGGAATTCCTTGCTGACGAGTTTGAAAGGCTGGAGGACGGACATCACTTTCTCGACGCCGGGCATGGTCTCCAAAGGCAGTTCCGCAAGTATCCGGTCATCACCGATCACCATGATCAGGGTTCTTTCTATTCCCTTGGAAACATGAGGTGTAAGGCCGGCTTTCTCCACCTTTTCTATTACATGATTGATCTCGTTGTCCGGCGTACCGGGTTTTAATACTATTATCATATTGGTTTCCCCTCGGAAATAACAGTTCCCTGTGATGCCGTCCGCCCGGCTTTCCGGCGCGGATCAAAACAAAGGCCTTTCCTCTGTAGCCATCCGGGTTAAATTCCCTTTAAAATTTATTTATTTTTCAAGACCTTTTTTAGCGCCGTAATAAAGCGCCGGTTCTGCTGCATAGTACCTATCGTGACCCGGATAGTCGTTCCGGTACCGATACAACGTACTATAACTCCTTCCTTCATAAGCGCTTCCGTTAGAGTTTTGGCTTCGGTCTTCACGTCAAACAAAATGAAGTTGGCTTCGGACGGAACAAAGGGAATACCCATAGCTTCAAGAGCATCGCCCAGCCATCTTTTTCCTTCGTTGTTGACCTGTTTGCTTTCTTCAACGAACTTGGTGTCCTTAAGCGCGGCTATACCCGCCGCCTGCGCGAGCAAATTAACGTTGAAAGGCTGCCTGGCTTTCTCCAGAAGTTCTATCAGTTCTTTTTTTGCAATGCCATAACCGAGACGGAGCCCGGCAAGGCCGTAGATCTTGGAAAAGGTCCGGAGCACAATAATATTCCGGCCCTGTTTAACATACTCTATGGATTCAGGATAATCCGCGCGGCCGACGTATTCATAGTAAGCTTCATCCAGCACGACAACGGTTTCTTCAGAGAGCTTGCCTAAAAAATCCTCAAGCTGCTCTTTGGTAAGCAGCGTGCCGGTCGGGTTATTCGGATTGGCGATAAAAACCACTTTCGTTTTTTCCGAGATCTTTTCCGCCATGGCTTTCAGGTCATAGCCAAAATCCTTCATATCAATTATTACCGGGACCGCATCAGCAATTGTGGTGACGGCTTTATATTCCACGAAGGTAAGTTTGGGCTCACCCTGCAAAACTTCATCCCCCGGATTCAAAAATACCTGGGATATTAAAAGCAGAAGTTCATCGGAGCCGTTGCCAAAGATCAGGTTATCAGCCGGCATTTGCAGGTGTTCGGCCAGCGCCTTCCTGAGCTCAAAACAGCTGCCTTCCGGATAAAAATAGACCTGTTCCGCGGCTTTTTTTACCGCCGAGACCGCTTTAGGAGAAGCCCCGAGCGGATTTTCATTGGAAGCCATCTTAATAATATCCGCTATTCCGTATTCTCTCTGCACTTCGGCAACCGGCTTTCCCGGAACGTAGGGTGCTAATCTGTCTATTGCGTCCCTTTGTAATTTCTTCATTTTCCTTTACTCCTTTTAGGGTAATTAATATATATTACCATATTTGCCGCTGCTTTTCAATTCTTCCGCCGTACTTGGTAATGTAAAATATAGTGTGTAATTTCAAAAGATTGAATAAGTATAAAAAAAGGGCTATTCTCCTTAGGAAACGCTTTAACTTACGCCAATAAATTAAAGCATAAGGAGAAACAGCCCATGA
>Ga0114951_10000360_pt1 | contig 64759 bp, 58 predicted proteins | sample AM7aDNAmetaG_FD_88677 | JGI IMG/M metagenome (GOLD analysis project Ga0114951, IMG submission 88677) | Freshwater microbial communities from Finland to study Microbial Dark Matter (Phase II) - AM7a DNA metaG | ecosystem: Environmental > Aquatic > Freshwater > Lake | place: Finland: Lake Alinen...
CAAACTTGAGGGTTTATTGCCCCGTAATCCCATAAAAATGCAATATATCTTCAAGCAATTTTGCATAGACGGCATCCTTTTCTGGTTCGGTGAGGGTATTGAGCGGCTTTTCCGGTGGATTGGCTGCCTGATAATTCTTTAAAACCGGGTGCAATTTGATTGGTGTTTGACGCAGAATAACCGACATGATTTTACCACCCTCGGTTTTTACGGTATCCAGCAAAGCAGGTATTTCCTTGGTTGTAATAAAATCCGATGCCAAAAAGTTTTGCGAAACCAGCAACACTCCCACACGTGTAGCCTGAAGTGCTTTGGTGATTTCGGCCAACCATTCATCACCGGCACGCATTTGGGTGTCGTCCCAAACTTTTCCATCCAGTCCATAAGTTTTCAATGATTTGAGCTGTATTTTTATTTCATCAAAATAACGCTTGTCATCTGGATGGTGGGAATAAGAGATAAATATGTCCGTCCGTTTCGGCACATTCTGCACCAGTGTCGAGTCATTTCCTCCCCTTTTGGCACTCATATTCGCCACCGGCAAATAATCCCCCAAATACGATTGCATGGCATAGATTATCCTTGCCTTTTCGCGCCTGTATTCATCAGCAGGAATAATGCCTTTTCTGTTTTCTCCCTCATTGTTGTTGTTTCGTGATGATTGGAGGACCAAATCGTTGTGCAAACGGGATTGCCCATTGGCTTTGGTGCCCCTCAATAGCTCTTCGATGGCTTTTGTCAGATCGCCTTTGATCAGCAGTTGTTCTATTTCTTCTTTGTGTGTCAGGGTCATAAAGTGTTCATTATTAAAAGGTCAGTAAACATATGATCTATTTTTATTTAAAAAGGTCGCGCAAGCTAAAACCGGTAAATTCCGCCAACGCTGCAAGGAAAGCTACTATAGCTACAATAGCACCCAAAATCTTAAGGATTGTTTTCCAAACCGATGACTTTGCAATTACCTGATTATCTATATGGTGGTTGACATGGTCCACCTTTGTGTTTGTATTTTCTTCCTGATAACCAGTCAATAAGGAAATCATCTTGGCTGCTTCGCTGTTATAGGCATCATTTGAAATAATGTTTTTGTTACGACCCTCTTCATTGCGGTTCCACCTTGCCGACAGATCCTGAACATCTTTATGCAAATGCGGTTTTCCTTTCGTTTCAAGCAATAGCCGCTCAATCGCTTCATCTATTTTCCCTTTGATGATCAAAGCACTTGTTTCGGTTTCTTTTCCTTGCGCAGAATTCATTTCAAATCCTTCAAGCAACGAATCCACTTCTACCAGAATCCCACTATTTTCACATTGAGCCTGAGCTTGCGCGGGAGACGGGAGCTTAAATTTTGATTTGAGATTTTTGAGCGTCGAAAGTTTGAAGAAATGTTTCTCCTTTTTATTGTTACATTCGCCACAGATACATGGAACAGTGATCTCGTAATTCAGTTTCTTATAGGGTTCCAATATTTTATTTAGTTCGCTGACTATAACTCCTTTACATTCTTTCTTATCAGTACCATGGATCCTGATTTGAAAGGTATCGGGTTTTTCGTACGATTCCTTGATTTCGGCACAGGTCTTTCCTTTGTCCATGGCAATATTGAACCCACTTTTCCACACTCTTTCATTGTTGTGGATGTAAGGGTGAAGAGCGACGATCAACCTCGGCATGATGCCACGGGGCATGTATTTGTCGAATTCGTAACAAAATTGCAGAATATCAGGGTTATTTTCGAATGCCCATTCCTTGTATGGTTGTTCGATCGAGAGGTGCGATGGGATGATAAAAATGTCCTTTCCTACAATTTCGTACATTAATCCCAAACGGTGCATCAAACGGCTCAGGTAATCGGTTTCCAAACAAGTATCGTCATCGCACCACAACGAATTGAGTTGGCTGTGGGTGATCCTTCCTTTACCAGATTTCACGGTCTCGGCGTTCAATACACTATAGACTGTTTTTAGCAACCAGTTGGAATTCAGGAACACGCGTTGTTTCAGAACCGGATCATCAAAATAATAGGTAAAAACGCCGATGCGGTTAAAATATTCGTTCAGCACGTCCAATTCGGCCATGTTGGTTTTGTTCCTCCTGCATATTTCGAGGTACCTGTCGCGGCTGATGAAATTTTCATTAATGGTAGAAAGTTCTTCGCGTATTTTTTTCCACGATGGTGGCAACGGGTCGCCGATACCCGTAAGCTTTGGCAAAAGATACATGAGTTCTTTTTGCAATTCACGTATTCTCGGTTGGTCTTTTTCGAGGTCCACCTCAAAAATATCGGTAATCATATCCCCAAAACGCCCTTTTAAGCCATTGCTGTCGATTTGGGGCTTGTGTCCATGCTTTATATTGGCTACGATCAACAGTTTGCTTTCGGTGCCGGCCAGCTGCTCCACGGTGTTGAGCCAATAGGCAAAGTCGGTACTGTCTTCGCGCGAGGCGGCAAGCAGAACATAAAATGACTTGACACTGAAAAATATCTGGTGCGTCCCCTGATAGAGTTTCTGTCCGCCAAAATCCCACAAATTTGTAAACATTGTCTGGTTGCCGCGGAGGGAGTGCTCTATCTCAAAATTCCATTTCGAAACTTCTATCCCGAGCGTGGTATCTTCGTCTTTAGGCAGTGTATTCGATGGGTCTTTCATTTTTATGGCGAAGCTGGTTTTGCCGGTTCCACCCTCCCCAATGATAAGTACCTTTGTTTCAAATAGATATTCAACCTTTCCCCCTTCATCGGCAATCTGCATAAAATAGCTGACCACCGCCCCTTTCCCCTGCTTCACAATTTCTACCGGTGGCGATTGTAGACCTTCGTTTTCCTCAATGTTAAAATCGAACCTGGGTTTTGCAAAGTGGCCGGTAAAATAGCTCAGGTCCTTCAGGTTGCATTTGTGGAGGTACAAAAAGTTGAGCTTTGGGAGTTCTCCGGTAATATTCAAACCGGTAAGCGGTTCGTTGAAGCTCAAATCCATCAGTTCCAGTTTTGGTAAATCTACCTGAATACCAAAATCGACAAGCTGGTTGTGGTTCAGGCAAACCACCTGCAAATTGGGGCAGGGTTTTGAAAATATGATTTTTTTAATCTTGCAGCGGCTGGCATCCATGTACTTGAGGCTGGGCTGTGCGGTTTCGAACCGGATTTCTTCGAGTTTTTCGCTATCAATCAGGCTGATAAATTCGATTTTTTCAGTATCCCTCCCAAAAGTAAAAACCGAAGTTTCGACTTTCTTCCGTTGGATATTTGCTATATTGCTGTATTTCAATCTCATCGTTTATCAATATTTAAGGTCTGTTTTCCCATTTTCTAAACCTAAATCCCCCTCGTTTATTACAAGGGGTTGATGGTTTGTCGTTTGCAAACTCAATCCCCCTCGTTTGTAACGAGGGGTAAATGGTTTGTCGTTTGCAACGATTTCAGCACTTCCCTGTCTGAAGCGTAATACCACTCAATCCCCCTCATTTGTAACAGCCAGCTCCGATTTATCGGAGAGGGGTTGATGGTTTATCGTTTAAAACGATTATCAGCTCTTCCCCGTCCGAAGCGTTATTCCCTCTTTCCCAGAGTTTCGATCGCGGACGGTTGTGGTAGTTGCCTTTCTTTCCCTTGGTTGCACGGTCCGAATATCTTATGAGCAACGACATGGCTATTGTTCGGGACCGTTTACCCAGGGTTATTCAGGTTGAATCCTTTCAGGATTATTACATAATATATTGATTATTAATATATTAAATCTATCACTAACCTTAAATGAACAGGCAGGGCCTTCGACCGTGCCATCCGGCTGCCGGCTACCAACACTGACTGTTGAAGACATTCCGCGAATGTCCATTTTTGAGTTTGTATAAAAAAGAACCTTTTAGTACACCCTCCGGATAAAAAACTGTTCACAAACGGGAAATCCATCCCTTTCTCTGAGCTCAAGAGCAAACAACAAGCGGAACCCGTTGTTGTTCCAGTTGTTGTCGGGCGTGTTGTTGTTGCGGATAGCCACCCGGCTGTTGTCGGCGTTGTTGTTCCACGAGCCGCCGCGCAAAACACGTTTAGGGCCTTCGGTCTTTACCCGGTTTCAAAATTAATCGTTTTATTTCGCAAACGGTCCGTATCGGCATATTGTATAAACGCCAATAACGGCATTACATGTTGCTGGTATTCGTATTGGTTCCATTTCCCAGAATCCAAATTTTCTTCGCATCGCACCATTTTGGCCTTGAACCTTATTTTACTCCGCTTGTTCAGTTTCACATGGAAAGGATAGGTTTTGTAACCCAAAAACACCACCCCTTTGTTTGTTGTTCCATAAACAATTGGCTTAAAATTGAGCAGCAGCGATTGCTCCACAAAGCAAACAAATAATTTTGTTTTTTGCTGCAACTCCTCGCGGCTGTCCCCAAAAAACAACATATCGTCCATGTACCTGATATAGCCGGGGATCAATACTTTTTCTTTTGCGAAATGGTCGGCAGCCGATAAATAATGGTTTGCAAAATATTGGCTCGTCAGGTTGCCTATTGGGACACCTTTCGATCCATCACCAACGTGATAACTATCAATGATTTGGTCAAATACAGTCAGAAGTGCGGTATCCTTGAACAGGCATACCAATTGTTTCTTTAAGATGGTATGGTCGATGTTGTCGAAATACTTCCGGATGTCCATTTTTACATAGTGACTATAAGTTCGGGCATAGTTCCTTGCCCGATCCAAAGCCGCATAGGTTCCCTTGTTTTTGCGGGTAGCATAAGTGTCCGAGATCAGGTGACGTTCGAACCAGGGGTGGCAAACGTTCATCAATGCGTGATGCAGAACCCGTTCACAAAAAGGTGCTGCGCAAATTTGTCGCACCTTGGGATCGGTAATCGTAAAATAGTGGTAGTTGCCCACCTCGACCCTATTTAAAAGCAATTGACTTTGGAGCATGATCATATTGGAATCCAGGTCTTTCTCATAGGCCAATACCGCACTTTGGCCCTGTTTCGATTTACGTGCCTTTATAAAAGCGAGATGCAGGTTTTCAATATCTGCAATCCTGTCCATTAAATTTCCAGCCCGTTTCATCCTTTTTTTTTGCGTTGTTAAATTAAGGCATCATACAACCTAAGTAGCTCGATCCCAAATTTTTCCATTCTTTTATCGCCGATCCCCTGTATTCTTTTTAGATTATCGGCGGTTATTTGTGGAAGCCTTGAAACCATTGCGAGTTCTTCGTTTGTGAATACTGTATAAACTGGAACCCCCATGTTATCGGCGATTTTCTTCCTGCACTCCCGAAGGTCGGAGAAAATTTTGAAAGTCGGCTCGTCCAAAATTTCTTTATAATCAACCTTCGCCTTCACCAATGTCTTTTCGACATGGTTCCCTTCGGTATAACGGATGCAAAAAGTCCAAAAAGTTGTTGAATTGTTTGTGACACAGTTCTTCTCCATATCGATGATCTGATGTGAACGTAGGAAATTGTTCACCTCATCAATCTGTTGTTGGCTGGCAAACATAGGGACCGTAAAAATCTGTACCTGCATTTTTCAAAATTTTTCGGGCGCTTCGCGCCATTGTTGGTTACGGACAAAAAAAATGCTCATATGCGGCTCCTTCCAGTCACCGCATTCACATTTTTTTTCTGGTTACCCGGCTTTTCATGACCCAGAGGTGAACTCAAGAGCAAACAACAAGCGGAACCCGCTGGCGTTCCAGTGGCCGTCGGGCGCGCCGTCGTAGCGGATAGCCACCCGGCTGCCGCCGGCGCGGTTGCGCCACGAGCCGCCGCGCAAAACACGTAGAGGGCCTTCAGAAGGACCTGTGGGATTTTCGATTGGACTGCCTTTGTAGTAGTTATCATCGAACCGGTCCCAGCACCACTCCCATACATTGCCGCTCATGTCGTAAAGCCCAAGCGAATTGGGGAATTTTAGGCCAACCGGTTTGGTTTCGTACTCGTTGTTTTGATCGTACCAGGCAACATCGTCGGAAAAATCACTGCCAGAGAATTGGGGTTGTGGGGATGAACCTGGTAGAGACGCACGGCCGTGCGTCTCTACAGCCCCGCCACAGGCAGCAAATTCCCATTCAGCCTCGGTGGGAAGACGGAAGGCAACACAATCAAAATTGCATTGGGTTGCATCTTCTTTGCCACTGTACGGTTTTGTCAATGCCAGCAACTGGTTCAATTGATTGCAAAATGCCGTCGCATCGAACCACGATACCTGCTCAACAGGATGGTCAACACCTTCGAAACGGCTTGGATTTTTGCCGGTTAAACCCTTGTAAAGCTCCTGTATTACAGGGAACTCAGCCATAAAGAAACTATTGACCTTTACTTTGTGTGGTGGTTTTTCGCGATCACTTAGTTCATTTGATCCCATCTTAAATTCACCACCTTCCACGCAGACCAATGTAAAGGGTGGTATATTGCCAAAACCGGGCTTTAGGGTGATGGAATTGTTCTCGGGATCGATTGTGAACAGGTGCGGAAATTTGTCCTTTATCAATGCAAAACATTCTTTGGTGTCCATAGTGAGCGGTTGTTATAATCGTAACAAAGCTAAAGATTTTTTTGAGGTGGGGGAAGGGGGAGAGTAGAAAGTTTTGGATTGCAAATGTTAAAGACCCCGACGGGAAAAGAAAAACCCGTCGGGTCTGTGTCCAAAACTTGAATAGGTTTTCAAAAATGAAAATTTCAAACTTGATTTCCTTGCCTCACGATCAATACCTCGTAGAGGTTACATTATTGTAGAAAGGCCAAATTAGGGTACCCAGCGGCGCAATCACTAATCCGTCAATAGATCAAACCTTGTCTGCGCCGCAAATGAAAAGACAAAAAGAATAAGAAAATGTCAAAAAGAATGGAATATTTACTGCACTTCCCCGTCCGAATGGTGGTTTCCTCTTTATCGGAGTTTAGATCGCGGACGGTTGTGGAGGTTGCCTTCTTTCCCTGGGTTGCACGGTCCGAATATCTTAGGAGCTTTGACAAGGCTTTTCTTTGGGACCGTTTACCCAGGGCTATTCACGTTTAACCCTTTCAGGGTAAAGTTGTCAAAAATATCCACAGATAAAAAACGGGAAATTATCATCCAGATCACTTTCAATATCATCCCGTAAATTCCATATGTGTCAATATATCAATTCATTTCAACTATTTCCATCCATTTCCATAAATATTTCAAAATATTTCTACCCTACATCAATCTATTTCAATTATTTCAGCCATATTTCAACTTTATTTCTCTAAAATATTTCAATTTTATTTCAACCATATTTCAATAAAATGACAAAACAATTTAACTACTACTTTTTACTTATTTTATTGGTATTTCTTTGCTGCAAAGAGAGTTTATACTCCCAAATACAATCCCCCGAAAAAACAGCTTTCCAAACCTCGGGCGAATGGAAACCATATACAGATGTCAGGGCAGACGTTGCAATTGTTTATGGTGCAAACGACCGGAAGATGACCTTGAAACAACGGGTGCAATCGTGGCGCGACCGCGGCTATACCACCCACTTTATGACCGGTATCGCATGGGGCGAATACAAGGATTATTTTACCGGTGCCTACGATGGGAAAAACCACCTTGGCGAAGGACAGGTCGATGCCAAAGGGGACACCATCTGGCACGGGAAAATGGTTCCCTATATCGTACCCACAGAGCCGTTTATCAACTATATGAAAGAAAAACACATCAAGCGGGTGATCGATGCCGGGATCGATGCGATCTACCTCGAAGAACCTGAGTTCTGGTCGAGAGCAGGGTACAGTGCAGCGTTTAAAGCGGAATGGCAAAAATATTACAAGTTCCCGTGGCGGCCACAGCACGAATCGCCGGAGAACACCTATCTTGCCAACAAATTGAAATACCAGTTGTACTATAATGCATTGAATGAAGTATTTACATATGCGAAAGCGTATGGCAAAACCAAGGGGATGAACGTCCGCTGTTATGTGCCGACCCATTCGCTCGTGAACTACTCCGCATGGCGGATCGTGAGCCCCGAGGCGAGCCTCGCCTCCCTGCCGTGCATCGATGGTTACATTGCTCAAGTGTGGACGGGTACTTCACGCGAGCCAACCTATTACAACGGTATAAAAAAAGAGCGTGTGTTTGAAAACGCTTTCCTCGAATATGGCTCCATGGAGTCGATGACCGCCCCGACCGGACGGAAAATGTACTTCCTCACCGACCCGATCGAAGATTGGCCACGCGACTGGGGCGACTACAAAAAGAATTACCAGGCCACCTTTACCGCGCAATTGCTCTATCCGATGATCGCCGATTATGAGGTGATGCCCTGGCCCGACCGGATTTACCAGGGGCTGTACAAAAAGCCGAACAGCGAGGTGAAGGAGACCATCCCGCGGACTTACTCCACACAGATGCAGGTGATGGTGAACTCGTTGAACCAGATGCCATTGTCAAAAAACAGGTTGAACGGTTCTTCCGGGATCAGTGTGATGATGGCCAATTCGCTTATGTTCCAGAGCTTCCCGGCACACAAGGGTTACGAAGACCCGCAGTTGTCGGACTTTTACGGACAGGTGCTGCCACTGCTCAAACGCGGCGTGCCTGTGAAAATCCTCCATATCGAAAATGTGGCGTACCCCGAAACCTGGAAAGATACAAAGCTGCTCGTGATGTCGTATTCAAATATGAAACCGCTTAATCCAGAGGCACATAACTATATTGCCAAATGGGTAAAAGAGGGCGGCGTGCTTGTCTACTGCGGTCGCGATGATGACCCTTTCCAGACGGTTCAGGAGTGGTGGAACAAAGGGGACAACCATTTTAAAGCCCCATCGGAACACCTGTTTGTTCAAATGGGATTGGAACCGTTTGCCAAAGAGGGCGAATACAAAGTAGGAAAGGGAACCGTGTTCGTGATGCGCCACGACCCCAAAGAGTTTGTTTTGCAGCCCGATATGGACGGCGGTTTTGTAAAGGCAGTCGGTCAGCTTTACGAACAAAAGGCCAAAGCCGGGAAATTGGTTTTCAAGAATTATTTCCTTTTGGAAAGAGGGCCTTTTGACCTTGTGTCGGTGATGGATGAAAGCACAAGCAAGGAACCGTTCACTGTAAAAGGTTGCCTGATAGACCTTTTCGATCCAAAGCTTCCGGTGTTGGCCGAAAAGACCGTGTTGCCGGGCGAACAGGCCTATCTTTACAATATGGGGCGTATTCCAAATCCCAAAATTCCACAGGTCATCGCGGGTGCTGCAAGGGTTTACAATGAAAAAGTTGACAAAAGGAGCTACTCATTTGTGGCAAAAAGTCCGCTGAACACAACCAATGCCATACGGGTGCTGCTCCCCAATGCGCCGGTAAAAACTACCATCACCGACAGTTCTGGTCAGGTTCTTTCCGGCACCGAATCTGTTTGGGATGCCAGAAGCAAAACCTGTTTCCTGAGTTTTGAGAATTCGCCGGAAGGTGTGCATGTTGAATTGCAGTGGTGATGAGCAAAGGTCAAATGGCATGGGGCAAGGAGAAGGGAAAACGGAGAACGGAGACGGTAGAACGGAAAATTTGAAAATTTATCGATTTGAAAATTTGAAAATATCTTCGGTGATTATATTTTGTGGTTTTCACGCTTTTCCCTTTCATTATCAATGGGTTGTAAAGTTTTCGATATTGAATAAATTCATAATTGTTCAACGGTTCCGACCCCGAAGGGGTCAAACCTGAATAGCCCTGGGTAAGCGATCCCGATCAAAAACCCTGTCATTGCTCACACGATAATCGGATCGTGCAACCCAGGGAAGAATGGCCATCTCGCAAAACCGTCCGCGCTCGAAATTGTGGAAGAGTGGGAAGGACTCTTCGGACGGGGATCGCGAGCCAGTGAGAGGGTGAGAATGGGTGAGGGTGCAAATAATTTGAAAATGCATATCTAACAAATCTATGTACCTTTGTGAAAAACCTATGTGCCTTTGTGTTAGGGCGTGGGGCCGGGGGCAAGTAGAACGGAAAAGGGAGAACGGAAAAGGGTAACAGGAAAACGGGAAATAAGATTTGGAATCGGCTACAAGTTTAAAGCACTTGCAGTTAAGCCAGTTGCCAGTTGCCAGCCGCTAACACAGCCGCCAATTGCCAGCCGCCTATATTTATTGCAATATCTTTCCCCTACATGTACCACCAATTGAATTTTGGGTTAATTTCGTCAGGTATTAACTAAATAATAAAATCCAATATTGATATGAACCGGAGACAAATGATCGGAAGTGCAGCAGGAGCCGCTGCCGTAACCGCTGTTGGATTCCCGACCGCCAGCGCATTTGCAGCATCTGCAACAGCAGGTGAAAAATTGAAAGGAAATATCCGCCATTCGGTGAGCCAATGGTGCTATGGCAGCATCCCCTTAGAGGAATTTGCCAAGGCCTGTGCCGATATGGGACTTGAATCGATTGAATTGTTGGGCGAAAAAGATTGGGCAACTGTCCAGAAGTTTGGGTTGAAATGTGCCGTCGGTTACGCCACCGATTATGGGATCCCAAAAGGGTTCAACAGGGTTGCCAACCACGAAAAACTGATTGCCGATTACACCGCCATGATCCCAAAGGCAGCCGCAGCCGGAATCCCAAACCTGATCTGCTTCTCGGGTAACCGCGAAGGGCAGAACGACAATGTCGGGATGGTCAACTGTGCAATCGGACTTCGTAAATTGATGCCCCTGGCCGAAAAACATGGCGTTACCATCATCATGGAATTGCTGAACAGTTACGGTCATGCTGATTATCAATGCGATAAAACGGCATGGGGAGCAGCCCTCTGCGAAATGGTCGGATCGGAACGGTTCAAATTGCTGTACGACATTTTCCATATGCAGATCATGGAAGGCAATGTGATCGACACGATCAAAAAGAACATCAAATACATCGGACATGTCCATACTGGTGGCGTACCCGGAAGGCACGAACTTGATGAGACTCAGGAACTTTATTATCCTGCCATTATGAAGGCATTGGTTGCCACTGGTTATAAAGGATTTGTAGGTCAGGAATTTACCCCTACATGGCCCGATAAATTGGATTCGTTGCACAAATCGATCCTGATTTGTGACGTATAATTTACATCCGTAGAGACAAGGCATGCCTTGTCTCTACAAATTTTTTGTCTAAAATATTTCATTATGCACGAAGAAATTACCCTTACGACCCCTGCCCTATTGTTCTCGGCCATCTCACTGATCATGCTTGCCTACACCAACCGTTTTCTGAGCTATGCCACACTGATCCGTACTTTGCACGAAAAATTTAAAATCAATCCGAACGATGTTCTGCTTGGACAAATTGCCAACCTCAGGAGACGCCTTTATCTTACCAAGTACATGCAGATCCTGGGCGTATCCAGCCTTTTCCTGTGCGTTTTCACAATGTTTTTAATTTTCATCGGGAGTCCTATGCCAGCAATCTGGATGTTCGGGATTGCACTTTTGTTGCTGATTGGTTCCCTGGGCGTTTCAATTCACGAAATCCAGATCTCCGTAAAAGCGCTCGATCTGCATTTGGGCGATATGGAAGTTAACCGAAAGTCTTAATAAATTGGGATTTACATTTTCAAATTTATATATTTGCGGTTTAGTTTAACATTGCCCCAATGTTGGTAGATATATTAATTACTTTTTTGCTCGTTTTTCTCAATGCTTTTTTTGTTGCTGCCGAATTTGCCATTGTCAAGGTAAGGTCATCCCAACTTGAGTTGAAAGTTCAGGATGGGAACCGGATTGCAATTGTAGCCAAAAAAATTATTTCTAAGCTTGATCGCTATCTTGCTGCTACTCAGCTTGGTATCACATTGGCAAGCTTAGGTTTGGGGTGGATAGGCGAACCCGTTGTTTCAAAGATCATTATCAATCTGGCCAACTTGACCGGGTTGCAAATAGACCCTAAACTTGCCCATGATTTTTCATTGCCCGTTGCATTTATTTGTATCACCATATTGCACATTGTTTTCGGTGAATTGGCGCCCAAGTCGATTGCCATTCAACGTTCGCAGCGCACAGTACTAATCATTGCACTTCCATTGCAGTTTTTTTTCTTTGTTTTCAGGCCTTTTATCTGGATACTTAACGGAACAGCCAACCTTTTGCTCAAAGCCATCGGCATTTCGAATGTGCAGGGCCAGGAAGTCCACAGCAGTGACGAACTAAAATACCTTGTGCGTCAGGGAAAAGAGAGCGGAGAAATCGAACAGGCTGATTATGATATCATTAAAAACGCCTTTGATTTTTCTGAACGGACAGCAAAGCAGATCATGATCCCGAGGACCCAGGTGGTATGTATTGATGTAAACGATTTCCAAGAGAATATGATCGAAGGGTTAATTGAAGAGAATTACTCAAGGATTCCCTGTTATGCCGATTCGTTGGACAATATTGTGGGCGTAGTTTACCTGAAGGACATCCTGATCAAGCACCGGAAGAATGAGACATTAAAAATTACATCGATCATGCGATCTGTTTTGGTTGTACCTGAAACAAAGCGGATTGCGCAGTTGCTTAAGGAATTTCAACAAAGGCACCAGCAGATTGCAGTAGTGGTGAACGAGTATGGCGGAACCCAGGGTATCGTGACCATGGAAGATATTCTCGAAGAGCTGGTTGGTGAAATTCAGGACGAATATGACAATGAGACCCCTTTTGTGGAAAAACGCGGCGATAAGAGCTACTCCGTTCTTGCTTCCGCCTCGCTTGACGACATCAACGAAATGCTCCCCCATCCGCTTACCCTTAATGAGGAATACGAAACATTGGCCGGTTACCTGATCCTGCAATTTGGAAAAATACCCAGCATCAATGAGAAAATCACCTTTGACAATTGGGAGTTTACCATCCTGAAAAAGAACAAAAATTCGATCATCCTGGCGCAATTGGTCGATCTGGAAGAGGAAGATGAGGATAAGTTGTAGCCTTCACTAAAATCTCTATTGTATCTTTCTAATATTTGATATTCAGTCAATTAAATGAAATCCCCCCTGCCCCCTTTTTCTAAGCGGAAGGCCTTCATATTAAATTTGGTGCTACTGTAACCTTTTCTGAACCTCGGTATCTAAATGGAAACTTAAAAACGCAATATTATGGAAGATTTATCAATGATGTTTATCTGGCTCGGTTTCTTCGCCAGTATTTTTTTGGGATGGTATTTTTATATTCAGGCCAGGAACAAAGAGAGGATGGCCCTGATCGAGAAGAATGTTGATATTTCTGAAATTTTTAGGGTACGCAAGACCAGCTTTAGTTTCCCCTGGTTTAAAATTGGAATGATGCTCACCGGAGTGGGCCTTGGGTTCTTCCTTGCAATGTTTATCACCTATTATGCAGGAATGCCGGCAGAAATCGCAGAACCCATACTCGCCGGATTCTTGTTGTTTTTTGGGGGGTTGGGAATTATTATTGCCTACTTTATTGAGAAGCCAAAGGAAAAATAAACCAGATGGACCAGGTTTACATCCAGAATGTTTTGAATGGCAGCACGGAAGACTTCAGGTTCCTTATCCGGAAATACAAGGACCTGGCGTTTTCTGTGGCTGTTTCTGTCGTGAAAAACGAATTCGAAGCCGAGGAGGTCGTCCAGGAAGCGTTTATCAAAGCGTTTAAAAACCTGGCTTCATTAAAAGACAAAACTTTTTTCAAAACCTGGTTTTACCGGATCCTGATCAATGAGGCGTTTAAAAGCCTGGAGAAAAAAAAGAGGGAGATCGTATTGCCCACCAATCAGAACTTGCCCGAAGTCGAAGATTTTGAAGAACCTTTCAGAGGATTGACCGTTGGGGAGCAGAAATTCATAGTGGCCGAATCGCTCAGGAAAATTCCTGCAAAGGAAAGCCTGGCCTTGCAATTGTTTTATTTGGATGGGTGTTCAATTGAAGAGATAATCAACTTTACGGGATGGTCGGAATCGAATGTGAAAGTTATTTTGCACCGTGCAAGGAAGCATTTGTTGGTTGTCGTTAAGACAATGATGGAGAATGAATTAACAATTATAGAATCATGAATTCGGATAAGAACGACAATTTTATTCAGGAACTGATGGCAAAATCGGAAAGGAAGATGCCGTTTGACGATTTTGAGGATAGGTTGATGCAACAAATTCATAAAGAGGCAAAGACTTCCCGATCCTTTATAAAGGATGTCAAACTTTCGTGGTTCTTCTTTACGATTGGGACAGTATTCGGGTTGGTTTTGAATATTATCGTTGCCGAAATGAACAAAACCATCTTCGGAATACCCTCACAAAGGTTGGTACTGATCGTCCAAGTATTGTTTGTAATGATTTTGTTGTTTCAAATTGACAGGTTGGTTGGGTTAACTAAAAAACTGAGATAGCAATTATGCCACTAAGACACCAAGTCACGAAGATTCACAAAGAAGTAATTATAGAATAGTGAAATATTTCCAGTTAGTAAGTATTTGGTTTATTGCATATTAATACTTCAACTTAAACTCGATCTCCATCAGCATGTTCCTTTTGGCCAAAACCTGCACTTCATTCTCAACAGATTTTACACGGATGTCATCCTTTAGGATAAAATTAAAAAACTTATCGAATTTTTTCATTTTGGCATAGGAGATTTCGCTTGTGTCCTTATTTACAGCTGTATAACCTTTTTTCAAAATCAGAAAATCGATCTTTTTCAAAGCTTCCGGCAAGTCAACAATCCCGTTTACCTTTAAAATGCCATTTCTGTTGATCGAGGTTTGAAGGATCGGAAGGAGCAACGGATAAACAACCAGAAGTATCCACGATCTTTGAACAAAGGTGATAAAAGGCCTTCCCGCTATTATTGAAATTACAAGGACAAAAAAATTCAGTACGATAAGATAAAATACCGCAAATAAGATGGTTTCTTTAATCGATATTTTGAACAAGGTCCTCTCAAATTTCATAATATTTTATTTTCATTCGTTTAACCTTAATAGCAGGGTCAATTGGCTATCACCCTCACAACCTTATTTACCTTATTTTCAAATTTTTGATTCTAATTTATCTTACATAAATAATTTAGAACTTTGTCTTAGTGTCCGGGTGACTAGGGAGCTGAGGCGCAACAACTAGACTAAGATCTAAGTCACCGGGACACTGCACTAAACCGAGTGGACGATCTCCAGGTTTTCCTGGCCTTTTTGGATCGCTGCGAGGTTGAGCGGGATCAGCCTGTGGTGACGTTCGGGCAACGATTTTTCAAGCCCTTTTTTGACATTCTCCAGTTTGATCACCGGTTTAGCCTTTAAAAATGCCCCTAGAACGATCATATTGAATGTCAAAGGATTGCCCATTTCGACCGCCAGACGGGAACCTTCAACACGCAGGATGTTGATGTCCTTCCGGGAAGGGTGTTTGATGATCCCGTTCGGGTCATAAATCAGTGTGCCACCAGGTTTTACTCGTGCCTCGAATTTGGTCATCGACTGCTGGTTGAGGATGATGGCCGTATCAAATTCGTTGAGTATCGGGGAGCTGATCCGCTCGTCGCTGATGATGACCGTTACATTGGCAGTCCCACCCCTCATTTCTGGGCCATAGGAAGGAAACCAGGCCACTTCCTGGTCCTGCATCACACCCGAATACGCAAGAATTTTTCCCATCGAAAGAACCCCTTGGCCGCCAAATCCGGCGATTATGATTTCTTCAGTCATAGTTTTTGTTTTTCAGATAGAATTAACCTTTGATACTGTAATCATTTGCATCGGCACGTGTACCGTCTTTGAGATCGCCAAGCGGATATTGCGGGAACATGTTCTCCTCCATCCATTTGTTTGAATCAACAGGACTTAGCTTCCATCCTGAACTACAGGTGGACACAACTTCCACAAAGGCAGTCCCTTTTTTCATGGCCTGGATTTCAAACGCCTTGCGGATCGCTTTTTTTGTCTTTCGAACAGCTGCGGCATTTTGAACGCTTTGGCGTGTAACATAAGCCGCACCCGGCAATTGTGCAAGCAATTCTGTGATTCTCAAAGGATAACCATTCAGGTCAACATTCCTGCCATAGGGGGTCGTGGAGGTGACTTGTCCAACCAAGGTTGTTGGTGCCATCTGGCCGCCCGTCATTCCATAAATCGCATTGTTGATAAAGATCATCACAATATTTTCGCCACGGTTCACAGCATGAAAAGTCTCTGCCGTTCCAATGGCAGCAAGATCGCCATCACCCTGATAGCTAAATACATACTTTTCTGGCATCACCCTTTTGATACCCGTGGCCACTGCGGGTGCGCGTCCGTGGGCAGCTTCATGCCAGTCAATATCGATGTATTTATAGGCAAAAACAGCACATCCGACAGGTGAAACACCGATCGTCTGGTCCTGAATCCCCATCTCTTCAATCACTTCGCCAATCAAACGGTGAACAACACCATGACTGCAACCCGGACAGTAATGCATCACGTCGTCGTTCATGAGCGGCGATTTCGCATACACAATGTTCTCCGGTTTAATAATATCTCTGATTTTTTGAGCTAATTCAGGCATAATTATCCTCCTATCAATTTTTGTTCAAGTGCAGCTTCGACTTCGTTTGGATTGGGAACGATCCCACCCATACGGCCAAAATATTCAACCTTTGTTTTGCCATTGACTGCCAGACGGATGTCGTTGACCATTTGTCCGGCATTGAATTCAACACAAAGGAACCCTTTTACTTTTGTGGCGTATTCAGCAATAATTTTTTCAGGGAAAGGGAGCAATGTAATCGGTCGGATCAAGCCAACTTTCACCCCTTTTGATCGGGCAATCTGGACTGTTTTCTGACAAATCCTGGCAGCAGACCCAAATGCTACGATGATGTATTCGGCATCCTCACATTCGATTGTCTCATAACGGACATCTTCCTTACTCATTTGTGCATACTTTGCCTGAAGCCTAAGGTTATTGGCCTCCATAATGGAGGAATCCATCTCCAAAGATGTGATTATATGCTTTTTACGATTGGCGGTTTTTCCTGTGGCTGCCCAACTGCCCGAAATTTCGGCAATCTGCTCGTTGGTCCACCTCGGACGCTGGTCGATCAGTTCAACTTTCTCCATCATCTGACCCACAACTCCATCGGCGAGGATCATCACAGGATTGCGGTATTTAAAGGCAAGTTCAAACCCTAATACTACAAAGTCGTGCATCTCCTGTACAGAAGCGGGAGCCAACACAAGCAGTGAATAATCTCCATGACCGCCTCCCTTGGTTGCCTGATTGTAATCGGCTTGTGATGGCTGAATCGTTCCCAATCCCGGACCGCCACGCTGAACATTGACGATCACGCAAGGCAGTTCGGCCCCAGCCATATAAGAAATCCCTTCGGCCATCAGACTGATCCCCGGACTTGAAGATGAGGTCATCACCCTTTTGCCCGAGCCTGCAGCCCCATAAACCATATGAATCGAGGCTATTTCACTTTCGGCCTGCAAAACAACCATTCCGGAACCTTCCCACGGTCGCAGTGCCATTAAGGTCTCCATCACCTCACTCTGAGGCGTGATCGGGTAACCGAAATAGGCATCGCAACCACAGCGGATGGCCGCTTCGGCGATGACCTCATTTCCTTTCATTAATCTTAATTCACCCATATTCAGGATTTTATAGTATTAATCATTATTCAACCTTTACCCGGTAAACAGTAATACAACTATCGGGGCAAACTGCGGAACAATTTGTACAACCATTACAGTTCTCGGGATTTTCCATATAGGAATAGTGATACCCTTTGCTGTTCACATCGCGGTTTAGTGCCAAAGTACGTGATGGACAAGCAACTACACAAAGGTTGCAACCCTTGCATACTTCGTTGTCCACAACTACTGCTCCCCTCACTTTTGCCATATTGATTTCGAATTTATTTGGTTTCTATTCTTGTTTGATTGCTTAAAAAGTGGCTGCAAAAGTAGTACGATCAGTTTGGTTTAAACATGATAATCAGAATTAAACTGTTTCAGCCTAATTTCCAGATTATCAAACTGATCGCGTTTTACATGCGAAACACAAGCCCTTAAACCTTCCTTTGTACTTCCAGTATTGCCCAGCGAGATGGCACTGATCCCATAATAAAGCAGCTTGTGCAACAACTCGCCGCCTGTCATTCCCGGATAAGCAATCGTAAAGTAGAACCCATCGCCCACCGGAAGACCAAGATCGGTATCATAAACGATCGTGAAGCCATTGTCGGTAAAGAGCTTCTTCATGATTTTTGCTTTTTCACCGTACTCCTTCACCTCTTCCACAAAATTGAAGGAACCATCGTTCGCAGCTTTGAACATCGCGGCAAGTGCAAACTGTGCCGAATGTGACGTACCTGAAGTCATCGAATACAAAGCCCTGTGAACGATTGCATTGCCAAAACCATGAACTTTAAGCCGCTCATCAAGGTTGGGGAAATGGCGATGATACAACGTATCTGAAATCACAAGCATCCCAATCCGCTGACCAGCATAAGAAAAGACCTTTGAGCTTGAAATCATCAATACGTAATTCCCTGTATATCTGGCTACTGTGGCTTGATATGGTGGGACTCCCGGAATCGAAAAGTCGCTCCTGAAATCCATCCCAAAATAGGCAAGATCCTCAATCACAACCACATCGTACTGATTTGCAAGCTCTCCGATAATCTGCAATTCCGTATCATTCAAACAGATCCACGATGGGTTATTGGGATTTGAATATACAATACAATTGATGTCCCCTTTTGCAAGATAGGACTCCAGTTTTGCCCGAAGTTTTTCCCCGCGAAAATCAAAAACATCAAAGGTTTCGTATTTCTGGTTCATGACAAGCATCTGCTGTTTCTGTACCGGAAATCCCGGATCAATAAACAAGGCTTTGTCGCACTCCTTGCGGCAACTTCCACAAACAAGAAAAGAGGCATAGCTCCCCTCCATCGATCCAACCGTTGGGATACAACCCTCAGGTAAAACATCTATGTCCATAAAAAGTTTTACGAAACGGGCAGTCTCATTTTTAAGGGATTGGATCCCATCTATGCGTGGGTAGGCAGCGGCCACATTGTTGCGCAATGCAGCAATTTCCGCTTCGACACCTATTTTTGCTGGTGGAAGGCCCGGGACACCCATCTCCATACGTATATACCGCTCGCCGGTAGCCGCTTCGATGCTGCTTACAAGCTGAACGATCTCCCTGATCGAAGCATTCCCAATATCAGGCACTTCGAGCGCATTGATTTCACGTTCGACAATTTCCCTGTCGATCGGGGTATTCATATTCAAGATCTGATTCAAAGCTCTTTGCTTAATTGGGCAACCCAGCCATCCAAACGTGAATCGGTCAACTCATCTTCAAAATCCTCATCGATAGGCAATCCAAGGAAAAGTCCCCCTTCTAGCGCCTCAGAATCCTGAAATGTGTAACCTTCCGGGTTCACTTTGCCCACAAGCGTGGCACCGTTTTTGATCACGGTCTTGGCAAGAATCCCCATCGAATTCACAAAATGATAAGCATAAGTGATGTGGTCGCCAAGTCCAAAAATGGCCACTTTTTTGCCTGTAAAATCAAAAGAAGAGACAGTTGGCATAAATTTGGCCCAATCGACGTTCCCAAACTTTTGGTCCCAGGTATCGCGGCCAATGGTCGAAATCCCAAAGATGATCGAATCAAAACGGGCAAGGTCTTCCACCGATGCATCGTTCACGTGGATCAGTTCAGGACTTTGGCTTTCCATTTTTGATGCCAGCGACTTGGCCACCCGGTGGACTGCGCCGTTCTCGGGTCCGAAAAAAATAGCTAATTTACTCATATATAATTATTTATTGGTTATGTATAGCAACTTCCCCCCTAACATATTCGCCAAGGATGGCCAGACTGGAGACATCTTTTAAGACCTGATGAATCGCCTTTTCGTAATTTTCGATCGAATTCCATTCAATGTCAACATGAAAGGAGTATTCATTGGGTTTCCCGATAATGGGCAACGACTGGATTTTTGTGAGGTTGATTTCGTGAAGGGCAAATGTATTCAACACCCTTGCAAGTGCTCCATGGAAATGGCCCACTTCGAAACAGATAGAGGCTTTGTTTGCATTTTCGGATGTGTCGGAATGTTTGGAAAGGATCAGGAAACGTGTGTAATTTTTTTTATTCGATTCGATTCCCCTTTCGAGAACATTTAACCCATACAGTTCAGCTGAGCGCAAATTGCTGATCGCTGCGGCATAGGTGATTTTTTCTTTGGAGATCAACCTGGCCACCGCGGCATTGTCGCCAAGTTCCTTGGTCTCGACATTTGGAAAATATTTTTCGAGGTATTCGGCACACTGAAGAAAGGATACCGGGTGGGAATAGATCTCCTTAATGTCTTTTTTATGGACACCAGGAAGTGCCATCAGGTTCATCTGTATGTGGATATAGATTTCACCCGTAATGCGAAGGTGATAATCGCGGATTAATGAATAGTTCTGCAGGATGCTTCCGGCAATCGAGTTTTCGATGGCCATCACTGCGTAATCCACTTTGTCTGCATCAATGAGTTCGCAAACACTCCGAAAAGACTTGCACTCGACAATCTCCACCTCGTCGGAGAAATAGTTGCGTGCCGCATCTTCGTGAAACGACCCTTTTATCCCTTGTATCGATACTTTTTTCACTTTGAAACTTGTTTAAACCAAAAAAAATTAATTTGGCTGCAATGTAAAAAAAATCCCCGAAAAACAGGGTATAAGGGATTGTTTTAACAAATATAGCGAAAATTTGCAAACAGCCACAAAAGATGAGGTTGATTGTAGCTGTGATGACAATATCAGTGAGTAGATTGGTTCAGGTTGCAGGGCGGACGCGGAAACGGACGGCCATGGATATGGACGCGGAGACGGACGGCCAGGGATATGAACGCAGAGACGGACGGCCATGGATATGGACGCGGAGACGGACGGCCAGGGATATGAACGCAGAGACGGACGGCCGTCCGTCTCTACGGATTCTAAAATTTAATTTGAATCCAATGATTGTCCATTATAAATATAAATGGACAACCATTTGGATAATTGTTGTTTACGCAAGCAAGTTTTTAACTTTTTCAGAAATAAGTTTGCCATCGGCTTTCCCGGCCAGTTCTTTTGAGGCGAAGCCGATCACCTTTCCCATCTCTTTGATCGAAGTTGCCCCCGTCTTTTCAATGATTGCTTTGATGACTGCTGTCAACTCCTCATCACCCATCTGCTGGGGAAGGTAGCTTTCAAGAACTTTGACCTGTGCCATTTCGGGTTCGTACAGGTCAAGTCGGTTTTGTTGTTTGTAGATTTCAGCCGAATCGCGCCCCTGCTTGGCCAATTTTGCCAAAGCTTTGATGGCCAGATCGTCGCTAAGATCTTCGTTACCGCTTTTGGCGGTCTTGGCTTCAAGCAACACCTTTTTTGCATTGCGTAAGGCTTCGAGTTTTTCCTTGTCGCGTGCGAGCATTGCCAAACGAATGTCGTCGCTAATTTGATCGAAAATATTCATAATTTACTGAATTATATGTTGTTAATAATTTTTAATGCAACTGGCTACTGGCAACTTCTACAATACTTTAACAACTTTGTTGTATTTCGATTGTGCCGGAACGAAATTCGTTTTCCAGTCTCCCTTTTCCGTTCTCCCAGCAAATGCCCTAAGCTCCACGCCCATAGCCCCAAGCCCATGAATTTCCTCCAGCTTTAGCTGGAGGACAGCCATCAATCCGGTTTGTCGTGAATGAAAGCGTTGTTTTTCCTCAATTGAACGTCACCCTGACTCCCGGAGATTGTGATCCGCGAAACCTCCTTGCCATTGGCCAAAGGATTATTCTGGTCTTTCAATTTCCTGCGTTCAAAGGCCGGAATTTTGGAAAGCTCCTCGATGTAATCGTCAGTTTGCTGCGAAAAATCGACCTGCATCACTTTTTTAGCCTTTTCGGGCAGTCCATCGGTGAAAGGCTCAATTTTGACAGTTGGATACATCTGCCTGATAATCTCGTCTTTACGATCTACAGGTTGCTCTGTAAAAGCCGGTTGCCTCTGCATGACCTTGACTTCCCCTTCGTTGCCAAAGAAACCTGAAGGAAATGCATTTTTATCGTCGAGCAAAGGTACTCTTTCTTTTTGAGGTTGCATTCCACTGGTCATTTCTGGTATTGAACTGGTTTTAAAACCGGTAGCTATAACTGTTACGCTGATCGAATCGCCCATTTCTGGATCGACGGCCACACCATAGATCAGATCGGCATTGTTACCTGCTTTATCCTGAACAAATTCATTGATCATGTTCATCTCGTCCATTGTCACTTCGTTGGTTTCACCAGAAGTGATGTTCACGAGGATATTTTTTGTGCCACGTATATCGTTGTTGTTCAGCAACGGCGAATTCAAAGCCCCTTCGACAGCTTTTCTCGCCCTGTTTTCACCCGATGCCTGATATGAACCCATAATTGCAACGCCCGAATTTTGCATTACAGTCCTGACATCTTCAAAGTCAACATTGATAAACCCTGAACTGGTGATGATTTCGGCAATCCCCTTGGCAGCTATGGCCAACACATCATCGGCTTTTGAAAACGCTTTTGAAATCGGGAAATCGCCATAAATCTCCCTGATGCGTTCGTTGTTGATTACAAGCAAAGCATCGACATGGTTTTCCATTTCCCTGATGCCCTCGATAGCTTGTTGGATCCGTAAACGCCCTTCGTTCCTGAAAGGGATCGAGACGATCCCAATCGTGAGGATTTTCCTGTCCCTGGCAGCTTGTGCTATGATAGGAGCTGCCCCTGTACCGGTACCACCACCCATTCCAGCAGTGATAAAGACCATTTTGGTTTTCCCTGTCAGGAGCCGCTCAATGTCTTCAATGTTTTCAAGAGCCGAATCACGGCCCACGATGGGTTTGTTTCCAGCCCCGCGCCCTTCGGTGAGTTCAGAGCCAAGCTGGACTTTAAAAGGTACAGGACTGTTCATCAGTGCCTGAATATCGGTATTGCAAACCGCAAAATCAACATCTTTAATGCCTTGCCGGTACATATGGTTCACAGCGTTGCCACCGCCACCACCTACACCGATCACTTTAATTATCTTATCCCCGCCCGACGGCAAATCAAATTCGATCAATTCACTCATTTTTCATCCTCCATTTGTTATACGATGTCAGAAATCAACTTTTAATTTCGGCATCGTCATCGCTAAATAATCCGCCAAATTGTCTTGTAAACCAATTTCCAATGGGTTCCGAGCTATCGGTTGCCTTGGGTTTTTGTCTGTTTTTTTCCGAAACGGCTGTACGTTTCTGCTCCTTCTCTTCAGGTTTTTCAACTTTATCACGTACCGTAAAAGGCTCATGATGATTCAAATCAAATTGATCCTGAGGCTCGTTCAATGAGACGATAGGTTCCTTTACAACCTGTGGTCCCAAATCAACTTTCTGATATTGGGAAGCCTCCGCAGGGATTTTCACCGTCTCCTTCACCGGTTCCGGGCGAAGTATCCTGTTCGGGTTAATCTTAAACCCTGTGGCGATTACAGTTACGCTGATTTTGTTCCCCAATTTGGAGTCATAACCATTTCCCCAGATGATATTGGCACTGTCGCCGGCTGCTGCCTGAAGGTAATCAATGATGTCGCCAATTTCGCCCATACGCACCTCGTCATCACCAGAGGTGATATTCAATAAAATATTTTCTGTGCCGAAGATGTCGTTGCTGTCGAGCAACGGCGATTTCAGGGCTTCCTCGGCAGCCTTCATGGCACGGTTTGGCCCTTCGGCAAATCCTGTCCCCATAATGAAAACGCCACTTTCCCTCAAAACGGTGTTCACATCGGCAAAGTCGATGTTGATGTTCCCGTGAAGGGTGATGATTTCGGCACAGCCTTTTACAGCTGTGGCTACAATATTGTCGGCTTGTGCAAACGCTTCACGGGCTGGCAGGTCGCCATAGACTTTGTGTAGATTTTCGTTGCTGATGACCAATAAACTGTCAACAAACCGCTGAAGCTTTTTGATCCCTTCGATGGCCTGATCGTAGCGCAACCGACCCTCCTTCACCGAGGGGAGAGTGACGACAGCAATGGTCAATATGTCCATCTCGCGAGCCAACTGGGCAATGACAGGTGCTGCTCCTGTACCGGTACCGCCTCCCATCCCGGCAGTGATAAACACCATTTTTGTACCTGTCTCGAGAACGGCCCTCACCTCCGAAAGGTTTTCGATGGCAGCCTGTTCGCCTCGTTTTGGTTTATTCCCGGCACCACGGCCTTCTGTCAATGAAACACCAAGCTGGACTTTTACAGGAACCGGACTATTTTCAAGAGCCTGGGCATCAGTATTACACACCAGAAAATCAACACCGGCAATTCCCTGTCGGAACATGTGGTTAACGGCGTTTCCCCCACCACCGCCAACTCCAACCACCTTGATAATCGATTGGTAATCGTGCTGAAACCCGAAGGTCAATAAATCGTCTGGTAAATTTTCCATGTGAAATACTTATTGATGTTAATTTATTTCCTGGTCATCATCGGTGATCAATCCGTTGAGACCCTCTTTTGCTTTTCCAAAAAGGTCAGAAACCATTGATTTCAACCCTGACCTTTGTTGCCTGACCGGTTGTGGCGTCTCTTTCACCTCGACCGGTGCATCCGAAACAATCATCCCCACCGGGTAATTGTTGCGTTTTGACTGGACCATTCCATTGATCAGCAAGCCAATCACGTTGGCCGAACCTGCATTCATGATCTGCTGGTTAAACAACAATTCTTCAATAGCAACAACTGGTTTTCCGAAACGGACATCGAAACCGGTGAGGTAGCTTACCAATTTATCGATCCCGAGCAAATTTGAACCACCTCCTGAAAGGACAATCCCTGCACCGATCTTATTGGCCAGACCAGTTGAATTGATCTGATAATTAACTCCTTCCATAATCTCCTCCAACCGTGCCTGGATGATACCTGCAAGGTTTTTAAAGCTGATCTCTTTGGCTTGCCATCCTTCAACTTCCGGAATCTGGGCATACTTGTTGTCAGGGACCATTTCCGTGAAGGCGCACCCACATTGCAATTTCACCATTTCTGCATGGCGCGGAATAATGTTGCAGCCATCGCGAATATCGTTAGAAATAACATTACCACCAAATGGCAATTCCACGGCCAACCGCAACTTATTTTCGTAATACAATGATAGACCAGTTGTTCCGGCACCCATGTCGAGCAGGATAACCCCTGCCTCGCGTTCATCTTTCGACAGAAATCCCATCCCCTGGACAAACGGGTTCACAAATGCCGAGACCAATTCCACACCTGCCTTTTCGAGGCTGCGCCTAAGATTCATCTCATACGATTCGGCTGCCGAAATTACAGTGAAGGTTGCCTCAACCTTTCGTCCGGCCATACCCACAGGGGTTATTACACCGTGTTCACCATCAACAACATATGCCTGAGGGATCAGGTGATAAACCTTTTCGTCCTTGTCGCAGGAAAAACGTTGTGCCTCGTCCATAAGCGCCTTGACCACATTCTGGGTCACTTCGCCATTTTCGGTCATCCTGTAACCTGTCGTTTGACGGTTGCAGATCCTCTGACCGGAAATTCCGGCATAGGTCTTTTTTACCTTTAATTTGATCGTTTTCTCAAGGGTATTGACAACAGTCCTGATCGACAGTGCCGCTTCATCGATGTTGACGACAACACCGTTCCGGACACCCTTGGTCAGGGTTTCGCCATAAGCAAGGATTTCCATTTTCCCTTCCGGGGTAAATCGGCCAATGACTGCCTTTGTCCACATTGTTCCAATGTCAATTGCTGCTACCAATTCTCTTATCGGGCTCATAGCTATCTATTTTTTTGTACAAACTATCTGGTTTCGAAATTCTACATTGATGGTTTTGTAACGGCCCCACCCCCCGTTCTTGAAACCCTCGGTATATAATGCCTTAAGGTTACGAAATTTAATCTGATAATCATCGGGATCTCCGAAAATTATAACCTGATCGCCAACCCTGGGGATCATTGAAAGTTCTCCGATCGCATTCACATAAATCTGGTCGATCTGAGCACTTAAAAAGGAATCCCCGTTCAGGTAAGTAACCAATGGCAGGAGCTTTTTCCTGGCAAATTCGGCAGAAACGACCCCACCAATCAGGATGACGCGCGGAGTGAACCGTGGTGTCCAATCGATCACTTTACCAAATTTGTCCATGTAAAAAGTATGTCCTGAACCTTCCACCCTGAAAACAGGCTCCCGTTGTTTTATTTTAACCACGACTGTCCCGAAGCTCTTTACACCATCATCGTCAACATTGGTGTAAACATCCACATCTTCAACCGATTGCAGCTTCCGCAAACCATCTTCAATTTTTCGAAGATCGATGGACGGCAGTGCCTTTCCAAAGATTTCCTGATGGTTGCGCCTCACCCACATCCGTATGTCTGCGTCCCTTATAAACCCAATCTCGACCGAATCGGTAATTACAACCTTAACATCGCTACATACCAATTGACGACTTTGACGGATGCTAAATACCATTGTTACAATCAGCAATATTGTAGCAAAGCCCCAAATCGATATGTAAACTATTTTCTTAAACATCGTCTTTTTGTCGCAGGTAGGAAACAATTGGATCGATTAGCCGATCTATATCACCTGCACCAAGTGTTAATAAAATTTCCAAATCGTATTCTCCCAAAATTTCAGGGAACTCATTTTTCTGGCACAGCCTCCTGCTTTTCAGCTTCATTTTACCCAGGATCAGATCCGAATTGACCCCCTCGATCGGCAATTCACGAGCCGGATAAATCTCCATCACGAGTGCATCGTCAAGCAGATCAAGTGCCGTTGCAAAATCGTCTGCAAAATCCCTGGTGCGAGTGAAAAGGTGCGGTTGAAAAATACCGGTCACACGCTTTCCAGGATAAAGATCGCGCACCGAACGGATGGTTGCCTCCAATTCACGAGGATGATGGGCATAGTCGTCGATGTAAATTGTCTTTTTGCCTGCAAACCTCACATCAAAACGCCGGACCACACCGGTGTATTTGGGAAGTGCATCACCTATTTCCTTGTCTGTCACCCCACTCAAGAGTGCCATCGCACAGGCGGCCACGGCATTCTCAACATTCATCAATCCAGGATAGGAAAGTGAAAGCCCTTCTATCATCCCAAACGGAGTTTTCAAATCGAAATGGTACGCCCCATCAACAATCTGAAAATTAACAGCCTGAAAATCTGCCTCCTCCGAAATTGAATAACTATAATAGTTGATTGAATTGTTCCAATCATTGTCAATATTCAACCCTTTCCTGTAAACCAAAGTGCCATCCTTTTTTATTTGCATAACGAAATAGGCGAAAGCCTTAACCATACTTTCGTGATCGCCATAAATATCCAGGTGATCGGCGTCCATCCATGTAATTACTGCCAAATCAGGATGTAATTGAAGGAAGGAGCGGTCGAATTCATCAGCTTCAACAACAATGTAAGGGCTATTCCTTTCTGATAACAGCAAATTCGTTTTGTAGTTTTTGGAGATCCCACCCATAAAAGCCGAACAATCGACTGCTGATTGTTTGAGCAAATGGGCTGTCATCGTTGTCACGGACGTTTTACCATGTGTCCCGGCAATTGCAATGCACTTTTTCCCTTCGGTGAGCAGGCCAAGAACTTGTGACCGTTTATGAATTTGAAAACCGTTGTCCATGAAATACTTAAGTTCCTGAAAGTCATAAGGCACCGCTGGCGTAAAAATAACAAGCGTGGTTTCTTTCTCCTCAAGGGTCGGAACTTTAGTCAAATCATCCGTATAATGGATGGAGATACCTTCGTTTTCAAGGTCCAACGTCAATTGAGAAGGGGTTTTGTCATATCCATCAACAGATTTCCCGATGAAGTGAAAATACCTGGCCAGGGCTGACATTCCAATGCCTCCGATCCCCAACAGATAAACCCTTTTTATTTGATCAATTTCAGTCATTTTCTGGTTTCAATAATTTTGTGATTACCGCTACAATATCTTCCGTAGCATGTGGTGTTGCCAACTTCTTAATGTTATTTGAAAGGTCCAAACATTTGCCTTTGTTGTTTACAAGTTCAACCGCGACTGGTATGAGCTGTTCTACTGCTTCGGAATCTTTTACCAGTACCGCTGCCCCTTTTTCGACCAGCGACATTGCGTTAAATGTCTGATGGTCTTCTGATACATTGGGCGATGGCACCAGAATTGAAGGTGCACCCACGATGCACAATTCGGAAATCGTCCCAGCCCCCGCCCTCGAAATCACGACATCGGCCAGTGAATATGCAAGGTCCATTCGGGGAATAAACTCCATCAACCGGATATTTTCCACTGGATTTGAATCGAGTTGTGCTAAAATATCTTTATAATAATATTTACCCGATTGCCAGATAATTACAATATCAGATCTTTTAATTAGGTCAAGTTTTGCCAAAACCCCCTGGTTCAATGTACGGGCTCCAAGGCTTCCACCAACAATGAGGATTACCCGCTGACCAGTAGCAACTTTGAAATATTCGTGAGCTTCCATCGATTTTGGAGTCACCGACATCAGCCCTTTACGGACAGGATTTCCAGTAAAGATGATCTTATCCGATGGAAAAAAACGATCCATCCTGTCGTAGGCGACACAAATTTTGCGCGCCTTTTTGCCCAGAATTTTGTTTGTCACCCCAGCGAAAGAGTTCTGCTCCTGAAGGACGCACGGAATTCCAAGCTTCGTGGCCACACGCAAAACCGGCCCGCTTGCATAACCCCCAACCCCGATTACGACATCGGGTTGAAAATCTTTGACCACTTTTTTCGCTTTCATCATCGAAAGGATCAATTTGGGAAAAAAGGCAAAATTGCGCCAAAGTTCACCGCGATGAAATCCTGCGACCGGAAGGCCAATGATTTTATATCCTGCAGCTGGTACTTTTTCCATCTCCATTTTCCCTTCCGCACCCACAAAAAGGATTTCGCACCCAGGGAAACAGTATTTTAGTCCATCGGCAATAGACAAAGCTGGGAAGATATGTCCCCCGGTTCCGCCGCCACTAACTATGAATTTAACGTTCCCCATTATCTGTTTTCAGTTAATAAAACCTCATCTTCAGGAAGTTCATCATCATGAAGTTCTTCCTCGTTGTTAAAATCGTCCTCACCCTCAGGATTTTCTTCCTGACTGTCGATTTCGGAACTCACACTCAGCAAAAGTCCAAAAGTGATCGCCGTAAAAAGTTGTGAAGTCCCCCCCCAGCTTACCCAGGGGAGAGGTTGCCCTGTGACAGGCATCGCACCTGCCGAAACTGCCATGTTGATAAGTGCCTGCAACATGATCACAGTTGCCGCCCCTGCTGCCAGAAAGGTGGGATATGTCCTGTTGCATTTTTTGATGATGATTCCGCTTCTCGTGAGGAAAACCAGATAGAGCAAAGCGATGATAATCCCTCCAATAAGCCCATATTCCTCAATGATAATTGAATAGACAAAGTCGTTATAGGCAGCCGGCATAAAATTGCTGATCTGGCTTTTGCCAGCACCTACACCTGTGATTCCCCCGCGGTGGATTGCTATCATTGCAAAATCATCCTGGCTAAGGCCTTTCTCTTCTGTTGTTGGCGCATTAAAAAACTTGCGTTCGATCCTGTTGCGGAATGTATGGATCCTACCAAACTTCCCCTCTTTCGGGAGATAAGGGGCCAGCAAGAAAATGACAAGTAAGAATGCCAGACCTGCAATAAGGAATGCCCCCAAAAATTTCCAGGAAACCCTACCTATGATCATCATGATGAAAGCAGTACCAAACAACAATGCTGCAGATGAAACATTTGCATAAGCAATGAGGAGGCAGATTGCCCCGACCCCAATAATGATCTTGGTGGAAGCAAATTGCAACAAACGTGGATCTTTCTGACTATTTGACAATAAACGGGCGACCCACAGTATCAGGGCAACCTTTGCAAATTCAGCCGGCTGAAAACTCAATGGGCCCAAAGGGATTGTGCGCCCTGTGGCTTCACCTCCACGGCCAAAAACCAATCCCAGACATACTGCACCGAAAGCGAACAAAAAGGCCAGGTTTGCAAACTTGTTGTAGTTTCTTGTCGGTATAAAATTGATCATGGCAATTATAATCCCATAGCCAATACCCTGAAAAAACAGTTGCTTGAGGATGTAATAAGAGGTGTTCCCCCCGGCCTTACGGTAGGCAAGTGCCCCGGTGGAACTATAGACAATCAGAAGCGATGCGCATGTTAAAATGACGATCACAATCCAGATAATCCGGTCCCCTTTGATGTATTGCTTCAGATCTGCAGTGTTCATACAAATATAAATTGGTTTAAAGGTTGCGGACCGCTTCTTTAAATTTGCGGCCGCGTTCCTCGTAGTTTTTGAACAAGTCAAAACTTGCGCAAGCTGGTGACAATAACACGGTATCGCCATTCTCCGAAAGGAAATAAGCGCTTCGGACTGCCTCTTCAATGCTCTTTGTATCGACAATCTCTTTTACCATTCCTTTAAATGTATTGACGATCTTACCGTTGTCTTTTCCAAGACAGACAATTGCCTTTACTTTTTCCTTTACAAGGTCAAATAAGATCGAATAATCGTTCCCCTTGTCAATACCACCGACGATCCAGACAACCGGGGTGTTCATGCTTTCGAGGGCATACCAAACCGAATTGACATTGGTGGCTTTAGAATCGTTGATAAATTCGATGTTGTGCACGCGCAGGAACCTTTCAAGCCGATGTTCAACACCTTGAAAATCGCTGAGGCACTCGCGGATGCCCTCTTTCCGAAGTTGCAAAATGCTACCGGAAATTCCGGCTGCCATCGAGTTGTTGAGATTGTGTTTCCCCTGTAAAGCCAAATCAAAGATTGTCATATCGAAAGTATTATTGTTAACGTTTAATTTCATTGTGTCATTTTCAACCCATCCACCCTCCTGCAACACCTGCATGATCGTAAAAGGGACTTTGTGGGCTTCTATGGTTCGTTTTGTGAGTTCTTCCTGAATAATGGGGTCATCGGCAGAGTAAATGAACCAGTCTTCTGGCCGCTGATTCTGTACGATCCTCATCTTCGAATCGACATAGTTTTGCATCTTGTAATCGTAACGGTCGAGATGGTCGGGAGTAATGTTCATCAGGACAGCTATATCGGCCCTGAAATCGTACATTCCATCCAACTGGAAACTGGAGAGTTCGATCACATAGTAGTCAAAGTTCCCTTCAGCTACCTGCCAAGCAAAACTTTTGCCCACATTTCCGGCCAAACCGACATTCAACCCTGCCCGTTTCAAAATCTCATAGGTTAGCAAAGTAGTTGTCGTTTTTCCGTTACTTCCTGTAATACAGATTGTTTTGGCCGTAGTAAATCGTCCGGCAAATTCGATCTCCGAAATAATTGGTGTTTTATTTTCCTTTAGTTTAACGATAATGGGAGCTTTATCGGGAATTCCAGGACTTTTTACAACCAGGGCGGCATTCAGGATAAGGGATTCGGTATGCTGTTTTTCCTCAAAATGGAACCCGCGCTTCTGAATTTCATCTCGATACTCGTCTTTAATGGCAGCCATGTCGGAAAGGAAAACTTCGTAACCCTCTTTTGCCCCCAGAATTGCAGCACCAACACCACTTTCGCCACCTCCAAGTACAACCAATTTCTTTTTTTTCATGGTTAACGCATTTTAAGTGTGGAGATTGTCAGAATGGCGAGGATAATCCCCACGATCCAGAACCGTGTAACGATCTTTGCTTCAGGAAAACCCTTTTTCTGAAAATGGTGGTGCAAAGGAGCCATCAGAAAAACCCTACGCCCTTCGCCGAACCTCTTTTTGGTGTATTTAAACCAGGATACCTGTATTACGACTGACAAATTTTCGACAAGGAAGATCCCGCAAAGCAAAGGAATCAGGATCTCCTTCCTGATAATTATGGCGAAAACAGCCAATATACCACCCAATGCAAGGCTTCCCGTATCTCCCATAAAAACCTGGGCAGGATAGGAATTGTACCAAAGAAATCCGATACAGGCCCCAATAAAAGCTGACATATAAACGGTAAGTTCACCACTGTAAGGGATATACATGATATTCAAATAACCCGAATAAATGATGTTACCACCCAGATAGGCAAAAACACCAAGCGTTGCCCCACTAATTGCAGAAACCCCGGTCGCCAATCCATCGACACCATCAGTTAGGTTCGCCCCATTTGAGACTGCGGTGATAATGAATATAATAATGATGGCATAGAGCAACCATACCCATTGATCGGCAGCTTTCCCGGCAAACCATATCAACCATTTGTAATCAAATTCATGGTTCTTGATAAAAGGGATCGTCGTTTTTGTCGATTTCATCTCCTTGGTCATCTGCCTTACCTCTTTTTGCCCAGTTTCGGAATTGATTCCAATTTCGGTTTTTGCCCTCCCTTTTGAATCATAAATTTTTTCCCTGATCGAGACCTCACTACTGATGTACAATGTGGCGGCGACAATCACCCCAAGTGAAATCTGCCCCATTATTTTAAACTTTCCGGCAAGCCCCTTTTTGTCTTTTAGGAATACTTTAATGTAATCGTCTGCAAATCCTATCATTCCAAGCCAAACGGTAGTAATGATCATCAAAAGGATATAAATATTGTCGAGTTTTGCAAATAGAAGTGTCGGTAGGAGGATTGAGCACAGGATAATAATCCCACCCATTGTAGGTGTTCCTTTTTTTTGCATCTGGCCTTCGAGGCCTAGATCGCGGATATCTTCCCCAATCTGCTGACGCTGGAGCATGAAAATCACCTTTTTCCCAATGATCGTAGCGAACAGCAATGCGGTCATTGCGGCCATTGCTGATCGGAACATGATGTAATTAAACATCAGTGAGCCAGGAACATCAAGTGATTCAAGGTATTTAAAAAGAGGTATCAGCATATTCTTTTAGTTTTGATTAATGGTATTGAATATTTCGCAGATGACTTCACGATCGTCAAAATGATGCTTGACACCTTTAACTTCCTGATAATCTTCGTGGCCTTTACCCGCAATCAGGATGATATCCCCAGGTTTTGCCATCATGCATGCTGTCCTGATCGCCTCCTTGCGGTTGGTTATCGACAAGACATTCCTCACTTTGTCGGCAGGAACACCTTTCTGCATCTCCGAAATGATCACTTCAGGATCTTCCGAACGCGGGTTATCTGAAGTCAGGATCACCTTGTCACTGGCAGTTGCAGCCTCAAAAGCCATTTCAGGGCGTTTTGTTTTATCGCGGTCGCCACCTGCCCCAACAATGGTAAACACGGTTTCGTTGCCAGTCCTAACTCCGTTGATTGCCGAAAGGACATTCTTGATGGCATCTGGTGTATGGGCGTAATCGACAACAGCATAAATTCCCGTAACCGATTTAAAAGTTTCAAACCTTCCATCCACCGGCCTCAACAAACTGATGATCCGTAAAACTTCTTCACGGTCGGCACCCAAAGAAACCGCAGTTCCATAAACGGCAAGCAGGTTATAGGCATTGAAGTTCCCTACAAAATGGGTCCACACTTCGTATCCATCTATGTTGACCAACATCCCGTCGAAGTGGCTCTCGATCACCTTTACCTTAAAATTGGCCATCGTTTTTACCGCATAGGTCAGCTTCTTTGCTAAGGTATTCTGCAGCATGAATAACCCGTTCTTGTCGTCTATATTTGTGATGGCGAAAGCCTTGGGACTCAAATCATCAAAGAACTTTTTCTTGGCATCGCGGTATCCCGCAAAAGTTTTGTGGTAATCGAGGTGATCGTGGGTGAGGTTGGAAAACACGCCACCGTCAAACTCAATCCCTGAGATCCGGTTTTGTGCAATGGCATGTGAACTCACTTCCATAAAGCAATATTGGCATCCTGCCTCGACCATTTCGGCCATTAGCATCTGGATCTGAAGCGGATCGGGCGTGGTATGGGTTGCATGGACCTGTTTGTTGTCAACATAATTGCAAACCGTTGACAATAAGCCTGCCTTGAATCCGAGTTCTTTGAACAACCTGTATAGCAAAGTTGCCGTTGTGGTTTTTCCGTTTGTCCCTGTAATCCCTACAACCTTAAGTGCTTTGGAGGGGTTACCATAAAAATTTGAAGCCATATGACCCAATGCTTCAGAGGCATTTTCGGCTATTATCCATACAATATTCTGATCAGGATCTTCAGGAAGTTTTTCACAAAGCACAACCGTTGCCCCATTGGCAATTGCCGAAGGGATAAAATGGGATCCATCGATTGACGTACCTGGCAAAGCAGCAAACAGGAACCCGGGTTTCACGGCCCTTGAGTCGAGTGCCATTCCTTCAACCGTACAATTTTTGTCACCAGCGATGGCGATGTTCCCAATCCCGTTTAAAACTTCTGATAAAGTCTTCATAGTTAAAAGTTTAACCAAGTGTCAATACAATGCTTTGACCACGTTGTATTTTTGCCCCGGATTTTATTGATTGTGATTTAACCTTCCCACGTCCTTTTACAGATACCCTCAAACCATTGGTTTCGAGCAAATAGACTGCGTCGGTGGCACCCATCCCCTTCACATTGGGTACGATTCCTTTTTGGATTTCCCTGTTATTTAGCTCAAGCCCGTCTTCGTCGGGTTTTGCTTCGACCCAGTCGGATTTTGTAAAAGCAAATCCGTTCAGGATATCCAGCTCGTCCAAAACATTGGCGATGTCTTTTTTTCTTCCAGCTGCAATCCCAGGAATGTCATTGTCGATTTTGGTTTCGGGCAATTTAATTTCTTCATTAAGACCTAATTCATAGGCATATACATAATCGGATATTTTTCTGAATACAGGACCGGCAACCGAAGCGCCATAATAGTCTCCACCTTTTGGCGAATTGATCACCACGATACATGAATATTTTGGATGGTCGGCAGGAAAATACCCAGCAAAAGAGGACTGGTAAATTGTCTTCCCACCATGGCTATACCCCTCTTTATTGTTGGCTACCTGCGCCGTGCCAGTTTTTCCTGCAATTTTATAGGCTTTGGTTTCCAATGCCTTAGCGGTCCCATTGGTGACAACACCTTCCAACATGGCCCTGGCCTTACGGATTGTTTTTGCCGAGCAGATCGACCAGATGAGTTTCTTTGTACCGATCTTTTCGCGGAAAGTCCCATTTTCCGTGATCCCTTTAACGAGCCGGGGTTTCATCATTGTACCCCCGTTGGCAACTGCGTTATAAAATGTAAGTGTTTGAAGTGGTGTCAATTTTAATGCATAACCATAAGATAGGGATGCCAACGACACACCCGACCAGATTTTATCTCCTGGCCTGGTAATGTAAGGCATCGCTTCTCCCTGAATACCAATATCAAGCTTCTCAAGGATACCCAGTTTGGTGATGCGGTCAATAAAATCGCCCTCATCGTCCGAATAACTTTGTGTGATCAGTTTGGCCAGGCCAATATTTGACGACAATTCAAAAGCGTGTTTTGCCGTAATTTTACCATGGCCACCTTTCTCATGGTCACTATCGGTGATGATTTTGTCCTTGTATTTCCAGGATCCATTCCCGGTATCGACAATTGTTGAAGTATCTACCTTGCCATCTTCCAATGCTGCCATCAAAGAAACCAGTTTAAAGGTCGATCCTGGTTCGGAACAGCCGGCATTCCCAATTGCATAATTTTGATATCCACCGATCAATTGACCGGTATGATTCCTGCCAAAATTTGCAATTGCTTTAATATCACCGGTTTCCACTTCCATCAGGATTGCAGTGCCGTATTCGGCACTGTATTTCTCCATTTGAAGCTTTAATGAGTAGGTAACCTGGTCCTGCATTTTGATGTCAAGGGTGGTGATGACATTCTTGCCATCCTGGGGATCGTCCTTGCTGATGATGAACCATCGGCCCGACATATTTTGTTTCACGGCCATTCCATCCTCACCTTTTAGTTCTTTCTCGAACGATTGTTCAAGACCGAAGGCTCCGGCATTTCCCGAGGGACCTTCACCCGTTTTGGTAAGTTTTCCCAGAGTTCTGACTGCCAGGTTACCCGATGGGTAAACCCTTTCATTTTCCTGCTCTGTGATCAAACCCCCACTGTTCCTTCCTCTTCTGAGGATTGGGAATTTCTTGATGACCTGCAATTCCGCATAGGAGACTTTTCGGGGGGTAATCAGGAAATAATGTTTTTGTTGTGCAAAGGCCCTGTTGAGTTCTGCCCTGTAGGCAGATGCCGATTTGTCGCGCAGGAACCTTGAAAGGCAGAGCGCTAGCGAATCAACATCGTGATAAAAACTTTTGGCAAGACCGGGAGCCCCCAGGTCCATGTGAAGTTCATAATATGGGATTGAAGTAGCCAGGGGACTACCATCCGCAGCACAGATATCGCCCCGCCTTGCTTCGATTGCAAACTCCTTGATCTCAAGTTTTTGGGCTTCCTTGTCCCATCTTGGCATATGCTGGACAATCACCACGCGGACGAGGATATAGATGGTTGTTATAGCAATGAAGATATAAACACCCAAAAAACGAAACGATATGTCATTTCTAATATCCATAGTTACTCCTTGTCAACGTAGATTTTCCTTGGTGGCTCTTTCGATATCTCAAGGTCCAGTCCACTATTTTTAACACGTTCAAGAATCACCGAATGACGTCCAAGCCTCTGTACTTCAGCGGCAACTGCAATTGAATTTGAACGCAATTCGATCAGGCTATCCTCAAGTGCCGTCATTTCACGTATCACCTTTTCCGACTTGTATCTTACTGATATACTGGATAAAGCCATAATAAAGAACATCAGTAAAAGCATCCTGTTGCTCCTGAACCACTCACTGTCCATGAAGGTGCCATTGAGCAGGCTTTTAAATGAGAACTTTTTTTTTCGTTTGCTTTCCATCATTTTCTTTTTTCGGCGATCCTCAATTTTGCACTTCTTGCCCTGGGGTTTTTGGCTATCTCCTTTTCGTCGGGAATGATGATTTTCCGGTTCACCAACTCAAACGGCGAGTTGCTGTTGCCGAAAAAGTCCTGCTCCAATGCACCGTCAACCCTTCCCGAACGCATAAAATTTTTCACAAGCCTGTCTTCGAGCGAATGGTACGACAGCACAACCAATCTCCCACCTGGCTTTAAAAGATCTGTCGTGCTTTCGAGGAAATCGCTCAAAACGCCCATCTCATTGTTTACTTCGATCCGCAAAGCCTGAAAGACCATTGCGAGATATTTTTTTTCAATCTTTTCTGGTACACAAGATGAGATCACCTTTAAAAACTGGTTTGTCGATGTTATCTGGGCCTCTGCCCTGGCACCCGTAATGGTTGAAACGAGGTGCCGCCAGTTCTTCAATTCACCGTATTCACGAAAAATCTTCCACAACTGCATTTCGGGGTAAGTGTTGACAACCTTGGCAGCATCCAAATCCGATGATTGGTTCATGCGCATGTCAAGATTACCATCGAAACGGAACGAGAAGCCACGGTCGGGGACATCAAAATCGTGGGAGGAGACCCCCAAATCTGCAAGGATCCCGTCAACCTGGTCAATCTGGTAATAGCGCAAAAAATTGCGGAGGTATTTAAAATTGTGCCTTACAAATGTCAAACGATCATCAACAACCACATTTTCAGCAGCATCTATATCTTGGTCGAATGCAATCAACCGGCCACCTTCGAGTTTTTCAAGGATTTTTGCAGAATGTCCGCCCCCGCCATAGGTCACATCAACGTAAACACCGTTGGGCTGAATGTTCAGCCCTTCAATACTTTCCTCAAGTAAAACCGGTATATGGTATTCGTTCATGTGGTCAATGTTTTTATAACGTTATATTTTGATTCCGATCAACCGATCAGTTCGGAGTAGGTATTCTTGTAAGACTCATCATCAAGCAGCCAAGCCTTGTGAATGGAAGGATCCCACAACCTGATTTTTTTGCCCTGGCCCGTAAACAACGCCTCTTTTGTAATCCCCGCATATTCAAGCATTTCGTCGGGAATATTCAACCTACCGTTATCAGCCATGGGAACCTGGTGGATTTCTTCATAATATCTGTCGATGAACTTGCGATGGACAGGATCTTTCCTGTCGATCCTGCTTTCCAATTCTTTTGAATGTTCCTCCCACGAAGCCCGAGGATAGAGGTTCAGGCAACGGTTCTGTAAGTCTTTTTCGATCGCAAACACCGGCTCAACAGCATCACCAAGCTCCTTTTTGTAGGAGGCTGGTAAAACTACGCGGCCCTTACCGTCAACAGTTACAGGATATTTGCTCGAAAATATTGCCATCAGAAATTTACTACTCAATCGAATGTAAAAATATACAATTTTCCACTTCGTGACATTATATGCCCTTTTATTCCACAAATAAACTTAAACACAATATCAACACTTTTTATTAACAATTGTTAATAAAATTGAATTAATATGTTATTTATTTGATTTACAGATAATTTGCAGGTAAATCAACAGAAAGTTTTAATTGATTTGGGAATATTTCCAATACGCAACCAATCCTGAAAAAAATATTTTACTTTCAAACAGTTATTAATTTTCGCGGATATGGAAAACGAAAAAAATGTCTCTCTTATCAAAGAGATTGATTTAAAGGAACTTGTCATTGAAAAGAACCCAAAACTTGCAAGAAGGATACCCAGATTAGTTTATGGCCTTTTGAACAGGTTACTTCATATCAGGGAGGTTAACGAGATTATCCGAAAGTACGGCCATCTTAAAGGGGTTCCGTTTATTGAGGCAGTATTGCACCACTTTGATGTGAAGGTGGAGCATTTCGGAGAGGAAAATTTCCCTGCTTCAGGAAGGTTTATCTTCGCGTCGAACCATCCTTTGGGTGGTTTCGATGGGTTGATGCTGATCAAAGTGGTGAGCGACCGTATGGGAAAATCCTTGTTCCTGGTGCGCGATGAGCTTACGAAAATTCCTACGCTTACCGAATTGTTTATCCCGATCAATAAATTTGGGGACCAACGCCGCTCTGCAGGCGTGATCAATGAGGCCTATCACTCAGAAAGCCAAATCCTTATTTTTCCATCGGGGTTGGCTTCACGAAAAATTAAGGGGAAGATCGTCGATCTGGCATGGCAGAAGCATTTTATCCAGAAATCGGTGGAACACCACAGGGATGTTGTTCCGGTTTTTATCAGCGGTCGCAATTCCAGGTTTTTTTACTGGCTTGCCAATTTCAGAAAGATGATCGGCATAAAGCTGAATATCGAGATGTTCCTTTTGCCGGATGAACTGTTCAAAAACAAGGGGAAGACCTTTGTGATCAATTTTGGGAAACAAATACCTTGGGATAGTTTTGATCGGAGCAGGTCACAGACGGAATGGGCAGAGAGTGTAAAGAGCATCGTTTATCAGATTTCGGATCAGTCGAAGAAATGATTCCTGATCCTTTAAGAAGGAAATTTCTCAAAGTCATTTCAACTTTTCAAGGATAGTCTGGTGCGGCTTGCAACTGGCGGCTGGCAGCTTCCATACTTAAATTGAATTCATTCCCTAAGAGCCGATGATTTCTTATACTGCTGATATTGAAAATCCTAATTGATTTTTGATACACTGTTTGAATACCCAATTCTTTATCCGACGACAGCCAGCTGCCAATTGCCAGCAGCCAATATTCACCAAATAGACAGCCAGTCGCCAGCCGCCAGCGGCCAGTTGCCTTTCCATAAATAAATTTCCACCCCAAACAGCATAGAGATTAAAAAATGTTATTTTTGAAGCAACAATTCAAGAGTTTGAAAAATGAAGGAAATTATTCCTCCCGTGGCAAGGGAGCTACTAGAAGCAGAACTGACTGCTGGCAAATTCCAACGGAAAACAAACAAAGCCGATAACGAGATCTATATCCTCTCCCACCACGATTCTCCCAATCTCATGCTTGAAATCGGGCGGTTACGTGAGCTGACTTTTCGCTCTGCTGGTGGTGGTATTGGAGAAGAAATAGATATCGACAAATATGATACTTCTGAAGAAAATTATTACAATCAATTGATTGTATGGGATCCAAGTCGCCGTGAAATTTTGGGAGGTTACCGGTATATCCATTGTGCGGGTATCCCACGCGATGAGACCGGCGAAGTTCCTTTGGCCACCTCACATCTTTTCCATTTTTCAGACCAGTTTATCGATGATTACCTTCCCTATGTTATTGAGCTTGGACGATCGTTTGTTCAACCCGATTACCAGTCAAGTAAGGCAGGTGCCAAAGCGCTTTTCGCGCTCGACAACCTGTGGGACGGACTTGGCGCACTTGTGATCGATCATCCCGATATCAAATATTTCTTTGGGAAAGTGACTATGTACACACAGTACAACCAGCATGCCCGCAACCTGATCCTCTATTTTTTTGAAAAATACTTTCCAGATCCCGACAAGTTGGTGAGGCCAAAAAAACCAATGCCCTATTCTGCCGATTTTGCCCACCTCGAAGAGCTGTTTTCAGGAAAAGGTTACGACGAAGCCTATAAGATACTCTCCGCCGAGGTCCGGAGCTTTGGTGAGAACATTCCTCCGTTAATCAATGCCTATATGAGCCTCACACCTACGATGAAAACGTTTGGGACAGTGATCAGCGATGAATTCGGGGATGTGGAAGAGACGGGGATCCTTCTCAGCATTGATGATATGTACGATACCAAAATCGACAGGCATATCTCGACTTATCTTGAAGAACTTGCTGATAAACAGGATAATCCAAAGGTAAGATTTCAATAACAGGGAGGGTTGGTTGATTCAGGGAGAATGTAGGTTATTGGGGTTTTGAGATGCAGAAGAACTGCGGCTGGCAACTGATGACTGGCAATTGGCAACTGGACTATATTGAAACAACGAAATTCATTCCGTCGATTACGGGTGCAAATGTGTTAAATCCCCATTATCCAACCACATTCTTAATTTTATTTCCTCCTCCGTTTTCCTCCGCATTTCAACATCCGGTTTCAGTGTTTTTAAAACATTGGTTTTATAACTACGGGTAAAATCGAAAATCCGTTTGGGATAATAAATAAACACCTCCCAATTGTTTTTCAGGTTATGACGGTACTTCATTTTCGATGGCGATATAAGAATATATTTCAAGACGAATACCAGTTTTTGTAAATGGCTGATCTGATTTAAGGTGGCAATAGGACCATTTAAATTTACATCACGGAAATACAGAATTCTATTCAGTGCTGCTTCTTTTATCTCCTGGCTAAGTTCAATATTAAGGGACTTAAAAAATTGATCGGGGATGTTTGCCCCTACTGTATTTTTCGCCAGCCATCCGACCAATGCAAACCGATGGACAAAATTGGTCTCTACTATTTTATTTGCTATCACCTCCCAATTAATATCCTTTTGGTATTTTTTTGTAATTACCAAGATATCCATTAAGTTTTTTAAAGAAGGTAGTAATCCATCATTTAAACCAATATGGAGCATGATTTGAAACACGAGTGCAGTGGGCTTGAATACAAGGGCAATGCCTTTCCCAAATTGCTTACCTTCGGTTTCACCGATCAGCCATGCCATTGTTTTCTTTGTCCCTGAAGTTTGAAACATTGGTTGAAGTAATGTCCAATGAAGTTCTATGCTTTTTTTACCTTTTTTGGTAAACGGAGGCAAATGCCGGTTGTATTTTTTTAAATTTTCTATCGTAAAGTAGTCGCTGCTATAACCAGCCTCAACCAATAACCCTAAAACTTTGAGTATATCTTCCTCTTTAACCATAATATCGATATCTCCCATGGGCCTTAACGAAGGAGAAGGGTAAACATGAAAAGCCAGGTGCGACCCTTTCAGGAATATGAATGATATCCCATTTGTTTCGAATAGAATGGAAAGCTCGTCCAATTCATGCAGGTGTTTAAGGTTGCCAACTGAGTAATGCATCAATTGAATCCTGATTTTTCGTTGCCAATCTACGGGAATAACATCTTCAGATTTTTTTTGTTTGATCGCGTAATAAAGGTAGCCTACAATACCCTGTTGCTGTGCCAATTCGAACGAGTTATTCCAGGCTTCCGGGGTAAGAACAGGAATTATCGGGTTTTCGCTGTCCAATATGCGGGAGATGTATTGCAGGTTTTCTTTCCCCGCGTCCGTGAACACTTTGTTGGAAAGCAGTAGTGACTTTTCGTCAACAAAAATCCGCCATGGACGAAATATAATCCAACGTTTCCAGCGGACATCGTACCTGCCAGCAAGAATTTTCCCAATAAACAAATGGGCATGACCATTCTGATATTTGTTTATTTTAGGTTTATATCTCTTGGGCAATAATTTGATAAATAACCCTGAACCGGATATCAAATGATACACAAAAGATAACAACCTACGGAAAAATTTAAAAAATATTTTTCTGATTTGAAGATATCGATGCAACAATTGCCCGATTTTGCCCCCGCTCACCCTATAATGTTTTTCGCCCCGGTAGGCCGCAACAACTTTACCCTGAATATCCTTTTGAACAATGGGCTCGTCATCTGTAAGATTGTTGTCGCCACGTGTCGTGAAGCCAAACCTGGTATGTTTAACAATCCGATGCACAATGGTTTTCTGGTTTCCATCGATAAACACAACAACATCGCCGATATGATAAGAATCAGCAGGTTCTATTTCCAAAATCATAGGTTCGCACAAGGTTGGGTCCATGCTATTGCCCACCATGGAATAGATCTTCTCCTGCCTCATGCTAAATTAGTCTTGTTGCCGGGAATAAACCCTCTTCCTCAGCCTTTTCACAAAACCAGAATGGGGCGGTCAAATCCTGACTCCGGTAATAGTTTTGGGCCACGCATGAGCCAAAGCATTTTGATTTCAACAGGCACCGCGAACAAATTCCTTTCATTTTCAAAGGGATATCCTCCCTGATTTTCAAAAGAACAGGATGTTCGTTCCAAATTGTTTCAAGTGGATCTTTACCTGCTTCACCAAAGACCAACTCGGGAATTTGCTCACCTATCCCGCAAAGCGCATATTTCCCGGTCGCCAAAACACCCAAAATATTTTTGATGCCACAAGCTCCCCAATTTTTACTGAGCTTGCTCAAAGGCCTGAAAGCTACAGGATAGTCGAAATACAAATGGAGTTCAGTGGTCTTCTGCAGTTCAAATTCAACCCTTTTTCCAATTTTGATCAACTCCTTCAGGCTCAGTGTTTCATCCTGGCCATGAAGCACCTCTCCCCGCGCAGTAGGTTGGATGATGTTGAATTTTATAGATTTTGCGCCAAGTCGTTCACCATAACCGATTATTTTGGATAGTTCGGCAACATTGTGGCGCATCAGCGAGAAAATAATCTGTGGGCGTAAACCTGCCTCGGCCAGATAGCCAACAGCATTACATGCAGCGACAAAAGATCCTTTAACGCCCCGAACCCATTCGTGGGTTTCGGCAGTGGCACCATCCATACTGACCGATATCGATACCTTTTCGTGACCGGCAATTTTGGCAACAAGTTCTTTTGTACAAAGCATCCCATTGGTTTCGATGTTGAGGCGAAGGTTTTTCTCTTTAATGAGATCCAAAATTGTCTCAATTTCAGGATGTAACAGTGGTTCGCCTCCTGTTAGTTTAACTGCCTCTAAACCCAAAGGCAGCGCTTCTTTCAGAATTTTCCGCAAAAGGGAAAGATCAAGAACCGGATATTTAATGCCCAAGGCATCATATTTTGGAGCCAGCCAGCAATGGCGGCAAGACAGGTTGCAACCTTCGGTGAGGTAGAGGTATAACTGTGTCAATGAAGCCATTTGATCAATTGATTCACGTTTTAGAAAATATTTGAACAGACCTGATTATTCCTTGGGAAAACTATTTAATTCAAACCTATGCATTGGCACATAAAAACAAAAGAACCCTATGATAACGTCAAATAGATATTTTTTTGATTTTCAATCGAATAAATGAATTTATGCGTTTGAAATAAGCCAATAATAACTAAAAATTTCCACCATTATAACAGGAAGTTAAATCACTGGACCCACTGACACAACCAGGTGGAGTGCCCATTGCCTCTCCAATGCCATTCAAATCAACCAATTTGGGAATTTGATATACTTTGTCTACTGTTTGTTCAGAAAGAATCCTGTTGTCCTTGTTTTCCATAATACGATGATTTAATTTAATATAATACAAACAAAAATATTTTTCAAATTGGTAAGATATATGCCAATTTTAACTAAATCTCTGCACTCCCACCTGTTCCACACGCAAAAGCACCTGATCCAGGATTACAATTATATGGAGCGCACTAAGCCCCATCAATGGTGTTAAGATCAACCAGTTCAGGAATTTGATATTCTTTGCCATCTTTTTGATCAGAAGAAACCAAGTTGTCGTGGTTTTCCATAATTCATTGTTATAATTTGAAGTAAAGTAAACTGACCTTACAGAAACACAAATTACTTAATCATAATGCAAAACCAGTTATACATTTAGAATCAGCACTTGATCCACTGGTACAGATTAATTCTCCCAATGCCGCACCAATACTGTTCAGATCCACCAATTCGGGAATTTGATATTCTTTGTCCACTGTTTCGTCACAAAGAATCATGTTGTTGTTTTTCATAATACGAGGTTATAATTTGAACCAAATATAGTTAAAAAAAAATCAAATGAAGATTTTTTACAAACTTTTTTCAATCAGTTCATAAAAATTGCCTGTAAGTGATAAATTTAATCTATTACAAGGCAGTTGTTTGCTCATAAAAATTGCATTTTCAAACCAATGCATCCTGATTTTTCGGCTATCCATTTGATCCGGATCGTTTCCAATGGCAAACCAATCTTTTGGTTTTCTTATGGGCTTTTCTTCTTCCGGTCTTTTGGTATTTATTTTGTCTTTGTTTATTTCGTTTCGTGCCAGCATACGAGATGCCTGTTCAAAAGCCGCAACGCAGCACGATACCTTTTCTCCGGGTGTTAAAAAAGAAATCGTATCGGTTTCGGATTGCGACAAATAGAAGATCGACCCAAGTGGTACTACATCGTCGAATTTCCAGGATCCACCTTCGCCGCCCCAATAGAAACGGCTCCAGGTAGGATACGGATGTGCCCAAAAGTTGCCTTCTTTGTCTTTTACGACCAAGGTCGTGTCGTCGCAATGGGAAATGAATGGAGATGGCAGCCGGCCACTGGCAGTGCTTTTACCTGTACCACCTGGGGCAGCCATCAAAAAACCTTTGCCATCGAGCTCGCCCAGGGCGGCATGAATCAATCCCCCACCCGAGAGCATCGCAACAGTTCCCAACAGGTTTGCAAACATCATCAACATGCAGGCATAATCATCGGGATCTTCGATCATGAAATTATAGGGTATTTCGATGTTTTGTTCACGGATCAACTCGAAATGATGGCGGGTCAAGTTATAATAATTAACGCTATCTGGTTGATGTTTAAACGTAATAGTGTATCTTACAGCAAGATCCGATTTCGGATACTCACCCAGTGAAAATATTTTCCGGTAATCGTTCAAAACGTGCAATACCTGATCGTCGCCCTGAAACAGGACTTCAACACTGTTCTTTAATCGAAACGATATCTTATGCAACAATGGTTGTGTCATATTTTTTTTGAAATTGAATCCCACAATTCTTTACAATGCAGGTTATAGTCTTGGGCAATCAAATCGTGACCCACCATTTTCAGCGCGTCCACCTGATAGATTGCCTTGTTTGAATGAACTCTATCCGCTAACAGTTCTGTTTCAGAAATACCTGCAAAGTCTGCAATGGTACCAAGTTTTTTAGAAATCTCATTGGTTCGGATATAACAATACCTTTCGGGAGACAGTTTTTCGGTTTGGCTTAAAATCGCGCGATAACCATTCGCCCAGCTTTTAAACATGACTTCGATGTATTCATCAATGTGCAGAAGGAATTTATCCCTCGAAACTTGGTCGCCACGGGGCAGATCGAATGGAAAACCATTGTCGAGCTGGCCCGATTGCATTGCTTCCTTAGTAATGTCCATAAAATGATTGATCTGAGATTTGACCCATGATTGAGGATCCCGGATCAGGCAGATAAATTTGGCATCGGCAAACTCCTCCGATAAAATGTCGATATAATACCGGTTAAAGTATGCAGAATCCATTTCCAGTAATGCTGCGGCATCCCTTAAAATCAAAAAATTACGGAATTCATGCCTGCTTATTGCCTGTTCCTTAAGTTGGATGTATTTTTGATTGGTATCCCATTGCCAGAACTCATGGCCTGAACGGAATTTTCCAAATAAGGCAGAAAGCGAAACCGTCCCCGTTTTGGGCAGTCCAAGTGCATACAATCTAAAACGACGTTGTGCACCATTGAGCTTTAAAAAATTGAAATAGTCGATGGCATTTTTAAAAGTAAACGCTTTTGCTATCGCAGCAAGATCTGCATTTGGGATACGGATAACATCTGTATCCTCGAATTCTTTTAGCACATCGTTCTTTATTCCGGATTTTTCCGAAACTGCTTCTAAACTTAAGCCGTCCCTGAGCCGAAGGTACCAAATGTATTTACCGATCATAGGGCCGAAGATTGTTGTAAGAAGTTCCGATAACAAGCATCCGGGCTAGGGTGGTTTACCTTTTGCGTAAGGTTATATGCCAGTCCCGGGCAATTGCCGGTACAATAATCTGTAAAATCACAATTATTACAAAACTCAATGCCTGCAAGTTCAATTTTTTCCCGCTGTCGAAGTTGGTTAAGTTCCGCGCTATTTTGCCATATGTCGATGATTTTATCTTTATTGATAAAACCTAAGTTGATATTTGGGAGCATGGTGCAAGGTGAAATTCCACCATCACAATGTATAGAAAGCTTGTTGTTATAACAGCCACAGGCCATTAAATGGCCTCCTTTTGCGAAAGCCGGTGCGTTTTCATCAAAAGCCCTTTGCATTTTCGCAAAATATTTTGCTTCGGCAAGGGGGCCAGCAGCAGCAGTGATCCTACCGTTGTATTTTTGATTGAGGTCAACCAGTATGTTCATCGCCTTTATCCGGTCGGCATGGGTCAGCATGATTTCGTCAGCATTTTTACGGCAATTGCCCAAATAACCCGCCGAATTGGTGCTAAACGATTTAAGGCCAAGGTCTTCAAGCAATAATTTGGCCGCATTCCCCAGATCATCCACATTAAAATGATGAATTGTATATCTTACAGGTGTATTTATGCCATATTTTTTTAAAATCTCCAGTCCCCTTATCGCCCCGGCAAATGAACCTTTTCCCCTGCCTACATCATGAATCTCTGCGCAGGAACCATCCAACGATATCTGAACAGAATCGCATCTGCCAGTTTTTTTGATATAAGCCGCGATATCATCAGTGATTAACCCGCCATTCGACAAAAATGCGAACCTCATCCTGTTTTTAACGATCGAATCGATCAATTCTTTTAAATCGTTCCGAAAGAATGGTTCCCCACCCGCCAAAGTGACTTTCATAACACCAATGGAACCCAATTCGTCGAAAAACCTGGTCCACTCCTGGGTCGTGAGGTCGATGTAGTCGAGGTTCTCATTTTCGAAGAAATAGCAATACTTGCACCTTAGGTTGCATTTTGCCGTCAATTCGATATCCAATTCACGGGGCATACGCATGATTCTCTTCCCGGACATATTACAGGGTTGAGCTAATTCCTATTAATCCCCGCTTTGCAAGCTTTTCAATAAATTCAAAAATTTCTGTCTCCACACTTTCAGAAACATTGCGGTATTCCTGTTTAATCTCTCCAACAATTTCACCGATACTTTTTGAGCCATCCAACCTTTTCCAGATGTCCACGCCAATTGGATTTGCGCCCACTGCCTCGGCATTATCCGGATTGTACAATACGGCCCAATCATCAAATTCCTCCCGCAATACAATCACCGGATTACGCGTATAAATTTCATTCATAATTTTGTCAGTTTTAAATCTTTTCAAGACAAAAATAATTAAAAAATAATTCATGAAGAAGATGCTATGCAATTGCAGCTTGAAAGGTTTTGCAGTCACTTCTTTTTCGCACCACTGGAAACTCCTAGCCTGAATAATCAAATTTTGGAATGCGCCACAAAGTTTTTAAATTGCATGATGATTTCTATCAAACTTGCAAGCAGCCAATCACTTAGAACCTGTCATTGCGCAGAGTGCGACATCAAGTCCAAATTTGAAAGATGAACATTTGCACTCCAAAGCAATCCCATACTAAGAAGCACTATCCCAAAAACAATGTTCTGGACGGTGCTTCAATCATGAGATTGCTTCACCAAACAGGCTGAACCTGCTAACGACTTAGTATACTGACGTTTGGTTCGCAATGACCGTTCCAGGAGGAAGATCGTCCTAATAAAAATTGTACCCATCATTTTGTTTTACTCCATCCAGTTCCGCATGAAGAAAGATTTGCACTTTTCTGGACCTTCGATCGCGGACGGCTTTCGTGTTGTCATTTTCCCCAGCGAAGTGACAGAAGAAGGATTTCGAAATACCTATAAGATATTGAAATTAAACAGACGTATTCTTATCATCGTTACAAACGACGAACCATCAACCCCTCGTTACAAACGAGGGGGATTGTTGGAAACCCAGATGAACCTTTAGCACAATCAATACTAAAGGAGTGGAATATTGGTAGAAAAACCCACCACCAACACTTAGGTGCAATCAGCAGGTTGTGTATAGGATGAATGATCAATGCGCTGCACAAACAAGGCAAAGAGACGATTAATGAACCAGGACACGATCTTCAATAGCCCCATTCCTCAATAATGTGTTTCTGTTAATCGTTAATTTTTGTCCGTGCTTTCTTTTGTATAAAATTGTCAGAACAATTGCAAGTGCTATTGTCAATCCCCTGAATATGTTAGAGTTGATGTTACCCAATGCGTTGTCGCTAACATTGAATAAATTCCATGATAAGTTCATGAATGTATGCAGAAAAATAGGGACCCATAAATTATAGTCCCATTCAACGAAAAGCCATGCAAAAAATATTGCGCCCATGAATGTTGTCAAAAAAATACCTGTCATCGTTGAAAAGTCCTGACTTTGATATAGGTGCGCCGATGCAAATACCAACGCTCCAACAATGATTGACGGTATAAATCCAAGTTTTGTGGTCCTGAAAATTTGGCCAAATAAGAATCCCCTGAAATAAAGTTCCTCAAAAAGCCCGGCGAAAATAGTACCTGCAATCAGGTTCGGGATTGTTATATTAGAATTGAAAGGATAAAAAATAAATCCACCTATAAACATTGGAACAACGAATATTAAAGCAAGAATAAGTCCAGACAAAATGCTTTTGGATAGTCCAAGATGATCAAATATTTTAGAACTGTTATGAATAAAGTATGTTCCCAAAAATATCGGAACGCCCATGATGACATAGGTAATAAAATAACTTAAAAGCCTGTAATTGAATAGTCTGTCGATAACTTGCATTATTTCCTTAAAATATTCCATTGCCATATAATACACCAAAAAGCAAATTAACGTAATGATTGTATTTCGTATAGTCTTATTCATTGTTCAATATTTTATTGTATTATTTGTTTCCTGTTATATAACATGTACCCTTCTCTGCCTCAACCGAAAAAGGGTAACTTCAGCTCCCCTATTCCCTTATATTGATATGATTTTCAACCCTAAATAACTCAATGTACATTTTCAAGGCCATCTTCTCAAATACCGATGCCTTCCTGAGAAATCTGCAAATCTTCAAATTCTTAATTCCTTAATTCCTTAATTCTTTAATTATTTAATTATTAATTCAATAAGCCCTCCCCTTTATCCCTTCGATGTAATTGATAAAAGAGGTATTCACAACCTTATTCCCTCCCGGGGTTGGATAATCTCCGGTAAAATACCAATCGCCCAGATCGTTGGGACAGGCTTTGTGAAGATTTTCCACAGTCTGGAAAACAATTTCGACTTCGGCTTTGCAGTCATCGGGTTTCAGTAAAGTTGCTATTTTAGCTGAAATCTGCTCATCGGTAAACGGGCGGTAAATCTCTTTCACATAATTGACGATCTCCTCTTTGGGCAAACGCTGCTGTTCTTTGCATTTGCGATATACCTCATCGATTACCTTTGTTTTACCACTTTCCCGAAGCAAGACAATGGCAGCTTCAAAAGCCACAAATTTCCCGAGAATCGCCATGTCAATCCCATAACAATCGGGATAACGGATCTGCGGCGCCGAAGAAACGATAATGATCTTTTTAGGCTTCAGCCGGTCAAGTATTTTTAATATACTCTGCTTCAATGTAGTACCACGAACTATTGAATCATCGATCACAACAAGGGTATCTTTCCCATTTTCAACGATCCCGTAAGTCACATCATAAACATGGCCCACTAGGTCGTCGCGGCTGGAATCATCGGCAATAAAAGTGCGCATTTTAACATCCTTTACGGCGATCTTCTCCATTCGTGGCTGGACGGAGATGATCTCTTCAATGTCGTTATCTGTAATGGTTGAACCCAATGCCTTGATTTTCTCTTTTTTCCAGGCAATCAGGTGGCCCCTGATCCCTTCCATCATACCCAGAAAGGCTGTTTCGGCAGTGTTCGGAATATAGGAAAAAACCGTATTTTTTAAATCGTTGTCAATTTTTTCGAGGAGGATAGGGGCAAGCAGCACCCCAAGTTTCTTGCGTTCGAGGTAAATGTCGCGGTCGGACCCACGTGAAAAATAGATGCGTTCAAACGAACATGACTTCCGGGTTTGGGGGATCCTCACCATTTCCTGTTTTACAGTGCCATCAACCTTGACGATCAGCGCATTGCCGGGATCCACTTCCTTGACCTGGTTCCAGTTAACATTCATAACTGTTTGTATAACAGGCCTTTCAGATGCAACTACGACAATTTCATCATCGGCATAATAAAAAGCTGGGCGTATTCCCCAAGGGTCTCGCACAACAAAAGCATCGCCATGGCCGATGATCCCACCAATCGTATAGCCGCCATCCCAATCTCGGCTGGCCCGCTCAAGTATTTTCCGGACATCCAGTTTTTGCTCGATCAGACCCGAAATCTCTTTGTTCTTGTATCCTTCATTTTTGTATTGCCTGAACAGAATTTCATTCTCCTCGTCAATAAAATGGCCAACTTTTTCAAGAATAGTAACAGTATCCGTATAACCTTTTGGATGCTGACCCAAACCTACAAGGAGGTTAAATAACTCGTCAACATTGGTAAGGTTAAAATTTCCCGCAAGGACCAGGCTCCGTGAGCGCCAGTTGTTTTGCCGCATCACAGGATGGGTATATTCAACGCTGTTGCGGCCAAAGGTGCCGTATCTTAAATGGCCAAGATAGACTTCACCAGCAAAAGGGAGGTGTTCCTTGGCCCAAACCGGATCGTGGTAACTTTTTGGAAATTCAGTTGCTGCGTGGTTAAACTCCTTGTAAATCTTACCGAAAACATCCTTTATCGGATTTGGATCAACAGAACGGTGGCGGAAAATATACTCCTGTCCGGGCTTTGAATTGATTTTGACCCCAACTGCCCCGGCACCATCCTGACCACGGTTGTGCTGCTTTTCCATCAAAAGGTAGAGCTTATTCACACCATATTGCCAGGTTCCATATTTTAAGCGATAGTATTCAAGCGGTTTTAAAAGTCTGATCAGGGCAATTCCACATTCATGTTTAATTTGTTCGCTCATCCTTAAATTGTCCTGATTAATTGATTATTGTATTGTTAACAAGTTCCGGGAAAGCTATTTCGTCGGCAACTATAAAAGCATTCGGAAATTGATAAGTCAGTGATTTTCCCAATTTTAAAGCTTCGCTTTTTGTCCTGAAATCCCCTACCCTTACTATAAAATCGGGCGATTTGAACAATAAGTAAGCTTTGACCCCAGGATTTGAAGCAAGAAAATCGGTTTTGATTTTTGTAGCCTGGGCATGGGCTTTTTCACCGGAACCAAAATAGATCTGGAGCCTGTAACCACTGAGTGTTCCATTTTTCCTCCCTTGTTCTACCTGCTGCTTCAGCAGTTCGCTGATTTTCGGATCACATTGAACCGGTAACTTTTCCCAAATCATTAAAGAATCCCCATTGGTTGTTTCAACAGTCAGTACTGATCTTACGTGTGTTGCAGAAAATGACGAAAGAATTGCCAGTACAAAAAGCAGGATGGTAGCAGATTTCATATTCCTGTATTATTTTTGATCTGCAAATATAAGGATTTTCGATAGGTGTGAAAACAAAGGTTTCTATGAAGGGTTAATTGATTATTAACATTCCATTTTTTATTATCTTAGCACCCACAAACGAAACTATTGATTATGGAAAACCAGGAAAAGTCAAGTCGCCGCAAATTTATTGCCGTTGCCACTTTGGGTGCCGCCGGTGTAGTCGCTGCCTGTTCGGGTACAGATTCCCAAACCAATGAAACAAAACTCCCGCCATTGCCTTTTAAAGCTCCGGATGGCAAAGTACTCAAGGCCGGACTGATAGGCTGTGGGGGCCGTGGGACAGGTGCTGCCATGAATTTTATTGATGCCGGGCCAAATCTCCAGATCGTTGCTTTGGGGGATGTTTTTCAGGATAAACTGAGCACTTGTCGCGAAGTTTTAAAAGCGAAACGTGGAATAGAAGTGGCTGATGAGAAATGCTTTATTGGTTTTGATGCCTACCAGAAAGTGATTGATTCTGGCGTTGACCTAGTATTGCTTTGTACCCCACCACATTTCCGACCAGCACATGTTGAAGCCGCAGTTAATGCCAGCAAACATATTTTCATGGAGAAACCCATTGCTACCGACCCTGTTGGGGCACGTTCGGTCAGGATTTCTGCAAAAAAAGCCGAACAAATGGGATTGTGCATGGTTAGCGGGACCATCCGCCGCGTGCAGAAAGATTACATGGAAACCCATCGGCGGGTGCTCAATGGCGAAATTGGCGAAATCGTCAGTGCGCATATTATTCGCAACGGGGGTTCCCTATGGTACCGCCAACGGAAACCTGAATGGACCGATATGGAATATATGCTCCGCAACTGGGTCAATTTCTGCTGGCTTTCTGGGGACCATATTGTCGAGCAGTTTATCCATGAAGTGGATGTGATGAACTGGTACGTTGGCAAAAATCCAATCAAAGCCAGTGGATGGGGTGGACGTCAACGCAGGGTTACAGGTGACCAGTACGACTTTTTTAGCATTGAATATCAGTACGATAATGGGATGCGCACCCACTGTGCCGCCAGGCAGATCAACGGTTGCAGCAACCTGAAAAAAGAGATCATCATCGGAACCAAAGGAATTGCCCATGCCGATGGCACACTGTTCGACCTCAAAGGGAACGTGACCTGGAAATATCCATTCCCCAAAGAAGGCGATACCGATGAAACATGGAAAATCAACGACCCTTATATTCAGGAACATGTGAACCTGGTTTCCGCGATACGTTCAGGGAAAGTAATCAACGATGCTGAAGCACAAATTAATTCAACATTGATTACAATGATGGGGCGCATTTCAGCCTATACCGGGAAAGATGTGACCTGGGATGAAATGCTCAATTCCGATCTGCACCTCGGCCCCAAAACCTATGCATTCGGCCCAGTGGTTCCCGCTATTCCTGAAGTAATCCCGGTAATTGGAACCGAAACAAAACCAGCATAAATATAAGTACATATAATTCAATAATATACAATTATTATGAACAGACGTCAATTTGCAAAAAATACGGTAATGGCCACAGCACTGACTGCCACCTTACCTATCTCCGGTTTTTCTGAGGGACTTCCCAAGGCAAAACGGACCATCAAAAAAGGGATCATGTGGGGCTGTATCGGTTACGGTACAACCATCCTTGAGAAATTTCAGAATGCAAAGGCTGCAGGTTTCGATGGGGTTGAGCCGATGAGCCACCTCAACCGCGACGAGGTTCTGGCTGCAGCGAAAGCGACCGGGCTTAAAATTCCAAGTGTTTGCGGTACACACCACTGGAAATATCTTCTGAATGATCCTGATCCTGCAATCCGTCAACAAGGGGTTGATGCCCTCAAGGTATCCATCGAGGATGCAAGGATTTATGGTGCCGACACTGTTTTATTGGTACCAGGGCGGGTTAGCGAAACCAACACATATGACGATTGCTGGAAGCTTTCAATGGAAGGGATCAAGCAGGCTTTGCCTCTTGCAGAACAAAGCAAAATCAAAATTGCCGTCGAAAATGTCTGGAACAATTTCCTTCTCAGCCCACTCGAAGCAGCTTATTACATCGACCAGTTTAATAGTCCTTTTGTAAAATCGTACTTCGATTGTGGCAACATCCTTGTATATGGTTGGCCCGAACAATGGATCAAAATCTTGGGCAACCGTTTGGCAAAAGTGCACATCAAGGAATTCGATACAAAAATTGCAGGCACCAAAGGCAAAGGCGCCGGATTTGGGGTCAAACTTCAGGAAGGAAGCGTAAACTGGAAAGCTGTGATGAAATCAATGGACGACATCGGGTATGGTGACTGGACTACGATTGAACAACCTGGAGGCGATACACCCGAAGGTTTAAAAGACCTTTGCCTAAGGTTGAATAATATAATTAACTTGTAATTTGCTGTATATAAGTTAATTAATTCGTTTGGAAATAAAACGTTGTGGGCAGGACTTCAACAACCCTGCCCACTTTTTTGTTATAAACAGAAAGTTGCCTAACATTGGCCTCTTTTTATCGGATTTTGTTGATAATAAATTATGGATTGATGCAAGGGAAAAAACTATATATCGAGACTTACGGATGCCAGATGAATGTGGCTGACAGTGAAGTCGTTGCAGCTGTTATGGGCGAACGTGGCTACACCATGACCGATCATTACACCGAGGCGGACACAATTTTGATCAATACCTGTTCGATCAGGGATAACGCGGAACAACGGATCTGGGGACGTCTCGACCTGTTCAAAAGCATCAAAAAGAAACGTCCCGGTTTGATGGTGGGTTTGATTGGTTGCATGGCCGAACGTCTTGGGGACGAGCTGGTCGGGAAAAAATCGGTCGATCTGATCGCCGGACCCGACGCCTATCGTGACCTCCCATTTCTTTTGGATAAAGCCCGTCTGGGCGAAAAAGCAATCAACGTGGAACTTACCGTTAATGAAACATATGACTCTATCATCCCAAAAAGGATTGGGGCACAGCATATTTCAGGATTCGTATCCATTACAAGGGGATGCAATAATTTTTGCACCTATTGCATAGTGCCATATACGCGTGGCCGTGAAAGGAGCCGCGACCCAAAAGACCTGGTGAATGAAGTAAACGACCTGATTAAATCGGGTTATAAAGAGGTGACCCTTCTTGGCCAAAATGTAAACTCTTACAAATGGCATCCCGAAGGGGAACGCAAACCAGTACGTTTTCCCGATTTGCTGGAAATGGTGGCTGCTATTTCGCCATCCTTACGGGTCAGGTTTACGACATCCCATCCTAAAGATTTGTCGGAAAAGCTATTGCGAACGATGGCCAAATACCCCAATATATGCCGCCACATTCATTTGCCGGTTCAATCGGGAAGCAACGAGATCCTGAAAAAGATGAATCGAAAGTACAACCGCGAATGGTATCTCGACAGGATCAAGTCTATCCGGGAGATTATCCCAACATGCGGCATTACGAGCGATGTATTTTGTGGTTTTTGTACCGAAACGGAGGAAGATCACCTTCAGACTTTGTCGTTAATGGAACAAGCTCAATTCGATACCTCCTTTATGTTTAAATTCTCAATGCGCCCCGGGACTTATGCTTTCGACCATTTTGAAGATGATGTCCTTGAGGAGACGAAATCGCGGCGGCTCGAAGAGATCATCGCATTGCAGAGCCGGTTATCTGTCGAAAGCAACAAGCGGGATATCGGAAAAACCTTTGAAGTTTTGGCAGAAGGGGTCTCCAAGAAAAAGAAAACCGAGTTCTTCGGAAGGAGTTCCCAGAATAAACTGGTTGTATTCCCAAATAAAGACCTTCAGTTTGGCGATTATGTGAAAGTGATCATCCGTGACTGCACCCAGACTACGCTGATTGGGGAAGTGATTGAGAATATCGAATGTCCGCAGGAGTAAAAACACCAGCCTATGGCTAGGGGCAGGGGGCAAGGAGCAGGGAAAAAGGAAAACGGAAAGATTTGTCGATTTGATAATTTGAAAACGAGTCATAAACATAGATTTATGTTCTTGGTTTTCAGTTAATTATTGCCATTCCTACAATTTCGTGGATCAGTTCCTGCCATTTCACTGCAACCTGCCAGAAAGGCAACCATTCGTTCCATCCGTGCATTTCGTTTCTTGACGGAACATCAACACCATAAGGGACAAGGTTTAATCCAGAGCTTTTAAATCCTTTCATTGCGCGACGAAGGTGCCAGCCTGAAGTGATCAGCAAAATTTTTGGATGGTTATAATTTGAAATTATCTCGTTGATCCGCAGAATGTTTTCCCTGGTGGTCCTGGCTTTCTGCTCTAGAATTATATCTTCACGTTTGACTCCCATTTGGTCCATATAGCTCAGAAAATAAGGTGCATAAGATTTACCTTTATAAATGTTGATGGCCTGATCCCCTGAGACCAACATTTTTTTTATCCTTCCGTTGCGATAAAGCCTTATTGCTTCAGTCATTCTGTCTCCTGAATCGCTATAGTCAATTTGGCCCCATTCGTTGCTATATGATGTTGAGCCGCCCAGAACAATGGCGAGGTCATAAACCACAGTTGTATCCAGTGGGGTACGATAAGGCGCTGACCATGCCCTACATGCTTCAATATAGAGGGGAATATTGGTAAATATCAGACTGGATGCAAGGGCTACACAAATTAACCATGTCCTAATCTTCTTTTTTTTGAAGAAAATGGCAAGAAGCAACAAACCCAAAATCCAGTTTATTGGTGAGGTGAACCCGTCAAGCAATTTGGATAAGATATAGAGCATGAAGATGAAATTAAGAGAATTCAATATAATGGCAAAAATCGGAATTATTTTTAACATTTTAGGATTTGAGAATTTCCTATTGGCTGATGAAGTGTCAAATTCTTCAAATCAACCCTATTCTTTCCGGTTTCACTGCACCGTTAACTAAAAACCAGATGTTGTGTTTGGCGAAGAACAATCAAGGAAAAGAAAACGATTCCTGACCTCACCCAATGGAAATTACAGGGTAACATACTGAATATTTAATTATATTTGAACAGAAGATACCCTTTATAAGGTGCCGATCAAGAATTATTTCGGTTTTTTAATCGAAAACAAAAATTTTGTGGGTAAAGAATATTTATTATTTTAGCCTATCGCGGACCTTTAAGGACTATTATAGGATATAAAGACATAATATCCACATAATCATATATATAGATACTCAACATTCTTCAAAATACAATGTTAAAAAAATCGCAATGAAAAAAATATTGGCATTTGTTGCATTGGTTTTTGTAGTAAATGAATTTTCAAACGGGCAAATAATTCGCTATGTAACATCTATTGGAGCAGGATCGAAGGATGGGTCAACCTGGTCAAATGCTTATGACAATGCACACCTTCAGTTTGCCATTAACAAAGCAGGCATAGCCCAGGTCTGGGTCGCTGCCGGCACCTATTATCCGACAGCCAATGGCGACCGGGGTGTTTCGTTTAACATGAACAACGGGGTGGCCATTTATGGGGGGTTTGCCGGGACTGAAACATCATTAGATGAGCGCAATATTTTGAACAATGTAACAATTTTAAGTGGTGATATTGGTATTCCAGGTGACAATTCAGATAATTCCTATCATGTATTGACGAACTCAGGATTAAACAGCTCTGCCATTTTGGATGGTTTTACTATTCAGGGTGGACATGCCGATGGAAATTCAGGGGGCGGCATATACAATGTATCATCTACACCAGGATTGTCCAATCTTACAATTATAAGGAATTATGCCGATTATGGTGGCGGGGTTTATAATTATGCATCTTCACCAATCATGACCAACTGTTTGGTAATATTTAATTCGACCCTAACCATTGGTGGTGGGATGTTTAATAATTCTTTGTCAGCCCCAACTATGACCAACTGCACTTTATTGGGTAATTCGGCTGCTTATGGTGGTGGAATGTACAATGTAGATTCATCGACACCTAACCTTTATAATACAATTATTTGGGACAACACAGCAACAACAACTGCAGATCAGGTCTTTAATGGGGGGACTATGACATTAAACTACTGCTGTTATGCAAATGAGACTGGGGATGTTTATGTTGACAGTAAAGGGGCATTTACACCAGATGCCAATTGTATCACCACAAACCCCAGATTCGTTGACCCCCATAACGACTTCCGTATTGCCGGCAACTCGCCTTGTGCCGATACAGGAAACAATGCTTTGCACAGTTCAACAACCGATATCCGTGGGGCAGGTTTTGACAGAAAACTGTCGAAGATAGATGCTTCAATCGCTGGCACGATTGATATGGGTGCTTATGAATTCAAAAAAGGTGAAGATCCAGATGTTCCAACCCCTTTTAGGATTTATGTTAAATCTAATGCTTCGGGCTTAAACAATGGCACCGGTTGGGCCAATGCCTATACTTCTCTTTCATCCGCAATAACTGCCGCAGGTCAGTACTACGAAATTTGGGTCGCTGCCGGTACCTATAAACCTACAGCCATTGCTGACCGGAACATTTCATTCAATATGAAAAATGATGTAGCCATTTATGGCGGTTTTGCAGGGACTGAAACATTGTTAAGTGATCGCAACTGGGCAAGCAACGTGACCATTTTAAGTGGTGACATTGGCATACCTGGCGACAATACTGATAACTCATATCATGTTGTATCGAACTCAGGATTGAACAATACGGCTATTTTGGACGGGTTTACAATACAAGGAGGCAACGCCGCTGATTATGGCGGTGGTATCTATAATGTGTCTTCTTTACCTATCCTTACTAATCTCAATATTTCAGGGAATTATGCTGATCGTGGAGCTGGGATTTCTAATAATAATAATTCTTCGCCAACACTTATCAACTGTGCGATATCGGGTAATTCAGCGACTACCTATGGTGGTGGAGTTTATAATGACGGTTCTTCGCCAACGCTTTCAAACTGCCTTATCATTAACAATTCAGCAATTGGTTATGGTGGTGGGATCTATAATTCTCTTTCGTCCCCAACGCTGACCAACTGTACAGTAGCTAAAAACTCAGCATCTTATGGCGGAGGAATACGTAATGGAAATTCATCCCCTGTGGTCATCAATAATTCAATCATTTGGGGAAATATTGCATCAACATCTGATAATCAATTATCTAACTACGCTTCAACAACTACTATAAATTACTCTTGTTATGCTGCCGGGACTGGGGATATTTCTAATAATTACGGGACACTGACTGCAAACAACTGCATCAACTCGGATCCCAAATTTTTAGCTTTAAACGGTAACGATTTTCGCATTGCGGTCACTTCTCCTTGTGCCGATGCCGGAGACGATTCCTTTAATTCTTCAATGACCGATATCCGAGGCGGAAGTTATGGACGCAAGCTCGACAAAGCGACCGGATTGGCCGGTATCATTGATATGGGAGCGTTTGAGTTCAATGCAAGTCTTGATTACATTACATGGACCGGTGCCACAAATACCAATTGGAATACCGACGGCAACTGGAGCAATAATTTGATTCCTACTGCATTGGACAATGCTTTTATCCCAAATGTGGCCAATAACCCGGTGATTAATGAGATACCCGCTACGCCTGCTGTTTGCAGGAATTTAACCATCCAGACCGGGGCTGTTGTTACTGTTGCTCCCGGTAAGGTTCTTGAAGTCCATGGAACCCTGACAAACAATGCCGGAATCACAGGTTTGGTGATTCAATCCTCTTCTGATGCTTCCGATGGAACCGGAGTCCTGATCAACAGCACAGCAGATGTTATAGGGACAGTGGAACGATATGTATCGGGCGATATCTGGCACTTGATTTCACCATCTGCAACGGCAGGGGAAACAGTTGCCAGTTTTGTAGGTGCGACACAAAATGGTAACGTCATTGCAAGGAATGGAAACAACTATGCCCTTTCGACTTACCTCGAAGCAACTGGGTTATGGGACTATTATAAAGTATCAGGAACAAATACTTCAGGCCTTTTTGGCACACCGGCCAAAGGTTTCCAGGTATTGCGTACAACTGGTGCCGGAACTGGAAAAGGCATTGGAGGTGGAAATGGGAAGCTGACCTTTAAAGGTACGCTGGCAGCAACAGATCAGAACATCACCATTACAAAAACGTCGTCAGGGTGGAACCTGATCGGGAACCCTTACCCGTGTGCCCTTGACATAGATGCTTTCCTGTCGGCAAATCGCGCCTCCATTGATCCAAGCTACTTTTTCGCCTATGTGACCAAAGTGGGCGACGTGACCACTTACGGCTACGACCCTGCCTCCGGAATCAAACTTTCATCGGGCGAAGGGTTCTTTGTTAAATCGTTTGCTGGTGGCGAGACCATTCATTTTACCACGGCTATGAAGAGCCTTACGTCCGATGCCTATAAGGGAGCAACCCTTGGATATCCAACCATTAAACTGACAGCAGAGGACGGTTACGATAAGTTGTACACGACCGTACAATATGTACAGGGATCCACAACCGGCCTCGATCCGGGCAGGGATGCCGGACTTTACAAGGATGGTTCTTTATCGTTTAGCCTGTTTACCAGGCTTATACAGGACAATGGTGTTGACTTTACGATACAGGCTTTGCCAGACAACAACTATGAAAACATGGTCATTCCAGTCGGGGTGGTTGCCAATAAAGGGTCCAACATTATCTTCAGGGCCACAGTGATCAATTTCCCGGCAAATTACAAGGTCACTCTTGAGGACAAGTTAACCAACACATTTACAAACCTCAGTGATGCAAATAGTTCCTACACTGTAAACCTTGTTACAAAGCTCTCAGGGACTGGACGTTTCTACTTGCATACAAACAATATCATCAGCGGCCTCGAAGATCAAGTGCTTATAGGAAAGTTGACCGCATATGCAAAAGGCAATGCCGAAATCCGCGTAGTGGGCGTAGTGGGCGACAATGCCAGGGCAACCTTGTACAATAGTCTGGGTCAGGTGGTGTTGTACAAACAGTTAAACTCTGGAGGCATCAATGTTATTGGACTTCCGGATCTATCCAGCGGGGTATATGCCTTGCAGGTTAAGGACCAGGAAAAAGTTCAGACGATGAAGGTTCTGATCAGGAAATAAATAGCCAAACACGAATTGTTTCCTGTAAGAAAATGACCCGTAAGGATGCCATTAGTAAGGCCTTGTTGATGGACATTGCCAGTGCTACAACATTAATGTTAATCATGGACTCCAAAAAAGTTAAAGCGGAAGGTTCTTGCCATCTCCTCCTTCCGATACCTCTACGTATGGCGGGAGCTAGACAAAAAGAAATTAAATTGGATATATTGTGTCGCTTATGCCGTTTCAATTCCAAAGTGGTGCGATTCAAAGAACGCGCCCAGCTTGCATTGCTCAGCTTCGACCAGAGTTTCAATTCCAAAGTGGTGCGATTCAAAGTCAATCGCCGCGAAAGATGCATCACAAACAGCGCAGTTTCAATTCCAAAGTGGTGCGATTCAAAGTCTCAAATTCGCGAAATTGAATCGCGTTTTATGAAGTTTCAATTCCAAAGTGGTGCGATTCAAAGATCACTGGGATGGGTAATAAATCCGAAGGCTGCTAAGTTTCAATTCCAAAGTGGTGCGATTCAAAGATCCGATGCACGGCAACCGGTGCCCCAGCATCATCGTTTCAATTCCAAAGTGGTGCGATTCAAAGTTTTGTTCTTTCGATCTCGACGTTAAGATACTGAGTTTCAATTCCAAAGTGGTGCGATTCAAAGTCGTTAATCGAATCTATTTACATTGTATTCACAAAGTTTCAATTCCAAAGTGGTGCGATTCAAAGGATGCACTTGTACCAACCGTTTGCACAACTCCAAAGTTTCAATTCCAAAGTGGTGCGATTCAAAGAGCTGGTACAGACGCACTTCTATTGTGCCATCGAAGTTTCAATTCCAAAGTGGTGCGATTCAAAGCGGTTGTTTTTCAACAGCCTTTCGGTCGCCTTGCGGGTTTCAATTCCAAAGTGGTGCGATTCAAAGTAACGATTACATTACAAAGAATAAACTCTTTGCGAGTTTCAATTCCAAAGTGGTGCGATTCAAAGCCAACATCGGTTTTGTAGCCTATTTTAGACAACATGTTTCAATTCCAAAGTGGTGCGATTCAAAGAATGGGTTAAGCTCCGTCATGTTACTGGCAACAAGTTTCAATTCCAAAGTGGTGCGATTCAAAGTTTTTGACCAATCGACCGCTACTATTCCGGTAATACGTTTCAATTCCAAAGTGGTGCGATTCAAAGACATAAGTATCAAATAAACGGCCATTGTATCCACCGTTTCAATTCCAAAGTGGTGCGATTCAAAGTCAGCCATTGCCATATTGGCCCAGGCAGCTCTCGAATGTTTCAATTCCAAAGTGGTGCGATTCAAAGTGGTACCAACTTTATTAGATCCCCGATCCATTACCCGGTTTCAATTCCAAAGTGGTGCGATTCAAAGAACCATAGGAAATTTCAAATGATGCAGGTGAATTTTGTTTCAATTCCAAAGTGGTGCGATTCAAAGCTGCTCAACCTGATCAGGTTCGGATATCCGTTTACTAGTTTCAATTCCAAAGTGGTGCGATTCAAAGATTGTATCTTAAAGCAAGGGGTTATGTAGATGAATGTTTCAATTCCAAAGTGGTGCGATTCAAAGATTTATATCAGAAAAGGATTGCAAACCAAATACTTGTTTCAATTCCAAAGTGGTGCGATTCAAAGTCAAAACACCCTGTAAAGTTGATCCTTTCAATTCAAGTTTCAATTCCAAAGTGGTGCGATTCAAAGTTAGATTGTTCAGGTCATTGTTAAAGTCAATAAAGTTTCAATTCCAAAGTGGTGCGATTCAAAGAAGCCCTTTTCCAGATGCCAATACACGACGACCTTGTTTCAATTCCAAAGTGGTGCGATTCAAAGCAATATCATCGACTGGAGCATCAAAAGCCAGCGTATGTTTCAATTCCAAAGTGGCGCGATTCAAAGTATTTGAATTTGATTTCCTTCAGTACGAAAAACACCCGTTTCAATTCCAAAGTGGTGCGATTCAAAGTCAAAGAGCTGGTAACTGATAGTTACTTCGTTGAAAGTTTCAATTCCAAAGTGGTGCGATTCAAAGCAATTGGCACAGGGTATTGATCGTTAATTTGGCTGTGTTTCAATTCCAAAGTGGTGCGATTCAAAGATTTTTTTGCGGAACGTGGATCTTTTTTCTTGATGTTTCAATTCCAAAGTGGTGCGATTCAAAGCGATCCTTCAGCCGAACGTTCACGCGCTACCATGGTTTCAATTCCAAAGTGGTGCGATTCAAAGATATCAGGAACTCTTTTGCTTTCTCGAATATTGCTTCGTTTCAATTCCAAAGTGGTGCGATTCAAAGTTAATCGTTTGTCCCTGTTTTCAGGTTGATGGTTTTTGTTTCAATTCCAAAGTGGTGCGATTCAAAGCAACTTTCATTTGATGGAACAAACCTTTTTACTTTGTTTCAATTCCAAAGTGGTGCGATTCAAAGCATTTCATAGGTTGAAGACATCCATTCGCCTGACGTGGTTTCAATTCCAAAGTGGTGCGATTCAAAGTATAAACACCACCTTCCAGTAGTGTCACATATGCAGTGTTTCAATTCCAAAGTGGTGCGATTCAAAGAAACGTGTAATTATGTATTACGGTAGCGAGATAAGTTTCAATTCCAAAGTGGTGCGATTCAAAGTTCAAAATCGTATTGAACCAATCAAACCGATTTAAAGTTTCAATTCCAAAGTGGTGCGATTCAAAGTGACTTTGTGCAGTTTTGAATATCGCTTTTGCAATGTTTCAATTCCAAAGTGGTGCGATTCAAAGAGACTTTAGTGCTTTGACCTGGGACAATGTATCGAAGTTTCAATTCCAAAGTGGTGCGATTCAAAGTGTGCGGCTGCACGGAAACCCTCGGCGGTATAGCAGTTTCAATTCCAAAGTGGTGCGATTCAAAGGATTGCCCTCTATGCGCGCAAACTTGTCGGGCTTTTTGGTTTCAATTCCAAAGTGGTGCGATTCAAAGCAACCCATCGACTGCCAAAAGGTTCACCCAATAGGGGTTTCAATTCCAAAGTGGTGCGATTCAAAGGTTCCTTTGTTGGTGCTCAATTCGCGTGCCAATGTGTTTCAATTCCAAAGTGGTGCGATTCAAAGGTATTATGTATCGTGCTTTCTCCAAACGATATATACGTTTCAATTCCAAAGTGGTGCGATTCAAAGTAAGGTGAATATTAAGATCCGGATCTCGCACAACTAGTTTCAATTCCAAAGTGGTGCGATTCAAAGACAGTTCAGGTAAAGAACGATATGGGTTCAATCCTGTTTCAATTCCAAAGTGGTGCGATTCAAAGCTGCATAAATTGTATCGGGTAAACTAATCGCAATTGTTGTTTCAATTCCAAAGTGGTGCGATTCAAAGGTTTGCAATAGACAATGTTTGCCTATTGAGCAATATGTTTCAATTCCAAAGTGGTGCGATTCAAAGATCAATAGGTTTTGAGGGTACTGGCGGTTATACCGTTTCAATTCCAAAGTGGTGCGATTCAAAGTTTAAGCTCGATTATTGCGGCAAATTGGCGGTAAATATGTTTCAATTCCAAAGTGGTGCGATTCAAAGTGTACTTTCGACTTAAACTTAATCCGTGGCTGTGGTGTTTCAATTCCAAAGTGGTGCGATTCAAAGCGGTGACTCCTTGACATCCGGGGGCA
>Ga0114951_10000362_pt1 | contig 64701 bp, 59 predicted proteins | sample AM7aDNAmetaG_FD_88677 | JGI IMG/M metagenome (GOLD analysis project Ga0114951, IMG submission 88677) | Freshwater microbial communities from Finland to study Microbial Dark Matter (Phase II) - AM7a DNA metaG | ecosystem: Environmental > Aquatic > Freshwater > Lake | place: Finland: Lake Alinen...
AGACGAAAACCCCTGTCCCGGAAGAAAATATCCGGGGAAATTGGCAAAGTTCTATTGAAAAACCGCTTCTTGGTTCCAGTTCTTAAAGAACGGTGGTTCTAAAATTAATTGCGACACAGTCTGGATTGCTTTTTTTAGTATTTCATTATCCAGTCTGAGGCTTTCGTTTTCCCGTCTCAGCTTTGCCATCTCGGTTAGATTACCCTTTCCAACAAATGCCTTTTCTCCATCTTTGGCATACTTCTTTTTCCACACATAAATCAGGTTCTCATGTATGCCCAGACCACGTGCAACCTCGGCTGCCTTCTGCCCTGCTTCGATCATCTTTACTGCCGATATCTTGAAAGCCTTGTCGAACCGTCTCTTTCCTTGTTTCTCTTCCATTTGGACCTCCTGTCCGTGGCGATAACTTATGCTATCACCATCTCTTCAGAGTGTCCACTTTTTCGGGTAAGGTTCACTTCTGCATTATCCCATATTTGTATATACCCATATCCTTTAATGTTATTCAAATATTTTATTATTAAATTAACATTAAATCTTGATATATCCTTTTTAATCATTACTTTAATTCCTTTATCATGTAGACTTAAAATATAGTAACCAATCACTTTATCTTCTGAATCATTCTTAATCAACACCTTTTCATAGAGCCATCCATCAAAAATGTTTTTGCACTCATAATATAACAATTTAAATAACGATTTATATTTGGTAGGTGTTAAATAATATATCAATACAGCGACTACAGATGGCATTGCAAAGGTTGTCATCACTAAAAATATGTTTGTCTTTGCAGTAAACAGTTCAGAAATAATCATAACAGGCATAATCAGCCCTATAAATATAAAAAATAATAGCGGCACTACGACAAATATCATTTGCCATGTCCAAACAAAAGTCTCTTTTACTCCTTTATAAATACAATTTAACATTGTTTGCCTTCACATCTCAAATTAACATTTAATGTTTCCTGTTTACTGAGCAATTACAACAGCCACACTTGTTTTACTTTTGCTCCTTGCAAAGTTCAAGTGACCTTGTGTGAAATATATTATGCCAACATATTCAACATAATCTCTCATCAAACTATTCCCCAACTTGTTCAAATGCAATTGTATTTTACGGCAATAACACCTAAAATACATTCTATATTTTCATCTCTTATTTTGTTTTTATCATACATTATTTATTATCCATTGTCTTATTCATATCATTGCTTATGTGAAAAGAAATGCCAGTCGCCCAGGTCTTTGGGGTTGCCTGTATCACTTTTTAGCAATTCTTTGTAGTTTGCCGCCGCTTTTTTGAAAGCCAGGGCATGTTCTTCTATTATTTCCGGATAGAATTTTTTAAACCACGGGACGCCGAAGGTTCTTGCGTTTATCCCTTCACTGACCGGCAAACTTCCTTCAGGCTGTCTTACCTCTCTTTTTGAATTGGCAATTCTGGTGGGTTTTCCGTGGCCATAAACATCACAGGTATTAAAAAGCGCGTGCGGTGTAAAGGCCTGTTGCAGCCCGGGCCGCAGGCCGTTGCCCCTTCAGCGCGCACAGCTTCCGCGAATTTCGTCACTGATAACCCTCCCAGTTCTTCGGATTTATAGATGCCATGAGGAAAATACCAGCCGCCCATAGTACTTCCTGAAGCTCCGGCAGGCCTGTGCGCTTTTATTCCGGGAGTACCTTCCAGCAGGTCCCAGAAATAATTCATTGCTTTTTGTATCTCCTTGATCCTTTTCTCATAATATTTAAGCTGAACCCTTCCGACAGCCGCGCTTAGCTGATGCATCCGGTATTTATATCCTCCCAGAGGCAGGCCGCTATAGGGCTTTAAATACGCCGTCTGTATCTTGCCGTCAAATCTTTCATAATGCCCGAAGGCGAGGGCCCTCTCAAAGATCTCAAGGTCGTCGGTCACAAACATCCCTGCTTCTCCGGCCACAAGGGACTTTCCGCTCATTAAAGACATCGCACCCACGTGTCCTATCGTTCCTACTTTTTTCCCTTTATAAATCCCGCCCTGCGCATGCGAAATATCTTCAATAACTTTCAAATTATGCTTCTTCGCGAGCTTCATTATGGAGTCCATATCGCAGGGATGCCCGAGATAATGGACAACTACTATCGCCTTAGTATATTTTGTTATGCGTTTTTCTATGTCATTTGGATCAATACAGAGCGTATCCGGCTCAACTTCCGCAAATACCGGGGTCGCGCCGAGAGAAAAAGCCGGAACTACCGAGGCCCAGTATGTAATGCTGGGACAAATTACTTCATCCCCTGCTCCGACTTTACACCCGTACATTGCGGCCTGGACCGACGCCGTTCCGTTATGAAAACCCAGGGCGTATTTTGTTCCCAGCCACTCCGCCATTTCCGCTTCAAATTTTTTTGTGACCTCGGTACCCGACATACCGCCTTTTCTTAATACTTCAAGGACTGCATCCTCATCTTCTTTTGTAATTACAGGCCATTTAAAAGTGTCTTTCTGATCTTTCGTTACTGCAGCAGCACCGCCCAGCAAGGCCAATTTACTCATGATCCCTCCTGCCTAATTACTGATTACTGATTGCTGATTAAATAATTAAAAATAGAGCAGTAAAATATCAGTACTTATAAATTAAAAAAAGTTAAAGCAGAAAATAATTACTTACTAGAAATTTCTTTATTTTTTCATGTCCTGTCAGATACTACCATTTCTAATTTCTTTCCATACGGCTATCATTTTATAGAAATTTCTTCTCGTAGTTTCATCGGTGCTTAAATATATGGAATCTCCCGGGGCCAGGATATACCCGCCGCCGCCTGCAAGCTTATTTACGGCATCTTTTACGGCCGCTTCTACTTCTTCTTCAGTCCCTTTTTCCAGCACCAGAAAATTATTTACCCCTCCGCAAAGCGCCAGTTCTCTTCCAACGGTTTTTTTGATCTTTACCAGGTCAGTATTGGAAAGCAGCGGATCAAAGTTGGAAAAAATATCAAATTTCAATTCGTTAAATATTTCCAGCAAAGGCATTGCCCCGGAATTCATGCAATAGTCATAAGTGACGTTCGCGCGGTGACAGGTGTCTATCTCATCTTTTAGAAAACCAAAGAACAGTTCCCTGTATAGTGAAGGGGACCAGAAGTCGGTGCTCTCATACCAGCCGCGCCTTATTACATGATCGACTCCGCCCTCCAGCATTATTTCGAGCCTTCTTTTATTCCACTTTTGAATAATTTCAGTATATCTTTTCAAAAATCCCGGGGCATCCTGGGAAGCGAATAAAACATTCTCCACGCCGGAAAACCAGATCAAAGGGTCGCCTACACCGGAAAGATAACCTGTCATTATTATGCCTTTTTCATCACAGAACTTTTTCGTTTCTTTAGCATCCTTCATAAAGTCATCCAGCTCTTTACCTTCCGGAGCCACAAGTATTTGTTCCAGTTTTTCAAGGTCCTCTTCCTTTTCCACCAGGAACTGCTTTGACCTTGACACATTATGGTCACTTATCAAACTTATATTTTCCGGATAGTCCACTGTTTTGCGAACCACCTGAAATAAGGAACCTTTTTTCGTAATGTATTCTTTATGTAAAAGCGGGTAAATTTCATTTTTTTGTGTTTCTCTCCATTCTTTTACCGTATAATTTGCCATGGAATTGATCGGCGGGACCACCGAAACCGCCGTATCCAGACCCAGTTCAAGAAAAAAAGAGGCCCTTTTATATTTATCCGGATACATTTCGCTCACAAATGTAACTACCCCGTGGCAGATGCCGTCAAAACACATAGGAAGATGGTCGGTCTTTTCATGCCTGACAGTTGCTTTTATCCTTTCTTTGGAATTCATCTTTTGCATTTTTTCTCTCTTAACCCCGTGTTGTGCTCGCGGTAACTAATGCTTATTTGTTTTTCTTATTTCCTGACTTTCTTTTTTATACTCCGCCATCAGTTCTTTTTCAATTCCTTTTCCGGTAGGCAGTAATTTTTTCAGTTCGGGAGACGGCTTTGAAGTTAATTTATACTCGGCAACACCCATAGGATTAACTGCCCGGCTCATCGCATATTCAACAACCACAGAATCTTTTTCCACACAGAATATTATTCCTATAGAAGGGTTCTCATCACGGTATTTTACCTGTTTGTTCAGCAAGTCAAGGTATAAATCCATTTTTGCCGAATGTTCAACCTCAAATTTGACGGTTTTTAGTTCAACAGCCACGAGACATTTGAGTATTCTGTTAAAAAACAAGAGATCAACAAAGTATTCGCTATTACCCAAAGTCAGCCGGTGTTGATTTCCGATAAAAGAAAAACCTTTACCCATTTCCAGCATAAAACGTTTAACCTTCTCCACAAGCCGCATTTCCAGCTCGCGTTCCAGGACGGGTTTTGTTATATCAAGAAAATCAAGATTGTAAACGCTTTTTAATGACTCATCCGCCTGCTCGGCTAGGTGAACCGGCAATGCTTTAACAAAATTATGCTGCTTGGGAAGTTTTTTATGATATTCGTACGCCTCAGATTTTATCTGGTGTACAAGCACGCTCCTGCTCCAACCCATTTCCGCAGTCGCTTTTAAATAGTATTCTCTTTCTTTTTCATCTTTCACTTTTGAAAATATAATTATGTTTTGTCCCCAGGGAATTTCTGCAACAAGCTGTTGCAGAATTGGAAAATCCTTATAAGCCTGATAGAACCGGCGCATTTCCCATAAATTACGGCTTGAATAGCCGGTATTATCAGGATATTCAGTTTTCAAGTCTTTTGCTAAGTCTTCAACTATGTTATTTCCCCATTTGAATTTTGCCTGGCGCAAGATTATCATTTTACCAATATCCCAATATAATTGAATAAGCTCCTTATTAATTGAAAGCGAAGCTTTAATCCTCGCAGATGTTATCCGCTCCTTTATTTCCTTTAATAAGGCCGGATAACCTGCTTCTATTATTATTCTAGCTTTTGTCACAAATTCCCCTTCATATCCGGAGACTGTCATAACTGACTTGACGGTACCATCGAATGCGCATAGCATTCTTTCATTTTTGTCTCAAATATTTTTCTTTCAGTTTTTTAGCTTTTGTAACCCCTTCTTCGGTCAAAATGGCTGACTTACTCTTACCGGGATGTTTTGTCCCAAAAAGATAACCTTTTTCAACCAGCTTATCCAACGCGTCAAACGGATAACCTTTCCAGGAACGTAAAATTCCCGCCGGAACAAACCTGCTTTTTTCTATCCAATGCGTCAAGTAAAGCATAAGCAATGTCAATTCTTCAATCTGTTCCTGTGCTTTATCTTTTTTAGGTGTATTTTTTTCCATTTTCTCCCCCGACAACGTATAGCGTATTTTAGTCCTTTAAAAGTTTTAGTCAAGGAGTTTTTACGGTTGCTTAAAATCCTGTTGAAGTTTTTCCGCTTTGAATGTATAATCTTTTAGCTATAATTTTTTTACGGGGAGAAACTATGCAAATAAAACAGGAATGGACCACCGATGAATTCGGCCACACTTATAAAGGAAAAGCACTCTGGAAGGGAAAAACTCCTTTTCAATCTATGCAGTTATTTAAAAATAAGACTTTTGGAACAATGTTATTTTTGGACGGCAAGATCCAAATATCGGAAAGAGACGAAAACAGATATCACCAATACCTGGTTTCGGCACCTGTTTTAGCGCATAAAAAGGCAAGCTCAATATGTATCGTAGGCGGCGGCGACTGCTTTGCCCTTGAAGAAGCGATAAAATTTAAAGGTTTGAAACGTATTCTTATGGTCGAAATAGACAAAGGCGTCGTTGATTTTTGCATAAAGTATTACCCCGTAATTAAGAAAGTTGTCAAAGACAGGAGAATAGAAATAGTCTACCAGGATGCAAGGAAATATCTTGAAGACACCAAAGAAAAATTTGATGTAATGATAATAGACCTGACAGAACCCCACGGCCCTTCAAAGATGCTTTACACGAACGAATTCTACAAGATCTGCGCCGGGAAAATGAATAAAGGCGGCATACTTTCGATACACACCGATAACTATGTTCTTTTTCCGGAATCCTATGCTACTATTTACAAGACCGTTAAAAGTGTTTTTCCCAACATCTTTACGGCCCGTATTGATATGCCCTGCTTTGCCATGGGGTGGACCTACCGCCTGGCTTCAAAAGAACCGCTTTCCTATGCAAGGGTAATCAGGAATCTTGCGGCACTGAAAAAGAAAGGCCATATTCTGGAGCAATTCACTCCTACCAGTTACCTGCTTAACCCTACACCGGAGGAAGTTAATATACTAAAAAAATACGGAAGGATCTCTACGGATAAGAAGCCCTTCGATAAATTCGCCCGGCTCAAAAAATATGTTCTAAAGTAATTACAAAAATGATCAAGAGCGAAAAATTACAACTCGCCATAATTGCCCTTTTTGCAGCAGTAGTCTTATTTGCTAAACTCGGTCAGGGCGGCCTCGCCTCATTTGATGACTGCTATTACGCAGAACAGGCAAAAGAAATAATAAATACCGGCGACTGGCTGACCATGCATTACGAAAACAGGCCGATGCATGAGAACGACCCCGTTTGTCTCTGGGCTATGGCCGTTATGTTCAAAGCCTTCGGTATAACGGAATTTACCGCGCGTTTCCCTTCTGCCTTGTTCGGCTTATTTACCATACTGCTTGTTTACTTTCTGGGCCGGCTGCTATACGGGCACTGGACAGGGATATTTTCTTCAGTAATTTTATTAACCACACAGATATTTACAAAATACGCGCGGCACGCCATGCTGGATGTCACCCTTACTTTTTTTGTTATACTTGCGCTTTTTTTCTTTATTAAAGCGGTAAAAGGTCAGGAAAGTAAAGAAAAAAATACGGGGACATACCTTATCTTTTTCGGTATCTCGGCAGGTATCGCCATTCTCACTAAAAATCTTCTCGGCGCTTTCCCTCTGATAACTACAGGGCTTTTTGTTTTATTCAATAAAAAATTCACTTCCGGTTTTTATATAAGGTTCGCTGCCGGAATTTGCCTTGCCATTTTAATTCCTTCCCTCTGGTACTTTTACAGTTACCGGGTGAGCGGGGCGGCCTTTTTCAAAACCCATTTCGGGTACATTATCTTTGACCGCGCGCTTAAAGAAGATGCAGGAAATCAGAGCTTCCGGAGCTATGCAACTTATTTTATTGAACTCTTCCGCTTTTATGAACCCTGGATATTCCTGGCCCTCGCAGGTTTTGTATTGATACTAAAAAAATGGATCAAAGAAAAAGATAAAGGAGCAATTCTTCTTGTTACTCATGTCGTTATCACTCTTTGCATACTCTCCCTGGCCAATGCCAGAAAGTTATGGTATATAATGCCGGTATTTCCTGCTTTTGCCGTCATGGGTTCTTTATTCGCGAACGAATATATCCTCAAAACTGAAAGCTCAAAACGGTCTACCCTCTATTCTTTTGTTAGCGCTGGTCTTATTATTTCAGTTATCCTGCTCTTTACTCCCGTACGCCTGGACTGGGATAGAAATGCCGACATAAAAGCTCTGGCTCCGGTTGTAAAAGAAACTGTGCCAGAGGGTACAAAAGTAATAACTTACAAAACTGAGGAGTTTTTCGCGCTGCAGCTGCCTTTTATTTTTTACTCCGGCCGGTCTACCGGCTATCCGATCACAGAGAAGCAGGAAATGCTGAAGCTCTTAAAAGGAAAAGACCGGATCTTCGCGCTTACCTATCTGGAGTCCTACAAGGAACTTGGAGACTGCCGGCTCATTGCAAAATACGGTGAGCTGGTGTTTTTTTCCAATAAAAATATTGCGGGAAAAACTCTTCCTTTATTTGACCCGGATAGGCCTTACACTGTGCGCAGGTAATTTTTCAACGTTTACAGAGGGAGGCGTAGGAGCAGCTCCAGCAGCTTCCCCGGCCATATTCTTCTTTTTTTGGAAAATCCCCGTTTAAGATCCCGGCTACGGCCTTACCGGCAGTTTCAAGCGACTTTTCGTAAAGTTCAGGTACTTTTTCCGCTTTAACTATCCTCGCCCGGCCTTCTTTCAGATCATAGACACAAAAACCGTCAACAGCAAGGTCAGGCCTTTCCGCCGCTATCATTCTCGCATAAAGAGGCAGCTGAATACTTTCTCCTTTTCTCGTCCGGTCAAAATATCCCCGGGCACCGCTGCCTGATTTGTAATCTATTACCATAAAGACCCTGTCGCCGCAATCAACCCTGTCAATACGCCCCTTGATAACTGTTTTCCCGCCGGGAAGCTTAAACCGCCCCTTTTTTTCCAGGCAATAAATAGAAGAATAGCTCTCACTGAGCTCGCTCTCCTGTTTTAGTATCCTGATAAGCAGCGCATCCATCCGTTTAATTATATGTTCTTTCCAGAAGTCATGCAATAAAGTGTCTTTTAATTCTTTCCGCGTTGACGCTAAAAGCCTGTTTTTAAGCGCTTTATTATCTTTCTTGCCCGTGCTAAAACCACCGGCCATAACACTATGCAATATTGTTCCAATATGAGCGCTCTCGATCTCAAAACGGGGTTCTTCAAGAGTTTCCAGACCCAGTATTTTCTCAAGATAGAAGAGAAACGGGCAATCAAGATAGCGGTCTATCGCGGTAACACTTATTTCAGCTTTTCCGGAAAACAGCGCGCTAATATAAGCGGCTGCTTTGTTTTTGTCGGCAAACTCTACCGCATTAAAAGCTGCCGCCGGCTTCCCGGAAAGGCGCCCTGCTGCCCGCTGCAGTTCCTCTTTTGTCTCCGGTTTAAGCTCCGTTATTTTTCCTGTCAGCCCGCCGGCTTCAGGAAGAAAATTGGACACGAGCACCAATCTGCCGTCTTTCTGCGACGGATAGGAAAGAGCAGCCGACTCTTCCGGTGCCTGCAGCAGCCTGTAAAAATCAAGCTTCTGAAGTTCTATCTTTCTTTGAAAATGGACCAGGCCGAGTTCTTTTCTTGCCTTATCGGGAATGATCATTTCTTGTTTTGGCTTTACGGGATAGTCTCCGTCCGCAAGGCCTCCAAAAAATAAATGCCGGAAATAAAGCCCCCTTGTATCCATTATTCCGAGAACCCTCAGGGAATCACCGCCTTTACTCTCCTCCTTATAAGCGGATCTGGAAAGTATATTCATGAAAAGCCGGGCATTCTCTTTGGGTTCGTTCACTTTTCCCTTGAAAACACCCAGCGTGGTTTCCATTCCAAAGAGCATATCAAAAAAGTCTTTGGATAAACTTTTATCCTTGATAGTATACTTGAAAGTCTTGAGTGCATTTCTGAGCCCGGCAATAAAGTCCTTTAAAGTCAGGGGGTTATTCAGTTTTTCCATGGAAGCAAAAAATAGCTTAAGCCCTTTTTTAAGTTCTGCTATACTTTCGCCATGTGCTTCAAAATACGCAGGTTCTTCGTTCCTGAGCCTTTCTTCAAGTTCTTCCCATTGAATAAGCCCGCCGGTGATCCCGGCCTTTCTGGAAACGGGGGAAACAAACTCACGCGCCTCTTTTGTAAATACGCTGAAGCCCTTTGAGGAAAGAATATCCACAACCGTTCTCCGCGGAAATTCCTCAAGCAGGCACCGGAGCAGCAGGGCAACAGGAATGATCTGCGGGACCGTAAGATAGGGCATATCAACCGAAGTTGAAAACGGAATATCATATTTTGGGAATATCCTTTTCACATAGGGGATATAAGCGAACATAGAAGGGAAAGTCACCATTATTTCTGACCAGGGACGCCCGGGCTCACTTTTCCTGACCAGAAGTATTTTTCTGGCGATCTGTTTTACTTCTTCATCCACCGAAAGCGCCTTGTGGACTGAACAATCTTTGGGCAAGCGCGGTTTTCCTGCCGCCGGATTATTACTTATTTTACACTCCCCGAGACTCCGCACAAAATCAAGGAAGCTGCTTTTAATATTTTTTATTTCTTCCAATCTTTCCTCTCCATAGTGAATTACGGAGGTCCCGGCGCTTGCCTCGATAAGCCCGGAAAAAAAGCTCTTCTGTGCTTCCGGAACGTCAAAAAACCCGTCTAAGATAAGCCGGTCAAATTTCATTTTCTTAACTTTAATAACTTCCGCCGCCTTCTCTAAACGGTCAATATCGTCCATAAAATTAAGTTCTTTTATCTTTTCCTGGTATTTTTCAAGGATCTCAACCGCAAAGACAGCTCTTTCCCGCACCCTGTCAAAAGTTAAGAGTGTTTCGCAGAGTTTCTTTTTTAGCATCCCGGTATTTTTTCCATAACCGTAGTATTTGAAATCAAAGATAAGTTCGGAAAGAACGCTTATGGTTCCCGAAGATCTGTTAAAAAGAGAGGCATACTTTCCCTCGGAAGAAAGTATTTCCTGAATAAGAATAAACCTGAATTTGTCGTCAATATACCTGCCCGGAGCACAGCCCTTAACATCTTTAAGTATCTTTTCAATAAAACGGTCCAGTGAATAGAACTCCCGTTTTTCTTTATGGTCAGAAAAGCTCTTACCGGCTTCCTCGGCTCTTCTTCCGGAAGGAGAAATATAAAGCAGGCTTTCACCGGGCTTTGCTATACCTTGTATGACAGTTTCAGAAGAGGTTTTCCCGTCTCTATTTCCAAAGGGACAAAGATGAAGTGTTATCATTGCCTGCTGCTAACCCAGTATTCTTTCGGTGAAGGTTTTCACCGCAAGTTTTGCATTCACATTTACGGCAACCAGCGCATTCGGTTTTTCTTTCGGCGATAGGACAAATTCAAAACCGGTTCTGGCGGGTTTCCAGTAATTTCCCACAGGGACGGTTACACCCCGGGTATATTTGCCTTTCGTCTCAATAACTATTTTAAAAGGCCTGTATTCAAGCAAGCCCGGAGTATTTATTGACATGGCCGCCAGCGGATCGTGCAATATCGGGGTATGATATTTATCGCTTCCGGGAAGTTTTCCAACCTGTTTCTGCCATAATCTTATAAGCTTCCCAAGCAGGACCGGAAGTTCCCTGCCGGAGCTTTCAAAACTTCGAATATCCGCTTCTTCAAGAAAGCATTTCAAAGTAACGTCCAGGCCTATCATTTTTATGGCCGCCCCCGAATTAAAAACAATTTCCGCCGCTTCCGGGTCACAGAGAATATTCCATTCCGGAAAAGACTGTCTTATTACTCCGCCCATTATCACGATTTCTTTTACTTTTGCCGCCAGAGCCGGGTATTTTTTAAAAAGAAGAGCGATGTTCGTAAGCGGGCCGATGGTTAACAGTGATATTTTTCCGGAGTGCGCCTCAATATTATTTTTCAAGAATTCAACAACATCAATTTCATAAGGTTTGATTAACGGCTTGATCCTGGATAGTACTTCAAATTGCCGGGGTTTATGTTTTTTTAATTTCATCCGATATATTGAATTTTTCATTTTCAAAGGACGCCCGGCTCCCGCAACAATAGGAAGTTGAAATTCTCCCAGGACCTGAAGTTCTGCCGCTCCCAGCCTGGCCCTTTCTTTTGTTTTCAAAAATACCGTAGAAACACCGGCGAGAAAAATATCCCCGCTTTTACCCAAATAGCCCAGGGCCAGCGCATCGTCAATATCATCCCCGATATCCGTGTCAAGTAATACAATTTTTTTGCTCATCTTTTCCTCCGGTATTTGACTTTATCCGTAAGATACCCGGCTGCTCCATTTACTATCGCGGCATATATCCGGAAATCCTTATCCATTACTACCAGGTCAGCATCTTTACCGCGTTTAATTTCACCCTTGTTGTGCTCCCCGAGCGATCTTGCCGGGACGGCGCTTAACATGCAAAGTATTTCTTCAAAAGCCGCGCCTGTAAAATCCTGCATTCTTTTTGCGGCCTTGTTCAGAGGAAGCGCCGTGCCGATCAGCGTGCCATCTTTGTAGTAACAGGTCCCATTTATGCTCTTATACCGGCGGTCGCCATAAGCATAATTTCCATCAGGCAGGCCAAGGTTGGCAAGCCCGTCCGTGATAATGCAAATACGGTCTGCGCCAAAAAGCCGGTAAGCCATTCTTAATACCGCCGGATGTATATGGATCCCGTCACAAATGAGCTGAACGGTGACCTTTTGCGCTTCAAGAGCGGCAAAAAAAGCCCCCGGCTTTTTATGATCGAGAGGCGTCATGGCATTAAAGAGATGACAGACCTGGGTTATCCCCGCTTTTATTCCTTTTCCGGCTTGCTCATAATCCGCCAGGGTATGGCCGAGGGCGGCAATTATCCCGTTTTTCTTGAGCTCCCGAATCAAAGCCATGCTTCCTTTCAGTTCCGGAGCCAGGGTCATCATTTTCAGGGTGTTTCCGGTATGTTTAATAATTCTTCTGCAATAGCTCAAACCGGGTTTTGTTATTATTGCCGGATTTAACATGCCTTTTTTCAAATAATTAATAAATGGCCCTTCCAGATGTATTCCAAGCGGCCTGGCAAAAGGAAAAGCCCGATCCCTAATATAACCCTGAAGCCGTATTAAATGTTCCTCCCTGCCATCCCCGGCAACTTCTGTTGTCGCAAGGAAAGAAGTTGTCCCCGTAGAGAGTACGGTACAAGCAAGTTTTTCTATTTCCTGCCTTTCACCGGTTAAAAAATCAAAACCACCGGCACCCTGTATATGCACATCAATAAAACCGGGAACTACCGCCAGGCCCCGGCAATCAAGTACGGGAATGTTGAGCGCGCTCAAATTATCTGCTATTTCTTTTATTTTACCTTTTTTGACAAGAATATCGTTAAGGCCCGGAAGCGGAGCAGGGGTAAAAACCCGGCAATTTTTGAGCAGAAGGTCTCTCATTTTTTCCTCTTTATTACTTGTTCTCACAAAAAAACAAGACCCGGCAGATCGCCGGGTCTTGCGTCTTTATTTCGACACTTATTTTACCTTATATTTTTTTGCGTCACTTACTGCTTCTTTCTTTTGCTGTTCATCTGCCTGCACCGGCAATTCAAATATCTGTTCAGGAAAGATCAGATCCGGATCTTTTATTTTCTCTCTATTGGTCTTATAAATAAGCGGCCAAAGGAAAGGATCGGCAAATACCCTGGTGTCTTTAGATATGTTCCAGAGGTTATCCCCTTTTATCACTGTATATTTTGCGGCGGCAGAAGCCAGGGAAGCCAGACAGGCTGATTTTGCGGCCTTGGCGTCATCAGAAGCTTTACCCGCGTAATCAATTGCTTTAATATAATCTTTTTCTGAAACCGCGGTAACCGCTTTTTTCAGATTTTCTTCTGCGGACTTAAAAAGCTCCGGAGCAAGTGTCCGGGCCCCGGCTTTTTCAGCTTCTTCTATATCAGCTTTAGCCATTTTTATCGCTTCTTCAGCCTTTCCGGCAAGCTGGCATAAACGCCCGGCTTCAACGGCTTCTTCGTAAGCTTTTTTTGCCGCCTCATAAGCCCCGGGATAATCTTTTTCAATATTTTTTTTCTGCCCCGCCGTCAGATCTTTGGCCGCCGCAGCGTAAAGTTCCGGCGCGAGCTTTTCCGCCCCGGCACCGGCAGCAGCTTTCAGACTTATTTCAGCTTTTTCCAGCATAGCCCCGGCCAGAGCTTTTAAACGGGCAAGTTTTGCCTCTTCCAGCGATCTTTTCGCAAAACTAAGAGCGATATCATTATCACTTTTTTTCAAGGCTTCGGTGGCAACTATAAGTTTGGACTCCGCTGACTCCAAAAGTTCTTTCGCGTACTTTTCAGCTCCGGCCTTTTTTGCCTCGCTAATAGCGGCTTTCGCCTCTTCTATTACCGGCTGGATCTCGTTTTGCCTGTCATTCTTTGCGCTTTTTACGAGCTCCTTGTTAGCCGCGCAACCGGCAAACAAAAGTGCCGCAAACAAGAAAATTACACCTGTTTTTTTCATATTTTTCTCCTGAGAAACCCCTTTGTTTATTTGGCTTCTCCGGCTTTCTCAATTTCATTAATTGTTTCAAGAATTGACTTGCTGACCGAAAATACTGAATCCAGGGCGCTTGTTCTTACAAAACACCCTGTTTTGTTTTGCTCACCCAGAAATATTTTAAACTTCAGCGCTCTGCCGTTATTTTCTCTGTTATAAAGAGACACAATTACCGCGGGATTTTTCAGACCGTATTTTTCCAGCTTTTTTCCGGAATCATCAATGAACTCTTCTGCCTTCAGGTCCAAAAGCCCGGTGAGCAATTTTTTTAATGCCTCCTCGCCTTTGTTCTTGCCGGCAGGTTCTGTCAGCACATAAACTCCATTTTTACCCTTAATAGCCGTGAATTTTTTCTTACCCGCCAGGATCTCGATCTCATTAACCTCTGTTCCCTTTAGATAGACAAGCTTCTTGTCGCGGTAATCATTGTAATTTTTATCATTTTCCTTCAGAAAATCACTGCCAATTGAATATACAATAGGAGAGTTTTCCAGTTTCGCGTAATCTTCTTCCTTTTCCTTGCTGGCAAGTTTCTTGCCGATGAGCGCAGTTGTTTTTTTCCCTGCCTCTGAAAATACCGTTACCAAAAGGCGGGGCCGGTCAAGACCGTACTTTCCCGGTTCCTTCGCCTCATCTTCAATTATGTCGGCCGCTTTTACTTTTTTCAGGTTGTTGATCAATTTTTCAACTTCCTCTGTGCTGCCCTTAAAATTATAGGGGGCAATGAGCCAGTTTTTGTCCTCTCCCTTCAGTAAGGAATACTCCCTGGCCTCAAACTTCATATCTATACGGTTAACTGCCGCGGCGTTGATATCAAAAAAAGATTTTTTTCTGAGTTCCTTGGCTCCCTTGATGAGAGCCTCAAGCGAATAGCTGTAACCAAGATAAATATCCCTGCTCTCTTTATCTTTAACATAATAGAAGGTACCGGTAGGACTCTTATCTCCCAGCAAAAGTGTATATTTTTTTCCGTTCTTCAGGGTAAAACCCGCTGAATATGAAGGCTTTTCCAGCCCGTAATCTTTAAGCTCGCCGGGTTTTTCTATTTTCCGGTCCATTGACAAAGACGCCAGGTTTGTGAGCACCGTTTCGATATCGCTTTTTTCTGTTTCATAGACGGCCGGTTTTGTCATTCCCCACTCGCCCGCGCCATTACGTTCACAAATAACCGTCTCGGTTTTGAGATTATTAACAAGCTCAAAGGCCCTGATATCTTCCTTTTCCAGTTTGTAAATTTTGATCTTATCCCGGTTTAACTTATCCCCGCTGTCCAGTAAGAGCGCTACAACGGCAAGAATAATAAAAATACCGGCGGTAATCCAGGTTGCTTTAAAACTCTTTTTCTTGGGACTCACTTTCACTTTCCCCCTTTTGCAAGAACGATTCCACTGATTACAAAACTACAGGATTTCACTGATTTATCTAAAATAATATAACTTCAATGATTTTAGACCTTACGAACTTTATAAACCTTATAAACAATTATCGTTCTATTTCCCTCGCCTTTTCCACCATACAAAAAGACCGGCACCTACAATCAAAAGCGGTGTAACAACTATTGTCAGGACCCAGATAATAGTGAACCGGAAAGGCGTCAACACAAGCGGCCGAAAATCAACTGTTTTAGGCCGGATAGAGATCTTCAGTCCTTCATCCATCAGCCAGTTTATGGAATTGGCAAAAAGGTCTATAAAGCCCTGATATCCGCCCATGCCTCCGGGCGCGTTGGAAATAAAATCAGAATCTCCGATAATAATTATCTTTGTTTCGTAACTTGCATCTTTCTTTGCTGCTTTTGTATTAACCCGTTCTTTTACGGTATAACCGAGGCAAAGCGGCGCCGGCAGGTCGGAAGGATCCTTCCTTACTTTACCCGACTTTAGGCTCGCAAGGTCTGTTTCACCCCAGCTCGAGGGAGAAGACATAAAAAGCTTTTCTTTGGTAATGACCCGGTTCTGTTTTTTTTCTGCAGTTTCTGAAATAGACCTTACAGAAGGAAAGAAAACCGGAACATTATTTTTTTCCAAAGGTTCCGTTATCGGGTGTTTTTCATATTCCGGGATGGGTGATGCGGGATCTTTATACATCCCCAAATTCAGGCAGCTCTTGGTATCAACAACAAAATCATTGTCCAGTTTGAGCTCCCAGTTAGCTAGAAGTGTATCAAAGCCCGTGCCGGTCATCGGTTCAAATAAAAGCATCGCCTTGCCGCCATTTTCCAGATACTTTTTGACTGCTTCCGCTTCGGCAGCGGAAAAAGCCTGCTGGGGGCCTGCAACCACCAGAACGGAACAGTCTTCAGGGATCTTGCCTTCCTTTAATATATTAAGTTTTTTTACCTCATAATTATCGCCGATCAGCGCCTGTTTGATTACAGCGGCACCGGCAGCGTTTTTCATGTCGTCAGAATCCTTCTCTTTATGGCCATCGGTGAAATAAATGACTTTTTTTCCGGCCTCCTGCACTTCAAGTATGGCATTAATGATGGCCTGCTCGCCTTTGAACTCAACGCCTCCCTGCTGCTGGCGGCGCGGGTCGTTGCCGACAATATCTCTTTCGTAGATGTCCTTTCTTTTGTTCCCGAGCTCTATTATCATGGTGTTGTGTTCATTAATCCCATAAGCTTTGGCCGCTGTAGTGTCCACATCCAGATCATAGATCTTGGTCTTTACCTTCGAACTCACCTTGGACATATACTTAAGCAAAGACATCATATTGTTCTCGTAAAAACCGTCTTTCTTGGCAAAAACCGTCACTTTCAGGTCCTGTTTCAGATCTTTAACTATTTTAATTGATTGCTCTGAAAGGCTGTATTGCTTATTTGCCGTAGTATCATACTGGAGAGGATAACTATTTATTATCCTGTGAACAAACCATATTATACCCAGGACCAGCAGGACCAAAAGAAGGGCATTTGAACCATGTTTGAAATTCCGGCCTTTAAAAAGTTTTTTAAAAATTTCTTTTATGTTTTCCAGGATTTTTTTCATTTTTTTCATTTTCCCCCTTACCATCTCTTCCATTCAAGCCGCCGAACTGTGATAAAAAGGAAGAAGAAGATCATGGCCAAATAATAAAATATGTTACCGGCATCAAAAACACCCTTCACAAGGTTCTCCTGATTATTCATAAGAGAAAGGCTGCTTATAAAGTTACCCGTGCCTCCGCCGATGGTATCTCCGGCCCACCCGATAACGTAAAGTAAGATCAGGAACACCATTCCGACTATCGCGGAAATAAGCTGGTTCTCGCTTAAGGAAGAGGCAAAGAGCCCGACAGCAAGATAGGTCGCGCCCAAAAGCAAAAACCCGAGCATAGAGGTAATTATTGGGCCCAGATCCGGCTTGCCGAAAATAATAAGGTAAAGCGGATACTGTAAAGTTATCACGACCATGGCTAAGAACAAGATCATTGCCGCGAGATACTTGCCCATTACTATTTCGGAAACCTTAATGGGAGAGGTAAAGAGAAATTCTATTGTTCCGAGCTTTTTCTCCTCGGAAATAAGGCGCATGGTAATAAGAGGGCTCATAAGCATGAAGGTAAAGCTCATGTTCATGATTATGCTCCTGGCATCCGCCATTTTGGAAGTGGCCACAATAACACTGAAAAAATAACCTGAAATAAGGAGAAAAAGCCCGACAACAACATAGGCAACCGGCGAAACAAAATAAGACTTTAATTCCCTTTTTGCGATAACCCAGACTTTACTCATCTTATTCCTCCCTCGTTGTAAGTTTCAAGAAGACCTGTTCAAGGTTCAGAGCGGCACTCGTCATTTCCAGTATTACCCAGTTATTCCTTACGGCAGTCTTAAAAATGTCTTCACGGATATCAGTGCTGCCCGAGCGGACCACTTCAAGAACGGTGATATTGCCTTCGTGCTTCAGGGAGCCGATCCTGGAATTTTTTATTTTCTCAAATTCTGTTTTTATTTCTTCGCCGGCTAAACGCCCTTTGAGCTTGACCTCGATCCGGTCGCCGCCTTCAGACTTCTGAAGCAAACCTTCCTGTGTGTCTTCGGCAACTATATGCCCGGCATCGATAATAACCACCTTATTGCAGGTCATTGAAACTTCCGGAAGAATGTGGCTGGAAAGAATTACCGTTCTCTGCCCCGCCATATTCTTAATAAGCTCCCGGATCTCAATTATTTGCTTGGGATCCAGGCCGATCGTGGGCTCATCCAGGATCAATACCTCAGGTTCGTTAAGCAACGCCTGGGCCAACCCGACTCTTTGCTTGTAACCGCGGGAAAGCCTGCCGATTATTCTTTTTGAAACATCATTTATTTTTGTAAGTTCCAGGGCTTTTTGTATCTGTTTTTTCTTGTCTGCTTTAGGCACGCCTTTTAATTCCGAAACAAATTCCAGATAGGAAGAGACGGTCATTTCATGATAAAGAGGCAGGACTTCCTGCAGATACCCGATACGTTTTTTTACCTCCATGGTTTCTTCTATCACGTCATAGCCCGCAACTTTTGCGGAACCGGAGGTCGGTTGAAAATAACCCGTGAGTATCCTCATGATCGTGGTTTTTCCGGCGCCGTTGGGTCCGAGCAGGCCCAAGATCTCGCCTTTTTCGACGGTGAAGGAAACATTTTCCACCGCCCTGGTCGGACCATAGAATTTGGTTAGTTTTTTAACTTCTATCAAGTGACATACCCCCTTTCAAATAGTAATTACTGTTTACCGGTGCTAAAGCACAGAGTAATTTTGTATTCTTAACTATATCATATAGAAAAGCCGGCTTAGGCCTGCATACTTAAAGACAAAATATTCATTCAAAATGTTCCTGTTAGATACCTTAGTTCAGTATTATAACAGAAAATACCTGAAACGTTAAGATTTTTATCCGGCTCTTGCGGTTTGCTGCTGTTGCATTGTCTCAAATACCTTTACGTAATCATTGTTCTTGAGCAAGACAGCCGGTACGGAACGAAATAACCAGCCGCTTTGTGAAATTACCTGGTATCGGTTTTGCCCTGTTTTTTCAAGTTACGGGCGCCTATTTCATCGGCTTTATCACGATATATCTCCCACATGGCCTTTACAAAATCACTTGGAAAAACTTTATAGCCGATGGGTTTCATAGTTTTTTTATCTACCATGCCGTTTTGAGCTTCAAGAACCCAGCGGTCCACATAGTCAAAGAATTCATTATGATTCCAATAACCCTTAGCGCCAAGCAGCCGGGCGGCCAGTGCCTGCGCAACCCACGTAGGCCCGTTAAGAGAACGGTAACCTTCAGACTTCCACCCGTCATTATCACCCTTAAACGGCGGCCCTTTCCATTTTTCCGGCGGTAAATGCTCATGCTTGCGCGTTTCGGTGGGATCTATTTTCCAGAGAACTTTCTGTCCACGGTAGCCCTCCCCGTAGTAGGTTTGTTCATCCTCGGCAAATACCGCTTTAATATTTTTCATACCGTCGTGGTCCAGCACCACCCCCGCAAAAATTATCGGAATTTTTCGTCCGGAATCGTGCCCCCCGTTGGCGAACCATAGTTTATTATTTGACTGGGCCACTCCGTAGTAATCTATTCCCAGCTGCACGAATTTCAAAAGAAGTTTTTCATACTTTCCTTCCGGATCGTCCAGAGTAAGAAGCAAGCTGACTGTTGAGGTAATATTGGTGATCTCCCGGCCATAGTCGGGCATATTTTCCCAGGGATGCATCTCCCGGGATCTGAAATCCGGCCAGTGATCCAGCCAGATCTTCTGCAAATACCGTTCATAAATTACCGGGTCTGGTTCCTTGCCTGCCGGTTTAAGCTTCGGTAAAAATTCACGGTGAATATTTCCGGCAGTGAAATAAAGTTTATGCTCCCCCACATAAGCCGGGCGAAAGGCATCCGCCGGCGGGACTTCGGCGACGCAGGTCAGTACCGCAGCCGTCTTAATTGGGCCCCGGCAATACTGTCCGGGCATAGTATCGGGAGTCTTATTCTCCTCCCCGACCTTATCTACGCTGATCGTGCTTACAAGCGACTGTCCCGGTTTAAGTTCCAAAGGAAGATTGACCCGCAGGGAGGTTTCGATACTGCTAAAGCGGTCATCATACGCCTGTTTATTTCCCGCCGGCGGGTTCACTACCGAGCCGTTTCTTCCGGGTGTTTGTGCGGGTGTGATATTTTTAACGGTGACCGGGCCAAGAACCCAGAAATCACCGGTCATATACTTTCCGGTTTTGGCCGGTTTTTCAAACTCCCAGGTAATGCCGTATTGCGCTAGCTTGGACGCTTCCTCTCCTGCCAGAAACACGGGCAGAAGAAGAAACACAAAAGTGAACCAGCGTAAAAACATTTTTAACCTCCGGAAAATTTTTCGTCTTAAATTTTATCAGCGTGCATCCATTGTAATTTTTATCTTTTTATTTTTTTCTTCAGACTTTATGGATACTTTTTGCGTCAATATTTTTCCGTCCGGGGCGGTAATGGTTACAATATGGTCTCCAAAGTAGGGCCGGCAGGAATATATCCCCTTTGCATCCGTTTTTCCTTTTGCTCTTGTCCACCATTCGTCATAGACCAGCTTATGATGCATTATTGCGGCCGGGGTCGGCGAGAAATCTTTTTTAAAGAGAGCGGATCCTGGCCGCCAGTGGGCGCCTTCCCAGAAACCCCACATAAGTATACCTTTTACCCGGGGATACGCAAAGCATATCCTGTAAAGAGTTTCCAGGCCCTCCGCCTTGACCTGTTCGTCCACGGAATCAATATCAAATTCAGTAATTTTTATCGGAAGTTCGAACTTTGAAAGGACTTCGAGCGATTTTTCTACCAGGAACGGGTCCACCGCGGCGGAAAAATGCCCCTGTATCCCTATACCGCCGACAAGCGCACCCATATCCAGCAAATGTTTTATATGGGCCGCGTATTCCTCGTCCATAAAACCATTTTCCATTATCTCATAATCATTCACATAAAGAACCGCAGCCGGATCGCTTTTATGAACTGTTTCAAACATCTCTTTCCAGATGCCTTCCCCGAGCCGGTCCTTGTAAAAACTTCCGTGCATCATTTCATTATTCACGTCATATTCGCCTATCCGGCCTTTATATCTTTCCGGCAATTCTCTGGCGCGCTTTAAGACGGCCTGTCTTAACTCTTCCTTATTCAAGTCTTTTATCCACTGCTGGAGCACGCTTTCAACTTCCCAGAAGATACAATGGCCTCTCATACTTATATTATTTTTTTCGCACCAGGCAAGGATCTTATCAGCGTCCTCATATCTTAGTTTGCCTTTTTCCTGCTCTATGCCATACCACTTTAAGGCATTTTCATGAACGGCGCTGTTAAAATTTTCTTTCAATATATTCAGGAATTTTTCCCGGGTAGTTTTATCAAATTTATTCACGGCCGAACTTATAGCGGTACCGAACCAGAACTCGTGCTTCTGCTGGTTTACGGTAACACCGGCATTAGTAATTGCCTTACCCTCTTTATCTACTACCGTTATTTCCAGTTCGCCTGTTCTTATTTTTTCGGTTTGTTCTTTGATCTTTTTCATCAAGCTCTCCCTCTTTTCACTTTGGATCTGCTCCGCCTTTTCTTTAGGCATGAGCCGGGGAAGCAGTCCTGAACCGCGGTCTTCGATCTTTAACTGCGCGACATACAAATTCCGGTCTTCTTTTTTTTCCTTGACGTAAACATCGTTGGTAAAATGTATCTTTAACCGGCAATAGCCCTTTTCTATTTCTGCAATAAAAGAAAAAGGCTTTAGCTCCGTAGAATCAGCCGAACCGGTAAAGACCTCCTTATCATTGCAGGAAACTTTCATTACGGGCCAAACATTGAACGCTTTATCGCCTCTTGCGGTTATTGTAAATTTATACTCACCGTTCTCCGGAAAATCAAAGATTTCACTGATAAATCCGTTACTCCAGATGCTCCACTCCTCTTTAATTGCGCCGCCCGTGCTTTTATAGGACATGTCGGCTGCTTTAATTACAAGTTCGGCGGGAAAAAAACAAGCAAGTTGACAAACAAGTAAAATTATTAAAACTTCCAATACTTGGCTGTATTTAATACCTTTAGCACTGAACAAATCCGGCTCCTTTTTTTCTGGGTTTTGGCTCCGGAAGCTCTTTATAAGTGATCCTGATCAAATTACTGAGCCATGCCCGGTCTTCGATCTTATCTTCAATAAGAAAGCTGGGTTTTGCGCCCTGATAAGCCGGAGCAAGAACGGGTTCTCCGATAAAGGCCCTTCCACCTTCAGTAACTTTCATAAAAAGCCGGTTATCGCAGATCAGGGCTATCACTTTGCCGTTACAGTAAAGCGCGTATTCTCCGAACATCTTTCTGAAACTGATCTTTCCGGCATTTTCAATTTGATCAACTATGAAATCAACGAACTTTTGATCAGATGACATTATTACTCCTATTTTCTTACGGCTGTCATTGCGAGGAATGAGACGTTAGTCGCGGTTTATGACGAAGCAATCTCGTTTTTTTATGCAATCTTAAATTGCTGAGATTGCTTCGTCATTTAATCACGGCTAACGCCGTATTCCTCGCAATGACAGTTTATTAAAATTTCTTCTTTTTTATCTCGTAACGCATCTCGTTTGTTCTTTTGAAACCAAGGCGCTCATAAACGCCCGCTCCCTGGTCTGAGGCATGAAGTTCTACTCTCGGATACCCATGCTTCCTGGCCCATTTTATTGCCTCTTTCACTATCCTGGAAGCAAGGCCCTGGCCTCTATATTTTCGTTCGGTATGGACTGCGAGAAGATAGGGGGCTTCTTTTTTCTTTGCCAATGGTTTTGGCTGTAACTCCTTCAACCATAAACACCCTCCCGAAACAACCTTCCCTTCGCCATTTTCTATTAAAAATCCAAAATACTTCCCTTGCTTCATCTTTTCCTTTACAAATTTTAGGTATGCCTTATCCCCCGACTTTGCTTCCTTCCTTGTAAAGATACCCATATCGCTGAACATTTCGCGGCGCTGATAGGCAAGTACAGCCATGTCTTTTAAGGAAGCCCGTCGAACTCTAAATCCCTCTTTTTCCATTTTTTCCCCCGGTAATATCTTATAGCTCTTTCAATTTATTCAACATGTTAAGCGCTTCAATGGGGCTTAGAGAATTTACGTCTATTTCTTCCAGTTTTTTCAGGAGCTCCCTTGCTTTTGCCGATTCTTCGGACTGCCTGGGGGCTCTGGCATCAAATATTGAGAGCTGGGAAATGACCGCGGCGCCGCCGGCTATTTTGGATTTGCCTTCTTTATCGTAGTTGGCTTCTTCAAGATTATGGAGTATTTCTTTTGAACGTTTCAGGACCTCTTTAGGAAGGCCGGCCAGGCGGGCCACCTGGATACCGTAGCTTCTGTCTGCCGCGCCTTCTACGATCTTTCTCACGAAAATTATCTCTTCATTCCATTCCTTGACCAGAATATTATAATTTTTCACGCGGGGCAGGGTTAAGGAAAGTTCCGTCAATTCATAAAAGTGGGTAGCAAAGATGGTTTTTGCGCCGAGTTTTTTTTCATCGTGAAGATACTCTACTACCGCCCAGGCGATACTTATCCCGTCAAAGGTTGCCGTGCCCCGTCCTATCTCATCCAGAATTATTAGAGACCGTTTGGTCGCGTTGTTCAGGATATTTGCCGTCTCCAGCATTTCCACCATGAAAGTAGACTGTCCGAGAGCCAGATTGTCGGAAGCTCCCACGCGGGTAAATATCCGGTCAACCACCCCGATAACAGCAGAGTCCGCAGGCACGTAGGAACCCATTTGCGCCATAAGCACTATCAGCGCCGTCTGCCGCAAATAGGTGGATTTCCCTGCCATATTGGGGCCGGTTAGTATTATTATCTGTGAGTCTTTATTATCAAGTACCGTATCATTGGCAACAAAACCGTCCGGGACTATCAACTCTATTACCGGATGACGGCCGTTCTTAATGGAAATAAGATCAGTTTCGTTTATCTCCGGTTTTATATATTTATTTACCGCGGCGGCTTCCGCTAAACCCGAGAGGGTGTCCAGACTCCCCGCGAGCCGGGCGTTCTCCTGTAATTTTGGCAGTATCTCCGCGGTTTTTTCCCGCAGGCCGCAGAAGATATCATACTCAAGCGTGTTTATTTTCTCTTCACTTGTAAGTACCAGTTCCTCATATTCTTTTAATTCCGGAGTAATAAATCTTTCCGCGTTCGCCAGGGTCTGTTTTCTTGTGTAATTTTCCGGGGCTTTTGTCATGTTGGCTTTGCTTACTTCTATGTAATAACCGAAGACCGAGGTAAATCCCACCTTAAGCGAGGAAATACCCGTGCGCTTTCTTTCCTCCTCCTGGAATTTGGTTATCCACTCCTTTCCTCCCCGGCTGACATTCCGGAGCTTGTCCAGTTCATCGTTGACCCCCTGCTTAATGATATTTCCTTCCTTGAGCGAGAGAGGAGGGTTCTCTTCCAGGCTTCTTTCGAGCAGTTCAACGGTCTCTTTCAAAAGATGCATTCCATTTTTTATCTCGTGAAGGATCTTTGAATCGCATTTTTGCAGCAACACCTTCAACCCGGGAAGCTCTTTTAAAGAGTTTTTTAGCGCGGCCAGATCGCGCCCGTTCACCGTTTTGCAGCCGATCTTTCCCGAAACTCTTTCAAAATCCACCAGCGAGTTAAGCGCCTTGCGCACGTTTTGCCTGAGTATATAATCCTCAAGCAGTTCTGCGACACCTTCCTGGCGCTTAATTATTTCTTTCACATCAAGAAGCGGTTCTAATAGCCATCTTTTCAGCACCCGGCCGCCCATGGCGCTGACGGTCTTATCAAGCACATAAAATAGCGTGCCTTCCCGGCTTTTATCGGCCATTCTTTCAAAAAGCTCAAGATTTTTTCTGGTAGAGCCGTCAACCAGCATAAAATCACCGGGGTTATACGGGCTTAGCTTGTTTATATGCGCTACTACCCCTTTTTGCGTTTCTTCAACATACTTAAGGGCCACCCCCGCGGCGCTAACAGCCGCGCTATATTCGAGAATACCAAAGCCGTCAAGCGACGCCACTTTAAAATGCTTAAGCAGGGCTTCTCCGGCAATATCAAGCTCGAAATAATAATCCTCAAAGTAGTTAATAAGAATATTATTGGCCGAGAGATATTCCGCCAGGACCGGCTGTGTTTTTTCATAGGCTTTAGGGAGAATTATTTCTTTAGGCCTGAATTTATTCAATTCGTCAAAGGCCCGGTCCAGGCCCGCTCTTACGTTTACTTCTGTGAGAAGAAATTCCCCGGTAGAAATATCTATAAAAGCGAGGCCGGCCAAATCGTTCTCCAGCTTCAGGGAGGCAAGAAAATTGTTAGATTTTGCTTCAAGGAGCCCGTCTTCAAGAACCGTTCCCGGCGTAATAAGTTTTACTATTTCGCGTTTTACCAGGCCTTTGGCCAGTTTGGGATCTTCCACCTGTTCACAGATGGCTACCTTGTAGCCGCTTTTAATAAGCCTGGTAATATAATTAAGCGATGAGTGAAAAGGTATCCCGCACATCGGGACGGAATCTGTGCCGGAATCCGCACCGCCCCGGCCTCCCCCTCTTTTTGTAAGCACTATCTGCAGCACCTTCGAAGCAAGTTTGGCATCTTCAAAGAACATCTCATAAAAATCCCCGAGCCGGAAAAAGAGTATGGCATCCGGATATTGTTTTTTCATCTCCCGGTATTGCCGCATCATAGGTGTCAGTGAATCATTTTTTTCCACGGTCAGTCCCTCATCTGCAGGGTTCTCTTTACCTTGCGCATGAATTTCAGCATTTCATAGGTGGAAAGAACTTCTTTAACAAATTTTTGCGTCGCGGGAAAAGATATTGAACCCACGGCGCGTCCGGGATCCCCCCTGTAGGTTTTGCGCCATTCGTCGGCTTTCACTATGCCCGCATTATAGGCTGCCAGCGCAAAAACCAGGCTGCCGTTATAGCGTTTCAAGAGTTTGACCAGATAATAGCAGCCAAGGTGAATATTTATCTCGGGATTATAGAGATCCTCCGCATTTACATAGTCCAGATTTATTTCATGAGCCAGTGTTTCTGCCGTGGCCGGCATTAACTGCATAAGCCCCATCGCGCCTTTGTCAGACTCCGCGATAGGATTAAACGCGCTCTCGCTTTTAATTATAGCCGCGACCAAAAGGGGATCTATCTTAAACTCTTCGGAATTCCGCAGCAGGATCTTATTATAGGTAACGGGGGAAAAAACATTCCAGAACCAGTCGCTGCTTACAAGAAAAACAACGGTCAGGATAAAAAGCACCCCGACAAGGATCATGAACAAGCGAGACTTTTTTATTTTCATATTATTTCTGCATCCTGCTCTCCAAACTCAAAGCTACGGCTGATTTACACGAAAAACACAACAAGTACCCGACTCAAATACAGGTGTAAAAGCAACGGTGAATTCCCTGCTTTTTATGAAATCCAGGGTGGAGCTTAATTCGTACATCTTTTTGTTACGCGCAAGTTCCCCATAGTTTACCAGCGCGTAAGAAATTCCCTCTTCCTTTAAGACCTGCCTTAGCCCTGCTTCATTACGGCTCCTGGCTGCGAATTCCAATAAAGGCGCTTTATCAAAAACACTTCCCCATATAAAAGGTTTTGTGCAATAGAAAGGCCGGTTTTCACCTATAAAGAGAATTTTTCCGGAACTCCCCGGAAGTTTGTTGATGTATTTAAGCGCGCCAAAATATGGATCAGGATATGTCGGCCGTCCTTTTGCCAAATATCCCTCTTTTGAAACTTTCCCCGAGGCATAACTAAGAGGATCCATATTTTTAAAGTGCAAATCGGCCACCCAGGCGATATTATTCAGCGTCAGGACTGCCGCGGCCAGCGCTACAGAAAAAGAGAAATAATCGTCCTTTGCGTCTTTAAGAAATTTTATGACTGCGCAGGCAAGAAGGAGCGCAAAAAAAAGCAGGCCCGGCAGGAAAAACCTGGCAATACGTGTTACCGGAAGCCAGAAAATAAGCGCGGCCGTAAAAACAATAATCAGGGCTGAGAATGCGATTTTTTCCTTTCTCTTAAATATCAATAACCAGAAAAGAAAAGGAAAGAACAGGAGAAACGCCGGGCCGATATTCATGCTCGCAAACGGTGCCGACATAGTAAGCGTCCAGGGAAGGAGCAGAAAACCCCTGAGACCGGCAAGAGCAGGCCCGGTTTGTTCAAAAAAAAGCCGGGCCAACCCCGGATGACCCGAAAAGTACGGGTAGACAGGATTCCCCCAGAAAATATAATTTTTTATCAGCCAGGGAACTATAGGGACCAGGCAAAATATAAAAAAGATCGAAAATAACTGCCCCGCGTCTTTCACCGTCTTTTTCCTGAGAAGGTACCAGAGAAGCAGCAGGACAAGCCCGGGTACAAATATTATCCCGGAATATTTTATTCCCATCGCAAAACCGGCAAATAATCCGGAAAACGCGAGCGCAGCCCTCCCGAAACTTTTTTCACAGGCCTCAAGCAGCATGTAGAAGGAGAGAAAAATATAAAAGGTTAAGAGACAATCCACCTGGGTATTTACCAGATTTGCGGAGACGACCGGCATGGAATAAAATAAAAGAGCGGCAAAAAGGCCGGCAGTCCTTCCGGTATATTTTTTTCCAAACGAATAGACTGCGGCGGTCAACAAGATCCCGAATAGATAATTTATTAATTTGGCAGTAACCGGCCCGTTCAATACCAGTCCCGCAAGATAAAGGAGCTCGCCGTTCTGAGGAAAAGCAGCAAAAATATTATAAGGCAGCTTCGTGAAGGAATGACTGAATATATAGGCCTGCGGCACCGCCAGGTGGTACAACAGCGAGTCAAAAAAAGTTTCCGGGGTAAGAGCGCAAAAAAGGTTTAAAAGCGCGGCCAGGCAAAGAAGCAAAAGAATTATTTTTTCGGCAGCAGTGTATTTTGCATATTGAAAGCGGAGCCCGGCAGGTTTTCTTTTTAATTCAAACAGGGTGTAAACAAAAAAGACAATAAAAACCGTATAAATAACCGTTTCAAACAGTAACCCGCAAGATGCAAGCAGAAAAATAAAACCTGCGATTACGGCAAAACCCGCGCCGGTTGAAACAGCAAAGAAACCCGGAGTATCCAGTCCTTTCTTTAAGGGGGCCGCTATTCTTCTTCCTATGATATAAGCCGCGGCCAGAAGAAAAACCGCAAGGAAAATATCTATCGCGGAAGAAGAAAGATAGGAAAAAAACCCCTTAAGCTCAAAAGAACCCGGCAAAGAGGAAAGATAATCCAGGATCCTGAAAAATTTTACGGGCAGCGCTTTATTGAAAAAAAACAGCACCGCCGCGGCCCAGACAGAAAAGATAAAAAATATCAGTTTGTTCTTCACATTACCCTTTTTCACTTTATCTAAGTATAATTCCCGTAACTTCACGCCTGGAGGCTGCTGGAATTATTCCGGCAAGAAAGGCCTTATTATTCATTTAGACCTTCAATTTGAAGTATTTTCTTTTTCCTGCTTTCAAAATATCACCGGTCTTAACGGCCGGATCGGTATCAGTCTTTTCTATACGGGTATCATTTAAATAGACCGCTCCCTGCTCCACCAGGCGCTTTGCCTCGCTCTTATTGCCCGCAGACCCCGTATCCATAAGCAGTTTAATTATCCAGATCTTTCCTTCTTTGAGGCCCTCTTTTTTTATTAAAAACTCCGGAATATCGGCCGGGAGGGCTTTTTGCTTGAAAACATTTTCAAACTCGGCTTCAGCGGCAAGCGCGGCCGCCTCATTGTGATACAGGGTGACAAGCTCGCGGCCAAGGCGTTTTTTGACTTCCTTGGGGTGCCTGGTACCGTTCTTGATCCCCTGTTCAAGCTCTTTTATTTCCGGAAGCGGTACTCCCGTTAAAAGTTCAAAGTAGCTTGGCATAAGAATATCAGGAATAGACATAAGCTTGCCAAACATTTCCTTGGGGGGTTCATCAATGGCAATGTAATTATTGAGAGATTTACTCATTTTGTTCTTACCATCCGGGCCCATGAGTATGGGTAAAAACAGTCCCACCTGGGGTTCCTGCCCGCTCTCCCTCTGCAGGTCCCGCCCGACTATCACATTAAATCTCTGATCAATGCCTCCGAGCTCAACATCAGCTTTCACAACCACAGAATCCCAGCCCTGCATTAAAGGATAAAGGAACTCATGAAGGGCGATGGGCGTGCCGGCTTTGTAGCGGTTATCAAAATAATCATGTTCAAGCAGTGAGGCCACTGTTATTTTTGAAGCAAGTTTAATGACTTCGCTGAAGGAAAACTTAGAAAACCAATCGCCATTGTAAACTACCTCGGTCTTTTTTTGCTCAAGTATCATAAAGATCTTTTTTTGATAAGTTTTTGCGTTCTCCATTACCATCTCATATGAAAGCTGGGGCCTGGTCGCGTTCTTTCCGGACGGGTCCCCCACCATGGCGGTGTAACTGCCGATTATGATGATAATTTGATGCCCCAGTTCCTGGAACTGTTTGAGCTTGCGTAGGGGTACGGTAAAACCGAGATGAACATCGGGGGCCGTAGGGTCAATACCGAGTTTTATGCGAAGCGGGCGTTTTTCCTTTACCGACCTTTCGAGTTTGAAGAGAAGTTCTTTTTCGCTCACCAGATCCATAACACCGCGCTTTAAATATTCAAGTTGTTCCAGCGCTGTTTTCATTTTTTTCCTTTCCCGGCTTTTTTTTGAAGGTAATCTATAAAGTATTCCATTCTCAGATGCCACGGAAGCAGCAGGGCCTCAAATATTATATGACTGCTCATTTTAGAAGTACCGCTGTGCCGGTCAATAAATATTATGGGCAGCTCATATATTTTAAATCCGCTCCGGTACGCTCTGTAGTTCATTTCTATCTGAAAGGCGTAACCGTCGCTTTTTATTTTATCCAGATCAATGGCCCGCAATACCCCGGTATTAAAGCATTTGAAACCGCTGGTGGTATCCCTTATAGGCAGCCATAAAAGCAGCCGTACATAAAGGCTGGCCAGAATACTGAGCAGCAGCCTGTTTAAAGGCCAGTTGACCACGCTTATGCCGTTAATATATCTGGAGCCAATTACCAGGTCCGCCTCCAGGGATTTGGCCATAAAAGCAGGCAGGCTTTCCGGATTATGCGAAAAATCGGCGTCCATCTCAAAAACAAAATCATAGCCTTTTGAAAGAGCATATTTAAATCCGGAAACATACGCAGAACCGAGTCCAAGCTTTTTTTCCCGGTGCAAGACCCGGATCCTTGGATTTTCCAGGGAAAATTTATCCGCCATTTGTCCGGTGCCGTCCGGGGAATTATCATCAACTATCAAAATATCCAGTTCCGGGGCGGCATTCAGGACGCTTTTTACAAGTTTTTCAATATTTTGGATCTCGTTATATGTAGGGACGATGACAAGGTATTTACTCACCTGTCGTAATCTTGCTCTATGGCTGAACCGCTTTTTTTGACCGCCATTGGGCCCATAGACCGCTCCTTTAAAATTTTGCAGCCGCCCGGTTCGGCCGTCAAACGCAATATTTTACCGGAAAATCTCATTTTTTTTCGATCACTGCTTTAATGGTTTGTTTAAGTTCTTCCAGATCACCTGATTTAATAAGATATTTTTCCGCAAGCCAGACACTGCTGTCATGCTCATAACCCGGGTAGGCCGAGTTAAGTATCACCGGCGGAACCTCCTTCACTCCGGCCGACAGTCTTTCCAGTACTTCCATGCCGTTCATATCAGGAAGCCGTATATCAAGAATTATCAGGTCTATTTTATTTTGAGCCGCCAGGTCAAGCCCTTCATTACCTGTCTCGGCAAGCAGCACCTTGTAGTTATCTTTCTCAAAAGTTTCTTTATACAACTCCCTTATGTTTTTTTCGTCATCCACCACCAAAAGTGTTTTCATGATTTCCTCCCCGAAAAAGGAAGTTTGATCCTCACGAGCACCCCTACTTCCAGCGGGATTATCGACAGAGTCCCATTGTGTTCTTTTACTATTTTTTCGGCAATGGGCAGCCCCAGTCCTATTCCATTCTTTTTTGTGGTAAAAAAAGGCCGTGTTACCTTGTCAGCGTCTCCGCTCTTTATGCCCGGGCCCTCGTCTTTTATCTCCAGGATAAAATTGGCTCCTTCTCTTCTTGCCAAAATAAAGACCCCGGCTCCTTTCGCGGAATCAAGAGCATTATCAAGAAGGTTTATCAGTACCTGCTTTAACCTTTCCTCATCCGCTTTCAGGTTTTCCAGCCCTGGAGCCACAAAAACAGCAATACTCCCCTTTTTCTTCCTCCCTGTTTCCGTTATAAGTACAGCGCTTTCAATTACTTTTTTAACATTTATCCAGGTTAAAGTCAATTCAAAAGGCCTGACAAAATCAAGCACATCCCGTATTATCTTCTCAAGTCTTTTTACTTCACCTGCTATGATTTCCATGTGCTTAAAGCTTGCGGGATCGTTCTTAACTTTATCTTTAACTATCTGGGCGAACCCGCCTATGGATATCAAGGGAGTCCGCATCTCATGAGCCACCGTTGCGGCCATTTCGCCCATGGCCGTGAGCTTTTCAGTCCGCATCATTATTTGGCGGGCTTCTTTAAGCCGCTCGTTTGTTTCTTCCAGTTCTTTCGCTCTTTTTTCAAGATCCTTATAAAGCAGGGCGTTTTCTATGGCCAGGCCGGCATGGTAGGCAAAACTGTTAAGCAGATCAACCTGCTCCTTGGTAATTTCCTGATTGTTAAAAATATTGTCGGCAACTATCAAACCTTTAACTTGATTTCCGGATAATACCGGCGCCGCGGCAAAGTAGCCGGCACCCCAGAAAGCAAGGAAGGCTTCAGGCACCCTCCCGCGGTACTTATAATCACAGATTATTGCATTCTTATCTTTAATGCATTGCGTAAAAATATTATCCTCGGACAGCGCCAGGACCAGTTTTCCGGATAAATATTTTTTTCCGCTCGCTTTAAAACTGTTCTCATAAATATTAACCAGTTCCGGCAGGTTCTCCGCGGTAACATCCATTTCGGCCAGTTCCTGCCATATCCGGTAGGCCTCTTCCCTGGAAGCCGGGGCGACCATCATCCGGTCCTCGAGAAATGAATTAGTTTCATCGGTCAGCAGCAGCAGGGCCCGGTTAAAACCCAGTCCGTACCCGGCGGTGACACAAGTCAGGATAACATGCAGGGTTTTATCCAGTTTAATTGTACTGTGGATCAGGGAATTTATTTTTTGGAAGAGGAGCAGCTGGGCTTCGCTTTTTTCGAGTTCAATATATAGCTGCTTAACCAGCCCCATAAAGCCGGCAGCCGGGCCGGTAAGAGCATTGGCCCGGAAAACATCACAACCCAGGCATTTTTTAAAAATATTTGAAGCTTCAAGGCCGGTGCAGCAGGACTTATTTCCGGAAATAGTCCAGCAATAGACATCCTTTCTGTTATAAGCGGGGCAGCTTTTATCTTCGCACTTTCTGTATTCCCAGCAATTTAGCTTTTCAGACATTTTTTCCCCGCTTCTTTCCGGGAAGGCGTGCCTTTATTAACAAAATATTTGCGTTTAAACCTTTGTTTAAATCCTTCTTTTTAATTGAAGATATATATTCTCAATTGTTTCCAGACGGCCTGCCCCTGTATCCCCGCAGGCAAGCTTGCCGGATGCCGGCCCTATGAATTTAAATCCGTATTTTTTTAATTTTCTCACATTATCCTGTACTATCTTGTTGCTCCACATGTTCGTATTCATCGCGGGGCATATAAAGCCCGGAACTCCGGCCTGCACGGCCAGGACCACTGTTGTAAGCATATCATCCGCGATACCGGCTGCCAATTTACCTATTATATTTGCGGTGGCAGGGGCAATGACCAGAAGGTCGCATTTTTTCGCCAGTTCAACATGTTCCACCTGCCAAGCGTCTTTTGCAGGCAGCTTCCACATATCCGTATGGACCGGTTTTCCGGAAAGCGTCTGAAAGGTAAGCGGAGTTACGAACTCGCAGGCATTTTTAGTCATGATCACGGAAACCTCCGCTCCGGCATATTTTAATTTGTGTACCAGCTCGCAGATCTTGTAAGCGGCTATTCCGCCGCAAACCCCTACTATTATGTTTTTATTTTTCAGCATTTTACACCCTCGATGGTCTTAAGCAATTCGGCCGCAATTCTCTCTTTTCCCGAAATATTGCCTTTGATAAAACCGCTTTTGCCCACAATCATCGCCGTGTGTTTTCCCGCTTTAATGCCGGAAAAATCATTGGCTACGACATAATCGGCTGCGGAAGCTTCCAGAAGTTTCTTTGCCGAGTTTAAAAGAGCCTTTTTTCCGGCTTTGTATTCCAGCTTGAAACCGGCAAGTTTTACCCGAGGCGCCATTTTCTTGATCTCTTTAATAACCTTTGGCGAACGCACGAGCCTTACCGTCCAGCTTTTTCTGTCAGACCTTACCTTTCCTTTTATTTTTTTGGGCGCGATAAAATCTAAAACGGCCATAGCATGGATGACCGCGACAGGCCTCTTACGGTTTTTTTTAAGTTCCTTCCTTAAAACTGCAAGCAATTCCTCTATGGTCTCTATTTCAATATTCTTAATGCTTTTCCCGGACGCGGCTATACTCCCTTTTCCGGAGATCTGGATCACTTTATGCCCCCGGGCCGCCGCCTGTTTTGCCACAAGGGTTCCCAGCGCTCCGGTTGAATAGTTTGAAATATACCTTATCTCGTCAAGGTAAGACCTTGTCGGCCCGCTGGTCACTATAAATTTCATATTAAGAACCCTGCCAATTCCGCGTCCTTTGCCGGGCGTACTGCAAGCAGTATTTTCCCGGTGCCCGCAGGGCCTGTCATTTCTACTTTTACCCTGCTCTCCCGGTCCGGCACATCCCCGTAACGCGCTGTAATTGCAGCAGAAAATTCCGTGTACTTTTTAATATTTTCCCCGGTTAAAAGCGCCAGCGGCCCGTTAAAATCCGCAAGCACAAAAGTAAGGTCCGCGGGGCCTTTCATCTGCTCAAGTATTTCATTTTCGCTTTGATTTCTGCCTACGGCAAGTTTTGCTTTTTCCCCGAGCCGGAAATGCCTCCCGTATTTCAGGAGCGCCACATCTTTTGAACCGAACTCCGGTTTATCTTCCATCAGATCTTTGAACCGCCTGGAAAACTGCGGATCGGTAAGCAGGCAGCCGCCGGCCGGACAGGAGAAATCTTTGACTCCTTTTTCTTTTGCAAAACTGAGCTGTTCCTTCCGTCCCCGTCCCGATATATTTTTAAACTTTTTTCTGTCCACCCAGCCCGCTTTTTCCGGGAACGTTTCTTCCAGTACCAGCGCGCTTAAAGGACGTAATATTAATCCGTCCAATTCAGCTTCTTTTTCAATGGTAAGCATCGCCTTTCTGTGCTGGGACATCGGCCGCTGATCCAGCACCTCCCCGGTCACAATAAAGGAAGCTCCTATTTTCTCCATCAGCTCTTTTGCTTTTCTAAAAGAATAAATCCGGCAGTCTATACACGCGTTCATATTACTGCCCCTGCCGTGTTTGGGCTTCTTGATCACATCTAAATAATCTTCGCCTTTGCTGACAATGTGAAGTTTAATACCCGCGCTTTCCGCTATTTTCGAGGCCGGGCCGCACCCCCCGCCTTTGCCGCCACAGGTGCAAAAATGCGAGGTAAAATGAACCGCTTCAAGTTCTATGTCCTGTTCTTTCATCAGATGCAGAGCAACAGCGCTGTCCAAGCCGCCGGACAATAAAAGCAGGCCTTTTTTCTTTTCACTCACTTGACAAGTTCCCTTTGTACGATCTCTTTTACTTTTGAAAATAATTCTTCACGCTTTACCGCGAATTCTTCCCCTGTTTTCCGGAGTTTTATCTCAAAAAGCCCTTCATTTACTGTCTTGTTCCCTACGGTGATCCTTACCGGAATACCGATCAATTCAGCGTCCTTAAACTTAAAACCGGCGCTCATATCACGGTCATCAATGATCACTTCAACACCTTTGGCTTTAAATTCCTCGTAAATGGAATCCGCAAAAAGCTTGATCTTTTCGTCCTTATAATTTAGAGCCGTTATTATCACCTGATAAGGCGAGATAGCCATCGGCCAGATGATCCCGCTCGCGTCATTTCCCTGTTCTATTGCCGCGGCGATAACTCTTGCAAGGCCGATGCCGTAACACCCCATTACCATCAGTTTCCTCTTGCCGTCCTCATCAAGAAATTCCGCTTTCATTGACTTGCTGTACTTGGTCCCCAGTTTATACGTATGCCCGACCACAATGCCCTTTAAGCTCACAAGAGCGGACCCGCATTTCACGCAAAGGTCGCCTTCTTTGGGAACCCGCAGATCTAAAAATTTATTTATTTTAAAATCTCTGTCAAAATTGGCATTTGCATAGTGCATATCTTTTTCATTGGCGCCGGTCACAAAATTCCTGAGCTTGGAAACCGCATTATCGGCAAATATCTTCATGCCTGTGAGCCCTACCGGACCCGCAAATCCCACGGGGGCTTTTGAAAACTCCTCCACCTGCTGTGCTGTCATCATCACAAGCTCGGTTACCCCGAGAAATCTATGGAGTTTTATTTCATGTAATTCATCGTCACCCTTGACAAGAGCTGCCACAGGTTTTCCATCGGCCATATAAAGAAGAGTTTTGACAAGCTCGGATGCTTTTTTATTCAAGAAACCTGTCACCTGCTCAACAGTATGCTGCCCGGGAGTTGACACTTTTTCCAGCGGTTTTAATACTTCTTTTTCGTTTCCGCAAAAGGGTGAAGCTCCCTCCGCCTTTTCCCTGTCAGCGGCATAACCGCAGGCGGGGCAATTAATTAAAGTATCTTCTCCGGAAGCCGCCAGGGCCATAAACTCATGCGAAAAACTGCCGCCGATATTCCCGCTGTCAGCTTCCACCGCGCGAAAATTCAGGCCGCAGCGGCTAAATATTTTAATGTACGCTTCAAACATTTTTTTGTAGCTCTCTTCCGCGCACGGTTCATTGCGGTCAAAAGAATAGGCGTCTTTCATTACAAATTCACGGGAACGCATGACCCCGAACCTTGGACGTATCTCATCCCGGAATTTATTTCTTATTTGATAAAAATTCTTCGGCATATCCCTGTAGGATTTTATCTCGGTGCGGGCCAGGTCAGTGACCACCTCTTCATGAGTGGGGCCCAGGGCAAATTCCCTGTCCGCGCGGTCTTTAAGCCGCATAAGCTCCTTACCGTAAAGATTCCATCTGCCGGTTTCATGCCAAAGCTCTGCAGGGGTCAGAATAGGCATCAAGATCTCAAGAGCACCCGCCTTATCCATCTCTTCGCGGATAATATTCTCGATCTTGTAATAAATCTTAAACCCAAGAGGTAAAAAATTATAAAGCCCGGAAGCCACTTTCCTTATCAACCCTGCTTTTATCATCAATTTATGGCTGGCTATTTCTGCTTCCGCCGGTACTTCCTTTAGTGTGGGTATTAACGCGCTGCTCCATCTCATTTTTGTTCTTCCTTTTCAATAAGTATTATTTTTGAATGTTATATAGTATACACTATATGGAGCTTATGTTCCATATCATTGAAATACCAAGGGTTTATAGGTCTTTTACCGTTTGGCCGGCCGGGACAGCACTATTTATTCCAATTTCCGGATTTTTTACGGTTTTTCATAAAAGATAACCCGCTGGTGCAAAAAAACGGCATTGGAGTAAACGGCTATTTTTTCTTTTTCTGTATACCGTCGCCTATCTTAAAAAATCCGGCAAGGGATATGGGGACTTTTCCTGTGACCGCTATTTCTCCCAGTATCGCTTTTGCCACTGCTTCCTGCGCAGAAGGAGAGGCACCGTAGGTGGCAAAGAACGGATCCATGGCTGCTATCTCAAAGACCCTGGAAGGGCTGTCAAAACTTACAAAAATAGATCTTACCCCGGGATGCGCAATATAATAGCCGCTCATCAGGCTTCTTACATAAGGGCCGTGCATTCTCGGAGCCGACCAGCCCCATTGTATCGGAAAAAATAACCCGGTAATTACAAGATCAAACTCTTTGTTCGCCACTCTATCGTACATCATCTCGGCGTCAGGATTGATGAAAGGGATCACCTCATAGCCGGCTTTGGTAAAGTACTTATTAAAGACCGAGGCATTGAACTCCTCTTCCCTGTTTGTGATAAGCACGCTTGCTATCTTCGCTCCCCTTTTAAGTTTGAGCGGAATAATATTTTTTGAATCCGAGATAAGCGTAATGGACTTCTCCGCAAGTTCTATTGCATCTTTTTTGAAAGGCGAAGCTTTGAAAATGTCAAGCCTCTTTTCTTTTTCTTCCCCGGTCATTTTCTTATGGAGCCCTATCTTGGCCTTTAACGTAAGGACCCTGGCCACTGAGACATCTATTTGCGCCTCGGTAATTCTCTTATCTTTTGCCGCCTTTTCAAAATAATCGACGATTTCCCCGACATGGAATACAAAAAGAAGAAGATCATTGCCGGCTTCGAAGGCCTGCAGGTATCTCTCCGGCCTTCTTTCATGCATGGCCGCTCCGCCCATATTAAGCGCATCGGTCACAATAACGCCCTTAAAACCCATTTTATTCCTGAGTATCCCCGTGGTCATATATTTACTCAGGCACACGGGCCTCGGATTTTTCGGATCACCGCATTCCTTATCCATTGCCGGCATGGCAATACACGAGTTCATTATGGTCCACACCCCGCCGTCAATAGCCGCTTGAAAAGTATAGCCGGATTTTTTCCACCATTCTTTTTCAGAAAGAAAATTGACCGAAGTTGTAGTATGCTGATCCCTGTCATCATAACCGTCACCGGGAAAATGTTTCGCGCAAGCGCTCATACCGTGGTCCTGTATGCCTTTGATCTCGGCAACAGTCAATCTTGCTATCTGTTTCGGGTCTTCGCCTATGGAGGCAATAAGCCTTAAATGGTCCCTTATTGCGCAAATATCCACTATAGGGCTGAAAGTCCAGTTGTAACCCACTGCGAGATTTTCAACAGCAATGGCTTTTCCGAGCCTGTAGGCCAGGTCCTCGCTGTCTGCGGCCCCCAGTGCCATCTGACACTGGAATAAGGTGCCTTCTTTTATCCGGTCTCCGCCCCCGCGGTCCAGATCCCCTGTAATGAGCAGGGGTATGTTGGCTTTGGACTGAAGCGCTTCGGTAAATATGAAACTTTGTTCTTTGTTGCCTCCAAAATAGTGCCCCCCGGCAATATTGTATTTTTCAACCATCTCCCCGACTGTCAGGGGATTCGCGGAATCTGCAGAAAGTATCGGTAGAAGCAGCTGCCCGATCTTCTCTCTTAATGTAAGCTTTTTTAGAGTTTCCTTTACCCATATTTCAGCATCTTTATCGGCCTTCATGACAAACCCCCTTTTATTAATTAGAAACAGTTTTAAATTCTTTTACTTCTCTTTCCCGTTTACTGCAAGGTTTTCCAGTGAAAATCAATGACTCCCTCAATAGCGCCCACCCAGAATTTCCAGTCGTGTTTTCCGGGAGATTCAAGATATTTACAATTATAACCGTTTTTTTCCAGGCAGCTGTTCATTTTTTTATTTGCTGCCAGCAAACCGTCTTCTGTTCCGCAATGTAGGAATATGGAAGGAAGTTTTTCTTTTGCGTCAGCGCATTTTTTTATGCCGTTAAACAGATCCGTTGCTTCATATTTTTCACGATTCTGGTTGAAAGGGCCCAAAAGCGGAGTCATCCATCTCTTGGCTCCTTCGCTTTCTTCGCTTAAATTAAAAAACGCTCCGCTCAGGCTGCTTATTGAGGCAAACATTTTTGGTTTAAGCAGCATATAATGGAAAGCGCCAAAACCTCCCATGGAAAAGCCCGTTATCATCCTCTGCGCGGGATTTACCCGGTAATACTTGTCCAGACAGGGAATGAATTCATCAAAAAAGAAGGTCGTAAAGAGTGATTTCACGGGTGGAAGCTTGGGCGCGCCTTTTTTCTTTTCTTCATTGCTATAATCTTTCTGTAAATTGGCCGAATCCAGATACCAGGACCCTTTGTCTCCATCCAGGCAGGTGACGATCATGGGCTTGGTCTTTAAAGCTTTGCGAAGCGGGCCCATTTCACTGAAAGTACCATAAGGAGCTGACGCGCCGTGAAGCGTATAAAGTATCGGATATTTTTTTTCCGGATTGGCCTTATATTCCGGAGGTAAAATTACGATAACCTTTATTTCTCTGTCCATGCTTTTTGAAAATACGCTGAACTTTTCAAGAGTACAGCCTTCACCGGAAACGTCCGACTCAACGGCCGTACGGTCTTTATCTTTTGCCGCCATTTTTACCGCCTCTGCACCAGCATTTAACGCCAGTATCACGAAAAAACAAAAGATCATTGTTGCCATATTCTTCACGCGCATTAGCTCCACTTTTCCTCCGTATTAACATAATTTACTTCATGCCGGTAAAGTTCACTCTATAACAAATTGAGGACTGCCGCTGACTTTTAACTTTATTTTTCCGTCTTCCGCGGCTAAGATCCGTTTCACGCCCATTTTATCAATAACTGCCGCGCCGGTGCCGCTCACCTTAATTTCTTTTTCCTCGGCATCATCATTTAAGGTCCAGGCCATAAGGATACTTTTCCCGTTAGTTCCTTTGAACTCATATTCATAGAATCCCTGAACACCGTCGGATATTGCCTTAATAAAATCAGGAGGGTCTCCCAATAGTTCTATCATAACTTTTGTCGCCATTGCCTGTTTTCTCCATCTCTTATCAGGCGTGAAAAACCCGAAGGTCCGCTTTGAATTATCGTTACTGAAAATTATGTCGGTTACGTACATGACCTGGACCTGTACAATGCCGCGCGAGGAAGCCAGCGCGAAAAGCCTTATAAGAAAGTCCGCCTGCTGGTCTTCATCCCTGACATTTCCGTTATTCGGGTAGTCCAGCGGATAACCGACTTCGGTATACCAGATGGGCTGGTTGTTCCCATTTTGTTTGAGCTCCCCCCTTAATTTCTCAAGTGCCTCAAATAGCCCAACCTTTTCAGGAGCCCGGGGAGTGGTATAGGGATGTATCCCTGCTATGTCATAATATTTACTGCCGCCTATTTTGTTTATGTCTTTGATGAACTTAAACCAGCCAAAATATTTTATTTTTTCGAACATCCCGTCAGGTTTCGGCCCGGTAGTAGATTTCCATATGCCGCCTGCGGTATTAAAACCTATCACCTGAATATCTTTGTTCAGGGCCTTTATCTCTTCATAAGCGATCTTTAAAAGCTCGTAGTAGCATTCGTCCCGGAGCTTTCCGGGAGGCGTATCCAGGTGGTCAATATTCGGTTCGTTCCAGACTTCTATATATTCCACCGGCACGGGTTTGACGGAGGAGTTCTCTTTCCAAAGCGTGCCGTTCGCGCCGTATCTTAAAACTGTGTTATTAACAAGCTCCCGCCAGGTTTTCATATCGTTCTTCTGCGCTATTTCCCTCTGCCTGTAGTCCCCGACGAACGGGACACAGTGGATCCCTTTTTTGGCCGCTTCAAGAATACATTTATCGGCTTCTTTGGACGGCATCGGGCCGCCAACTCTAAGCCATTTTATCCCGGCCTTATCAATATCGCTTATATGCTCAATAAGGGTCTCTCCCCAGCCATAAAGCGCAAAAAACCCCGGGTTCTTTTTTGTTTGCGCTGCCGCAAATATTGAGGAAAAAACCATTGCAATTATTATTAATCTTATTTTCATCTTAACCTAGCTTACCGCTTGCTTAAAATATTTTCATAAATTTCACCGTATTTTTTAAATGTCAGATAGTTCCTAAGCGCATAGCCGTTGCTTTTCAAGGCCTCAGCATTCCAGTCCTCTGTTTTTCCGCCTGCCGTAGGATGACAGCCGTCAACTTTACTGATGAGAGTACCGTCCCAATCTTCAGGCCTTCTTTTTAAAACTTCAGCATAGTAATCAACAAGCGGTATTTGCAGCTCATTTGCCACGGCTATTATCGCGGCGTTGAACTCATTTACTTTTTCCTGCCAGTTCCTTCTCGGCGGAATAGTGGATAAAAGCACCACGGTCCCGTTATCCAGGCATTTCTTAATTACGGCCGTCATTTCTTCGGCAAATTTCCTGTCTTTAACGCTTCCCCGTTCAATATCATTTGTGCCGAACATTATTATTGCAGTTTCGGGATCATGCATGGCAAGTACCTTGTCTATTACCTGCAGCCCGTTACGCACGCTCCAGCCGATCACGTTTCCGTTATCTTTCCCTTTCCATTTCCAGCATTCGGGAGAGATATAGCTGATAAGTTTCTTTGTGTCAATATCGCCGCAGTTTGCCACCCCGTCCTTGATGGGTTCCCAGAAATGGCTAGAATAAGTGATACTATCCCCGTAAAGCGCTACCGTCCCCGGTTTTCCCTTAAAATTCTTGTGGATACCGGACATCGGTTTGATCCAGGCTTCTTCGGCAAAGAATGTTGAACAAAATAACACCGCGAGTACCGTGATTTTTATCTTCATAAGCCGCCTTCTTCCCTTGTTTAACCGGGTCAAATATCGTAAAAACTTTTTGCGCCCGCGCAATAAATTTTATTCCGGTTGTTTATTATTTTACAGTTTTTTTTATACCGCCTTACGGCAATATTCGTTCAGAAGCTTTAAATACAGCTTATAATTCTCAAAAGAAACTGCAGGCGGGGTCTGGTGGTCAACGCTCGGAATGAAGCCGCCCTGTTTCATAACCGGAAGAATTCTTTCGAACTCCTCGCGGAGTTTCTTTTCACCCAGATGCATTATCATTTTATCAAACCCGCCGACAAATCTAATCTTCGGATAGATTTTTCTCAAACTGACAATGTCCACTCCCGCTTGCTTTTCTAATGGTAAAAAACCGTCCACACCCGTCCGCAGGAACCATGGAACCAGGTCTTTAATGTTTCCGTCGGTATCGACTATGGTAACTATATTATTCTTTTTTAATTCAGGAACTATCTGCTTATAGAACGGGGCTATAAACTCGTTGAACATGTCCTCAGAAATCATAGGGCCTTTATTGTAGGACATATCTTCAGCAAAGGTCATAAAGTCCGGTTCGCAAACATTCATCATTTGTTTAATAACTTTTTTGTGATGGGCAAGGAGGTCATTATTTATCTCGTTCATTAACTCCGGATTATCATAGAAAGCACAAAGGTGGTTTTCTATTCCGAGCAAAATACGCGGCCACCAGAAGAAACCCTCCAGGGTCAGCCAGATAGAAAGTTCTCCTTTTTTCTGCTCTTTTCCCCAACTTTCCAAAAGTTTTACATCAAAAGCTTCTTCCTGATAAAGATAGGCTTTATATTTCTTATAGTCCTCACGGGTAATTATGGCCGGTTTTCCTTCCTCCTGACGGGGGTAGTTTTTAATCCTGGGCCGGACCCAGCATTGATTTAACCTGTCAAGACCAAAATAGTCTCTTATCTCCCATTCGGTAACGCAATTCCCTGGCAAGCCTTCGGTCTTCCATCTATCAGTGGTTTTTTCCCACCAGGACGCCCATTCCACAACCGGAACACGGTCCACGGGTTTAAAATTCAGCGCGTTCACTATTCTTTCCCTGTTTTTCATTATATCCTCTTTTTCTCTGAAGTACTCAGGTTTATTATGCAGGCGGTTTTGAAAACCATGGGCGTTCGAGCCCGTGGATAAAAAAACCGCGATAAATGTCGCCTCTTATCATAAGAGGATTCCAAAGGATGATACTCCTTTGGCTTGGGTGATAACCCAAGTTAAAAAGGCGCCACGTCCGTAAGGGCGTGGAGTTTCACTCACCTTGTAGAATTTTGCAAGTTAATTGTGTATAATTGTAGCATAGAACTTGAACTTTTTCATTTAAAAAGCTACTAAGTTAATAAATAAGCGGTCTTTTGCGCTTTAACTTTTTAAATTTAATAAGCATTGATTTTTTGTTGTTCTAGCTTTAATTGTTTAATCAGCAATCAGTAATTGCATTCCGGAGGTATTTATGAAAAAACTTTTACTTTTGGCGGCGGTGACAGTGCTTTTTTCGAGTACTGCTTATGGCCTGACCTACCAGCAGGCGCAGGCAAATGCCATGACCTGCGTGGAACTGCTGAAATTTTCCGCGGAACTCACTTCTCTTTCAATAAACGACTTCATACTGAGATCAAAAAATGTTGTTTTTGATAAGAACGGTTCCATCTATATTATCGAAAAATCCCTGGGAAATATCAAATTCAGATACCTGGATAAAAATAAGGCACCTATCTCCGGTAAGAATCTTTCTGAAACCTATGAAAACTCCCGCAAAAACGCCGCTTTTGTTGAAGTAGAGTTGTTAAATAAGCTTCTCTATTCCGCTAAACTGACCGTTACTTATGAAAATCCGGAGGAAAAGCATAAAAACCTTTTTCTGGAGGGCACCGTGACGGTAAAAAGCGGAAAAGATGAGGTTAATTACAGCATCATTGAAAAAGTCCTGGTCAAAGAACTGACTATTTCCGGCACGCTGCTTGCCGGAGGCGTTTTAAAAAGCGGGGACAAATTCAAGGACATGATCACTATAGATTTTTCCAAAGATGTATTGAATTCAAACGTAGACAAAGCCAAACCGGTAGATTCCTTTTCTTTTAATACCAAAAAACGCAGCCAAAAGATAGATAATTTAAAAGCCCTTCTGTCCAGATAAATTAAAAAGGTGCCGGCCGCCCGCGGCCGGCACCTTTTTGTTATTGTTTTTTCAGCAACGCTCTTCTGTATTTTTCAAAATCGGACGTATCCAGTTCTCTTACCTGTTTTTCGTCAAAATACTTTAGCGCACCCAGGATCTTTCCGCCGAGAACCGTCTTGACCGAATCTTCAACCAGCAAAGCTCTGAAGTAGGCTTCTTTAAGATTTTTTCCCACGCAAATTATTCCGTGATTTTCCAGCAAAACAGCGTTATGCGTCCTCACAGCTTCCATTATTTTGCCCGCGATCACTTCTCCGGCGGGCAGCATATATTTTACGACCGGGACCGGCGAACCGATTATGGCAACAAAATCCGGGGTAAAAGGGGCCAGTGTCTCACCCAGCCAGGCGTAAGCAACAGAAAAAGCAGGATGCGTGTGGACGACAGCGCCGATATCAGGCCTGGCCTTATAACAATTCAGGTGCGCGAGCTTTTCGCAGGTAGGTTTTTTCTTTCCCTCAACAAGCTCTCCGGTCTTAAGAGAAACACCGACATAATCCGCCGCAACCGCTTCTTCAAAGCAGACTCCGGACGCTTTCATATATACCATATCCCCCAGGCGCGCGCTGGTATTCCCTCCGGGGCCGATCACCTGGCCTTTTGCCTCAAGTTTTTTACCTATCTCAACCAGTTCTTTTTTTATCGCTTTAGCGCTTGCAGTCATTTTAGCTCTCCAGATTTTGAAGTAAGGACTCTTTTGATATTCCCGGCTCGAATTTCCTTCCGGCCTCCGTAAAAAATTCTATCCGTTTTTGGAGCTCGGGAAATTTTGCCGCCGCCCAGGCCGAATAAAAACCTTTATTTACGCGGCCGGCCAATAAAGTATGCCCGAAGAAAAAACAGGCTCCGGCTATAAAATCCGGCAGCAGGCTCTTTAGCTCAGGGGCGTTAAAATCATCCGTAATACCCTGCCCGTGTTTATTCATCTCGGTACCGGCTATTAAAGGCATGCCGAGTTTTTTTGCGGCCTGTACAAAAGCATTCAGATTTTTTACCTTTATTTCCTTCTCTGCCGGGTTCTTTATATTCCAGTTGCGGTCCGGGACGATATTTGCCGCTAAAACACCCTTTTCCCGCATAAGTTTGAGCATGGCTTCGGTGTCATTTTCTCCCTCGGAAGTCCCGTCAAGCCAGGCCACAACAGGTATGCCTCCCAGATCAACTATCGCTTTTATTACTTCGTTAAGCGGAGGATAGACGGCGGCCGCGCCGGCCTGCTTAAAAAGACGGCTCCGGATAAGCGCCTGCAGGTCGGGGCTTTTGCCTAAAAGACTCTGGATCTTTCCTTCCTTCTCTCCCAGTTTTTCAGCCCAGAAATCAATAAGCTCTTTGCCTTTAAAAAGAGCCCGTGCTTTCCTGTCAAGAGCTTCAAGAATATGCCTTTCCGTGGCATTATTTTCAGGTGTAAGGGTAAGCACATCTTCCGCGTAATCAACCGGAGGAAGTTTGTCCTTAAGTATAAGATTTACGGCTGTGAGCCGGGCAATATTTCTTTCTCTTGAGATCTCCCTGAACCGTTTAATTACCTTTTCTCCCGCCGTGCCTTTCTTTTCCTTTTCAGTAAAGCCCGCTCCCATGAAATAGGCGACACCCTTTTCTCCGGGTGAATTTATCACTTTCGAAGCATACTCAGGAACAAACACCCTGGATTCAATGCCCGCGGTTGTCCTTAGACCGAGTATTTCCCCTGCTTCCAGGATTTCGGAAACACCGTCCAGCGTATCAAAATCAACAAGGCCGATGGAAAACAAACCTTTTTTATAGGCCTCAAATGCGACCCGGCAGGGGGAAAACCCGTAAGCGTTAAAAGAATAAAAACTGTGGGCATGCTGGTTGACAAAACCGGTATTTTCCAAAGAGACAGGATAGAGTTTTTTTAATTCCTTGAGCGCGGCTAGCCTTTCGTCCCTTTTAAAGCTGTTTAATTGTTCTTCAAGTTTTAAGTTTTCTTTTTGCACTTCGTTCTACCTCATTTCCTGGCCGCCGGTCACATTTATCGCCTGACCGGTCATATAGGAGGCCTCAGCGCTTGCCAGGAAAGAGACGACATTACAAACATCCTCATAGGTACAGCCTCTTTTTAAAGGTACCTGGTCTATATATTTTTTTCTTACTTCTTCCTTTGTAATACCCCATTTTTTCGCATACTGCTCGTACAGGCTGTTGACCCAAAGCGGAGAATCAAGAAGATTACCCGGGCAGACAGAATTTACCCTGATATTATAGGGCGCAAGATCCAGGGCAATAGACTGGGTCAGGCCGATACCGCCGAACTTGGAAGCGGCGTAGGCCGAACTTTTAAAGCTGCCTTTCTTCCCGGATTTGGAGTTTATTTGAATGATAGCCCCGCTGTTCTGGTTTTTCATTATTTTGGCAGCTTCTTTGGCCGCGATAAAATAACCGGTCAGATTGACATCTATGACTTTTCTCCATTTATCGACCGGAAATTCGGTTATATCTTCGGCTATAAGGATGCCGGCATTGGAGACCAGAACGTCAAGCCTGTTAAAAGTATCCATACAGGCCTTGATCATGGCCTGGACGCTTTTTTCCTCGGTGACATCAACCTTTACGCCGAGGGTTTTTATTTTAGCCGTTGTTTCTATCTTTTTTGCCGTGGCCTGAGAATTTTCCAGATTGATATCGGCTACAACAACGTTAGCCCCGTCCAGGGCCAGACGTAAAGAAATGGCCTCTCCCAGCCCCTGCCCGCCGCCCGTAATTACCGCTGTTTTTCCTTTTAAACGCATGGCCTACTCCATGGTCACAACGGTCTTTAAACCGGTGCCTTTTTTTGAAGTTTCAAACGCCGTCACGATATCTTTTAACGGATAGGTGTGGGTGATAAATTTCTCTGCCTGGATCTTCTTTTCGGCGATGAGCGAAAGCGCTTTTTCGTACTGTTTCTTATAGGAAGCAAAAGCCCCGTAAACAGAGACTTCTTTGTAATGCACAATATTAGCGTCTAATTTTATGAATGGATTATCCTTGGGCAGGCTGGCAAACAAACTGATGCGGGCTAGTTTTGCGGCCATAGCAACAGCCTGTTCCTGCGCGGCATTTACGCCGCAGGCCACTACAATTACATCCGCGCCGCAGCCGCCCGTCATATCCATAACTTTTTTAACGGGCTCTTCTTTAGCGCTGTTTACGAGGACCAGGCCGTCAAATCTTTTTGCGAGTTCAAGCCTTGATTCAGAAACATCAAAGAGCACAACGGTCTTCGCCCCGGAGGCCTTGGCTATCTCTGCATGCATACAGCCGATAGGGCCCGCGCCTATGACCACGGCAAAATCCCCTTTTTGCACCTTTAGGTAATCCTGCCCGTTAATAACGCAGGAGAGCGGCTCGACCATAGTGATGGCCGGGAAACTTAAACTGCCGGGAGCTTTTAGCAGGTTCCCGCCGTCTATGGCTTCTTTTGGGATGATCATATATTCCGCAAAAGCGCCGGGATAATAGTAGCCCAGATAACGCGGGGTATCACAAAGATTATAAAGTCCTTTTTTACAGTACAGGCATTTCTGGCAGCCGACACAGGTGACCGAAGTAACCTTATCGCCTTTTTTAAAACCGGTTACGCCGGGCCCGATTTCAGCTATGGAACCCGCAAATTCGTGGCCCGTAATGTGCGGGGGCACTACATTTTTCTGCCCGTGGTAAAATATTCGTACATCCGTACCGCAGACAGCGCAGGCATGTATCTTTAAAAGCACCTCTCCCGCTTTAGGTTTGGGTGTTTCCACTTCCTTGACTTCTATCTTTCCGGGACCCATATAGACAGCTGCTTTCATAATTTCCCTCACTTTAAAAAAATTTGTTATATTAAAATATACCACAAATGTGCTTTTATTACAATATCAACTCTAAACTGCTTTTTGTTTGTGGCAATAATTAAAAAATAGTGATAAAGTATTATTGTTAAACGGAACTTAAGGAGGCCTGCCATGAGAAAAAAAGCCAGAAGGATAGGGGTTTTAACCGGTGGAGGAGATTGCCCCGGGCTCAACGCTGTTATTAGAGCGGTGGTAAAAAGCGCAAATAACATCGGCTGGACGGTCATAGGAATCAAAAAGGGTTTTGAAGGCCTTATGGATCCAAAAAACGACAGGGTACTGGAAACACAGGATATCAGCGGTATCTTAAATGTAGGCGGCACCATATTGGGCACCACCAACAGAGGAGACCCTTTTAAATACGCAGTTACAAAAAACGGAAAGACAACTTACATTGACAGGTCTGATGCTGCCATAAAAGGTTTTAAAAAACTCGGTTTGGACGCGCTCGTTTGTATCGGCGGAGACGGCACCCTTACAATAGCAAAGCAGCTTGCGGATAAAGGCATTCCCCTGGTCGGAGTTCCAAAGACAATTGACAATGACCTCTCTGCTACTGTTATTACCTTTGGTTTTGATACGGCAGTGAGTACGGCTACCGAGGCCCTTGATAAGCTGCACTCCACCGCAGAAAGCCACCAGAGGGTCATGGTCGTTGAAGTTATGGGCAGGTACGCGGGCTGGATCGCGCTTAACTCCGGAATTGCCGGAGGGGCGGATGTTATTCTTATCCCTGAAATTCCTTTCAATATGGATAAAGTCTGTGAAAAAGTAAATGCCCGGTATAAAATGAAAAGAAATTTCTGTATCGTGGTCGCGGCCGAAGGCGCGAAACCAAAAGGCGCCGGTATGTTCACAAAAGACTCCGCTACTCCCGGCAGAGTTGAAGTACTTCTGGGCGGAATAGCCGAATGGGTGGCAAAAGAGATCCATAATAGAACAGGCAGGGAAACAAGAAGCCTGGTACTCGGGCACCTGCAAAGGGGAGGTAACCCCACGACTTTTGACCGGCTGCTCGCGACCAGATTCGGGGCAGCAGCGATCAGGACTTTAAGGGAGAATAAGTTTGGAGAAATGGTATGTTTAAGGCCCCCGCAGGTAATAAGTGTTCCTCTTATTGAAGCCATAGGAAAAATGAAATCCGTGCCTTTAGACTCCGACGAAATAATCACAGGACGGAACATGGGCATAAGTTTCGGAGATTAATCTGTAATTGCTCACTTAACATCAAGATCAAGAACGGCCAGGGTTTCCCTGGCAGCTGCTTTTTGAAATATCTTATTTAGCGCGGTTCTATCCGCCAGTTTTTTTAAAGCAGAGAGCAGCTCGCTTTCGCTGCCGCATCTTTCAATATCGGCCACCTCTATTTCCGAAGTCTCAACCTTTGTAATTCTTATATTTATCACATATTCCCTGCCGACCCCGGAAACACTGCCTATCAGCATGTATTTTACATTTAATATTTTCCCTATTTCAACGGCGCATTCGGTTGTCGTACAGCCTGTCAGTTGAAAGTTCTGCTCTTTCATGATCTCGTTCATTTTTGTCCTGTCAATAACTTTGAATATTTTGGTCAAGTACAGGAAGGTTCTCATCGAATCCGACAGGGCCTGGGTCAGATCTTTTCTGGTTTTAATTACTTCTTCTTTAGTGCCATCAATTTTGGCCGCGACCGGCGGTTTTATCTGAGGGTTCTCAGGCGCTTTTGCCGCTGCGGCCCTGGGCTTATTTTCAACTTCAAATACCGCGGTTGACGCGTCCCAGATATTAATTGTGTTATCTTCGCTTCCGGAGGCAATCTCTTTCCCGCCGGGCGCAAAATCAAGACAGGTCACGTTGTTTTTAAGTCCTTCCAGGGTTCTTAAACATTTTCCCATTAAAACATCCCAGATCTTTATGGTCTTATCCATACCCCCGGAAACAATACCTTTGCCGTCGGGCGCGTAAGCAACCGCGGTCACCTCACCTCTATGACCTTCAAGAGTTCTTACACATTTTCCGCTCGCGGTATCCCAGATCTTTACCGTGCTGTCCCGGCTTCCGGAGACCACATATTTTCCGTCAGGCGCATAAGAGGCCGAAGTCACATCGCTTTTATGCCCCTCAAAAGTACTTACGCATTTTCCGCTAGCGGTATCCCAGATCTTTACCGTGCCATCCCGGCTCCCGGAGACAATAGATCTGCCGTCAGGAGAATAAGCAGCTGTATGGACCATGCTCAAATGTCCTTGCAGGGTTTTTACGCATGTTCCGCCCGTAACATCCCATATTTTTATCTGTTTTTCATAACCCGCGGAAACAAGAAATTTACCGTCCGGAGAAAAATTGACCGCCAGTACCCCGTACTTTTGCCCTTCAAGGGTCTTTACGCATTTTCCTGTCAGGACTTCCCAGATCTTCACGGTATTATCTTCGCTTCCGGAGGCAATAAACTTTCCATCAGGCGCGTAATTTACCGCCTTCACCCAGCCCGTATGCCCGGAAAGAGTTTTCAGGCACTTTCCGCTTGCAGCATCCCAGATCTTCACTGAATGATCCATACTGCCCGAAGCAATAGTTTTTCCGTCGGGAGCATAATTGACTGACCTGATAATACCCGTATGCCCGGAGAAACTCCTTAATAAATACTTTTCTTCCGCGGACAGCCGGCCGAAAAATAACATGCTCAAAGCACAAAAAAATATTTTTTTCAACATAAGATCGTTTTCCCCCGGTCAGCTCTGACCGTCATTCTTCTTTAATTTTTACCTTCCCGCTGTTATCTTCCTGACTATTTCCGTGTTCTCTTTGACTTGATTCTTATTTTTCTGATACATCCCGGCCACGACCGCGTCCCCCGGCTTTATCCTGCCAAAAGCATACCGGAAGGCCTCTTCTACGGATTCTTTACTTTCGCATTTCCTTCCGGCGGCAAGGACTTTAAAAGCCAGACAGGGTTTTTTTACTTTGAGGATAAGGTCCGTCATCTTATCCCTGTCCCCGTCAAGGAATTCCTCTTTCACGCCGGACGCATTAATACCCTGAACCGTCTTTGTTTTTTTCGCCAGGTTATAAAGACAGCACATATAAAAATCCGTTTCCCATTTATTTTCTTCCGCGTATTCAATGACTTCAGGAATATGCGAGCCCAGCCCGGCAAAGAGGCCGTTGTCTTTCATATATTTTATATGATCCCGTATCTCCTCAATTTTCCCGTCGTGCCAGGCATTATCAACATAGGTGCCGTGGAAATATACCGCGAGAGGCCCGTATTGCCGCATTTCTCTTATGTTAGCTTTAATATCCCTGAGTTCGTTGGCGGTCACCAGGATAAAATTCATCTTACCGCCCCGTTCCCGGTGGCTCAATATCAGCCTGAGGTAAAATTTGTCGCCGCGGAACTGCATAGTGTTTATCCCGTTCTTGCGGCATTCTTCCATAAGCTTATTTACATTATCAAAATCATAGTATTTTTTAAACTCCCAGTCCAGTTCCTCGGAAAAATGAGAATACCCGGTTATCGGGTTGCACCCGCAGATAAGACGGCTTATGTTAGTCCCGGCAAACGGTATTTTTTGGAGCAACGGTTCTTCCATTTCGGGCCTCCCTTTTGTTCGATAACAATAGCTCTGTAAAATTTAATGAGCCTGCAAATAATAACCAATTATTCCATTTTTAAAAGCTTCTTTTTTTGCTGAATATAATATTTAAAATTTTCATAAGACACTTCCGGTGAAATAGTATGATCAATGGTCGGAATATATCCGGAAAGCCCGCGAAAAGGCCTTGTTACTCTGTCCAGTTCATCATCTATCATTTTCTTAGTCCCAAAGAGTTTTCTTTTATCTACCCCTCCGATCAAAGCGACCTGCCTGCCGTATTTTTTATATATTTTTACCGGATCCATGTCTGAGGCCGCTTCCAGAGGCCAGATACAGGTCGCACCCGCTTCTATAATAAGCGGGATCAACGGTTCAATATTTCCGTCGCTGTCAAGCTCAATGGAACGGACACCCTTGCTTTTAAGCCAGCTGAACATTTTTTTGTGCCGGGGCAGGAAAAATTCCCTGTAGGTATCAGGAGATAAGAGCGGCCCGGATTTACAGGCAAAATCTTCATTACAGGTAAAAGAATCCACATTGACTTCATTCAGCGCTTTTTCGGAGATCTTCATAAAATATTCAACAAAAAAATCAAGTATTTCGTGGATCAGCCCCGGCTGATCATAAAAAGCGTAGGAAAGCCTTTCGGTGCCCATCATATCCCGCAAGTTCCAGTACAAACCCGCAAACCCGCAGTTTTCCGTTAAATACAGCGGATAGTCCCTGTGCTTCCATTCTATTTTTTTCTTTTCCCAATCCGCAGGGTACCTTCCGGGATAAGCAGGATCAAATTGTTTTTTTAGTTCAATAAAATCTTCTCGCGTTTTCACAAAGAAATCCATGTAGGTATCCATGGACATCCTCGTACCCCGCACAGTGCCTTCTTTCAGGCCCCTCCTTGTACGCCCCCAATTATCCATAAATATTACATACCTGTCGGTTTCTTCGATTATTTTATCAAACCCGGGGAGCGGCCCGTAATTTAACTTAATAAACTCACGCCTGTCAAGTTCTGCCGCTTTCGGTTCGCCGCGAAACCAATCTCCCGCTATTTCTTTTTCTTCCGCGCCTTCCTCCAGCCATCTTTGATATGTCTGCCCCCATACTCCAAGTTCAAAGTTTGGCAGCCTGTCAACAGGTTTAAAACTCAGTGTATTTAAATATCTTTCTCTTGGATCCATAACCGCCTCCGAATCCGGTCTTCTGGAAACACCGGGAAATTTTCAAGTAAGTATTTGCTCCGGAATAACGGGCATCGGGGTATTGTAGCATTATTACCGTAACCACAGCAATAAAAACCCGGCAATAACCGCCGGGCGGGGCCTGCTTGCTCCCCGGTATTCTTGTGCCAAAATTTGCCGGCGATAAAACAAATATTTTAACTGGCAGCCCTTTTTATTTGCTCGCCTCGAGGGCTTTTATATCACCGGAGGTGATCTGCTCAAGATTTCTGGTGATCTTCTCTATTTCCCAGTCCCACCAGCTTACCTTAAGCAGCCTGTTCACTTCATCTTCGTTGAACCGCATTCTTATTATTTTTGCCGGATTACCGCCGGCTATGGCGTAGGGAGGCACATCTTTTGTCACCACAGCTCCGGCCCCGATCATTGCCCCGCTTCCAATATTTACTCCCGCCATTATCAGGGCCTTATAACCCAGCCAGACATCATTTCCTATGACCGTATCACCTTTGTAGGGCAGGTCACCCTTTCCGGGTATTACTTTCTCCCAGCCTTTGCCAAACAGCGAAAAAGGATATGCCGAGACCCCGCTCATCTTATGAAACGCGCCGTTCATGATGAATTTCACGCCGGTCGCGATGGCGCAAAACTTTCCGATCACCAGTTTATCGCCGAGGAAAGGATAATGATAAAGCACATTTCTCTCAAAATCCTCGGAGTTTTCCCCGTCATCATAGTAGGTATAATCACCTATGCTTATATTCGGATTTTTTACCGTATTTTTTATGAAACACATTCGCGGGAATCCTTGCATGGGGTGTTTTTCGTGCGGTGCCGGGCCATTCATAGGTATTTTTCCCTCCTGTGCTGCTTTTTGGCATTATACCAAACTATCTATGTTAAGAAAATATAAAAAACGCGTAATACCGGTTTTGGAACAAATATATATAAACTAAGCTCATAAACTGCTAAAATTATCCTGCTAAGTAAAGAAATTTAAGAATAAGGAGCCGCCGGATATGTCAGACCCTGCCGAAAGAAGCAAAGTTCTGGAAGAACTGATAAAAAACAGGAGATCCATTAGGAATTTCAGCACTGAAAGCCCCATGCCTTCTCAAATAGAAAAAATAATTCTTGCCGGCCTTAACGCACCCTTTGCCGCCGCAGCCGTGGGAGACAGAAAAGACTTCAGGCGTTTTTTTATTATTAAGAAGGATTCTGCCGCGCGGAAAGAACTCGAGAGGATAGCGGCAGCACACCTGAAAACCACAGTAAAAAAATTGACCTCCCTGCCTTTTAAATTAATGGGGCTCACCAGGAAACTTTCCAAACTCATTGAACGCCTTAATAACGCAAAACTTCCCGAGGCACCTTTCATTATCATAATTATTGAATACAATGGTATCCCCTCGGTGGCTCCGCAGGCTCTCGCCCATGCGGCGGAGAATATGTGGCTGATGGCCTCCGCGGAAGGACTTGGTTTCCAGCTCCTGTCCATGTTCGAAGGAATGAAAAAAAATAAGGACTTGTGCAGGCTGCTTGAAATAAGATCCGGCGAATACTCCATACTGGCCTGCGCGATAGGTGTGCCCAAGGAATTACCCGGGCCGGTAAAAAGAATTGATCCGGAAACAATTACAAAGTGGCTGTAAATTAAGAACACGGCTTTTAAAATAGCGGCTGCTTAAGTGGCTCATAAACCGGAAGGTTCCCGCCTGAAAATTCAATAGAAGCCTTTGCGTTCAGCGTCTTATGGAATGCGTCTTTTTAACTGACATTTCTTCCGCAAAATGCTCGCGGCCTTTTTCTTTTATCAGGTCAATACAGGCTTTTCTATTTGAACGGAATATTAGCGCAAATAATCTTGATATAATATTGTTGAATTTTTTGCAGTCCTTCGCATCCGCTATGATATTACAGTCCGCACAGCTTGAATACTTGTGGTCAATACAGCAGGCCCTTATCTTGCACCAACCGGCCTTTTCATTGGCCCCGCAGCCGCTGCACTTCTCCGCCAGATACCTTTGACAGGCTCCGCAATAAAGCCCGCAATACGCGATCAGGTTCTTATCGTTGATTATTTGTCTCAAGAATTTTCTCCCGCTGATTTTTTATCACAACTTAATCTTCCGCTTTTTTTTAGAGTTTTTTTAAATATCCCGGCCAGCTCTCCCGGAGTATTTACCAGAAAATCCGGCTTCATTTTTTCCAGCGCCTGTTTTGAATTAAAACCCCAGCTGACTGCGACCATGTCAATACCAGCTTTTCTCGCGGCTTCAATGTCCCTTGCCTCATCTCCTACATATACGGCTTCCGCCGGCCTTATATTTTGCTTCCTCAGGAAACCCGAGATCACCCTTCCTTTTCCAAAAATATTGCTCCCGGAATAAACAAAATCAAAATAATTCAAGCTGTTTTTTTTAAGAAATTTTTCAACATTATCTTTTGAATTAGAGGTGATGATGCCCAGCCGGTAGCCGTCTTTTTGAAGCTTCAGCAGTGTCTTTCTTATGGGGACCGTCGGTGAAAATAATTCTATTTTCTTATTCAGCCCCGCTTTTACCGTCTTAACAATTGAATAAACCTTAATTAAGGGTATCTCCAGATGCTCCAGGAGTTCCAGCGGCATCATATTTCTCAACTTGCTCACACTGGCCGTCGAGACCTTTTTAAAACCATATCTGGATGCTAAATTATTCATGATTTCCACATAATACGGCAAGGTATCTGCCAGCGTGCCGTCAAAATCAAATATTATGACCTTTTTAGCCATCTTCTTTTACTTCTCCTTATATCTTTTTCCCTGTGTTTTGGCCTTAGCTGAAAGAGCCCGTCTTCTTACTATACCATTAAAAAGAACTCCCGGCATATTATCAATATACCTTTTGAGTTTAGATAAGTTTACAGCATTCAAATACTGCTTTCAATAATTATTCAGGACTGCAACCAGCTCTTTTATCAGCTCAAACGAGTGCTCCTTCATATTTTTATTACAGAAAATAACAATACTTGTTTTCCTTCCTCTAACATCCGGCAAATACATAGCCCAGGTATTATATCCGGGGCCGTCTCCTCCATGGCCGAATAACCCGCCGAAACCCCACTCCGGATCTATCATCAAACCCAATCCATACCCCGGTTTTTTAAAGAAACCTTCTTTTTCCCCTTTTTTTACGAAAACGCAGTCCCGCATTTGAGAAAGGGAAGAAGGTTTAATAAGCTTTCCCGAGAATAAATTATGATACAGAGAACTGATCTCCTTTGTCGTGGACACTAACATACCTGTTTTGCACCATAAGGGGGCATAGATATTTGAAATATCTTCAACTTCATTATTATTATTCAAATATTCACAATACCCCGGGACTATCGCATCTTTAAGGATCTGTTCCGCGACATAGGTCTCTTTAAGTTTCAGAGGGATTATAATGCTCTTCCTGATACTATTAGAATAACTATCCGGAGTTACTTTTTCGATCAGGATCTTCAAGAGCATATAGCCGGTATTCGAATAATGCCAGGCTGTGCCGGGAGAAAAATCCAGTTTTCCGGAGCAAAACCTTGAGAGTACATATTCATCTGCCCACGGAAGTGACGGCTTTTCTTTCACGGAATTTGAATAATCTTTTGCCTCCGTGTAATTTGGAATGCCCGCGGTATGATTCAAGAGCCTTCTTATGGTCACAGTTTCAGGAAAAGGCAAAGCAGAAATATATTTTTTTACCGGGTCATCCAATTTAATTGCGGCCTGTTCCGCAAGTTGAAGTATCTTGATCGCTGTGAATGTTTTTGTAATGCTGTAAATATAAAATCTGCCGTTAACAGGCATTACTTTTTCTTTATTATTATCATAGTACCCGCTGGCCAGGTTAAATACACCATTTTCAGTATCTTCTATCGTCAGGTTGGTCCCTGGAGACAGGTTTAAACTTTGCCAATTCTCCAGTTTAGACTGTAAGAGCCCGGCTAATACCTTATTCATGTTTTCCTTTTGCGGCCCGCAGTAATTGTTTAATTAGTTAGTACTTTCTTGCCTTTATGGACAATATCATGGGTATACTTTTTTTATGCAGGCTTTTCCAGTAGGCATTTCTCATTTTTTTCATTCTTCCCCAATTAAAAAAGCCAAACGGGAACTCATGTATAAATTCTATTTTCAGTTTATTTTTTATGATTGGATTTATAATATCTGACATGCTATGCTGCCATTCATAGTTGATTTTATTCTTCAGTTTTTTATCTATCCTTACATAAGAATATTCAAAGACATATTTATTCGGCGTTTTTTTGTGAAAATAATCGCATTCAACCCAAAATATGTCACCCATGCGTTTATAATCATAATCCAATGCTGTCCTGAAAGGGTGACCGTCAATTATATAAAGAATGCCTCCTCTTTTTAAATAACTGCCTGCAATTTCGATCCATTTTGCAAGGTCTGAGATCCAGCACAGGACACCATAGGACGCGAACACAATATCAAATTTTCCTTTTAATTTGCCGGGAAGTTCAGGAATGTCAGAACATATGAAAGTCGAACTTAAATTTGTTTTCTTTTTTAACTCATTGGCAAGTTTTATTGCTTTATCGGAAAAATCAACGCCCGTAACAATAGCTCCTTTTCTTGCCCAGGAAAGAGTATCCAAACCAAAGTGGCATTGAAGATGCAATAATTTTTTACCCTTTACATTTCCAAGTTCCTGCAATTCCAAAGGTAATAAGGTCGATTTCCCTGATAAAAATTCTTTGACCCTGTAATCTTTGGACTGAAAGTGTGCCCCTGCTCTTTCATTCCAATTTTTCTTATTTATGCTCGTATATTTATCCGTTTTCTTCTCCAGGCGCAAATAAAGTCCCGACTATTTTGCCGGGTGGTTTTTATTTAGATTATAACAGTTACTCCATTGTTTTCAAGAAAAATGAATCAACAAGATACTTTAGACAGATTTTCTTTTTATTTCTCTCTTCCTCCTCAATATAGCTTCCCAGCAAATAGAATCCTGCCTGCCGCGCCAATCCTTGTAGTTATCGCAAAATTCTTCCGGCAGGCCCATCCCGCCCAGTTCATCCAGAAAAATGATAATATCGGTTAATTTACCGTTTATCAGGTTTACCCCTGTTGCTCTTGTCGGCTGGTCAGGCATTTCGCGTAAAGAATAATGGAATTCATGGATAACCCTGTCAATAGCCAGCATCTTGTCTTTCGGTGTTCGGGCTTGTTCATAGCTTTTTATAAAATCTTTAAAATATTTCACGGCACCGCCAGGATTTAATTGGCGCTTCCTGAAAGAATCAGAGTATTCAACCCACGTCATCTTCCAGCCGCAAACGTAACATTTCATTGATATACCGGTTTTTTTCTGGTGATCAAAGGAGAAATACAACTATAGGATATTTCTCATTTCTAACGCGGTCATTTTTTCATTTACTCAGCGGCTGTTCCGTAACGGTTTTGCACGGGAGAACTCTACGGGGCCAGGTGAATGTTTGACGGGTAACCAGGTTACATAGGGCGTGCCGCCTGTTCCTGCGCTGCCAAAGTCGCAAAGCCGGACCGGTTTTCCGTTGGAGGCCTTCACCTCCAGGAGCAAAAATGGAGGCAGCCAGTCATTCCAGCGGGCCTGTTTGCATTTTAAAGCTCTCGCATCCAATTCCGGAATTTTCAGCATGCTTCTGTCGAATGGTTTCGAAAGGTCCTCGACGCATGCCTGCTTTTTTGAAGAAACTGACAGCTCCAGATTATAACGATGATCAAAGGCAAGCAGCAGCGGGCCCCGGTAAATAGAGGCCAGCCCTTTACAATCCTTTTCGCCGGACCAGTAATGCAAAGACATATCCAGGCAGATCTTTATTTTATCACCCTTCTGCCAGCGGCGGTTTATTGCCAAATAGCTCCCCGGAACTATGTCTTCTACAGGTTTGCCGTTTATCGCCGCTTTTGTTGCCTTCGACCAGCAGGGTATGCGCAATTTTAATGTGAACTCTATAATTCTTGACGGAGACACTTCTAAATGAATGAGCCCCGAAGCAGGATAATCTGTTTTCTGCGTGAGCTTAACTGTTGTTCCATTATCCATCTTCACCGTCATTTCTGACCCGCCGTAATAGTTCAGCAAGATCCCCTGCCGGTCCCGCATAACGGCCCAATCGCTGATCATTCCAAACCCCCGCGGGCTGTTAACACTGCAACAGTTCAATTCAGGACTGCCCGGACGTGACTGAAAGCCAATATGGTGCCCGCTTGCCCTGCGAAAACCGTCGGACGGAGTATTGTATGTGGCCCAGCGGCCGCTGGAGGAATGCATTCCGGTAACCGAGTTCCAGGTGGATAACTCAATTTCGTCGGCCACGACCGGATTTGCCGTGAGTTTGAGCATCTCGACGCTCATGGCGATCCAGGCGATCGTGCAGCAGGTCTCAATAGCGCCTTTGTCGAACGGGTTACCTGTGGCTTTTTCACCTGAAGTAAATCCTCCGTTATTGTGCCGGTCAAGTTTGGTAATACTCCACCAGTGATGCTCAAAAGCTCTCCGGAACCGCTCATCCCCGGTGATCCAGTAAAGCTCAACAATTCCCATGATAGGATGCAGGCTCTCCCATCGCGGTTTGGGCATCTGAAAAAACTCCTTCCCGTTCAGGGCTCCACAAAGATAATCACCGGCAAGTGGGCCTTTCCTGCCGGCAGCGCCAAACTCTTCAACGATCTGAAGCGCCATATCAAGGTAACGTTTTACGGATGTTTGCCTGTACAGAAGACAAAGGGAATGAATTACCGCAAGGTTCATCTCCGTCCATCCTGTGTCAACCAGGCGCTTTTTTTTCTTCCCTAAATATTTCCGGCAGATAAGATCTCCGATCGAACAAACCGTTTTTAACGCGCGCTTGTCCCTTGTCTGCTCATACCAAAAAAGCAAACCGAGCATGATATGATAGTGCCCCCAGGTATCCCAGAGATTACAACGCTTAAGATACGGGGAAAAATTCGAAAGGCGGCAATTCTTTGGCCAGGGCCCAAGGTAACCGTCTTTTGCCTGGTAACTGATCAGCCTCGGAACAAATTCAGACAACAGTTTTTTCAACCGCTTATCACGGGTTATCTTAAGGATCTGCACGGAGGCAGTGAGATATTTTCCCGCAAACTCTCCTGCCCACGGGACCAGATCGCGCATGGGCGGCGCATCACGATCGCGGAACATTTCAAGCATCCCCGGATTCGCTATTGGAGCGGTCAGAAGCCACTGCCCGGTTATATTTTCAATTCTATCCCGAATAAAACCATGAAGTTCGTATTTGTCCTTATGGCCGGCTTGGCATAGCGGTTTTGGCACAAAAAACCTCCATTTTACAGCTTTTTAGCGGGTACGGCTCAAAATTCAACTCATTAATATTATAACTCATTACTATCTTTATCTTAAATATAAAACCATAGAAAACAACAAGTCAATTACTTGTGGTTTTTTTTGTTTTCTCAATATACTTTTTGCGAAGGCCGGCAAAATCCCATATATCTTTCCCTGATTTTTTCAACCAGTGCCGCAGGTGCTTGCGATTTATCTCTGAAACATCCCGGTACTTGATCTGAGCGGCCTTAAAACTGCCTGTTGCTTCAAGCTCAGGCTCTTTAAATGCCTGTCCATTCCAGAATAACAGGTTAACTCCTTTATTTGCGGTGACATAGAAACCCACAACTGCGTTCGCGCCTATGAACCAAACGGGAATTGAATGATAGAGCTTTGAGCGTGCTTTTGGCAGAACTGCATTTATCTCAGTCCGTAATAGTTTACAGATCGCGGAATAAACCGGTTTTTGAGCCGTAATGTAGGCGATTATAGATATAAATTTATTCTTTTGGGCCGGCATTTTTACCTCCTTAAAATTATTCGGCACTATTTAATATTAATTATATCATTATCTTGATTTGCTAAACAGGATACAATTCATAATAATCCAAAAAGCCAGTTAAAGGGTTTTGATCAGATATACTATTTTTTCCGCTACCCTATTTCTTTTTCTAAATATTTAATAGTATACGGACAATTGGCTATACAGATACCACAGATCGTATGTTTAATGTTGGCTATTCCGGTTAGTTCATCGGCTTTCTTTCTGCAGGAATAAGCATTATAGATCTCTTCTCTTTTCATACCCCGCTTCCAATTAACTCCTTTAATGGCTTTAGCAGGGCATTTTGCAACACAGATAACACAGTCGCCGCATTTCGATTCTTCTATCGCCTTACCCGTTGTAAGGGGAAGATCAGTTAGAACTGTACTTAACCTCATTGCGGAGCCAAATTTAGCATTAACAAGCAGGTCTGATTTGCCTATCCAGCCAAGCCCGGCAAGTGTAGCTGAAGTTTTATGCGGCAACATAACCGCTAGAGTTTTTGGATCTAATTTTCTTACCGTTGCCTCAAGCGCAGCCGCCTTATAACCTGTGGATCTGATATGTTCTTCTATTTCTTTTCCGGTACTAAGCAATAATTCATTTAATCTTACATATTCATTTTCGTACTCCAGTGTGGGGCCTTCAACTATTTGCCTTACTATTTCTTTTCTAAGCGGAAATGCAAAAGATATAGAACGCGGGAAATCATATCTTTGCTCTAAAGGAATATTGCTCAGATCGGCAAAGCCATAAAGACCAACACCCTTGTTCTCCAAAAATACGGATATTTCCGAATTGTATTCCTTCAATTGATACTCCCATTAAAGGTTATAAGGAAATTTTTAATTCCCAAGCTATTTGTTGTAATTTTATACTATTACCCTTAAATAGACAATAAAAAACCGCAAATCGCTTTACGCAACCTGCGGTCTGATTTTGAGCAATAGAACAATAGAACTTATTACAGAACCCTCAAGTTTACCAGAAGAGCTCTTTCATTCTCCCTTCTCTATTATGGCCAAATATACCGGACCTTTGTCTGTTAGCAGATTTCCTAATCTCCATCCGGTTCCCTTAAGGATATGTTTCATTTCCTTAACTGACACAAACAAATAATCAAACCAATCGGTGCTGTATATTTTATATCTTACTCTGATTTTTAATTGTCCGGGAAACCTTCCTCTTTTTAAATTAGACTTATGGTAATTTAAATGGAGGGGGTCTTTGGTTTTGTAAGGATCCAGGTTTTCAACAATAATTATCGCTTTTTCGGAAGAAATCTTAGCCATTTCTTTCAGTAAATGTTTTGCCTTTGCAATACTGCCGAATAAGCCAAAATTGTTACCCAGCATTAAAAAAGTATCAAATATTTTTTTCAAAGTTTTAACATCTTTAAGCTCAAGCACACGGGCATTCTTCAACCCTCTTAATTTGCAAACTTTGACCGCCAAAGGCGATTGATCTATCCCTAATACCTTGAATCCTTTTTTCTGGAGATATAGGGAATGCCTGCCCCCGCCGCAACCAATATCCAAAATATTTCCCTTTGCATATTTTATAGCTTTTTTTTGCAGCTGAGACCAGCGTCTATGTTCACTCAAGTAATTAGAAGGAGAATAATCTAACTCGACAAGCCCATCATCTCTCTCTATCAGGCAAAAACTATAGCCACGCTTATAATAATCAAACAGCATTTTCCCAAAAGCATCTTTATTTTTTTCTATCATAATTTATTATAAAGTTTACCGGAGTGTTGTTCAATAAGAAAAGTCCGATTTTTGGCGGGTACTCCTGAGACGGCCTGACTCAGTCAGGAATGCTCCGACTCTGTCTGACTTCGGCAGATCCCTTAGAAATAGAAAACCGCCGATGTTAACACCGGCGGTTTTAGTTTTTGGCTCCCTGTATTAGACAAGTTTCGCAACTGGCTGATGTATAGTAAGAGCTTGAACAAATTAACTTTTGTATAATCCTCTTTAGAACTATAATTACAGTTGCGTTGAATTTATATTATCTATAATGCTGTATAGGAACAAGATACTCGGGGTATTTATTTCGAAGAACATTTCGAGCTTCCTGACAAAGTTGACACTTATCTGCATAATCGGGTTTAAGTGTGTAGCCGAACTCTTCTGCTTCTTTTGCAAGTCCATATGGTCCGGTTTCGAGAAGTGTCGAAAAAAGAGGATGCTTTTTAGCATTAAAGGAATCAATAATGTATTTTACGGGTTTAGCCCTTATATTACCCATAGCAATACCACATCCTTTGCTTATAAACCCGTCTGGATCAAGTTCGAGAAGCTCGAAGGAATCTAATTCTCCTTTAAACCACCAGGGAACAGCATTACAAGTTTCCTTTGGTATGCCCCGCCCATTAGCTACTTTGCCGGAAAGCGTTTCAGCGGCACGACCATTAAAGAGAAGAGTTCCCCGATATGGTTTTCGGATATGACCTTTTAACCGCCGCTGAAGTTCCTGAAATAGTTCATCAGTACGCTTATCTTCCTTATTCGCCCGTTTTAAATAATCTAAATATGCCATTTCGAGAGCATATTCTCCTCCCAGTTCATTTGTAATTCTTATTGCACGCTCAATAAAATCCAACGGTACAAACGGTTCGTGAAAAGAATCCAAACTAAACATAACTGAAGCTTTATTCTTATAAAGCGGAAGAAGAAACTCTCTGGCTTTTTTATCATTATTAGACCAAAAAGCATTAGTCTCAACTCGAGCTTCAATATTAAGTTTATGAATTGCCGCTACAAGGTTAAAAGTTAAAATGGGAAATAATCCGGGCTCACCACCCAATAATACTACTAACTTCAAATTATTGGACTTTTGAAGATCTTCTATGCATTTTATCGCAAGTTCTAAATTTATTGGCGGTGCTGGTTCCCGGGTACATTTAAATCTGCAATGAAGACAAGCTGCAGTACATTGATAGGTAATGTGTATTTTTAGAACCGACATATTTTTGCCCTCGTATTTAAAACTATTTTTATTAGTTATTAGTATTGAATATACCAAAACAATTATAACCGTTCAATAAAAAACCGCAGATCACTTTATGCAACCTGCGGTTTGGATAGTTGGCTCCCCGGCCTGGATACTCCCAGGAGCATTTCGCTTTCAGCTCAACTCACCAGGAACCCTTCTCCGCCTGAGGCGGACCAACCAGAGGTTGGGATCAGTCGTCCGCCTCTGGCGGAGAGCTACCGAGAACTTTACGCTTGCGTAATGAAAAAACCGCCGATGTTGTCACCGGCGGTGATAGTTTTTGGCTCCCCGATGTATACCCATCAAAATGTCCCTACCGTAAAAGATGGGTTCAAATTCAAAATTTTAAGGATAAAACACGGGCAAAAGGTTATAAAACTATGCTTCTGAAAGCCTATAAATGCAGAAACCTACATCAATCATTTATAACCGATAAAAAATAGCCGTTTAAACGAAAAAAAAATTTTACCAGACTTTTGGATTGGATATTCTAACCTGACTTAGTTTTGATTTTTAATACTTTCTATATATTCTTTGAACTCTATTCCATAGGTATCATTAAACGCTTTTCCCGAATCGTGCCCGTTAAGCAATGTTTTCATAAACAGAATAAACTTCTCTTTTCCGTATCTGATTATTAGGTCATCAACTATACACGCAAACTCAGAATAAACGAACCACCATTTATTATCAATAGCAAGCAAATCGACAGCTTTTTGATTATGCCCTAATATCGTTCCAAAATCATTTGGTGAAAGAAAAATGCCACTTTTTATGGATTTGAAAACTTCCTTTTTTGAGAAATAATTATCTATTCCCATCTGATCGGCATTATAAACAGCTATGCCTTCCATTAGCCAGCCAGGGTATTTAACAGCTGCAAACAGAGACATATTATGAAACAAAAGCGTATGAGAGAGTTCGTGCTTTATATATGTTCTCAAATGTATCTTGCCTTCTTCTGATTCCTTCTTCGCTCTAAAAGCAACATAAATCCTGCCATATATCGGCATTGAAGTAAATCTTGCATTTGAAAAAGTAAATCTTCGCTTTTCTGCATCAGAACCGCAAGCAAAGATCTCAACTTTTTCTTTATATTTTAGCCCATGAAAATCTTCATTTTCGGCTACTATCCGATCAACATCTAATTTTTCAAAAATTGAAATATCTACTCCTTTATGGAAATATATTACTGCTCTAGCTGTCTCTTTCTTTTCAAAACCAACAATGACCGGAGAAAATGGAGCAAGAAATCCCCAAAGGGAAAAACAGATTATTGCAATCAATCCAGTAACAATAATACCCAAAGGTATTTTGAATTTTACTGATTTTATCAACAAATTCATATTGAAATTGCCATTTTGTAGCGTTTACTCCTTATAAAGTCACAATTATTTTGTAATATTTTACCACAAAATAGTTCTTTTAAAAATAAAAAACCGCAGATTGCTTTATACAACCTGCGGTTTGGAATAGTTGGCTCCCCGATGTATAACTCTCATCAAAATAGCCCTACAGTAAAAGATGGATTCAAATTCAAGATCTTAAGGATAAAACACGGGCAAAAAATATTAAACCATTATTTTGATCCATACTTTCACTTTGAAGCGAGTTCACCGAACCAATAAGCCGCAGTTACACCGCCATCCATAAGGAAATCACTACCAGTTATAAATGTACCTTCTGATCCCATGAGTAGTGCAGCAACATTTCCTACCT
>Ga0114951_10000364_pt1 | contig 64563 bp, 44 predicted proteins | sample AM7aDNAmetaG_FD_88677 | JGI IMG/M metagenome (GOLD analysis project Ga0114951, IMG submission 88677) | Freshwater microbial communities from Finland to study Microbial Dark Matter (Phase II) - AM7a DNA metaG | ecosystem: Environmental > Aquatic > Freshwater > Lake | place: Finland: Lake Alinen...
CGGGGTCTGCGCATTCATAAAATTTTTCCTGAAGAAGATCCGGGGCTTCCGATCCACCGCGGATAAAGCGCGTGGGCAATACCCATCTGGTCGAGGACTTTCCCCACGACAAAGTCCACCAGATCGGACACGGTTTGCTGAGCTCCATAGAACGCGGGCATGGGGGGCACGATACGGACCCCGAGGCGCGACAGCTTCAGCATATTCTCAAGATGAATGGCGCTGAGCGGGGTTTCGCGAGGCACAAGAACGAGCCGGCGCCCCTCCTTGAGAGTACAATCCGCCGCGCGATGGATAAGATTCTGGGAAAGACCGGACGCGATCGCGCCCAGGGTTCCCATGCTGCAAGGGATAATGACCATTCCTTCGGTCGGATAGGATCCGCTGGCGATAGGCGCGGTGAAATCCTTGAATTCGTGAATATGAAGCAAGCGAGAAGCCTCGGGAAACCTTGCGGCGCCCCCCAATTCCTCTTTCATAACGATCTTCGCGGTGTCCGAGATGACGAGCTCCACGGAAACACCCGCCTCGCTCAAGGCCTGCAAAAGCCTCACCCCATACACCGATCCGCTGGCTCCCGTCATCGCCACAATATAAGGTTTCATGGTTTTAGCCTGCCTCCAGCAAACGGATACCGAAAAGCCACCTATGAGTGAATCCAAACGAGGAATAATTGTAACACAATCTCGAACCATGGGAACAAAGCGACCGCAAAAGTCTTTCACACAAATGTCAACTTATGAAGAGACTTTAAATATGTTTGAGGCTAACCCAAATACCGATCATCCGAAGGCTTGTACAGCACCCCCAATGGCCCAGCACTTCACGGGCGCTACTTTACTTCTCCCTTGGCAGATCGGGATTGGTACGCCGCACGCCATTTCGCCTCATATATAGCCAATTGCTCAGAGGCTCCCCAAGATTGGCCCTCGGCAAGCAAGACCCGCGCAGCAATTTCGTAGAAGAACATCCGAAGCTGTTCAGGCTCGACACGCTTACTTGCTTCCTCAACCACCAGATCAAACTCGCGCTGACTGTTGATAGACATAAAATAGATCAAGACGAATCGATATCCCGCCAAACTATCGGGGGCTTCGTCCACAATGCGCTTTCCGAGCAAGTAAGCTTGTTCAAAGTCTTTGTGCGCAACCGCCGCATCGCCTTGGCGAATAAGACTGTTGATATCCTCCGCGGAAAACGCCGGATAGATCGGGGCCAGAAAAAGAATGGCGCAAAAATGGATACAAAAAAGCGATTTAAAGAAACCCGCCCGCGAGGAATATTTCGCCTTCACATCACCCTCCAGAGCAAACATTGCGGGTCCTGATACACCTCAAGCAAATGCCCCTGAAGCTGACTAGTGATCGCACCATAAAACGGACTGGGCTTCGGCATCAAAATATAGTCCAATCTGAAAACGCGCAGACGTTGCTCGATGGAATCCCCCATGGCAAGCGGAGTTTGGCCTAACATCCCGAGCAACAACCCCATAACAAAGTCCCTGCGATACTCTTGCTTGGAACTGAAGTAGCTCCCTCCATGGATATAGAAATAGGGCTTCAGACCCGTTTCAAGAAATAAATACTGGCCAAACATGGAATCGGCCGTCGCCGTCAAAACCACCTCGTTTTTTTGAGCATGCCGCTTCAGCCATTTATACCCGCCATCAAAAGGAAAATTACGATTATAAGAGTAAACCGGGAATTTCCAGTACCCCACGACAGCCACAAGAAGGATGATGCTCCAAAGAACTCCCTTCCGCCGGACGAACCTCCTCACAAGGCCAAACCTTTCCAACATCCAGAGGAAGAAGATTAGGACGAGAAAATACTGCGAAACATAAATAGAATAAATCTCGCTACTTATAGTAAAGAAATTTTTTCCGACAACCCCTGAAAAAAGAAGGCCCGCTACCGAAACAACGATAAAAGCAATGCTGAATTTTGAAAAAAGACGCACTTCTTTTAAGGCGCACAGTTTTTCATGGATCCATCCTGCCATCGAAAAAATCATGATGACGGAAAAGTAAAGCAGGTGGGTCCGTGTCTCTTGAAGGTTAGGAACAAATTCAGAAATCCCACAAATAAATAATCCGAAAACAAACCACACCAGGACCAGGCGATCAAGCGCCGTCGCTGATTTATTTAAACGCCTGCAGAAAAAATGTACAACCCCCGCAATGCAAAGGACCGTGAGAATCATCACCAGAAAATAAACAGCCGGGACCGGCCTCGGTATGGGGGGGGAGATGATGGCAGCGCTGATATTTTTTCCGATGAAAGCATAAGCCGCATAAATAAGCCCCGAGAGTAGGCAACTCCCGATGGCGAATAAAAACAGCGCGGCTCTCCGGAACCTCTCCCTCCTGATCAGGAAATAAACAAATTCAAATCCCGTGGCCCAAAGCCCGAAAACAGCATTAAAAGGATGCAGCCACAATGTCAAAGCAGAAGCCAGCATGATCGCCACACGATGTTTTTTATTATCCGGATCTCCTTTAAAAATCAAGGAAATCCACAGAAAAAGAGGCGCGATCCCGTCCATTGGCCGTGAGAATCGCAATAATGTAATTTTAAGGCCGACCCAGGGGCAGTAAAGGAGAAGTAAAAGTAGAAGCAAGGTCCCCGGAGCGCAAACATCCAGGGGATATTTCCATAGTTTCCAGCAACAAAGCGTCAAGACGAGCCACATCAAAAGCGGCATCAGGATTTGCCAAGCAGGAAAAAACCATGAAAGCGGGATCTTCGAATATTTGGATAAAAGCCCGACGACTTCAGCTGTGGTGAAAGGAATGATGTGGCGCAGTCCTTGTTCCTCAAAGTAATAGGGATTCCCGTCACAGCGGGGTGTCATCATCCGCCCTTTGGCAATGCTCCAATAGTAAGAGGGATCCCCGTCAAACATCACATATTTCCAGGACTTTGAAGCTTCCGCCTCCCGTCCAAAATGGATAAAAAATCCCAAGGTAAAAATAAAAGCGGCGGCCAAAGCATAAATGACCAGCGGGGAACTAAAAACGGATCTTGACTTACTAAGATTTGTCATGGGTCTCACGCTTTTTATTTCACATACAAAATAGGATGAACAGAGATGATCCTTGGAATGCAAGCTTCTGCCACTTGAATAGCCTCCCACGGTAAAAAACCCGCGGCACCAGTTTCATGGTTTTTAAACGAGCAGGAGAGGATCGCAAAAAGGCTTCCGGACCCTGCGCTCCCCTGTTACCATCGAGTTCGCTGAAACTAAATACGAAACATCCTGCTACTCAAGAAAACAGAAAACGATAATATCAGACTCCCCTAAAGCTGTCTTAACGGAGTCCGTCGAAGTTGCGTGAAAAACAAAACCAAGGAACAGGCCTGCACGACAACATTGCAAAAGAATCTCGAAATACAAAAATCGACGCCGGCCTTCCCCTCAGCTTTCGACTCACCGGGAAACTTTAAAGATTATTGATTCTAGATATGAGCGGATTATGAGAACGCTTGTAATCTCAACCCTAACGAGCCCGACTCTGGCCTCCCCTCACTTTCTCAGTGGAGGGTCGGGACTTCTTATACACCTCACGCCATTTCGCCTCATATTCAGACAGTTTCTTCGAGGCCTCCTCAGATTGGCCGCCTGCGAATAAGACTCGCGCAACCATTTCGAGGAACGACAATTGCAGCCGATCCGAGCCGAACAGGGTTTTCGCATAATCCACGGTCTGATTAAACCCGCGTTCGTTGCCGACAGACACCAAATAGATCAAAACAAATCGATACCCCTCCAGATTACGGGGGGCCTCATCCACGATCCTTTGTCCCAGCAATTTCACTTGCTCAAAGTCCCCGCGCGTAACCGCGGCGTCACCTTGGCGAATAAGGCTGTCGATGTTCTCTACGGAAAACGCCGGGCAGACCGGGACCAGAAAAAGAATGGTGCAAAGATGGATCCAGGAAAGCGACTTGAAGAAACCCACCCGAGTGAAAAATTTCACCTTCACATCACCCTCCAGAGCAAACATTGTTGGTCCTGATACACCTCAAGCAAATGTCCCTGAAGCTGGCGTTTGATCGCATCATAGAACGGGCTGGGCTTCGGCATCAAAATGTAATCCAGCCTGAAAACACGGAGCCTTTGCTCGATGGAAAGTCCCTTCCCAAGCGGAGCTTGATCCAACATCCCCAGCAGCAACCCCATAACAAAATCCCTCCGATAGCCCTGCGCGGGACTCAAAGGGATCCCTCCGTTAATATAGAAAAAAGATTTCAGGCCTGTCTCAAGGAATAAATACTGACCGAAGCGGGAATCGGCCGTCGCAGTTAAAACCACCTCGTTTTTTTGCGCATGCCGCTTCAGCCATTGATACCCACCATCAAAAGGAAAATCCCGGTTATAAGAATAAACAGGAAATTTCCAGTACCCCACGACAGCCACAAGGAGGATGATGCTCCAAAGAACTTCCTTCCGCAGGACGAACCTCTTCACGAGGTCAAACCTTTCCAATATCCAGAGGAAAAAGATCAGCACGAGAAAATACTGCGAGACATAAATAAAATAAATCTCGCTATTTAATGCAAAAATATTTTTCCTGGTGATCCCCGTAAAAAGAAGGAACGCTGCCGCCACGGACATGAAAACGACGCTGAATTTAGAAAAAAGACGCACTTCTTTTAAGGCGCAAAGTTTCTCATGGATCCATCCTGCCATCGAAAAGATCATGATGACCGAAAAGTAAAGTAAGTGGCTACGGATATCCGAAATCGCAGGCATAAAAATCGGCGGCACAAACGTGCAAACACCAAAAACAAATAATCCAAAAAAGGACCACTCCAGAACCAGGCGGTCGAGGGCGGTCACGGACCTCTTTAAACGGCTGCAAAGGAACAGCACGACCCCCGCCACGCAAAGGGCCATAAGAACTGGTATCAAAAAATAAAAACCGGGGACCGGCATAAGCTTAGGGGGGTTGAGAACAACGAATTTTAAATTTTTTCCGAAAAAAGCATACCCCGCATAAATAAGGCCTGACAGCAAGCAACTCCCCGTCGCGAATAAAGACAGCGCGGTTCTCCGGAACCTCTCCCCCCTTATCAGGGAAAAAACATATTCAAGGCCCGTAACCCAAAGCCCGAAAACAGCATAAAAAGGCTGCAGCCATAATGTCAAAGCTGAAGCCAGCACGATCGCGACACGGTGTTTTTGATTGTCCGGATCCCCCCTGAAGATTAGAGAAATCCAAAGAAAAAGGGGCGCGATCCCGTCCATCGGCCGTGAGAATCGCAGCAGGATCATCTGAATGCCGGGCCAGGGGCAGTAGAGCAGAAGCAAAAGAAGGAGCAAGGTCCCCGGGGCGCAAATATCCAATGGGTATTTCCAAAATTTCCAGCAGCAAAGCGTCAGGACAAGCCACATCAAAAGCGGCGTCAGAATTTGCCACACAGGGAAAAACCAGGAAAGCGGGATCTTCGTGTATTTAGATAGAAGTCCGATGATTTCTGCAGTGGTGAAAGGAATAACATGACGCAGCCCCTGCTCCTCATAATAAAAAGGATCGCCATCGCAGCGAGGCGTCATCATCCGACCTTTGGCGATACTCCAGTAATAAAGAGGGTCCCCGTCCGGCATCACATATCGCCAGGACTTTGAGGCCTGCGCCTCCCGCCCAAAATGGATAAAAAATCCCAAGGTAAAAATAAAGGCAGCGGCCAAAGCATAAATGACCCATGGGGAACTAAAAACGGATCTCGATTTAGTAAGATTTGTCATGGGTTTCGCACGATTTCGATGGACACTTCCCGAGCGTTTAATCGGCACTCGAACAGTAATTCACTAAGAGTAGTTTCATAAGTATCCGTAACCCCGCAAGTTGTCAGTCATTCCGATAGACTCACCGAAAACTCTTGTCATGTCTAGATAGACCGTCGCAACTTGAAAGTCCGAGAAAATTCTCAGGGTAAAAAAGCACCCTGTCCTTAGAGCTGCCGAGGGAGACAAATGGGAATGGCTGCCAAACTTCGCTGGACCGTTTTTCGGAAGGTGTCTTACCCTTCATTTTCGGGAGGGGTCGTTCCGAAAAACACTCTTCACAAGATATTTCGGCCGCTGCTTCACTTCTTCAAATATTTTCCCAATGTATTGGCCCAGCACGCTGATGCCCAGCAACTGGATCGACCCGATGAATAAAACCACGATGATCGTGGTCGTGACTCCGCGCGGCGCCATGCTGGGCCACAAGAGCCTGAGCATGATCTGGAGGATCATCCCCAGGACGGCCAGAACAAACACAAGGGCTGAAAAAAAAGACATTAGCTCGAGCGGAATGTAGGAGAAAGAGAATATCCCTTTCGTTGCCCAATTCATGTTTTTCCAAAGATTATTCGTGGTTTTGCCGAACATGCGTTCCGGTCTGAGATAATCAACACCCGTCTGCTTAAAACCTGTCCAGGCTCGCAGCCCGCGTAGAAAACGATCCCTTTCGGGAAAGGACTTCATGACATCTACCACTTTTCTGTCCATTAATGAAAAATCACCTGCGTTCAGGGGGATCCGCACATAAGAAAGTTTATGGAAAATAAAATAGAACGCCTTGTACGCTGCTTGCATCATCAAAGGGGCTTCCCTCTTCGTCCGGACACCATAGACCACATCAAAGCCCTGGTTCCATTTTCCGTAAAATTGTTCGATCAACTCGGGCGGGTCCTGAAGATCCCCGTCCAGCAATACGACGGCATCCCCTGTCGCGATGTCCATCCCGCTGGTAAAGGCCATTTGTGAGCTGAAATTGCGGGAATGATTCACGGCGATCACATGGCCGTCCTTTTGAACCAGCCCCGCCAAAAGCGTTTCCGTGTTATCCGGGCTTCCGTCATTGACAAAGATGATCTCGTAATCCACACCGATCTTGACGAACGTTTCCGTCAACCTCCGGTACATGTGGGGAATCGCCTGTTCGTCTTTGTAGCATGCGATCACCGCAGAAATTTTCTTAACCATGAGAGCCGCTCCTTAAGATAGTGCGAAGTTATTTTCTCAAATTCACGTAATAAGGCTGATCGTTCTCGATCATCTCTGCAATAAGATCCGGGATATCCTCCGGTGTTTTCGGCCACCGGGAACGGATGTTCTTGCAGATCCTCATGAGGGCCTTATCCTCCGGCGCCCAATGGGAGATCCCGTCGTGGGCATAATCATAATCCCTTCCGGCTCCAACCAGCTTCACCGGAATTTTTTCGCTGTGGATATAATTCCGTATTGTTTCAAAAGGTCGGTAGAGCAAGAAAGTGGTGATCGAGTAAACAAACGGGATCTTCCCTTCCAAGGCCAACCCGACCCCCGCCCCCACCATCAGCTGCTCGGCAGCACCGACATTGATAAACCGTCCGGGATAATCTTTCCTGATCGGATCCCACATTTTATAACCCAGATCCCCCGTCACCACCCATATTTTCCGGTTTTTCCGCATTTGGTCATGGAGGGTATCGGCAAAGATCCGGCGCATTCTGATCATGGATGCAGGCTGTTTCATTTCAAAAGGTCCCTCGCCATTTCATATTCGGCCTCTGTCATCACATGATAGTGGGCATCCTGTCCCTTAAGGAACGGGAACGACTCAGCATTGGTGTCGGCAAAAATCACAAGAGGCTGGCACCCCGAGCTCGACTTGAATGCCCGGCACAGTTTCTCGGGATCATGTCCCTCCACCTTTTTTAAACAACAACCGAACCCTCTCAACCTCTTTAAGAGTAACGACAAAGAAACAGGGTCATAGGCCCCCCAACCGTTCGCATTTACAATGATCTTTAAATTGCTCAATTTCTGGTCGACCGCGACCCGAAGAGCTTCCCAGATACTGCCCTCCGCACACTCCCCGTCAGAGATGAGGCAATAAACATTTTTTCTTCTGTCGGCCAAAGCCATCCCCACCGCGATCGGAAGCCCCTGTCCGAGGCTTCCCGTTGAAACATCGATCCCCTTTCCAGGATCTCTGTCCGGATGTATATGAAGGCGTTCCGCATCCGCAGCCTTCAGAAGTCCGCATCTCACAAGAACCGCAAAAAGAGCAATCCCGGCATGTCCGCAGGAAAGAACAAACCGTTCCCGTTTCTTTTTAACCTTGTACACCGCAGCAAGGATATCTACGGCACTCAGGCAGGACCCCAAGTGGGAAAGATGATGCCGGTGACTGAATTCAAGGATCCAGAGCCTTAAGGCTTTTTGTTCACGATTAACTTTCATAGTGCTCATTTTTTGACTGCGACCATGCAAAGATTCCCAAGCTTGACGCGCAATCCACGACTCAAAAAACGCCCCCACCATCCCTCCCGGCTCCCTAAAAACTTCATTTTGATCCGGTTGAAAAAAGGAAGGAGCAAAAGAACATGCCTAAGTGAAACGATATTGAAGGGCAAAAACATTTTAACAGGCAGAAAGCTGTTCTGCCTGAAGATTTTACCCATCGTAGCCTTGCTAAAAAGAGAGTAATGACCGATATCAATGATCGGACTTCTTTCCCTGAGGATCTTCGCCTGCAAGCTTTCCGCGTCGTGATTGAACGCCACAATAAAAGCTCCAGGGAGAAGCAGGTCATGACAGATCTTCAAGAAAGAATTCGGATCCGACATATGCTCAAGTACCTGAAAAAAACAGATTAGGTCAAATGTTCCAGGCTTGTAAGTCGCAGGGCCGAGCACGTCGACCGTGATCTTATCACGGATGAGAGGGTCGCTTTTAGCCGCGGCCTCCATACTAGGTTCCACGCCAGAAACATTAACATAGCCCTTGTCATAAAGCGCCTTCAGAAGAAATCCGTTCCCGCAACCGACCTCCAGGATCCTCGCGTCCTTCGAAAGCTGCCGTAAAACAGGCTCCAGCGCCTCCAGATAGGTCGCGACCAGATTTTCCGTCTCATGAGCATAGGTGAATTTGCTTTGTTTGTAGAGCTCATTAATGAACGACTCCTCAGGGACCGGATTCGAGCGGAGCATGCCGTCTTGCTTGCAGCGCACGATCTGGTAGTGAATGCGGTCGGGCATCTTCCGGGCAGAATAAACGTCCGCGCTCAGGTCCGCCGCCTCAAAGTTCTTGGGGTACAAGACCTCATAATCTTCCAAGGACAAACAAATGGGACAGCGGGTCTTCGTAAATCTCATAGTTTTAAATTCATCCAATCTCGTTATTAGAAATGATGAGGACGAATGGGTAAGGCACTCCATTACGAGCACGAGGACGCACCATCACCTCACCATAAGTGAGCGCATCATGTCGAGGCATCGCTAGATAATACCCCTCCAACAGTTGCGTGTCTAAAAAACCCACCATATCTTTCATGAATAACATGGCGGGAATACCGCTAGGGCTTTGTGGCACATAACCGCTCTCGTGATAATAGTATGCCTCAAGGCCACTGACAAACGTTACTTTGGGATTAAACCGGGTGAGTTCTTTAATAAGCGTTGTATTGGAGCGAAGAAGCTGCTCGACTCCGTGATCACGACCGCACATTTCATGCGCCATGAAATTAGCGGCCTGTTCCCGGAGTCTTTCGGGCGCTTTGCCGGCATAGACAAAACTTATGGCGCCGATAAAGACCACTGCGAGTAGCGGCAAGATCCATCTCGCGGGTTTCCAGGAAAACGATCTCTCGAACTCTGAATGAACCAGATCAAACAAAAGAAATAAGCAAAGCAGAAGAATGCTGGAAATATTGATAATGTTGTTTTCATGGCTACGGCCAAAGAAGTACAGGGAATTTCCGATCGCGAGCAGGATCAAAAAAACGACAGCCCGGAAGTGGCGCGCCGAAAGGAAGGAACGGTTTCTCCAGTGGTAGATAAAAAAAACGCTCAGCATCACCGGCACATACCAATAAAAGGACTGCCTGAGGACCGGAAGGAATCCGATGCCATGCTGCCGGTAAAGCGATGCAGTTGATTGGCCGAAGGCAAAGAACAACTGATAAATGAGAAAAGAGGCACCTAGGAGAACGAAATTCTTCGCGTAAAGCATGACGTAGTTCCGCGAAACCGTGCTCAAAGGATCCTTTTTCGATAACACGTCCATGCAATAGAAGAATAGAACAAGAAGCGCATAGGCCAGCGTATAGATCACGCCAAATGCGTGATGAAAGATCAATAAGAGACCTAGCACCAATCCCGTCAGCCAGTGGGCATCTCCCTTAAAATAAACAGAAAGCAGAACAACAAACCACCAATCAAGTCTCAAAGGGGTCACTTGAAAGCACACGATAATATCCGCAATATTCCCGTACATCCTAACAAGAACAGCACTGATCAACAAGTAAAGCGCATAGCATTTGTGAGTGAAAAAGCGGCTCCCAAAAAGGTAGAGGCCCATAAAAAAAGCATAAACTGAAATCTGGCCGACTATACTGAAAGAATAGATCGAGAATCCAAGCTTCATCCACAGGACCGCAAGGAGTGACAACAAATGATCGTACTGAAAACCGGTTTGATTGAGTGGAAACCCGTGAAGGATCCGCATAGCCGGAAAAAGAATGTAATCGTAATCTTCACCCGAATAATGAGCGGAAGCGACCATGCATGCCGGAAATAGAAACAGCCCAAGAATGATCGAAAGGACGCAGCGATTCTTGAGAAGCTGAGTCAAAAGAATCGTGATCCCCAGAACGGAAAGCATGAAATACATGGCGGGAGAATCATGAAAGAGAGACCGCGAATATTCCGCCATGGGCGGGGTAAACCCGACCGTCCGGAAAAACAAAAGACATGGCAATGCCGAAAAAATCAAAAAGCTTCGCCGCAACGAAGGAACAGAGATTGTGCTTATGAGGCGGTAAAGCAAAAAGGTTATCGCGATAATGAGGTAGACGAGGCCATAAAGAACATAGAGCTGCATGCCATTACGCGGCTCCATAATATAGAGACGCTTTGCGGGCGTATAATCACCCAGGGGGCATGTCGTGTTCAACGACCAGATGAACGGGGCAAAAAGATAAAAAAGCTGGTAGGCAACAGCCGTGACAAAGCCTGCCAGAACAAGCGGTGCGAAAAGTGACGCGAGAGAAGAAAAAGTAGATTTTTTCATTAAATCAAACGGTCGCAACATTGACGAGCCTTCATATAAAGGAAAAGGGCAACACGAGATCAGTTTATGGAGTCGCTTGACACCACGACTATTCCAGCATCGAATTTAAAATATCGACGGGGAAGTTCCCACAGAAGGTTTCCAAACGCGAAATCGTCGAAACCTTTCAACGGCATTGCGAGGTAATGCCCGTCGCTCATTGATCCCTCAAGAAAACCATTAAAATCTTTAGTGAGCACAAGCCTGCCATCGGAAGAACAGTACGGATTCCTGGGGATATACCCTCCCTCATAATAATAATAGCCATCGTTGTAGCTGACAAAAGTCACATTCGGACTTGAACGGGTCAATTTCTTAACGCTCATCACATCATGATTAAATCCCGATTCCATTTTACGATTGAAGGAAAAATGCGTTCTTGCGCTTTCGATTTGTTTCAGGACCCTCTCGGGTGCATTGCCGGCATAGACAAAGCTTATGGCACCAATAAACACGACCGCGAATAGCGGCAAGATCCATCTCGCGGGTTTCCAGGAAAACGATCTCTCGAATTCCGAATGAACCAAATCAAACAAAAGAAATAAGCAAAGCAGCAGAATACTGGAAATATTGATAATGTTGTTTTCATGGCTACGGCCAAAGAAGTACAGGGAATTTCCGATCGCGAGCAGAATCAAAAAAACAACAGCCCGGAAGTGGCGCCCGGGAAGAAAGAAACGATTCCGCCAATGATAGATAAAAACAACGCCCAGCATCACCGGCACATACCAGTAAAAGGACTGCCTGAGCACCGGAATGAATCCGAGGCCATGCTGCCGAAACGTCTCCGCGGACGAAGGGCCATACGCAAAAAAAACACGATAAATGAGAAAAGAGGCACCTAGGAGAACGCCATTCTTCGCGTAAAGCATGACGTAGTTCCTCGAAACCGTACTCAAAGGATCCTTTTTCGATAGCACGTCCATACCAAAAAAGAATAAAACGAGGATGGCATAGGCCAGCGTATAGATCACGCCAAAAGAGTGATGAAAGATCAATAAGAAACCGAGCGCCAGCCCCGTCAGCCAGTGGGCATCCCCTTTGGAATAAACTGCCAGCAGTGCAACCAACCACCAGTCAAGTCTCAACGGGGTCACCTGAATACAAAAGATAATATCTGCGATGTTCCCGTACATCCTGACAAGCACAGCACTAATCAACAAGTAAAGGGCATAGCATTTGTGAGTAAATAAACGGCGTCCAAAAAGGTACAAACCCATAAAGAAAGCATAAACAGAGAATTGCCCCACAAGATTAAATTGATAAAAAGAAAAGCCAAGCTTGATCCACAATACTGCCAGTAACGAGAGAAGATGGTCATACTGAAAACCGGTTTGATTGAGTGGAAAACCGTGAAAGATCCGCATGGCTGGGAAAAGAATTAAATTATAATCCACTGAAGAATAAGCGCTTGAAGCGACCATGCATATCGGGAGTAGCAAGAGCGAAAGAATGACCGCGAGGATGCGGCGTGTGTTAATGAGCAGGGACAGTATTACCGTGATCCCAAGAACCGAAAGGATGAAATACATAGCTGGAACATCATGAAGGAGAGCCTTCGAATATTCCGCCATGGGCGGCGTAAAACCGACCTCTCTGAGAAATAGAAGAGACGGCAAGGCAAACAGAAATGCCAAGCCTCGCCGAAAAAACGGATGATGTATTTTGTTTATAAAGCAATATAGCCCAAAAGTTGTCGCGACGATCAAATGGACGAGCCCATAAAGGACATAGATCTGGATACCATTACGTGGGGTCGTTACTACGGAGCGAACCGTCGGAATATATTCTAATATCGGCAACCGGCTATTGAATGACCAGATAAAAGGAGCAAAGTGGAAAAAAAGCTGATACGCGACGGTTGTGACAAAGCCCGCTAAGACAAGCGGGCACAAGAAGGTGAAAAAAAAAGAAACTTTTTTAGAAAGACCTGGCTGATTCAACATTTCCACAGAAGACATCTCATCGTCCGGTCCACAACACGTGATTAGCCCTAAACCATTCCCACGTTTTAAGCAGTCCGTGTTCAAGATCCGTCTCGGGTGACCAGTCCAGCAGCTGCTTTGCTTTCGAAATATCGGCGAGCCACTGATTGGTATCCCAGATCCTTGACGGCATGCTCCCCCATTCGAATTCGGTTGTTTCTCCCGTGACCCGGACCGCCGTTTCAACAACTGCCTTGATGGACGATTGCACACCCGCCCCGATATTGAACGTCTCTCCCGGGAATTCCTTCAGTAGATCCACGCGCAGATAGGCCTGCAAAATATCGTCGATATAGATGTGATCATGGGAAGTTTCAGGCGAAACAAGTTTCATCTTTTCTTTCGAATAGAGCGCTCTCATTAAGGTCGGGATGAATCGGGAGGGTTCTTCATAGGGCCCGTAAACCGAAAAGGGGCGCATTGTCACGATCGGCCTTTTTTTAGCCTGGGCCGCATGAAAACACAGCAGGGTCTGTGCAGATTTCGTGACAGCATAGTAACTCGCCGGCTCCAGAAGATCTGTTTCCTTCATCGGCGACTTCTTAAACCCGTATTCCGAGGAGCTTCCCGTATTGACGAATAACTCGAAGTCGACATCCATCGACGCTGTGAGCAGATGCTGGGTCCCCTGAATATTGGTCTTGATGCAAAGATCCGCATCCTGCTGGGAAGAATAGGCACCGTAGGTTGCCAAATGATAGATAACCGTCGGTTGGATCTTTTGGATCAGACCGCGCAACTCGTTCAAGTCTGAAAGGTCGCAAATATGAACCTTTACCTTATTTAAAAGATCATCGATCCGCCAAGTTTTGGCGGTTTTCCTCAACAAAAGGTGTACTTCCGCGTTCTCAGCGATCAACTTTCTTGTCAAACAAGCACCAATAAAACCGCTGGCTCCCGTAATCAGATAAACCCGCTTGGACGTCATGGAATCACCTTTAAATAGGCTTCTAAACTCGCTAGATATTTTAGCGGTTTATAAAATAAAACACTAGGAGTCGTTCGAAAAACTACTCTATTTTTTACCCGCAACGCGCACTTTTTTCCTCATCGGGCATCTTGCCACAAGAAGAATAAATCTTAGGGCATATGAATACGCCCCACATCAATCCCGTTGCTCGTTTAGGCAAACTCGCTCAAAAGAGCGCCGCTGAAACAATCCGTATCTTCTGCTACTCCGTACCCAACGGGAAAAAAATCTCAAGAATCTGACCACTTAGAGGGGATGCCGATGGCACTGCTCCCGCTCATTTGTCACTCAGCAGCAATTCGCGTTTTATATCCTTTTTATGAATTCGATACCAATCATACAAAGAAGCAACGCTTGTATCAATGTCGGAAAAAGAAAAGGGGCCCATTTCCAGGAGTAGCCGGGTGTTATCACCGCTGTACTCCTTGTCCAAGCCAGAGTGCGCCACCCGTATTTCCAAGTCCTTCCCCGAGGCCTTTAAAACCTTCTTTGCCAGAGTGACCAAGTCGTATGTCCTCCCCGCGCAAACATTATAAGATTTTTCCTCCGCGGGATTACGGATAAACCAATCCGTGATCCTGACCATGTCATCAATATAGAGATAATCAAAAAAAACATTTTTTTTGATCGTGATGGGAAGATCCCAGGCTGCCTTGCAGCAGGCATTCGAAATAAAACGTATTTCCCAATCCTCGTATTTTCCGAATACGGCAAAAGGACGCAGGTTGACAATGTTGTCCGCGCGTTCAATGTATTTGCCGATAAGGTACCGTGACAGCCCGGGTTCGTCCTCCGGGACATACGTGTCAAAATACTCCTCTTTCATTCTCGGGATCCAGTGTTCCCGTGCATATTCCTGGCCCGATCCGAGATTGATCATCTTGCCATAGGATCCGCTACAGCGGGCCAGATTAAAGAACATGCGAAGATTATTCTCCAGGATCTTCGTTGTGTCCTTTTTGGAGTTCCGGGTAGCATTCCATGTCGCAGCATGGAGGACCACATCAAAACTGTTGGCTTGAACATAGTCTCGGACATTCTCAGCATCCAGGAGGTCCAGCTCTCTTTTCTCCGGCGCCAGGATCTCATACTTGGCGCCAAGCTGTTCTCTTAAATTGCGTCCGATGAACCCCGCACCGCCTGTAATAAAGATCTTCATAGAACCCGCCTCACAGAGACTCCAAAGGAGGAATGATCATATTCTCATAAAATTCTTTGCGCTCTAAGAACGGCCAAAGGTCCTCCATCGGCTTTGATACGATGGAACCGTCAGGCCGAACCTCGGAGGATAACCTCGGCGAGGTCAAGAGGCCGGGATCGGTCATGACTTCACACAGGAAGGGCCCGTCGCCCGCCAACACGTCAGCGACACGCTCTCGAAGGTTTTGCTGATCTTCAATTTTCATGTGCTTCAGGCCGTAGGCGACAGCAATGGCGCAGGTATCGGGAAGCGCCAGTCCGCTGGAAGGGTCACAGGCCACTAGACGCCCTTCAAAATGAGTTCTTTGGGTATTCCGGATCGACGCATAGCCGTTATTGTTCAGGACAAACAACTTCAAAGGCAGCTTCAATCGGGCGAGAGTCTCCAGTTCCTGGATATTATGCTGCAATCCCCCGTCTCCGATCAGGCTGACCGTGCGTTTTCTGCCGCTCGCCAGGCAGGCTCCAATCGCAGCCGGCAACCCAAATCCCATAGCACCCAGCCCCGGGCTATTTAGGATACGCTGTCCTTTTTTGACCCTGAACGCCTGCATCGTAATTTCGCTGCAGCCCCCGGAACTTCCCGGGACAAGAACATCCTCCTCGGAAAGCAGGTCGGATAGCACATCGACCAAGGCATAGGTGTTAACAACGCCTTTTGCCTCCCAATATTCCGGGAGTACCACGGGATATTTCTGCTTCCATTGCCTGCAGCGCTCCAGCCAGGAAGAACGCTCCACAACCTTCAAGAGACTCCGCTTCTTTAAGATCTCGAACAGAAAATCCTTCACATTTCCGCAAGCCGGAAGATCGATGTGCATTTTCAGCTTCTTGATCTCCGCGGGATCGATTTCTACAATAATCTTTTTGGCCGCGCGGCCAAAGTTCGGGTAGTTATACCCGACTTGAAGAAGATCCAGGCGCGCACCCAGCGTGAGGATTAGGTCGCTATTCTGCTGAATGAAATTCGCTCCCCTCTGGCCAATTGAGCCCGGCCTCCCGAAAAAGAACGGATGATCTTCCGGCAAGAAATCGATGGCCTTCCAAGTGGTCAGGACAGGTATTTTGAGAGATTCCGCAAGGTCAACAAATTCCCGGAGACCGCCGGCCAACCGTATGCCGTTCCCCGCAAGGATCACCGGCCTCTCTGAGGCGTTCAATAACGCAATGGCTTGATCGACCTGAGAGGAAAGATCATGGCTGCGCTCGCGGGACGGCGCATCGACCGGCTTAAATCCCTCGAGCTTGGATTCGTCGATCATAGTCCCCTGCACATCAAGTGGAATATCGATCCAAACAGGACCCGGCCGGCCCGAATACGCCAGATGAGCAGCCCTCTCAAGATGGTATCGAACACTCAGGGGATCCAAAATAGTCACGGCGTATTTGGTGACCGGTTTCACCATCGAAATAATATCCACTTCCTGAATACCCAACTGCCTCACACCACTCGTACCGATCATGTCAGAACGCTTGACCTGTCCCGAAAGGACCAAAAGCGGGGTGGAATCGATCCAAGCCCCGGAAACCCCCGTAATGGCATTCGTCCCGCCGGGGCCCGTCGTCACCAAGGCCACTCCGAGGCTTCCCGTATATTGGGCGTAAGCTTCCGCGGCGATTACCGCCGCCTGTTCGTGAAGACAGCAAACATAATCCAGATCAGGGCGGCTCCCAAGAGAGTCTAAAAGATGCATGCATCCCCCTCCAGGCAATAAAAAGACATTTCGGACGCGAAGCTTCGCAATAAATTCAAAAACGTAATCGGAAAGTTTGATCATTTTTTATCTTTCTGGACTGCCTTCTTCGAGGCCGCGCCAAGGGATATTCCCTATTTAGAAAACTACCAGCCCGGATCTCCCAATAGATTACAATCCTTGCAGATTTCCGGAGGATCAACCTCAGGATCCATCAGTTGTTTGCGCATGTCGACCATCAGGGGATGATTGTAGGCGTCAATCCCGGCCTCAAACAGGTTCCCGCTCGCCCCTCCTAAGAGGGTGTTCATACCACAACAAACTATCATTTGTCCTGACATGTCGCAGCCGGTCCTCTGCCATAGCTGAGGGCAGAGTTTCCGGACGCCTTCTTTTCTGACAAGCGGTGGAAAAAAACAAAAGCCTGGCAGAGCTTCCTCAGCGCGACTTCGAAATTCCCGATAAGAGGGATGCGACTCCAAAAGAATCTCATCCGGTTTCGGGTTGAAACCCATGGGCCGGTACATAAAAAACCGAAGACTGCGGCATCCCGACTCACGGATAAAACGGGCTATCTTCAGAATTTTCTCCGGCTGCTTCTCGACCTCGCTGCGAAGTAGCACATAAGTCGCATGCACGGGAAAGATGCTATTGATCTTCGAAAGATCCCTTTCAAGGATCGATCGATTCGCCTCATAAAGAGAGACGTTGATCCTGGAGATCCCAGCGCGCTTCAGATCAAGAATGCGCTCCGCCAGAAGCAACCCATTGGTCGAAGTATTTGTCATGCGCCCTTGTTTGCTAAGATAAACAATAATACGGTCGAGATCCTTCACCAAAAGCGGTTCGCCACCCTGCAAGTCCACAAAAAGAGCGTTCGCGAACCACGGATTTTCAAAAATACGCTGCACCTTCTCAAGCGTGGCCTCGTTCTCCCGCTGCCTCGTCTTTCCCTCATCAAGGATCTTGCCTGCATTACAGTAGCTACAATTAAGGTTGCAACGGTTCGTGAGCAACAGGCAGACAATTTGGGGGGTATAACGGCGCACGGACAGCACTGCATTCCGCGATGAAAAGCGATACTTCAGATAATTCCAGAGCTTGGGGCCCATCGACGCAGGGCGTAACTTTTTTGCCACCTCGGCGTAATACAAAAGTCTTTTCATGCGATTCTTTCTCAAGAGATTATTTTTTATGGGCAAACACTGTCACGATATCAAATAAGTTTTTTTTGATCCGTATCTTCCCGATCAGAGAGGAACCCAAAGAGGCACAAATCCGGCTAAGGACATGCCGTTTGTTTTCTGGTGAGAGCCAACCCAGGACCGTCTTTAAAAACAAGAGATGAGGGAAATATTCATACTGCTCGACCCCGAAGCCTGACGCCTCGAGCATCGCCAAAAGATTCCTTCGGTCAAAATAAACGAGATGCAGCGGCGGAAGGATCGCGTAGTACTTCGATCCGGTGATCCTCGCATAGAGGCTCGAGACATCATGCACCTTCACGATAAGAAGGCCTCCGGGTTTCAAGAGATCGTGACACTTGGCCAAGGCTTTAAGCGGATCGGGCAGATGGTCCAGGACGTCCTGCATGCTAATAACATCAAAAAAATCTTGGGGACATTCATACTCTTCAAGGGCACCTCCGGAAATATGGCTCCCATGCTTACCCCTAGCCCTCTCGGCATAACGGGCATCCATTTCGATACCATGGCATTCCCACCCATATTCAAGCATACAATCCAGGAAATAGCCCGAAGAGCACCCCACATCCAGGATCTTACCAGTCGGGACCCTTTGGCAGATATGATCGGCAATTTTCGAATAATAATATTTCAGGTTCTCTTTGTTCGCCTCATCCGAATAAACGGAAACATCCAACTTTTGTTTTTCATAGTACGGAATCAGCTCTTCCTTCGAAAGAACCTCGCCTACGAAGGACAGACCACACTCTTTACATTGAAGGATGTGGAAGTCGCTCACCACGTACCGGATGGCTAATTTCTTGCTCTTACAAAAGATACAAACGTTGTGCATTTTAAATCCAACCGTCTCGCTTGAATTTTTCAGAAATTGATCCTTTCCTTCTCGATCACAAGGGGGCGCTTTAACACCTGCGTGTAGATCGAGCCCACGTACTCCCCGATCACACCCAGGAAAAAGAGCTGGATGCCCCCCATGAAGAACATGCCAATGACAAGCGGCGCTACCCCGCCTTGAAATGTGTTCCAGAAGACCAGTTTGTAGATTAAGTAGCCGAGGCCAAAGAGAACACTGAGCAAGGACACCCCGAAGCCAATAAAACTGGATAATCGCAGGGGCAGCTTGGAATGATTCACAAAGCCGAGCATCGCCAGGTCATAGAGGGCGTAAAGATTATTCTTGGTAAAACCCCTTTTCCGAGCGGGTTGGGCATACGGAACGGTCGCTCTTTCAAACCCCACCTCACAAATAATACCTCGCACATATGGGTAAGGATCGTTCATGCTCCTCATGATGTCAATAATAGCCTTATCGTACAGACCGAACCCCGTGAAGTTCTTGATGAGCTCCAGTTCGGACAATTTCTTGACGAGGTTATAGTAGCATTCCCGGACCCAGTACATCAGCGGGGATTCCTTGCTTTCTTTCTTGACCCCCACCACCAACTTGTAGCCTTCTTCCCATTTCCTGACGAATTCCCTGATCAGTTCCGGAGGATCCTGAAAGTCCGCCGCGATGATGATCGCCGCTTCGCCTTTTGTCTGAAGCAGACCGTAATAGGGCGACCGAATATGCCCGAAGTTCCGGCTGTTCACAATGATCTTTATGTTCTTGTCTTTCGCGGCGATCCCCTTGAGGATCATGACCGTGCTGTCTGTCGACGCGTTATCGATAAAAACGTGTTCATAGGTATAGGCCGGCAGGCTGCCCATGACCTCTTTGACTCGCACATAGATCTCTTGGATATTTTCGGCTTCATTAAAACACGGCGTCACAATACTGATCAATTTCATGAATGCCTCCCCGGCAGGTTATTCCGATAGAACATATTCCCCGGATGATTTTCCCATCACGAGTCAGTACAGCTTAATGATCTTGTTCTTTAATTTCAAACCCTCTTTAATTTGACCCGCAATCTCATCCTGGAATGAATAAGTCGAGATCAGAATAGGTATCTTTTCTTGGTGAATCCCCTTCGGCGACATGACGGGAATCCCGTTCAATCGCTTGCCCCAGTATCGGGGATTGGAATCGGCAATAAAAAACACCCTCGAAGGATCGAGTCCGGCCCCCAGCAATCTTTGCGTGTGTGTTCCGGCACCCCAAACAATGACTTTTTTTATACCGGTTAATTTATCACAGACACGTTTCTTCATGGCCAGGTCTTCTTGTGAACAGCGGGCCACATAGCTTCGGATCTTCCGCACACCAAAATCATCACAGCAAAGACGCGTTTTCCTTCCCCCCATCTTTCGCGCTATCAAAAAGATATCGGGATCGATCGCCTCGCTTATTTTATTTTCATCTGCCCGGACCTTCACGATCTCGAAGAAAGCCCTTTCCAGAAGATTCCCAAGAGATCTCCGAGTGAAGTAATTGATGTGTTCCACGCTGAATTGTTGAAAAGGCGCCGTGATATAAGCATCAAACCGGTCGGCATCAGGCACTTCGATGAAAAGCATGCCTTGCTCCCTCAACAGGCCCCCGATCTTCTCAAGCAGTGCGTGAAGGTCCACCACGTGTTCCAAGACAGCCGACAGGACCACCAGGTCAAATTTCCCATCCTCATGAAAATCAAAAATGTTACAAGGCGTCACGGGGATACCGTAAAGAGCCTTCGCGGCTTTCGCACAGGGCCGGGAAGGATCCACGCCCGAGAGACGTTCATACCCGCTTCGCCGGAACACCGACAGAAGCCCTCCGGTGGAACAGCCAACGTCGAGAATCCTCGCTTTACGATCAAGCATGTGCGGCTTTATAAAATCGACTATTTTCTTGAAATGCCTTAAGTGGCTAGCCGGAACTTCTCCCCGCTTATCACTAAATTCATATTTGGACATTTGCGAGTAATAACGATTAAACGCCGCCTGCGATGGGATGTTGTCCGCATACGCAAAACCGCACCTCGCGCACGAAACGACGTCGTATTTTTCCATAAGCGCGAGCGTCTTATTATGGAAATGCTGTTCATAAAAAAAGCGCCGCTTGGAACAGGCGCAAGCAGGACAATTTCGGGCCATCCGTATTCCCCGGGGTTTAGAGCAATCGCGCGATCCTTGAGATCTCATCGAAGGCCGTCTCTTTGTAAGCATGCTCTCAACAGGAGTAAAACTTTTTAAGCCGTTCCGCGGCATCATTCAAAACATCTTCCGGGAACAACCTGTATTTGATAATATTGCAGCCAGCACAGATCGTCCCCATATTCCGAGTCCCCTCCAACATCGAACGCCGAAATTCCTGGAACTTCTTCCCTTTCCAGATCTCAGAAACCGATTGATCATGACAGTCTCCCATGATCCCCGGATATTCGAAAGAATAACAAGGGACGACCTTTCCGTCGGGATTGATCTGGAGTGTAAAAAAAGGCTGGGGGCAGATCTTCACATCGGTGACCGGAAGTCCAAACTGGGTCACGGGCTCCTCCTTACTCTTGAGAACCTTTTCATAGTCCACGCCCGAATGGATCGGCACGGCATGTTCCACGGCCAAAGTATCGCAAACGTCCCCAAAAAGCTCCCTGAACCGCTGTTCATCTTCTTTTCCTTCGAGGGCACAGTCGATGATCTTGATGTAGACCTGGGTGTTGCCTTTCTTGTGGAAAAAATACCGAAGGTTTCCGAGAAGGCCTTCAAAGTCGACGCTTGTTCCGCAGACACTCCGGTATTTTTCCGCAGAGGTCCCCTGCAGGGATACAACCAATCTTGAAAGCCCCGCCCCGATAAGGGCATCGGATATGGCCGGCGTCAGTAAGGAAGCGTTCGTCAGAAGCTCGATCGTTCGGGCAACATTTCTAGAATTCGCGTAGGCGACCATCTCCGCGATTCTTTTGTGCAGGAGCGGTTCTCCGATCCCGACAAACCGAAGCACTTTGACCTGCTCCGGAAACCGCGCGATATCGTCAATGCACTTTTTATAAAGTTCGAAATCCATGATCACTTCATCAGAAATAAAGCCGTGCCTGGCTTTATCCGAGGAAAAAATACAGTAACCACACTTGAAGTTGCAGGCATAAATAGGGAATATCTGGATGACATAGGGAGTGTCCAGAGGAAGCACGTCGGCAAGCTTCGTCCGTTTTCCTCCGGGGGCTTGGCCGCTAATGTCTTTTGCTTTCAAGGCATACTCTCTCGGTTGAATCTACAAATAGCGAATGTACATCGATTGGCACTTCAAAAGATCAGCAGGACACGAGTCATGCCACTCCAAATAGCCGGCATCCCTCCGTGAGAGACCCGAATTCTTCGGGACAAAGGAACCCGGAAGAGAACAGCGGTACAAGATCGAAATAAAATGACTCCGGATCTCTCGCTCGCTGTGAATGCATTGATTGACCGCAAGCGGAACCCTCTCAAACGAAACGAAAGCCCCGATCTCCGTTTCGGAGACCTTTCTTACACGTTCCTCCAACGACTCCTTGAAGCGGACGATACCGCCCGGCACATGCCAGCCCACCCCGGAATGCTCGTCATCTCTCCAGGACAAAAGGGTGCGTCCCCCTTCATCTTTGATCAAGAGATCCACATTCACGAGCGGTGTCGTTTTGCTGATGTAATGAAACACCTCTTCGGGCAATCCCTTAGAAGGATCCGGAACCTGTTTTTCAAGAACGGCCAAAGCTTCCGCGAGATCCATAGGCATCCTGAGTTAGACGGATGGCTCCAAGCCATACCGCTTCACACATTCACTCCAAAAAGGAATCGTCTCAACGATCTCCCGGTAGCGCGCCTTGTAGGCCCGGCATTTCTCTTCCGATCCCAAAGCATTGCAACACTGCGCACCGTAATAAAAAGCGAAAGCATGATCGCTTTTCACCTTGATGACATTCTCAAACCCCTTGAGAGCGGTCTCGTAATGGCCCAAGCGGAGATCGCTATTCCCGACAAAGTTAAGCTCCAGGTTGAGCGCGTAAGCCTCGGACTGCAAATACTCCGCCGTAAAATCCTCGGTTTCAATGATCGCATTTTTAAAATCGCCATCGATATAGCTTCCCTTGAGATAATTTTTTTTGATGCAGATGTCGAGCATTTCGCTGCCCACCAAGGGTGTCGCCATACTGATCCGGAACCAGGTGGCATCCAGGGTTTTTAAAAAAGCCCGGGCATCCTCGATGTCCTGTTTGGTCTCTCCGGGAAGTCCGATAAGGATTGAAACGTCCGAAGCGATACCTAACTCCCGGCAATCGTCGATCACTCTTTTGACAATTGAGAGATTAAGGGGTTTATGCATGATCTCTCTCAGGACCCGGTCACTTCCCGATTCGACGGATAAGATCAAGTGATTAACGCCAATACTCTTCAGGGCTTCCAGCATTTTCCGGTCCAGCGCGTAAAGCGCTAGCGACGACGGGAAAAAAGCCGTCAATTGCAATTCCTTCATGATATCGATGATCGCATAAACCCTGTTCTTATCGGACATCAAATGGTCGTCTTGAAAAACAAGGGTCTGGACGCCGTAGGTCTCCTTAAGCCGCGTAAAATCTTCCCGGATCCGCTGAAGGCTGTGATACCGCATGATCCGTCCATGAACAGTATGCGACGCGCAAAAACAGCAATGGTGGGGACAACCCCTGGAGGTCAGGACGGGCATGCTTTTCCGGGGCTCCCCCGCAAGGGGAAATAAGGACTGGATCGGATTTAAACTATAGGCCCCAAGATCGAGCAAGCCATAATCCAGAAAAGGAATCTCATCGAGATCCTCGATAAAATCATGCCGGAAGGATCGCTTCCTTTCAGCTTTCTCACGAGTGATCCAGGAAAGGTGCGTCTCTAAAAATCTCTTCCGATCTTCAGCCTCGATCAGTCCCCGCAAGGGCTTTTCCCCTTCGCCATAACACAATGCGTCAAAAGAGTCGCTGCTCTTAAAAATCTCTTTATACATGTTGGTCGGGATACCGCCCCCGGCCAGGATAAGGGCTCCGGGGAACGTCTCGCGCGCGACACGCGCCACATCCAACATGTTGTAGTAGGAAGGCGTAAACAAGGTGGATATCCCGATGATATTCGGGGAATAGTCGGCCCATTCCTTGGAGAGAAGTATGGCTCGGAATAATTCCGGAAAAGAACGATAGTCGAAACTTTCGAGCTTGTTGAGAACGATATTAAAATCCAGCAACCGGATCTCCACAGAGGTGTGTTTTTTTATATAGGCGCTCAGCGAGAGCACGCCGAGCGGCATATCCGTCATCACACTTCCGTATTGACCGGACTTCTTCTTATTCGTCCGTTCGTTGAAGGAGGGACTGACGAATCGATCGAAGGTCACATAGGGAGGAACAATAAAAAGGACTTTATCCATGGAGCGGGTGTTCATTAAACGGCTTCCGGGTCTTATCTTCTTCCGTAAATACTTCCGCGCACGATACCGGCAGAGATTTTCCGTAGATCCGCTTCGCCACATATTTGTCGATGAAGGCCCTGTCTTCCGCGATCAAACAAGTTTCTACATGCTCGCCGAAATACTTGATGTCCAGGCCTCTCTGGAGGACATCTTTGAGCGGTTCCCTAAAGACATTGCCGATCGATGTGTGGATGTACGGACAAGGCAACACATCGCCGTACTGCGTGACTGAGAACATCCCTTTCACCGCAATGCAACCCAGATCCATTCCGTAAGCCGGGGTCAGGTGCGTGAAGACTTTGTGTTTTTTTTCTAATTCTTTCATGAAGGCCATATCGTTCTTGTCCACCAGGACATCATAATTCCCTTCCCAAGAACCGACAGGCTTGGCGTAAGTCACGAACACCCCGATGCCTTTTTTATTAAAAAACTCGAGAAATTCGATAAACTCGCGCGACCGAAGCCTTTGCTTGGTCACCACGGTCTGGATAAAAATGGCAAGGCCCGCACCGACCGCCGCATCCACAGCTTTCAAGGCCCTCTCATGAGAACCCGGGGCTTTCCTGAAATCGTCATGCTCCGCGGCATTCAGACTGTCGAGACTGAGTTGGATCCTATCCACCCCGATGCTCTTCAAATGCAGCGCCTTTTTTTCGTCCAGAAACCAGCCGTTGGTGTCGCAATTGATATAGAACTTCTGCGGGTCAATGGCCGCTACGAGTCCATCAAAATCCTTGAAAACCAGGGGTTCCCCGCCGGTGATGGTGACGCGGGCGAGGCCCAACTCATCGGCTTGACGAAAAAGCTCTTTAACATCCGCCAGCGTAAAGGACTTGGCATCTTTCCGTCCTTGGAATCCTTTGATCGAGCAGTGCTGGCAGGCGAAATTACAGACGTAATTATACTGAAACTGAATGATCGCGATACTTTCGCCGCGTTTGATCTTTTCGTCAAACTTCGCGACCTTTGCATAGACCAGAGGCTTCTCTTCCTTAAGCTTGTTCCTGTTATTATTTTCCTCGGCTTTTAATTTTTCGGCTGTCATCGCTAAGATATCCTCTTCAAGAAATCCTGGAACGCTTCACGAAAATCTTCCCTCAAGAGGAAAGGTCGGTAAGCGAGTCAAGTGTTTGAGTGATGGTCGTAACATTCCGGTTCCAAGGTCTCGGAAATGCGAGCCCCCTAATACCTGCCTGCTGACATTGCGACAAGTTGGCCTCTGCATCATCGATCGAAAGATCGATCTTGCCGATCCATTTCAGAAATGCGGCCTTGTCCTGATCGTATTGAAAAACCTGCTCTCCCTCCCGAGGCGAGGGGACCACATGAAAGGTCCTGATCCACGGGCCGAAATGGCGCATCACCCAGGCTGCGCTCACATGGGCCGCTTTCATCGGCACCGCAGTGACCGCGACATGCCGGAACAAATGACCGGAGGCAGAAAACCAGTCCCGGACTTCCTTCACGGGAGGCATTTGCATAAAATCGATAGACAACCGAAACGCGTCGAGTGATGCCAGGTACGACTCAAGCGAGATGCCTAAAATTTCATGCGGAGGATTTTTGACGATATCTCCATACCGCAACGCGCATCCCGGGTGTTCCGGAAGCCATTTTTCCTCGAGCCAAACACGCATCAAATCATTCAAGACATCATCCACATCCCAGGCGATCGTGAGCATGGAATCCGGCGTCATCAATACATCGGCTTTTTAAGCCAGTCCTGCCAGAACGTGATGGGTGTTTTTCTTTCCTCGATCTTTTTGACCTTCGGATCGTCATAAAATGAATCCTGCAGCACGTGAGTCGTCGAAATCTCTTCGAAGATAGCCCCCGACTGGGAGCTGAAGCTATGCCTGCATCCCCGCTCCACCACCACCATATCTCCCGGACGATACTCCTTCTCCTCCCCATTCAGAGTGATCGTCACATCCCCATACAGGACATTGAACGTCTCCTCTTTTTTGACGTGATAATGCAAGGGGTGTTTTTGCCCGGGCAAAAGGATGATCATTTTTTTACAATATTCCCGGTTGATGCAATTAATGATCGTGGCGCCCCACTCCTCGAACTGGTCGATGCCATAGTGATGCGAAAATTCGAAATCCATACGGTTGGGCAGAGTCACTTTGGACACAAGAAGCACATCCCTGACTTTTCGCATGATCTCAAGGATGCGCTGCCTCAGATTATTCGCGCTTAGATTTGCGAACAACACCGGCTGGTCTTGGGCGACATCGGCCTGAGAGGTGAATTCCGTATATTTGGAAAGATCGTTCGCGAGCAGCTGCCCGGGCTGGTTGGGAATGGCACAGAAAACATTCGCTGCACTGATCTTTTCCCCCTTCAAAATGGCCCTCCGCGCAAAAACACCTCGCTGCAGCCCCTTGAGATCTGATCGCTCTTTCTCGGTGGGTTCACTGCTAACACCCGGTTCCCCGCACATTTGGAAGGCTTCTTCAGCAGACTCCAGCCAGCGCTGAAGCTGCTCCGGTGTCGCGGAATAGGCATTGAGTTCGTGGCGCCCCTCTTTGAGCCCCACGTGCTTCTCGAAAAGGCGCGCCCCTTTGCCGATGGCGACCCGAACCGGCATATAATGCTCCGGGGCTTCATGCGTCGAATAGCCTATTTCCACCCCGGGGTACCTTTTCTGAAGAACGTTGATGCGATCCAATTTCAGATGATCGTCCGGTGTCGGGTATTCGCCTACGCAATGCATCAAAGCGAATTTTTTTTCTCGATGCTCCAGGAACAGAACGACCTTATCAATGTCATCAAAGGAGACGCCTGCAGTGGAAGCAATGATCGGGTGAGAAGTCTTGACGATCCTTTCCAGAAGGGGCCAATCCGTCAAAGAACAGCTGCCGATCTTGATCATATCGAAACCGTGTTCCTCGATGAGATCGACCGACGGCTCATCGAAAGGCGTGCAGATCGCCAAAAATCCGCACCTCTTGATCTCGTCCCGAAGAGCCTTGAGCTCCTCGGGCTTTAGACGCGTTTCCGTGAAACGCTTGATATATTTAATGTCCTGCCGCCCCTTATACGCGGGGTGAACAAAGGTGTCGAGTTCCCGGTATTGGAGTTTGACGGCGAAAGTGAAAGGAAACGACGCGCTAACCTCCTTCAGCTTTCGGATCATGTTCAAGCCATGCCCGAGATCTCCACCATGGTTATTGGCAAGCTCGAAGATAAATAACTTATTAAAATCTGTGTTTTTTTCCATCCAGAAGCCCCCTTATGGGATTCCCCGCAACCCCGCCAAAACCAGAGATCCACAATTAAGAACTATAACGCAAATTTCCGAAAACTATCAATGAAAAAATCGACTTCCCCGGAATATTCTTCTTATTCCATAATGAAGAAATAGCTATAAAAGCACGTCCAAAACCGCTGCCGCAAACAACGTAAAACTAACCACGGCATTCATGAGAAAAAAGGCTTCGTTGATCTTCGCGACGCCAAAGGAGCGGACAAGCCGATGCTCGCGGACCAGACAATAGGCCACCACGATCAACCCGAGCGCATAGATCCACCCTGCGCCATTCAGAAACCCCGCCACCCCCCAGCACAGCAAGGCAACCCCATGGAGCAATCGGGTGATCTGAATCGTCCGTGCCTCTCCAAATAGGGCGGGCACGGAATAAAGGCCCCTCTTCTGATCAAAATCTTTGTCTTGAAGGGCATAGATCATATCGAATCCCGCGACCCAGAGCATCACACCGGCGGTCAGGAAGGCCGGCGTCCATCCGAAAGATCCCCGACTTGCGATCCATGCGCCGTAAGGTGCGATCCCGAGCACAAGCCCTAGCACGAAATGAGACAGCCAGGTAAAACGCTTGGTGAGAGGATAGATCCCGGCCAGTGCTACCGGGATCGACGAAAGCCAGAAACAAAGAGGACCGAGTTTGTAAGCACTCCATTCAAAGACAAGGAGTGAAACAGCCACGGCGAGCCAGACAAAGCCGGGGCGGATCTTTTTCAGCGGCAAAGCCCGCCCTTGTGTCCTCGGATTCTCACCGTCAATCGTCCGGTCCAGAAGACGGTTGAGCCCCATGGCCATGGTCCGGAAGCTCACCATCGCGATCGTGATCCAGAAGAAGAGGAAAAAGCCCGGCATCTTCTTTTCCGCGAAGAAAAGACCGAGGTAGGCGAAAGGAAGCGCGAACAAGGAATGCTCGAGTTTGATATCAGACAGGAAAATCCTGATCTTGCCGAACAATGTTTTGAGCTCCAAAAGTTATTCCTCGCTTACCCGCCTGGGATCGTAGATTTTCTATTGAAGGTATTTCGGATCGAGTCCGTATTCTTTCCACCGGGATCCCACAAGACGCTTGATCGCCTCAGGCATCACAATATCCTCCGGCCAGGGTCGTTCCATCCCCTCCTCTGAGGTCTTGCGTGTCGCGTCAATGCCGATCTTGGAACCACTAAAATCCCTCGCGGCGGCATGATCGAGCTCATCCAAAGGCCCCTCGCCAAACACAATATCGCGTTTGGGATCCAGGTTATTTAAAACGCGCCATGACACTTCTTGGAGGTCCTGGATGTTCGTGTCATGGTCGAGCACGACGATCATCTTGGAGAACATCATCTGCCCCAGGCCCCAGATGGCGTGGATGATCTTCTTTCCCTGTCCCGGATATTTCTTGTGAATGGAAACGATCAGGCAATTGTGGAACGCGCCCTCCCACGGCAGGCAAATATCCGTGATCTCGGGGAATTGCTTCTGGATCATCGGCAGGAAGATCCGTTCAATGGCCTTCCCCATATAACAATCTTCCATCGGTGCCCGGCCAACCACCGTCGTCACATAGACCGGGTTCTTGCGGTGGGTCATGCAGGTGATATGGAATACCGGAAAATCCTTGGCCCGTGAATAAAACCCGGTGTGATCACCGAAGGGCCCCTCAAGTCGCATCTCCCCTTCTTCCACATACCCTTCGAGGACGATCTCAGCCTCGGCCGGCACTTCGAGATCGATTGTCTTACACTTCACGAGTTCCACCGGGTGCTTCCGCAAAAAACCCGCCAACATCAACTCGTCCATGTCTTTGGGAAGCGGGCATGCGGCCGCGAACATGGTGGCTGGGTCCGCGCCGATTACGCAGGCCACAGGCAGACGGCCCTTGCTGCCCTTGGGAAGATTGCGGAAATGCTCCGCGCCGTCCTTGTGGATCTGCCAATGCATACCGGTCGTCCGGTCATCATAAACATGCATGCGGTAAAGCCCGAGATTACGCTGATGCGTCTGGGGATCCTTGGTAATCACTAGCGGGAACGTGATGAACTTCCCCCCGTCCTTGGGCCAGCACTGGATGAGCGGAAGCTGATCCAGCATCTTGCCCTGGCCTCTATTTTCTTCTAAAAGAGGGTTGCCAGGACTAGCCCCATTAACCTTTGAATTTTTTGATGGAGAATTGGGCTTGCCTTCCCCCGCGAGGATCACCACTTCCTGACACGGGGCATGCTTGACGAATTTTGGGATCACAGCGTTCAGTTCCGAAATTTTCGGAATCATCGCAAGCTTCTCCAAAAGATTCTTGGGCGGCTTGAGATCCATAAACGAATGAATACGATCGGCAACCTCGGAAAGATCCTTCACACCGAGCGCCATACACATGCGCTTCCGGGATCCAAAAAGGTTGATGACAAGCGGCATGGAAGCACCTTGGACGTTTCTAAAGAGAAGCGCCGGGCCTTCCTTTTTGACGACCCGGTCATAGATCTCTGTGACTTCCAACACCGGATTCACCGGCGCCGCGACCTCCACCAACTCCCCGGCTTCACGAAGATCTTTCAGGAATTCGCCAAGATTTTTATAGCTCATAGACCGTCCCCTTTTTTCCTAAAAGCAAAAGGCATTTATTGAAAGGCGCTCGAACGATTGAGGCCACGCCCCACAGCGCGATGGCCCGGTTGAGCTTCTTCAAATGGAGCATTTCATTTATCTGAAAATGCCCGGATTGCTTGAGAAGCTTAAAGGTCTTTTCCTCGACTTCCATTTCGAAAGGAAGGTCGAAGATCACTATGCCCATGACCACGCTGAAGCAGCCGAGGCCGAGGTTGACCAGGAACCGAAGCCCCGGAACAAAGCATCCCAACGCCAAAAGGATCCACCCCGACAGCACGGTAAAGCGGATCACAAACGCCATGCGCTTCTTCAGACGTACCCAAAAGGTCATGTTGGAGAGCTGGCTTTTGAGGAAGGCCAGACGCGCGGCCCGAAGGAGTGAAAGAAAGTCCCTGCCTTCATAGACCTTGGGGTCGAGAAAGAGCCCCTCCATGGAGGAAGGTTCCTCTGAGGGTTCGATAGGGGTCACGGCTATGTGGAGAAGTCCGGCCTGATCCAGGACAAACCGGGAGACCTCACAGCCGGTCACGGCTGTGCGGTACGTGGAGGCCTTGTATTTCAGAAGCACCCACTGCCCGTAGAGCGCAAAAACCAGAGAGACCCCGACGGTCCCGATGAAGAAAAGCCAGTGAACAGGATTCACAGCTTGCAATTATAAACGAACTGCCTGCTCGACTCTATGATTTTTATGGCAACAGGAGGTCGGTAAGCGCCATGACGCGAAGCACTTAAGAGAGACTAGGACTGTGATTCCAGAAAACGAAGCAGGCCCTGCATATCGTCCGGGAGTTCGCTCGTCAGTTGTATCCATTTCTTCGTGCGGGGCTGCTCAAATCCAAGCGTCCGGGCGTGAAGAGCCTGACGCTTGATCTGCGGAAACGGAACCCCATAAAGCACATCCCCCAACACGGGATGTCCCATAAAGGAAAAATGAACGCGGATCTGATGCGTTCGACCGGTCTGAGGACGGATCTCCACAAAAGTCGCGTTCGGAAAGCGTTTCAGGACTTTAAAAAAAGTGAGCGCGTCCTTACCCCCCGACGGGCGGATCACCACCTTCTTGCGGTTCAGAAAAGCACGGCCGACGGGTTCCTCGCAAAACCCTTCATCATGCTGGATCACCCCGCGAACAAAAGCATTATAGACGCGGTCGATCGTATGATCCTTGAACTGACGGGCGAGGTGGGCATGCGCATAGTCGTTCTTGGCGACCACCAAAAGTCCTGAGGTGTCCTTGTCGAGACGGTGCACGATCCCGGGTCGCACCTTGTCTTCGGCATTTCCAAGGCTCTGGACATGAAAAAGCAGGGCGTTGACGAGGGTGTGGTTGGGATTGCCATGGGCCGGATGAACAACCATCCCGGCGCGTTTGTTCACGACCAGACAGTCGTTATCCTCATAAACAATATCGATCGGGATCGACTCGGCCGGAAGATCATCCTCCCGGATATCGAGCTTTTCGACGCGGATCTTTTCGCCTTCCTTGACCCGGTAGTGAGGTGTGACATTTTTTCCGTCCAAGAGCACGGCGCCGTTCTTGATCATCTTTTGAAGATGGGCGCGAGAATGCTGGTTGGACATCTTGCCCGCGAGAAAGATATCGAGACGCTGCAGGACGTCAGCACCTTCCACCACGACTTCCGTGAAACGGTTTTTGGGCATACGCTAATGGACTTTTCGTTTTCGCGACTGGAACACAATAAAAGCCGCGAAGATGATCGCGGCGCTGAGCCACTGATTCCCGGTCAGTCCCTGCCAAACCCAACTAGGCTCGCGGAGAAATTCGATCAGATAGCGGCCAAACCCATAAAGAAGAAAATAAAGCAGAGCGATCTCGCCTTCAAAGCGGACCTTTTTCCGGCGCGCGATCAGAAAAGCGAAAAGAACGAGATCATAAAGCGCCTCATAAAGCTGGGTCGGATGCACCGGGTACGGGAGTTCCGGGAACCGCACGGCCCAGGGCAGATCACACGCCTTGCCGTAGCAGCATCCGTTCAGAAAACATCCGATCCTGCCAAACGCATGGGTCAGCACGCCATAAGGAATGAGGAAATCCAGGAGCTTCCAGAAGGGCCACTGCTTTTTACGAGACATCCTCAGGAGGCCCGCAAAAGCCGAGATCGCGCCGCCATAGAAGATCAGCCCACCTTCCCACACAGCAAAGATCTTGAGGGGCTCCCTGCCATAATAGGAAAGATTCTGGAGAACATAAAAAAGCCGCGCGCCGGCGAATCCCCAGACCAGCACCGTGAAGGCCATGTCAAACACGCCGTCACCCGTAGGAAATCCGGTTTTGAGCGCACGCTGCTTCATGAGATGAATAGCCAGAAGCACTCCGAGGGCGATCGACAGTCCGTAGGAATAGAGATGGAGCGAGCCGAAGGAAAAAAGGATGGGTCTCATTTTTTGTCCTGGCCTCTGTTTTTTTCTGAAAAAAGGTTGCCAGGACTATCCTGACTTTTCTTTTCTTTTCCTTTATGGTAGTCAGGATTGCCCCAATTTCCATGCTGTGGAAATTGATTGGCATTGGGACTAGTCCAATTAGCCTTTAAATTTTTTGATGGAGAATTGGGCTTGTCCTTGGACATCAGAACACGGATAAAGTAAAGGCTGACCCCGATCGTGATCGCGGCATCGGCAATATTAAAGACCGGCCATACCCGGAAATCGATAAAATCGATCACAGCGGCAAAGCGCAGCCGGTCGATCCAATTCCCCACCGCCCCTCCCAGAATCAGGCTGAGCGCCCAGCGATCGACATTGGAAGTCCCCGGAGAAGCTTTGGCGTGAGAACGGTTCGTGATCACAAAAAGGAACACGAGGCTGATCGTGATGACCGTAAAAAGTGCCGGCGCGTAGCCGCTGAAAAGGCCGAACGCGACGCCACGATTGCGAACCAGTGTCAGGTCCAAGACATCCGGGATGACGGAGACTGAAGCTTCGGAAGAAAGGTAGTGAAGGGCTAAAAACTTAGAAAGCTGGTCCAGAAGAACAAGGGACCCTACGAGACCGTAGAAGAAGATCACGGACGCGGCTGGTTCTTCTCTTCTTCTTCCTGGGCCTTCATGGAAAGACGGGTGTAGGGCATGGCCAAAAGGCGTTTCTTCGGGATCTCCGTCCCGTAGATCTCGCAGATGCCATAGGTGCCTTCCTCGATCCGCTTGAGGGCTACATCAATATCATTCAGGATCTGCTGCTCATTGGAAGCCAGCCCGATATTCAGCTCCCGGTCATAATTGTCCGTCGCCATATCGGCCACGTCCGAAAGCTCCGCGGAATTGCCCGGCTGGTTCGCGCTCAGGGAATCCCCCTCGATATGCTGGAGTTCCCCGGCGATCTTTGAGCGAAGAAGAAGCAGCATTTTCTTATAAACATCAAGTTCCTTCTTGGGAAGCCTCTGGGCCTTGGGCACCTTAACAGCCTTGGGGGCCTTCAGCGTCTTGACGGATTTCTTGGCTTTTGCTTTTTTTACGGATTTTTTCAGGGATCTTTTGACCGGTTTTTTAACCGATTTTTTGGAGGATTTCTTCATTTTTTTCATAAATTTTACCCCTGCTTTCCGTGAAATTGAAGCGCCCCACCGTCGACGGGACCACTTTCATGCTTGAATAATTGAGGCGGCATTATACTGATGCTTCTGCGGAACGCAAGCGATAACTCGACCCAATCCTTGGAGCCCTTAGGCTTCCGAGTATTCGTTTAAAACGCTCGGAATCTCCCCTTTTTTCTGCAGTTCCTTCTTGAGTGCCCTCAGAAAAGCGTCGACCACGACCGGGTCGAACTGGGTCCCGGAACAGTTGCGGACTTCCTGAATGGCCGAGTCTAGCGATCGCCCTTCCCGATAGCAACGAGATGAGACGATGGCGTGAAAGCTGTCGACCACGGCGATAATGCGGGCCTCGATCGAAATCTCGTCACCCTTGAGCCCTCGAGGATAACCCGATCCATCAAACCGCTCATGATGCGCCATGATGATCTCCCGAACTCTTTTAAAATCCGTGAGCGGCTCGAGGATCCGTGCGCCCTTTTCGACATGAGTCTTCATGACCTTCCATTCTTCCTGGGTCAGCTGGCCCGGCTTGCAAAGGATGTTATCAGGGATTCCGATCTTTCCAACATCATGAAGGATCAGCGCCGCGGAAAGGAGATCCTTGGTATTTCCGGAAAGGTCGATCCCCATCTCCCGGGCCGTCATCATCCCGAGTCGCTCCACTTCCGAAACATGTCCGAAGATATTGGGCTCCTTGGCGTGAACTTCTTCGGCCAAAGAACGCATGATCTCATAATAGGTCTTCTGCTCCTTACTACGCATCCGTTCAATCTCCTGAAGCCGCCGCTCGAGCTCATGATTCTGTTCAATCAGATTCTGGTTGTGCTCCGCGGTTTTGACGGCCATCGAACAATCGTGCGCCAGCGTCTGGAAAAAAGTCACCTCCTGGGTGGTGAAGCAGCGACCGTTCACGCGCCTCCCCAACATCAGAAGGCCCACGAGCGTATCCTTGAAATAGCCGGGAACCAGCAGTTCCACCTTGAGATTCTGCATCGTTTTCTGGATCGCGAGGAGATGGTCGCCCTTGGAATTCGAGGCCATGCGGAATTCCGCGCGGGAGAGCATTTTTTTCACATCGGAGAGGAAAAGAAAGTCCTTCTGGATCGGAAGTTTTTTCTGAGATCCGGCAAACCACTGAACGACGGGGTGATTCGTGTCGAACTTCACGAGGCCCACGGGAAGACGCTTGGCCCCCTTGGAATTCACGAACACATAACATCCCTTTTTGGGATCGAGAACAAGAAGCGAGGCGTGCGTCAGTCCGAACTGGCGGTCAATGAAACGGATGATCAGCTTGAGCAGACGGTCCGGCCTTTTGAGTCGAACCATACTCCGGGCGACATCCCGGAGCACTTCCTGATAATCAAACTTAGGGACAGTCAAAAGATCCACTTTTTTGGGCATAGCGGGCATTCCCCGGAAAACCGGGTCACTTTCTAGGGCTGCGTTCCTTTTAATTTTAAGGATTCGCAGCGCTGTACCGTCCAAACTTTTCATTTTTTAAAAATGGTAGTTTTGACGACCCCAATCTCAGCTCCGCTGAGATTGATAGGTATTGGGACCGTTAACCCGTAAAATTAAAAGTTAACGGTGCTGGAACCTCACCGCGCGAGCGGCGAGAACTCCGGCATTAAGATATCTTGGCGAGCGAGTCGATCTTGTCCTGGACGTCCTTCTCAAGATACTCAAGGCTGAGCGGCTTGGTGATGTAATTGTCCGCCCCGAGACGCATCGCTTCTTCGATCTTTTCCTGGGTCTCCACGGCAGTGACCATGATGACCTTCAATTTGGGATGGGTGTCCTTCATCTTCTTGAGCGTCTGAAGTCCATCCATTCCCGGCATTTGAATGTCCAGAAGAACAACATCGGGCTGAAAACGTTCCACCTGCTCCAGCGCCGCGATCCCGTTATGCGCTGTCGCGACCTTGAAATCGCGATCTTCAAAAAAAGATTTCAAAAACTCACAGATCTCCGCCTCATCATCTACGATCAACAATTTCTTTATCATCGAATAATCCTCCTGGGTGAATGCATTTCGCCATCAAGTGAACGATTCCGAAAATTTATTGCCCGCCTCTTCCGCTAACCCCCTCCACCACGCGCTTCTCCGCTTCCCCACTCCTCGCCGTTTCCGGCGAGCACGGCAGTTGGAGGGTGAACAAACTGCCGATCCCTACCTGGCTTTCAACCCGGATCGAGCCACCGTAACGGTGCGTGATCTGCTGAGTCACGAAGAGCCCCAACCCCACCGCCTCGTGCCTCGTCGTATAGAACGGGTTGAAGACCTTGTCCAGATGATCCGCCGGAATCCCCTTGCCCGTATCCGAGCACGTGATCTCAAGGAGCCCTTCCTCACGGAGGTACTTCATTTCCACCACGATTTTTCCTTCCGAGCCCACCGCCTCTACCGCGTTCAAAAGCAGATTGAGGAAGATCTCCCGGATCTCCTGGATATTCGCATGATAACGCGGAAGCTCCGGATCCAGATTCCTCGTGATCTCGATCTTGTCAAGGGACGCCTGATACGCCAAAAGCGCGAGCGTCTCATCCAACACTTTTTCGAGAGAAACCCACTCCTGGGGCCCACGGGAGCCCTGAGAATACAGGAGAAGTTTCCTTGTAATATCGGCCGCCCTTCGCGTTTGCTTCACTATCGTATTGAGGGCCTCCTGAACGTTCGGCTCAAGCTGTTTCGGCCCCTTCTGCATGAGGAGGACCTGCGCCTTCCCGGAAATGATCGCCAGAGGATTATGGATCTCGTGCGCGATCCCCGCGGCGAGCTTCTCGATCGCGTTCAGTTTGGTCTTCTGAACCCACTGGGACTGGGAGTCCTGGAGCTCAAAATTCAGCTGCCTCAAACGTTTCACGACCAGGGCATTATGCAGGCAGGGACCGATCACGGCCGCGAACTCCCGGAAAAAATGGAAATCGCTTTGATCAAAAACGGTGTCCGGCACGAGCGCTCCGAACGCAAGGATCCCCTCCAGCTCCCCTTTGACAAAAAGCGGGATCACCCAGCCCGCCTGCAAAGCATCAAGGTCACAGGCCAAAGCGTTGGCCTCCTGCCAGGAGAGACTTTGGAGAACGGGTCCGCGCATCAAAATGTGCGGCCCGGTCTGATGGATCATTTTAAGAAGCGGCGTGTCGACCGCGAGCCGGATCTTTTTGGACGCCGAGATCCTCCATCCATAGGCGGAAGCGACCTCAAAATTATTCTGTAGCGGATCCGGAACAAGCAACGCCACCGTCTTCAGATGCAGGACTTCCCCAAAGGTGTTCACCACCAGATTCGCGATCTCCTGAAGATCGAGATTGACCGCCAAGTCGCCCGCCAGGTCCATCAGTGTCATTTGCGCGTAGGTTTTTTTATGGAAGAAATACTTTTCGAGGAGCTTCTTGATCAGGCGTTCGATAGCCTTATGGGCCACCACAAAGATCAGGGTCATCACAAAGATCGGAAGCAACGGGTGGTGAACCCAGGCCGACGCCCCGGAGGCCGGGACCAGGAGCGGAAGGAAATAAGCGGCCAAAGCCCCCAGAAAGAAAAGAACGAGAGCGACAAGGCTCTTTTTGAGAAGCGTTTTCGGAGTTCTCACGTGAGAAAACGCGGTTTTTTTCAAAATAGAAAGTTTCCTTTTTTTAAACGCCTGTCGCCTTGACGGCCTCGGTACATTTGGGACAGAGAGACGCGTGCTCGGAATTTCCGCCAAGAGAGGCTGAATAATTCCAGCAACGGACGCATTTGCCACCGTCGGCCTTGGTGACAAGAACCCTCAGTCCGAGTTTCCTCTGGAGGACGGCGGAAAGACCTTCTGCGGTCTCCATACCCTCCAGGGCCTTCTTTTCCAGAACAACCTGGGACACGACAAAAACGCGAGCGAGTTCTTTTTCATATCTACCTAGTATTTCGGCTGATCCGGGATCTTCTGCAGTCAGGAACACCTTCGCCTCAAGCCCCGCCCCGATCGCCCCGGCCTCTCGCTTCTTTTCAAGGAAAGGCGTGACCGCGTTGCGAACTTCCCGGAGATATTCCCAATCCCGGAACTCTTCACCGGCTTGCTTGCCGTGCGAGACCGGCCAGGCACTCGCGTGAACAGTGAAAACGCCCTTTTCAAGTTCATAGGATTTCCAGACCTCGTCGGCAGTAAAGGGCAAAATCGGCGCAAGGATCTTCACCAAACGCGAGAGAATCCCGAAAAGCGCAGTCTGGGCCGAGCGGCGCAGCCAGGCATCGGGAGCCGCAGTATAAAGCGTATCCTTCAGAGCATCCAGATAGTAAGAGCTTAGATCTGCCACGCAGAAGTCGTAGACCTCGCGGTAAATCTCATGGAATTCGAAGCGCTCATAAAGGTCGGTGACAGCCGCGACCAACCGATCGACCCGGGCCAGGGCCCAGCGATCGAGGGGGTGCAGCTTGTCATGAGGCACCGCATGCTTCGCGACATCGAAATCATAAAGGTTCGACAAAAGATAACGGAACGTATTCCGGATCTTGCGGTAGGTATCCACCAACTGCTTCAGGATCTCATTGGACAGCCGGACATCGAACTGATAATCGCAGGAAGTGACCCAGAGGCGCAACACGTCCGCACCGAATTCTTTCATGACATCCTGAGGCGTCACAACATTGCCCGCGGATTTCGACATCTTCTTCCCCTGCCCGTCCATCACGAACCCGTGCGTCAGAACGCTTTTAAACGGACTTTGATCTTCCAACGCTATCGAAGTCGTCAGCGAACTCTGGAACCATCCGCGATGCTGGTCAGAACCTTCTAGATAAAGATCGGCGGGATACTTGAGCCCCGGATGGCGGCGCAACACCGCTTGGTGGCTCACGCCCGAATCAAACCAGACGTCAATAATATCGGTCTCTTTTTCGAACTCGCCCTGATGACATTTCGGGCATTTCAGCTCCGCGGGAAGAAAGGCTTCCGCGGGATGCGCGAACCAGGCGTCCGCGCCTTCTTTCTCAAAAAATTCGAGGATTTTCGCCTTGGATTCCTTGACGAAATGAACGCCGGTACAATGCTTGCAGCGGATGACCGGAATCGGAACGCCCCAATACCTCTGGCGAGACAAACACCACTCCGGCCGTGTCTCCACCATCGCACCGATGCGCTTCTTGCCCCAATCCGGGATGAACTGAATGTTCTTGTCGATGGCCCCCTGCATGCGTTTGCGGAGATCCTTGTGATCGATCTTCATGAACCACTGCGTCGTCGCGCGGAAAAGGATCGGTTTTTTGCAGCGCCAGCAATGCGGGTAGCTGTGCGGATGATCCTCCTCTTTAAGGAGAAGTCCCTTTTCATTTAAAAGCGCGGTGATCTTCGGATTGGCCTTAAAGGCATGTTCTCCCTGGCAAAGGGGAAATTCTGCCGTGAATTTCCCGCGATGATCGACCGGCGAGAGGATCGGCAGTCCGTTGGCGAGATGCCCATACTTGTAGTCGTCTTCCCCGTGCCCCGGTGCGATATGAACGATCCCGGTACCGTCCTCGCTGGAAACATAATCCGCCGTGATAACTTTCCCCTTCCGGTCCAGGAACGGATGCTGATACTCAAGTCCTTCGAGTACCTGCCCGGACTCGGATTGAATGAGGCTGAACCCCGCGAGATCGATCTTTTCTTTGAGCTTGGGCTCAAGCGCTTTCGCGAAGAGATAGACCTCAAGACCTTTCTGAAACGCCCCGTATTCGAGTTCAGGATGTACCGCCGCGCCGACGTTGGCGGGCAGGGTCCACGGCGTGGTGGTCCACACCAGAAGAGAGACCGAACTCCCAGCCGGCAATTTGAAAACTTTTTCGGCGGCGAGCACCGGGAATTTGACAAAGATCGATTTAGAGACCTTGTCCTCATACTCCAGTTCCGCCTCCGCGAGCGCCGTATCACAATCAAAGCACCAGGGCACCGGTTTCAGCCGCTGCTCGATAAAACCATCCTCATAAAGCTTGATAAAAGACGCCGCGATCGTCGTCTGATACTCGTAGTTCATCGTCAGATAAGGCTTTTCCCATTCCCCGAATATCCCGAGCCGCTTAAAGCCTTCTCGCTGCGTCCCCACGAACCTTTCGGCGTACTTGCGCGCCTGCTGGCGAAACTCCACCCGGTCCACCTCCTCTTTGCGTTTCCCCATCTCCTTCAGGCAGGCGTGCTCGATGGGAAGACCGTGGCAATCCCAACCCGGCACGTAAAGCGCATCGTGGCCCCGCATAGTCTGGTATTTCACGATGAGGTCTTTGAGGACCTTGTTAAGGGCATGCCCGATATGGATGTGTCCATTCGCGTAAGGGGGCCCGTCATGGAGCACATATTTGGGCTTCCCCGCCGACTTCGCGCGTATGGCGAGGTACACCCCGTCCGCTTCCCAGGATTTGAGCATCTCCGGCTCACGCTGAGCCAGATTCGCTTTCATGGGAAAGCTTGTCTGCGGTAGATTGAGCGTGTCTTTATAATTTTTAGGTTCAGTCATATTCATTAGTATGTCGTAAGGTGTACGGCGTAAGGTGTAAAAACCGAAGCTTGAACCGAAGCCTTGGATTTTTGAGCTCCGTACTCCGTACTCCGTACGCCTTACTCATTTTAAAACTTTTCAATAGCCTTGGTGATCAACTTATCCAGCTTGGGTCCCGCCTCGTTCGCGGTCTTAATAATCTCTTTGATGTCGCAGGGCTCCAAATGGTCCGGATCGCAAGTGTCCGTCACAATGCTTAATCCGAGAACCTCCATCCCCATGTGCACGCCCACAATCACTTCCGGCACCGTCGACATCCCAACAAGGTCCGCGCCCCACTGGCGCATCATGCGGTATTCGGCGCGCGTCTCAAGGCAGGGGCCGGTCACTCCGATATAAACGCCGCGGTTCACGGGCACCTTGACCTCCTGCGAGGCCTGCGCCGTCAGATCGATCAGCCGTTTCGAATAGGGCTCGTACATGTCCGGGAAACGCGGCCCGAGCTTGTTCTCGTTGGGGCCCACAAGCGGGTTCACGCCCATGAAATTGATCTGGTCGGTGATCAGCACGATCTCGCCTTTTTTATAACTCAGATTCAGCCCGCCCGCCGCGTTCGAAACGATGAGCACCTTCGCGCCAAGCTGGCGGAGAACGCGCACCCCGAACGTCACCTCGTCAAGCGAGTAACCTTCATAAAAATGGAACCGGCCTTCCATCGCCGCGATCTTCTTCCCCGAAAGTTCCCCGAGCACGAGCTGCCCCTTGTGCGACTCGACGGTCGATTCCGGAAAATGCGGCAGTTTGTCATAGGTCAGGACGGTTTCGGCCTTGATGCGCCCCGCGAGATTCCCGAGTCCGGTGCCGAGCACCAGCGCGATCTCCGGCACAAAATCCGTTTGCTTCCGGATCGCCGCGACGCAGGCGTCGATCTTTTTCAAGAGTGAACTCTGAGGTTTCTGTGTGCGCTTCATGGCCATAAGATCATCCTCCCCCAAATTGATAAGCGAGCCTCATCAAAACCGTGACGAGGATCTTGTCAGTAATAAAAAGCATAAAAAAGGCAACCATCGGTGAAAGATCCAGCATCCCGATCGTCAGAGGCAACCGTCGCAAGGGCGCCAGGATCGGGTCCGTCACCTGGATCAGGAACTGGACGGGTCCTGAAAAAGGATCTATAGGAATCCAGGAAATAATGATCCGGGCGAAAAGAAGCCAGTAAAGAAGAGTGCAGATCCCGTGGACCAACAGCGCCAAACCCTGAAAAATGATTCCAATTGCAAACATTTAGAAGCCCCCTCGATCACCTGTCATAACTACAATCAAATAGTTCCGCTTAGTTTGTGGCGCAACGGTCAACGAGCAACGAAAAGCTTTCACGTTGTGCTTACTTTCGCAATTCCCGACTCCGCCGCATCGCCGCCGCCAAAGCAGATTGAAAGATCTTTCCGAATTTTTTCTTATTCAAAGTTTTAAGAGCGGCCTCCGTGGTCCCCTTTTTAGAAGTCACCATCTTGCGGAGTTCCCCGCACGACACCTCGGAATCCTTGGCCACAAGCGCGGCGCCCAAGCCCGTCTGAACCGCCAGTGTCGCGGCCACGCTGCGCGGCAGCCCCTGTTTCACACCGAAATCCTCCAGAAGCTCCATGAGATGAAAAAAATAAGCCGGCCCGCTGCCGCTTAGGGCCGTTACAAGATCGAGCGTCTTTTCTGGCAGCATCGCAACCTCCCCACATCCTGAAAAAAGAGCGGCCGCAAAAGAAAGCCATTTCTTATTCTTCCCGCAAACAACAGTCATGGACGCTCCGGCCTTCGCGCCAAGATTGGGCATCGCCCGGACGATCACGGCGTTCCGGCCAATCGCCTTCCCGATTTTTTCCATTGTCAGTCCGGCCAGGATCGAGATCACCCCCTGCCCCGGTTTAAAGAACACCTTATATTCCTGAGCAAAGAGCAAAAAGTCCTGCGGCTTGATCGCCAGCAACACCACGTCCGTCTTTTTTATGAGGTCCGGGACCGACGCGGCGACTGCCACGTGATGCTTCTTGGAAAAACTGCGGGCCTTCGCCAAATCCTTGTCATAGACCCAGACGCGGGACGGGACCGTAAGGCGTCTGGCCAGAACCCCTTCCAGGATCGAAACGCCCATATTTCCAACACCGATCAATCCGATCTTGCAAGACGACAACTTTTTCATGTAGGGATCTCCCGCGGAAAAATTAAAGAGCCAATTCTAAGCATATTTGCGCCTTCTTCAATAGCTATTCTGTAATCGGAAGACATGCCCATGGAAAGGATGCCCCAGGACTGCTGAGGGAATTTCCCTTTCAGATCTTCCAGGAGTTCCCGCGTCTTACGAAAACACTCGCGGATCCTCTTCTCATTCTCTGTCATGGGGCCGATCGCCATGAGGCCTTGGATCTTCACCCGAGGCCTGTCGGGCATTTGGCGAATAAAATCATCCACCGCGGCGGGATCCAACCCGAATTTGCTTTCCTCTCCGGCCATATTCACCTGGACCAGGCAAGGAACTTCGCGGATCCCCTTCGCGATCGCCTGTTTCTCGAGCGCGTCCGCGAGCGCCAGACGGTCCAGCGAATGGATGAGTGAAACACGGCCGATCACGTGCTTTACTTTATTGGTTTGAAGATGCCCGATCAAATGCCAGCGAATGTCCTGCGGAAGAAGATCCTTTTTCTCATCCCACTCCTGGACCCGGTTCTCCCCAAAATCGCGCTCGCCCGCCTGATACGCTTCAAGGATCCGCGCAGGCTCCACCGTTTTCGTAACGATCACAAGGCGGACACTTTCGGAGCTCCGACCCGTCCCCTGCGTGATTTCCCCGATAGATTTTCTGAGGGTCTGAATACTGGCAGCGATCGTCATAAAACTCGGGAGAGTGGAGGGACAAGAGCGGCGGGAGCCTCGGTTTTGGCGTCCTCCGCCGCCGGGCTTCCTTCATCCGGTGCTATTTTTTTCATCAGGTCGAAGAGCTCGATCACTTTTCCGCGATCCACAAAGAATACCGTATCTTCCCCTTCCCGAAGACCATAATACGCATTGTGCTCGGGAACCTCATTTCCAAAATGGAAGTTCTCCGTCTTCACGCCTTCCCCTTCGACCCGGATCCTGTCGTGGATCATGAAGAACCCGAGCTCGGCCCGGGATTTCTTATTGCTATCCAGAAACTCTTTGACGTGAAGGTTCTGAAGCGTCGTGAGCACGGCATACATCACTCCGGCGGGCACCTTTTGTCCAAACTTCGCAACAGGCTCAAACCAGTACCAATCGGGGCCGTCTTTTCTAAATTGATAACTGTGCTCCCCCATTTCCACGGTGATTTTCCGGTATGTCTCCGGCGCGGCGCGAAAGATCCGCTTTTCCCGCAACCCGTAAACACTTTGCCGGAATACGGATTTCATCTCGGACGATAAGAGAAAATACCCGCGCTCTTCAGCCCAGCGGGCGTAGAACGCCTTTCCGACGGGAACCTTCATCCCGATGAGAAGCGTAGCCGTTTTTTTCTCAGCCAAACCCAAGGTGATCTCCATGTCAGGGCTAGCCAACCCGTACTCGGCCCATTCTTTTTCAGACCGCAGACGAGGCTGCCGGGATGCCAATCGCGCCGTCGCGGCCAGACCTTCCAGGATCCCGGATTCTGCCGGATACCGGACCGGAACCTCCAAAAACCAGGAGCCGTCCTTTTTTTGGAGTTCGATCTGAGTTTTCTGAGTATTGTCGCGAAGCGCGATACGATCGATCGTATCATTTTGTGAAAGGGTCACATTCCGGTTCACTTCGTCCGGAATAGTCTTCAGAGACTCTTTGGCTAACCGCACTTGGAAGAGATAGACGGCGGCGGCGAATACAAAAATAAGGATAAAAGCAAGCGTCCGGACTAACTTCATGACGTCCAAATCTCAATAGTTTGGGCTGTCATGATTACCTTCAGATTTAAATTAATGAGAATCATGACGTTTTTGAACGGATCAGGAGATAGATTCCCCCGACGGCTAGGAAAAAAAACGGGTAAACGCCGATCAAAACAAACATCAGCTGCGCCCGGTGCGGCGTATCCAGAAGCAGCGGTTTAAACCGGAGCTCCGGGCGTTTCACATCCATAAAACGGTCATCACTCGCGAGCCAACGGATCATATTCAGACCGAACTCCTTGTTGCCGGAGAGGCTCAGGTAACCGTTCGTCAGAAAATCCCCATCCCCGACCACGATCATCCGACCTCCTACGGCCTGTTTCCGCTCCACCGCCACCGCGACCGAAAGAGGCCCGGCAATATCCGTTTTCATATCAAAAACAGCCGTTCCGTTCTCCATTCCGGGGAGATCGCTCTCGGCCCAACTCCCCTCACCGGTCAGGGCAAGCGGCATCACCTCAAGACCCGGGGTGACATCCGTGGAAGGCTGTACCGTCCGCACCAGCGGAAAAAAAGTGGCCTGTTTCATACTCTTGGCGACAGGGTGCGTCACCAGATAACGGCTCACCAGCGGCATCAAGAAATCCCCGCCGACCATGCGGCTCTTCTTATCCACGATCACGTTCTGTCCGAGCGCCACACCATATTTTCTGACATACTCGATAAAGGCCTGGCCCGCGCCCGGATCCATGGGATCGATCAGTAAAAGGACACCCTTCCCGGCATTAAAAGCCTTATCAAGATCCGCGAACTCTTCCGGCGTCAGATCCCAGCGGGGCCCCCCCACGACGACCACCTGGCAAGCGTCAGGCACATGATCGCGGGTTAGCACAATCGCGTGGATCTTGGCGTTATAGCCCTGGAGCGTGTCCCGGAATTGAAGATACCCGCCCGTGGCCTCATCCTCGAGGACAACTTCCCCGTGCCCCGTCACAAAGCAGACATCAAGGTCCTTGGGGTGAAGAAGTCGCAGGAACGCGTTCGTAAAGCCCTCTTCCGTCGGCGCGACCAAACGCTCTTCACGATCGCCGGAACGGAAGATCACCGTCTTGGAGTCCGTGACATTGAACTTGCGTGCCAATTGCGGCCGGCGATTCGGGTCATAAAAGTCATAATGAAATTCCGGGTGGTGACGGCGGCATTCCTTTAGAAAAATCTCGAGACCCTGTCGCGCGGGATCATCTTGTTGAAAAAAAAGAAGCGTGTCGATCTTCTGCCCTTTCAGGTCCCGCAATACGCCGAGGGTCGACTGTGGCAGAGAATAGATCTTATCCTGCGTCATGTCCCACCGTTCGTGGAATGGCTGGATCACGATATAGACCAGCGCGATCGTCGCCAGAAGGATCGCCGCCTCGAACAGAATCTGGAATTTCAGAAAGAATTGGCGCATCAGCTCTTCCAGTTCCGTGTTTCGATCGACCGCAGCGTGAGAAAAAGGAAATAGAAGAAAAAGAATCCGAAATACACAAGATCCTGAACATCCAGGATCCCGATCGTAAAATTTCTGTAATGGGCGAGCGGTGAAAGCTCAGTAAAAATGTGGGCCCACACCCCGCTCGAAATACCCTCCACCCAGTCAAAGATCCAGAACACCAGAAGAAGACTGAAAGTCCCGATGGCGCTCACCATGGGACTTTTGGTCAGACTCGAGATGAAAACCCCCGCCGCGAGGTAAGCGTTCCCCAAAAGCCAGAACCCAAGATACCCGAGCAGCACCGGCCCCCAATCGATCTCACCACCGATCCAGCGGTAAATCACGATATACCCTAACAGCGGCAAAAGGAGGATCTCAAAGAACCAGACGATCCCCAACTGCTTGCCGGCCACGATCTCAAAGTCGGACAAGGGATAGGTGAACATCAGCTCCAGGGTTTCCCCCCGTTTTTCTTCCGCAAAGGAGCGCATCGTGAGGATCGGCACCAGAAAAAGCAGCATGATGCTGATATTGATAAAAAAAGATCCGAAGATAAATTGCGTCTGATTGATCCCCGAGAAGTTCGACAGCCCGTACTGCTGCGGGTTCATGGAGATCTTGGCGTAATTAAGCACCAGGATCACGAAAAACACCCCCGAGACCAGGAGCACCAGCACCGACATCATGACCCCCAGCCAAGAATGAAAACAGCTGCTGAATTCCTTGCGCGCGATCGCGAAAACTTTCCTCATCAGAAACGCCTCCCTAGCTTCCCGTCCTTCAAAAGCCCCAGGAAAATATCTTCGAGGGACAACTGCTGGCGCTGGATCTCCACCAGCGAGATCCCCTGCTCGACAAAAAGCTTCGTGATCAGCGGTCGCAAGTCCTCCTCAGGCGAAGTTTCAAACGAGATGAACGTCTCGCCTTTCACTTCCTCCGCGCAGTTCAAGTTCTCGACCCCCGGCATCGCGCCCAGAAGCTTGAGGGCATGATCCTGATCACGGCGGTCCTTGAGCCTGAGATGGATCGCCTCCCGATCCTTAAGACAGGACGCAAGTTCCTTCACGGTTCCGCTTGCGAGGATCTGTCCCTGATTGATCATCATGACCCGACTGCAAAGCGTGGAGACTTCCGGAAGAATATGCGTCGAGAGGATCACGGCGCGGTTCTGCCCGAGCGCGTGGACCAATTCCCGTATTTCCTTGATCTGCGTCGGATCAAGCCCCGTCGTCGGTTCATCCAGGATGAGGACCGAAGGATCCGCCATGAGCGCCTGAGCGAGCCCGACACGCTGGCGGTATCCCTTGGAAAGACGGCCGATCAGGCGATGCCCGACCCCAAGCAATCCACAAAAGGACATTTTGCCACGGACATGGTCCGTGAGCTCATGGCCGGGAACACCTTTAAGTTTCGCCACAAAGCGCAGGTATTCGATCACCTTCATATCCGGATAAAGGCTGACGGTTTCCGGAAGATAGCCGAGCGCGCGCTTCGCCTTGTGGGGATGCTTGGCGATATCGATGCCACGGATCAAAACGCGTCCGCTCGTCGGAGGAAAGAATCCCGAGATAATGCGCATGGCCGTGGTCTTGCCCGCGCCATTGGGCCCCAGGAACCCGACGATCTCCCCGGCCTTCACTTCGAAGGAGACATCGCGAAGGGCGTGAAAGGCTCCGTACTTCTTGGAAACCTTTTCGAATTTTATAAGAACATCGGAGTGGGAATTATTCATGAGCCTCAAAATTAAAAAGGTAGGTAGTAGAGGGTACGTAGTAAGTAGAAAATCCGTTCGCTCTGCTCCAGCGTTCCTGCTACCTACCACCTACGACTTACTACGTACTCAGTACTATTTTTGCGAATTTCCGCTTACCGCATTGCAGGACAAAAGGATCCCCGATCGTAATAGCCGCCTTCGGGTCCGTGATCTTTTCATGGCCGATCTTGACACCGCCCTGTTCCATCAGCCGGCGGGCTTCAGTTTTGCTCGCCACGAGCTTTGCTTCAACGAGAAGGCTTACGATATCGATCGTCCTTTGGGAGATCTTCACGGTAGGGATATCCACCGGCATGCCTTTATTCTTGAAGATCTCATCGAACTCTTCCCGTGCCCGGATCCCGTCCGTCTCGGAATGAAAAAGAGAAACGATGCGTTCCGCAAGGCGCGACTTCGCTTCCCGCGGATGAAGAATGCCGCATTTCAGATCCGCGAGCACCGACTCCACTTCTTTGAGGGAAAGTGCTGCCAGGTAGCGATAGTAACGTTCCATCATGGTATCCGGGATCGACATCACCTTGCCGAACATCTCCCTCGGGGAGTCCTTGAGAGCGATATGGTTGCCGAGGCTTTTGGACATTTTCTGAACGCCGTCCAGTCCTTCGATCAAGGGAAGCGTCATGACCACCTGCGGCGTCTGACCGTCGGTCTTTTGAAGCTCGCGGCCCACAAGCAGATTGAATTTCTGGTCCGTCCCCCCGATCTCGATATCCGAACGGATCTCTACGGAATCATGGCCCTGAAGAAGCGGGTAAAGGAATTCCACAAGCGCGATCGGCTGTCCGGCCTTGTAACGTTTGGAGAAATCATCGCGCTCAAGAATACGCGCCACGGTGTACTGCGCCGTCAGTTTCAGAAAATCCTCAGGCCGCATCTTCCCCAACCACTCCGAGTTGTAGCGGACCTCCGTCTTTTTCTTGTCGAGGATCTGGAACACCTGTTCCTGATACGTTTTCGCGTTCGCCAGCACCTGCTCTTCGGTTTGCATCGGCCGCGTCTCGGATTTCCCGGAAGGATCGCCGATACGCGCCGTAAAGTCACCGATAATAAAGACCACGAGATGTCCTAAATCCTGAAGCTGGCGGAGTTTGCGAAGCGGGACGGTATGCCCGAGATGAAGGTCCGGAGCAGAAGGATCGGCCCCATATTTGATGCGGAGCGGACGCTTTTCCTTAAGAGAAGCTTCAAGCTTGGCGGTGAGCTCACGCTCGGAGATAAGCTCGACGAGATTTTCTTTGAAGACTTCCAACTGCTCGAGGACAGGCTTGAACATGGGTCTAAGTCTCAGTTTACAAAGGAGTTATGGACCGAGGCGTATTCTATCGAGGAAACGGGAAAGTGAGAAGAGGAAATTCGTAAACAAAAAAAGTACGGCGGAAGGAGTACAGTGTACAGCGTTTGCAATACGCCGTACGCCTTGCGCCGTAAGAAAACTATGCCGCCTTTCGGATCTCGGAGCGGGCGACAAATTCCCTGGCCAACGCCATGAGGTTCTCGACGAGGAAGAAATTCAGCCCCATCTGCCTGACGCCCGGCAAATACTCCGTCACAAACTTCAGCAGAAGTGCCTCGCGAGCGGCATCGTCCGGAACATTTCGCAGGAGACTCGCTAAATTCTTAAGAGCGATCCCCAGCGCCGTCACGACCATCATATCCCCCGAGCGGACGCCGGGCGCACCGAACGCAAAGTGTATCCCCGTCTCAAGACCTTCGCTTGAATTCGCCGCGAGATGCAGGGTCGCAAACCCCGCCGCGTCTTTCCCGAGACCCACAGCATACTGATTGAGAACCTGATTTTCCGTCTGGCCTCCGGCCGGTTCAATCACTTTGAGGATCTCTCCCTGTTTGATCGCCTCCAGGATCGCCGTCCGGACCTCGAATTCAGAAGGAGCCACGACACCTTCGGACATAAGACCGCGTTCAATATCCCGGATCAGTGCGTCCCTCGACCCCACCACGACAAGCGGGGCATCGCCGGACCCGGACGAAGCCTTCAACAGAGCATAGAGGGCCTTCTTTCCTTCCCTATTCATGAGATACGCCTTAACCATATCGCCGCCAATCGCGAGCGTCCCCTGCGCTTGGGAAACAGTCGTCACAGATTCTGCCACGCCGCTGGGAATCTTGAAGACACCGTTCTCGGCCGTGAGGTTACCGTCACCCGGCAGAAGCGTCCCAAGAACATCGTTCGGCTCTCCAGCCTCTTCAGCCGCATGGACCACAGGAACTCCGGCGATCTGGTTGATGACATCGGCAACGCCAGCAGTTCCCAGCGAGGCCTCGACCTGTTCCACCTTATTCATGGCGAGCAGACCAAAACAGAGCTCCTTGTAGAACACACGAAGGGATTCGATCTGCTCGGGTGTCAGGATCACACGGTCCCCTTTAAAACTCATCCGCTCCTGCGGCCAATGCGGGACACTCGGCGCATAATACCCCGCCCCGATCAATTGGGTGTGTCCGATCCGAGACGGAGGACTCTGATGAAATCTCATTTCCGCCCGGTTGGCTGTCTCTTCAGAGCGAGCCTCGCCGAGCTCCCTATAGGCCCGGACCAAGCGGGGATTTCTATGTAACAGTCCCAATACGGGTTTCAGCTTCACGTTGATCCAGGGCAAGCTACCATCGGTATGGCCCTCGGAAATAGCGATCTCCCCAAGAATGGCCGATGTCCAGCGCTGAGCGTCTCTTCTTGTCCCAACCTCAAGATTGGAGAGAATGAACACGAAGAACGGCTTAAGCGCCCGGGCGACGAGCTCGGGGCCGTTTTGAAAGTGAGAAGATCCGACGGTCGCAAAGATCCGCTCCTTCTTCCCCAAGTTATAAAGATCGATCCTCCCGACAGCGTGAGTCCCGCCCATCGATCCGATCTTGTCCACCACCTTCCTGTTCCACCAGTCTGTCACAGCTATATCAAAATCCTGGGCCGCTTCATCCGTCAGATTCCCGAGATCATCCAGCACGGCATTTTGCGCGGGGGCAAAAGCGCGTTTTTCCGCTCGCCCCAAATCTTCCCCTTCCGGTTCCGCCACGCTCCTTGCGAGGACTCGGTGAGCCGCATGCTGTATTTCCAAATCGAGATCCGTCTGCGCCAATAACTCATGAATCGCAGGGAGCGCCCGATCCCCAAGCTTGATCAGTTCCTCCACCGCGTCATCACGCGTAACGTCGTTTTTCAAAGCTTCGACCCAATAGCCCACGGGATGCCGCAGAATAAAGATGTTCATCACAATATTTCCAAATATCTTGAAAGCCACAAAACCCAAGCCGATGATGCCTAGGATCAGCATTCCCAAATTCTCGGTTTTATGATAATTCCAGAAATCACTGAAGGAGGTCACCCGCAGAACCTCCAGCGTTTTCATCGCACGGGTCCTGAGTTCCCTGTCGGGGGATGTCAGATGACGTCTCGCGAATTCCGGCGCACCCGGCACCTCCGCCGCTGCAGCGATGTTGCCCTGGATCAGAAACGAATAGAACTGTGCCTCCGGATTCTCGAGTTGTCCGAGGAGATCCCCGGTGGCCTCCATGAGGATGTGACCGCCCATATTCTTGGGCCTGTGGCCGAACTCCTGCCTGAGCGCGAAATACTGTGTGATCGCGATGGGGGCCACCTCACCGGACATCCCGATTAGCGCGTCCTTGATCTTCTCCCTTAAACTCCCCCCCGAATCGTACATGTCCGTCCAAGCCGTAAAGAGCACTTGGGCCGACGCGGCGTTTTTTATCTTTCCGAGATCTTCAACGGCCTTTGTTTTCGCTTCCAGCGGCGCTTTATCGTTCGCGAGCACCACCGCCGGATCGTACGCCAAATTTGTCATCCCCGTTGTTGTTACCGCCATCCCTCGGGACTTCCCAACCGGCCGCTCAAACTGCTGGATAAAAGTCCCTCCCGGAAGCTCGGCCGCACGCCGGGTCTCAACCGGTTTTGTAAAAGCAATTGCAGATGTCACAGACATCAGCCCGGCGAGCACTACGACAGGAAATCGGACTTCGGAACGGTCAAGGGGCTTGGAGCTAGCTTCGCGTGCGGCCGCAGCCTCCGCAATTTTTTGGGCCACCAAAGTTTCGACCTGTGCTCGCGAAAGTCCGGTTTCGGTCATGATGTATTGGATGGTCGTTTCGCTCAGGGGCAAATAAAACCGCGCCGCCGTCCCCTCTCGCAAACGCACCTCAATCGGTCCGGGGATGATTTCCGTGCTCCGCCCTTCGGAACGTTTGGTTATAGACCCACTAAGTTCTAAAAGAAGCGCATATAGCGCGTCATCAGCCCGGAGATATTGTTCCTCGATCGCGGCCATGCGGTTTAAAGCTTCCGGAATATCGTCTTGCTTCAATGCGGCACGAACGGAAACAAGCTCGGGAACACGGTCACCAATCTCCCTCATGATCGTTTCGGCGTCACGCGTTTCCGCCCGGGTCATCCAGAAGGGAATTTCAGCAGCGATTTCTTGCGATGTGCTCGATTCATAATTCCTGACCTTCCGGAGCAAAGGCCTTACGAGATAATCATCCAAATACTGGACCTCGCCGTAAACCTCAGGTTTTCCTTTCAAAAATTTTTCTAAGCCAATAACCCCGGCAACCCGGACAATGGCCTTTGCAATTTTCCATTTGGTAGCAGGATCCAGGTGGACGTAATTTGTCCCATCGCGCGGCAACACAAATAACACCTGTTGTATTTGCCGCTTCTCGGCCAATTGATTGACCAATACCCGGACCCGCGCTTCGGCGCGCCCTTGGAGTTCGCGATTTCCGATCCATTCTTCCCAACCGGCACGCACTCCTGCCAAGTGATAAGCAATCATTCGGGCTTCGCCGGTCGTGCGTATCACCTGTGGAAAAAAATGATCCCTAAAAGCCCCCCCGATCACTTCCACGGCCCCGGCAAAAATATAGACCCCAAAGGCAGGCAGGCCGATGCTAGAAACATAAAGGCAAAGAATGACCATCATGAAAAATCCCTGGGATGCCACTTCGGGATGGGCCCTGCCCATTTGGACCTGAGCGAACCACGCGCCGGCTGCGGCCGCCGCAAGAACAAGTACCGGCTTGATAAAGGGAGCCGCCGCTACACTAAGTTTCCCCATAAAAATACCCGTCACCTTCGTCGCCATCCAGACACGCTCACCGAAGGAAGGACTGCGAACTTCGGCACGAGGCTCGAATTTGCTGGTGACCGCCATGGTGCCCAAAACAGAGTCGTTCTCCGGAACTTTAATCATATCGAAAATACCGGCGCCCGTGGTGGGCTGGATACTCGCGACACCTTCGATGCCTGCTATCCCAATGGGCACCCATGCCGTCCTGCTCCCAAAAAGTTCGTCTTGCGTAACGCTCAGGATCTCTCCCGTTTTTTTATTATAGAAATACGCTGTAGAATTCCCGTCCGCGCCGAAGGTCAATCCCGTATAAAGCTGTTCGATGTATTGCTTAAGAGGAAGGCCCTGACTCAGGTCCTCGGAGGTGCCCGCAACATCCACGGTCTCAACGGTGGGCGCGTTCATCCCGTCGCTTGTCACAAGCCGGCGCTTTGAGGCTTCGGAAAAAACTTCCCAGTCCTGGATATTTTCAAGCAGGAAGAAGAAATGGAGACCGAAATTCAGAAAGATCGGATAAGGATTGTTATTGATGATCTTGATCTCGGGAGTCACGCCCGAATCCCCAAGCTTATACGTAAGGATCAATTCGGCATCGCCTAAATGAAAATCTTCGGCCAGCAATTCCGGATAGTCTTTCGTCTTCAAATGGAAGGAGATCTGCGGAACCCCGTCGACGATCCGGATATCCGTGGCTTCGTCCGTCGTCCACTTCATCCGGGCAAAATAGCCGTGCAGTCCGTATTCCTTATTCGGTCCGATCGGCCGCGTCAGCTTCGATCCGGTATCGATCTTGTAAGTCTTCCCCCGCGCTTCAAACTGAGCCGGACCGCGAGTGGTCCAGGGGCCCATCACCGCGGAGCCGCCACCGAAAGGAGCTCCCTCCGCGTCCAAAAGCTTTTCGCCCTTGCCTTTATGCCATATCCTCTGAACCCTGCTTCCATCAGGTTGCTTCATCAAAAGCGAAATAAGATTCGCTCCGAGAGTTGTCGCCTCAGCTTCATGCCCCGCCGCGTTCGAGAGAAAATAAACAGGATGGCCGTCGATCATGACTCGATCCACACGGCTGCCGCTGTCGTCGGAAATCACCGTCTCCATCCCTTCAAAGAGGGAATCCTCTTCTCTACCAGTGAATCCCTTAGATTTAGCGCCAAAGCGCCGAGCCACAGGCGGGATCCGACGGCCGTCGTCATCTACGACTTGCCGGATCCGGATCACGGGGATGATACTCCCCCCCGAAATTTTTGATTTAAAAGTCCCGGCCTCAAAAACCTGGAACCGGCTCGGTTTCGCGTCGCTCAAATGGCTGTTGATCATGGCCTCGATATCGGCAGGGACCGCCTGTCCAAAAAGGTTTATGCTCCTCTCGTCCGGGATCAGAGCAAGATCACGCAAGTCGTCGTCCTCCACTTCCACGGTCCGACTGAAACGCCGGATCCCGGCATAGCCATCGATCTCGATAAGGACCTTTCTTGGCTCTAAGTCACTAAACTCTGCCCGTTGCACCGCCTGCAGAGCGATCTGGAGGGCCGCGGCATAAACGCTTTGTTTCGTCAAGTCCCGGGATTCGGAGCGAAACCTCTTCGCCAATTCCCCGGACCTCTTGGAAAAAGCCATGATATTTTTCTCCAATTGGTCTAGATAGGCATCGAGGCCTCCCATCCTGTCTATGACGTGCCCGGCGATATTCAAGTCGCAACTCGTGGCGACAATAAAACCCCGTGTTCCCATGTCTCTAAAAAGCTTCTCGACTGCAGCAATCACCGCGGCTTCATCCTTCTCCGCCAATTCGCTTCCCGCTTCGGTATTGAGGTTTCCCATCAGGACGGGCCGCCTCGGCTCACCGGCATGGATTGCTTCCAGATAATCATAGATTTCCGCGAGGTTCTCATAGACAGCATCGATGCTCAAAATGTCGAGGCCTTTGATTTTAGTGAACCGTTCCATGATTTGCTGATTCATGTCGCGGTCATGGCCGGGGCAGCACGGATGATAGCCGGACAAAGCGCCGAGGCCATGGAGCAACTCGGACAATCTGCCGACAGGATCCACGCCGTACTTCTCGTAGGCGTCAAGATCGAATAATTTATTGTGAGCCAGTCCCGTTGCCGTCGGTTCCAGGTAGACAATGCCGTCCACATGCCCCTCCTTGACAAGATATTCCGACACCGCCGCGACGACATCCTCGGCGTATTTCATGACTTTCTGGAATTTGACAAAATCCTCGTCATGTTGATCTTCTTTTCCGTTGTACAATCCCATCGACATTTCATTGGAATCCATCAGCATCACGGCCAGAGACATCGGCGCGATCACTTTCGCGATGCGGGGTTCGCCGGGGCGTTGATCTTTCATGTCACTGAAAAATTCGGCAAGAGCTTTGATCCTGCCGTGTTCGAGCACGTCTTTGGCAGGAGCCAGATTATCCAGATCCGTAATGCCCGCTTGATCCAGGTAAAGAAGTTGGGAAGGGGCCAGGCTCAAGTCATCGTTGAATTCGGGCCGGAGATCCTTCTTGCCGTTGGCTTTCAAAATGGCTTCGTGGAGCATGTAAATGTCCATATTGCCCATCACGACTTCCATGCCGAAGTGGTCCGTGACCCAGTTGCGCATTTTGGCGTGGGCCTTCGGATCGGTGGCCACCTGCTCAATCGTGAGTTTCTCTTTCGGATGGTGCTTGTTGTAGAGTGCCAGCGCTGCGTACCCGAAAATCGGCGAAAAAGCCCGTGTGTCCTTGAGATGGTCGAGCACCTCCCGCCGCAGAGCCAATAACTCCGCCTCATGCGAAAGCGCGGAGGTCCTTGTTTCTGACCGATGGAGACGGGAATCGGCCCATCCATGAACCTTTCCTTCCGAGGCCTCTTCAGCCAGGACATCCTGGACCAATCGCGGGTATTGGCTCTGGATCTTAGAAACAAAATCACTGAAAGGAATCCCGGCCCGACCCGCCTCGACCTCCATCCCCTCGATCACCTTAAGAGCCAGTTGGCTTTTCTTGGAAAAAGAATCGATCTCGGCGATTTCTTCGGTCGCTCTCCGGATCGCACTCCGGAAAAAATACGGCACGATCAGGAATGACAGGGCAAAAACAGCGCCCGCGGCGATCAGCAGACCGGAGGTCCACGCAGCCAAACCTCCGAATGTCACCGCGACCGCGCCGAGGCTCAAAACGATCGTGGTCACGACTCCCCATTTGCGTACCTTTGGCAACAAATGTTCCTGTCTGAATTTTTGTGTGCGAAATACGTCCCGATGGGCTGCGGAGGTCTCCGCCAAATGCTCTCTCACCTCATCGAGACTAGAAACTCCGGCACGGACGACCTCGCGTGTGAGACCCCAGACCTCAGCATCATCAATGATCGCCAGGCGTTCCAACACCATGACCGCAAGTTCCGCGGCCGTTCTCGTCTCAGCCCGGCCAGAAGCAAGTGACCAATCATTGAGGTCATCGGAATACCAATCCAATCCCCGGGATTCCAAGAGAAAACGTACCGCCAGATTATCTCGCGCGGCTACTTTTAACACAAACTGCGCGGCCGCACGTAACAAGGGTTTAATGTTGCCAATCGCTTCCGCGAGCAACGCAGGAGCTGCTCCATACCCGATCTGGCTTAGCGCGGCAATGGTCAACAGCTGAAGAGACAGATTTTCATCTTTCAACAGAAGAGGCGGATTTTCATCTTTCAACTGAAGAGGCAGATTTTCATCTTTCAACGCCTGGACCAGAAAAGGAATGGCGCTATCGTCTCCGTAACGAAACGCTTTTAAAGCTTTCACGCGACGCGATAGGGCTCTCTTCGGCGACAGGGAATCCAATAATCCCGGTTGCATGGCCCCGATCGCTTTCATGACCCGGAAATACTGACGCAAAAAACCGCCGAAAAAGAATTTTCGGGCGGAGGGAATAGTGATGCCGCCTATGGCGAATGCAGCAAGGAGGATTGCGAACGTCAGACCTGGATTGGGAGTGACGAGCGCGGCGCCAAGCACGATCCCGGCAACGGTCCAACCGGCGAGCTTCTTGAAAAATCTCTGACGGTCAGCACGATCCACCTGCTCTTGAAACGCCCCGTGAACCAGGTCATAAACTGCGCCCTGAAACAGATGTATTGAGGCATAAGAAAACCGATCCCTGCTTTCTTTGGAAGCCTGCGCAAACGCGACCGCAAGCCCATGCCACTCTTTTTCCGCGGCACGGCGCGTTGCCTTGTCCACATCAGGAGCATCCATCACTTTGCGATAATCCTGATAAGCAGCGACGACTAACGTCACGGCTTCCGCCGCGGAACGGTTGTCTCCTGCGCTTAAAAGTTCCGCCATACGCACGGCGGCGCTTTGCTGATCCCGTGATTCCGAACGCCCGTACTTGTCGCGGATAGCCTTCGCAATAGTTTCATAACCTGGAGGGATTTCGCGCGTTTGGACGTGCACGCGATCGGCTTCTCGGACTTTCGCGAGGATCTCCAGCTTCGTGGCCCTCGTCCCGTTTAACCCTTCAAAAAAAGTCGATTTGCCAAGCCCCTTCTCAAGCGCTTTCAGAAAAGCGTAATAGTGTTCCTTCCGGGCTTCCGGGATCTTACTCACGACAGCCATCCAGACATCCTGGATCTTTTTAAGTTTCTTTTGATCGATCCTGTTGCCCTGCATGGCCAACCGCTGAAGGGAGCCAACAAACTTGGCCGGTGCCTGGGCCGCGACCGGAACAACTCTCCGCGCACCCGGGCGAACAGGTTGCGGCGCCGTATTGGCAGCGGAAACTGACGGAGCCACAGCAGATACCTGGACAGGCGACGGGATTACGGGGCGAACCACCCCCAAAGTGGACTTCGGCGAGCTTGATGCCTTTTTAACTTCCGGGTCCTCATCCCCCCAGAGGTAGTACTTTAAATTATCCGTCCAATACTGATGCAGAGACTGTTCTTTGTCTGACATCCGGGAAGCGGGCGCCACAGACACTCTGGAAGCCGCCATCCGGGGAGCGAGTGCCGCCGATCCTCTGACATCTGCCATCCGGACTCCCGGTGCTCCCGCAGGCCGCGGGACAGGATTCCTGTTCGGAACAACCGGTGTCGCAGTCTGCGCCTGAACAACCGGCGGTGCCGCCTGCGCAAAGGGAGGTCTGACAGCCTCCGCGGAAAAAGCGGCGCTTTGCGTTACGGGCGGTTGAACCGGAACCTCATGGGTAACAGCTACTTTCACCGGCTCTAGTTCGATCATGGATCTATCAACTATCGAGGCGATCTCCCGGTACCGACGTATCCTGAGCCGGACCTGCTGGTTGGGATCCAAACTCCACTTGTGATCCCGGGAAAGCGCCTCAAAAAATCCGGCAACCCACTCCGCGGGATCTTGGGAAAACGAAGCGCCCATCCGAGCCCAAAGGATCTTGTCTGCAGCGGGGCTCATGGCAAATGCGTTGACCTCCGGGTTCTGCCGCTGCCACACTTCCAGCCAGTCAGCGAGCCTTTCCATCAAATCTCCAAAACGATAAAATCCCTGGTATTCCTCGGGCGATCCCAGTTTCGTGAGCGCAGATTTATCCTGAAGCTCCACCCGCGTTTCATTGCGGCGATTTGTACCGGGGTTATCGTCATTCGGTGAAGGACGATCAAGAGCATCTGGGCCTTGTTCCCCGTGATGGATCAATTCCTGCAGAGATTCCCACACGTGGGCGTAACTCGGATCATGCTCGATATCCTCCGGCCCGAATGCGCGCCACAGCGGGTAGAAAAGCGCCACGAAGGGCACGAGAATGAGCGTGCCAAAGAGCCCAGCAATGCCCCCCACAAGCACATCGAAAAGACCTTCCTGAGCCTGCCGGTATAGGTACCAGGAAAGAGCAAAGGTCCCTTTCACCGCGGCCTTCCATCCCTCAACAAACGGCTGGCGCGCCTCGGCGCGGGGGTTGGCAAGCGCTTCGAGGACGGCCTGCTTTGCATCCGTGAAAAAGGTGGAAAAATCGACAGGCCCCCCGTCATCGGAAGGAGCCAATCGAGCCTGCACATCCATCCAGGGAAACCGCACAGACGGCGAAAGGGAATCGAAATCCACGGCTGCCGTGATCTCTTCCGCGAGTCTCTCTGCGTCGAGCCCCGAGCCTTCGATAAGCGCAGCCGCGAACCCGTCTGCGCTAAGCTCCTGTTCTTGTTCTGCATCTTGTGTATCCATCGCCGCATCGTCCGCAGGAAGTTCCAAAATCGGAGAACCGGAAAGAGGAACATAGAACTGGAAGAAACTGCCGGTTTTGCCCCGGATGGTCAAAGAATTGAGGAAATATCCCGGGACGCGGATACCTTGGTTCCTAAGAGCCGCGATGCTCTGGGGGCGTGGCTGGACGAATTCCTTAGCCATCACGGATTTCAGAGCCGCTCCGAGGACGCCCGCGATAGGCCCCTGCAATTGATCGCCCGTCAGGATCTGCACGGCCAGCGGGCGGTCTTTGTCTGACCGGAATCGACGCATAAGCATATCTCTCAAAAATTCCCCGAAAAGCTTCTTTTTCCGCGAGCTTGAAAGAATCTCTTCCGCGCGATTGAGAAGCCCTGCGACGGTATCCCCTTCCCCTCTACCGATGGCGCTCTCGATATCGTCCTCCAGAAGAAGCAGTTCTCTGAGCACGTCTAGCTCCCCCGATTTGTAGGTGAAGGACTGAGTGTAGGGAAAAACATTCTCCAGGATCTGGCGAACTGTTTTTTCGATATCCGGACTTCCCCGCACCAGGACGGTTTCGCGGGGCAAGTCCCTGCCTTGGCCTGCCACGGTAGGTCCGGTCACTGCGGCATCCACTTCAACCTTCAGATTCTCTTGATCGGCCGAGATCTGTTGGATCGAAAGCCTGACCGCCAATTTATCACCGGACGGACTGACGCATTCGATGACCACAGATTCCGTGCGCACTTTCACCTGCTGCTGACGCACGACAGGTTTTCCAGGTCTCTTAACTTCAACTAGTTGGCCATCTTCCCCCCGGGTGTAATTGGCCGGCCGGAGATCCTGGATCTCCTGAATAGCGGGAACTTCTTTGATCTGATGGAGCACAATATGTGGATTCCGGAGTTCCGGGGATTTCAGAATGCCTTTGGCGACGATCAACAGATTGTGATTCCGGATGCTCAGGGTCTCGAGCCAGCGCGCTACGGCGTGCCCGGCCGGGCCGAACCCGTCAGCAAAACGGTTCATAAAATCGTGGTGAGCATATACAGCGGGAGTGATCACCTTCCTGTAAAGGGGCAGTTTGGGCCGGTATCTTTTAAAGCCGTAATATAGGATCACACCCACGACGAGTGAAGCGAAACCGTAAGTTACGAGAACGATCGTCCACCGGGCGTATTGTGCCGACGGTTCCAGCCGCGCCGAGATGAACGCGTTAATCTTATACGCCGAAAAGAAAGGGGCCGCGGCAACAATAGCGATCCGTATGAGCCAATGGCCGGCCCATCTGAGGAGGACGAAAAGGTCCCTCACCAGCAGCCCGTGCGCCTTGAGCATCGTCACGAATCCGGGATTCCCTCCCCGGTCCTTCGTCCTCTTTTCCGCCCGGGTGCCAAAAAGCTTTGCGGGGTCGTCAGCGCCTTGAGTAAGATCTGATTTCCTCGCTTGGGAACGGCGTTTGAGAGAGAACGTCAGGGTTTTCGACATCCCATCATCCTCATCCACGTAAGAATAACTGACAGCGATCGGAGCGCCATTGTCGTGAACTGCAGTCTCGTCGTGTTGAACGCCTTGTCCGAAGACCCAGATCAGTCCAGCGCCTGTATGTTTCGAGTCCATCGGGTTTGCCCATCGATCCGTGGGCATCGGAACTCGCTTGCCTGCCGGAACCTCTTCCTCGATCTTCTCTCCGCCTGGGAGCTTGATCATCAGAAGATTTTTTTTCGGATTGGCCGTCGCAAGGACCCCCGCGGTAGGACCCGAATCGCCGTATTTCAGATGGGCCAAAAGGCTGGGTTGTTTCGCCGCTTCCACAGCAAGTGGCACCTCGGAAGCCGGCTCAGAAACCTGACAGCTCACGAGCCCCAAAACTCCCGCCAGCATGATCGCCCCGAGGAAACCGCGAAGCTCGGCGCGGTTGGTTCTTTGCGTACCTGCAGGGACAAGTTCCAAGCCGCGGCGGTTGAACACACGCCCTAGCCCCCAAGTCGACCTTTTTGCGACCTCCTCTTTGGTCATCACAAGACTACCTTTCAGTTGAGCAAGAGGCATTTCCCGGGTTGTAAAAGGGCCCCGAAGCTTGACAATATTGCCGCCGCCGGATATGAATCCCTCAAAGGTCCAAACGATTCCGTCGGATAATTTCACCTTATCCCCGGGTTGGGGCTGGATCGCCCTCCATGCCGTCGGTTGAGCCATAGGCTTCGCGCGGAGTTTGGGGCTGGCCGTGCTCATGGTATTCAGGTGACTCACTAGGGAATTAAAAAACTCAAAGGAGTCCGAGCCTTCATTCTGAACGATCCAGGCATCATGGAACTCACGGTAAAGACCGGCAGCAAAGGACGCGACGGCTCTGGGCTGGAACCCTCGGCTTTCCCAGAATTTCCGCGTTGCTAAGAGCGCGCTCTCGTTCCAGATCTGTTGAGGATCCGTTTGGGGGGTATATCCGGCAAGCATCGGTCTGAGGACCTTCAGCATATCTGCGGCCACTTCCCTCCGGTTCCTCATCTCCGCGCGGGTGATCGAGATTCTATCCTTACCATCAAGAGCAAGATCCACCTTATCCGGAGCGCCTGAAAAAACCGTGTCCTCATCCAGGGTTCTTTGTCCATTAAAGGCCTTGCTGACCCTGTTGGCGAAGGGCACGATTGTTTGTTCCGAAGGCTTCCAGAAACTTCCGGGGATGGTGATCGCAACGACCTGACCGCTTGTTTTGGGGACAAAAAGAATTCCCTGAAGAACGGGTCTGCCGAGGTTGAATCCCAGCAGCCGGAAATGAGCCATCACAGCAAATAATTCGTAGTTTATGCCGCTAACCTCTTTCCTGTTCAGAAACCAAGCCGCCCTTGTCACCTGCTCCGGAGTAGCGTTGATGCGGGTCAAACGCACTGAAGGGAAAGCCACCAAATAGGCCAGGTTCGCGGTGTCAGGCACCAGAGACGCCCACCACAAGGAACTCAAGTGATAGGAATCCTCGCCTAACGGCAGGTTGAGCCCCGCCTCGGTCGAGGTAGCATCAACGATCCTCTTCTTATGGATCCCTGCCCACCATGATCGCAGCTTGAAATTGGGATCTTTCCATGGCCCAAAAAAACTGATGCCCGAAAAAATGACCCCCGTAAAAGCAGCCGCCACAAAAGGACTCGCGACAATCTCCAAACCCAGCGCGGCGGCTAAAACACCGGCTGCCGCGACCACGGCGGTCATGAGCGCCAACCATGCGTCGGCCCGCGAAAAAAAAGACGCGAGAAATATCCCGAAAAAGATGACACCGGAAAGCGCGAGTGTCGCCGCGCCAACGGAAACAAGATTCAGAAAAAGCGAAGGGAAGAAAACCAGCGAGAATATACCGAGCGCCAGGGTCACTGCGGCAGAAATCGTGGTGAGCCTCTTCTCAAGGGCCTGGAAACGAAACGCTCTGTAGGCCTCTCGATAAGTCACGAACCCGGGATCATAACTGATTTGTTGAACTGTGGGAGCCTTTTGGAATGTCACCCGTCTAACGCCTGAAGCCTTGCTGTAAATTGTAGCCCCATTGTCAGCCCACGATATAAGAAGGCCTTCCACGGAACGCCCTTCATCGGTCGTCCCAGCCACGTGGTACCAAACTCTCCGCTCCTCCTCCGCTGTCGCGGTTGGGACTGACTTGTAGTGATCCGCAGTAACCGCTGTCACCTCCACCCTCATCTCCGCACGAGTTGTTATGTCATCGCTAACCTCGTCGAGTACCGCCGCTGGCCTTGCTGTGGGATACCGCTTCGGTACCAAGAGCGCGGCAAAAACGGTGACGACCAACGCCCCTAAGAGTGCTACATTCATGCCGAACCAAGTCGTGGAATGAAAGGGAGAGGTTACCGGATCGCCGAGTTCCAGCCGCGAGGTAAAATAGTGCCCGATCGGGAGAATAGCCCACGAGAGCATGGCCTGTTGCCAACCGGCCCCCAAAGACGCCCAATCGCGGACTCTCCATCCAAGATCCTTCCACATTGCACCAAAGGCGCGGCCCTCGGCGCGGCTCTTGAGCGTGTCGATCACGTTCTGCTTATATTGGTTGAAAAATTCCGCGGCGAATGCGGCGGGATCCAGGTCCCGGGATTTCGCCTCTTGAGCTAGCACATTCCTCCAACCCGGCATAATGTCGAAGGGCAGATCGTGAAAGGTGTCCGCTGCTTCAAGAACTTCCACGAGATAATCCGGCCTTGCCTGCAGCGCCGTCATCAAACGACCCGCGAATCCCGCGATGTCTTCCGAGCCGATGCCTCCGTGTTTCAGTGTGTTTTGAACGCGCTCGCTTGACATGAACGGCCGGATCAATCTCGGCGTCAACGTGATCCCCTTTTCCGAACGAGTCCCGATCGGTTCGTCCATCAAATTTCCGGAACCGTCAATATTATTAAAACACCTTCCGCTAAGCAATACCCCACCGCCTTTGTACGCGGTAAATCCGAGCGTCACGGAAGCCTGAGACTGCTCGGGATTCTGGATCACGACATATCTGAGAGCCGCGTGATGAGGAAGAACGGGAGAGGGCTGCTCTATCGTGATGAATTCAGGACGGATGCCCCATGACTGCTGGAGAAGGGTCTTAAGGTCCGCCGCCGCCTTGTTCAATTCCTGTGCCGGCGACCCCATCCATTCAAGGGGCGAGCTTGTGGAAGCACCCCGACCAGCACCCGTGGCTTGAGACTGGGGCAAAGAAGATACCCTCTTAACCGGTGAGAAAAATAAGCTAACCCACGTGCGAAGGGTCTTGCCCGGTTGTATCGTGACATCCATTGCTCCCGGAGGACCGGTTTGTGGTTCTAACCCGAGATAGTCCTTACCTTCCGGTGTCCAGAATGTTTGATTAAGGAAGACTTCGGGATCCGCAGCCATCAGGATCGAGTAATCAGAACTATGAAGTATCCCGGAGGGTGTCCCGCTCGAAACCGGACGGGACTCATCCCATTGAGCGCCCTTAAGACCCTGTATGGAAAGCCACGACGGAGCCCCGGACCATTGATCACGGTTGGGCGTGTTGAAAACAAGATGCTCGCCGAAGCCGACCTTTTTCGCGATCGTTCCCGTATTCTCGATCTCATACTGGATCGCGACCTCCCCGTTCGCTGCCACAAAAATAGTGCGCCGGACCCGAAGGTCTCTAAACTTTTCCGGAACGCCCTGAATGTCCGAAGTGTTCAGTTCAAGCGTGATATACGGAATTTCACCCTCGATCATGGGAAGCCCTGTCATCTGCTTGCGACCGGAATCGATCACTTTCCACGGAGTGCGCGTCCGCGCGAATCCGTGGTTGGCCGTTTTGCCGTCTTTTTTCCAATCGATAGGCGCTCCGGAAAGATCCACAACCTCGCCATCGATCGTGATCTTCTGGCCCTCCGCCTCAAGCGCGCCCGACCACGGGAACATAAACCAGCTCCCCCGTTCCGGCGAAAGCAGTTCCGTCTTGCCGCCATTCACTTTAATAGAAATAATATGGCCAAAAAGCTCCGGTGCCACAGTGACCGAATTGCCCGTGTCCTCATCTTTTAATGTAGAAACGCGCAGGTTCCCGTAGCTAGGATGATCTATGTCCTGCTCCGTCTGCACTGTCCGCTTCTCGGTGCGGAGCATCGCCGCCGGCGCTTCGGATTGAAGCGCGAGCTTTTCCCTGGCACTCTCCAGTTTCCGATCCAAGTCGACAGCATCATCGCTCGGAAGGACCGAGACTCCAAATGTCATAGAGGAGGGAACGGTGTGATTGAACGCCTCGACTCTACTAACCGCCGCTTCGCGGACCTGGAGCTTTTCCCTGGCACTCTCCAGTTTCCGATCCAAGTCGTCAGCATCATTGTAATGAAGAACCGTGACCGTGAAATATGAGGAAGGAG
>Ga0114951_10000365_pt1 | contig 64540 bp, 41 predicted proteins | sample AM7aDNAmetaG_FD_88677 | JGI IMG/M metagenome (GOLD analysis project Ga0114951, IMG submission 88677) | Freshwater microbial communities from Finland to study Microbial Dark Matter (Phase II) - AM7a DNA metaG | ecosystem: Environmental > Aquatic > Freshwater > Lake | place: Finland: Lake Alinen...
AATGAGGTTCTCCGGAACGACCATGAGATCGCACTGGGAGTAGTCGTCCAGTTGGGATTCGTCGATCACCACCGGCGAACGATGCAGCGCCACCAGCGCCTTCACCGCGCCCAGGAACTTCGGAACACATTCGCCGGACACATAGGCGCCCGGCTCGGCGTTCAGGATCGCGGTCCAGCGCAAGGACTGCGTGCCGATGCAGACAGAGCGGCGTTCCTCGGCAAACTGACGCGCCGCAACAGCCAGGCGCATCTTCGAGGGAATCAACGCCCCGTTGGGCATCGGGTAGGTCCAGTACCCCCACTGCCCGCCGTTGGCCAGCACCGTCGCCCCCTCCTGAAGCATGCGCGGGAGGCTCTTTGTGCGCGGGCGGATGTCCGGGCGGTCAAAGACGTACGCCGTATCGCAGGTGTACGCATCGTACGGCAGGCCGAGGGTTGTATAACGCCGCATGGACCAACTCACGTGCAACCGGTGGAAACTCGGCGAGAACCAGTCGCCGGAACGCCAGTCGAAGACTCCGAGAAACTCCTTGCGGGAGGTCACGTTGCCCGCGCTGTACAGGCAGCCGGGTTTAAGGCTCTTGATCTTGCGCGCGAGGCGCTGCCGCCACTGGTGGAGTATGCCCGCCCAGCATCGCACCCAGGCCGCGCCTTCGGGCGTCTCCAGGTTGAATTCCGGCATCGCCCCCTTCAGGCCCGTCTCCTTGCGAAATCGTTCCTGACACCGGGGGCAGTGGCAGGGACCGATCCAGTCGCCATCGAACCAGAAGCCATCGGGGTCGTACCGGGTGATGAGTTCCTCCAGATGAACCGCGACATGTTCCTCAAGATACGGACTCAAGGGACAGATAGGCAGGGCGAAAAACGCGTCGCCCAGTCCCCTCGGGTATTCCAGCGGCTTCCCCGTCGCGTCCAGCATGCGCCAATCCGGATGCCGCAGGCCGACGATTCCGTCCAGAATTCCGCTGTAGTACAGGAAGAGCCTCACGCCGGCCTTCCGGGTGTACTCGCGGAATGCTTCGGGCATGTCCCGGCCCAGCATGGGATGCTGCGTGCGCAGCGAACTGGGGAACGTGGTGTAGCCACCGTGCCCCTTGGCATAGACGATCAGGCAACCCGGACGAAGTTTCTCCAGGACCGGCAGCACATTCCCTGGCGCAGCCCCCGCCCCGTAAGGACGGAACGACACCTCCGGGTAGTAGTCCACCAGCAGGTTGAACAGGCTGTTGCCGAACCAGTCCCGCCGTTTCGGTGCGGCGAGGCTCCGAATCTGCTTGCGTTTCACCGGGCGTTTCCTCTTGCTCTATGCGCTAAACTTCGGCCTCTGGCGCGCCGGTCTCAGGGTCCGGCACGGTCGTCGTCTGCTTCTTCTCGAATGCGTCCGGGGCCTCGGGTTCCACCCGCCCGTCATCCGTTGGATCGCGGGGAGCCGTCTTGAGCGCCGCAAACAGCGCCCGAATATCGCCGATGCCCCCAATCGTGAACCACACGACCGCCGGTGCGCCGATGCACAGCAGAAGCATCAAGTAGAAGTGCCAGAACTTGAGCCACCATTCGGTGCTCGTTCCGATCGTCAGATGAATGACCGTGACGATGCAGAAGAATGAGAACCCCAGGACGTTCCAGCCGATCAGCGAGAACGCCAGCACCTTGTCGGTGAAACTGAAGTGCTCCGTGATGCCCACAATTCGAAGCCAGACGCTGCGCCGCGGCCCCTTCTCTTCCAGCGGTTCAACTCCCACGGCATATTCGTCGCGGTGAAGGATCTTCTTCAGGTTGGCCTGCCGCTGCCCGAAGCCGGTGACGAGAGAGACAAGAATGTAAACGGTCAATGAACTGACCATGCCGATGAGCGAGAGCCACTGTCCATTGATCGGGAAAGGTTGGCCGCAAAAGAACTGCCATATCTGATCGGCAAAAAGCCCGCTGACGCCGAGGACCGCTCCCAGGATGACCGCGGCATAGGCTCCCGCGGTCGTGCCGCGCTTCCAGTACAGTCCGCCAACGACCACCGCCCCCGAACCGCCCAGCCAGATGGTGCCGGTGATTGCGAAGAACATGTATATCTTCTGCGTTTGCGGATAGAGGAGGCTGAACAGGAAGCTGAAGATCGCCACCCCGGCGATGGACCACCGTAAGCGGCGGATATGGGCCTCGGGCGACAAGGGGCCCTGGCCCATCTTCTGCCGAATCGGCATGACCACGTCCTGAACGAAGATGCTCCCCCAGGAATGCATATACGTGTCATGGCAGGTGAATGAGAAGAAGAGCATGGTCACCGCCAGGAGCCCCTTGATGCCGATCGGCAGCAGGTGCGCCAGGACAATCGGCACGGTCATCTGGTTGCGGATGGCGCTTTCGGGAATGGTTTTGAGCGTTTCCTGGACCGCAGCGGCCTGGGCGGAGAACTCCGGCAGTTTGAGAACGGCCAGCGCGGCCAGGGGGAGCAGCGTGAACAGAACGCCCGCCGGCATGCCGCGCAGGAAGCTGATGATGCCTCCCATCTGCTGTTCGTGCGGACTGCGAGCGGAACTGTAGAACCCCTGAGTGCCCTGCCAGGACATGTACCCGTAGAACGTCCCGAAGATTCCGATCAGGTAGAACCAGATATTGAAGTCCTTGACCTGACTGGTGTGGAACGGATGCACCATGGAGGCCTCCGGCGGGGCAGAGAGAAGCGCCGTCGCAATGTGGGACCATGGCATGATGACCATCACGCAGATGATGATCAGAACGAAGGCGATGCTGGTGAACATCCCCTGCACGCACTCCGTCACCATCACCGAGATCTGCCCCCCCATGTTGACAAACATCAGCGCAAAGCCGAGGTCCAGGGCCATGACCACGGCAAAAGTGGAGATGTCCCACGGAAGGCCGGGAAGCTGGAAGTGGGGAGGCAAGCCGCAGAAGTAGACGATGAACCTGGCCGCCACCGCAGGGAAGATTCCGAAGTTCAGGACGCCGCACCCCCAGCAGATGACCCCGGCAAAGATGCGGAAGTTCCGGCTGTAGCGCATTTCAAAAAACTGGGCCATGGTGAGCGCCCGCGTCTCCCGGAACCGCCAGAACACCCACCCGGTCAGCAGAATGACAATGCTCACCGGCATGCCCATGAAGCCCCACCACGAGGGGGCCACCCCGGCTTCAGACACCATCTCGAAGACTGCGACGATCGAGATAATGCCGGTGTTCCCCATGGCGCTCGCAATCGTCAGCAGGTAGCGCCCCGCCAGCCGGTTCGCCGACAGGAAGTCGGCCACCCCCTTCATCTGGGAACTGGCGCGCTGACTGACGAACCGGAGCGCGACGACGGCAACCACGATGATGCCCCAGTCCAGCCAGCTCATGTTCACAGGGGAGTCTCCTGGCAACCCGACGCGGGGAAGCGCTCCCGAATGAAGCGCCGGTACTGGGCCATGTACTCATCCATGGTCACCAATCCGAATTCTTCGATGATCCGTCGGACGGGCAGATCGGCGGACAGGGACTCAAGGGCGAAGGTGCAGGCGTCCTGGTCCGTCTCCAGTCGGACGGAACCGCCGTACCGGCGCTGGATATCCACCATCTTCCTTTCGTTGCCGCAGTCCAGCGGGAAGAGCTGCTTGTCGAAATTGACGTCCGCCGTATACACGGGCGCTCCGAAGCCGAACCGCAGCGTCTCATGGCGGTATCCCCCGCCGGCTACCTCGCGGCCCATGATGTCGATGATTCGACTCCAAGCCGGATAGGACACGACCACGGGACGTTGGAGCGACGAAGCGAAGTAGTTGACCTGGCTGCCTCCGTGAAAGAGCGACGGGCAGAGGAACAGCTCCGCGCCGCCTTGCCTTTGGCTCTGGAACAGTTCCGGGAAGTTCATGTCGAAGCAGATGGCGCCGCCGACCCGAAGCCCCTCCCAGGAGATCAGGTCGTTGTGGGACGCGGGGAGGACCCCTTCATCCAGTTCCCCCCTGGCAGGGTACGTCTTCACGTAACGCCCCAGGACATCCCCGGACTTGCCTATCAGATAGAAGCAATTCAGGATGCCCTTTCCTTCGCGGACGTACACAGGCGCCGTGACCGCGATGCGGTGTTTGGCCGCGCACTCCAGCAATTTCCGGCATGCCTGCATCCAGTCCTCCAGAGCCACCTGGGATATGGACAGCGCCAGCGGGTTCCCCGGCCCGTCGCCGCGGTAGAGATTCAACGCCTCCGGCAGCACCGCCAGTTCGCTGCCCATCCCGGCGGCCAGCGCAATCCAGCGGCAGGCCTCATCCAGCTTCTCATCGAAGTCGGCGAAGTCGCGGTTGGACAGAGCGATAGTGGAAATGCGCTTGATGTTCATCCCTGTGTCTCCCATGCGTTTCGGAGTGCGTCTACCGGACCAGCGCCTTTTGAGCGCTCGCGAATACCTTCTCCATCTCCGCCTGGGCCTCCCGCGGCAGGGCAAAGTCATGCAGCGCCAGGAGGCGGTTCATCTCCTCGCGCGCGGCGGCCATCAGCGCCTCGTGGCTGTCGTGCTGGAACAGCAGCCGCGGGTTGACGTAGAGCTCGCGATAGTTGAGCGTGGACTCCAGGTCCGTGTACATGCCCGACTCCAGGCCCGGCTCAATGAGTTCCCTCGTCAGCGTCGCCGAATGCACCAGCGGAAGCCCTTCGACATATTTCCGCATATGCCGCAGAAGGTCCGCGGCGATGACCATGTTCAGGGGGGAAAGGACATCGCCCTTTTCCGCCCCCACATGGATGCTGCGCGCGCCGAGCAAGGCGTCGGTCGCGCCGGCGAACCCCACCTGATAGAGCTTCCCGGGGTTGGCGTAGAAATCCGGCTTGAACCAGTGCCCGAACTTCCGCCCGAGGGTGTATTGCAGAACCTGCCGGAGCATGGCGCCGTACATCAGCGATTCGGGAAAATAGGGATGGAAGGTGTCCATCGTGCGCAGGTTGAAGAGGAACCCGCCAAAGGAGCAGTAACCCAGCAGCCGCCGGTCAATGACTTGCGGTATGATATAGGCGGCAAGCGCCTCAGCGAGTCCCTGCGACAGGCAGGCCGGGAAGGAGAGCGGCGCCGTTGCCCCGGGCATGGGAGCTGCGCCCCCTCCGACAACGATACCGATCAGTTGATCCTGCCGTTCCCGGCGTTCAAACAGCATGGCCAGCAACTCGGCGTTAAGCCGAAGGGGGCTGATCGGAATCTCCATACAGCCGTAGGGGGGCTTGCGACCGGCGGCCTGGCCCATTTCGATCATGAATCGCGTCTCGACGGGGTTCATGGCCGGCGCCCAGCCCCCGATTTCCCGGGAGTGTTCCAGCGCTATCTTGAAGCTGAGCAGTTGCCGAATTTCGACTGGGCCCTCCTGCACATGGAGCGGCTCCGGTCCGTACATGCCCAGCACCTCGCCCAGCTTGACGCAGAGCCTCTGGTCCTCCGTCGTAGCCGGACGCACCGCGCCGCCGGCCGGGTCGCGGAATTGCGCGGCCATGTACGGAGTGACCAACCGCCAGGCGTCATCGGAACGGTTGTAGGAGTATTCGTAGTTCTTCTGGCGAATAACGGGAAGCCATTCCTCCACCAGGTCGCGCGAAAGACGAATGCGGTTGCCCGAGCGCGTCAGCCCCCGCTGCGCTTCGAGGAACTTGAGGATGCCTTCGTGGTCGATCCGCACGCCGACATCGGAGAGCAGGCCGAGGGCGTCCTCCTTGATCCCCTGAAGTTCGGCCTCCGTGAAACCGCCGTCCATGCGAAACTGAAGTTTGTGGAACACCGCGAGTATCTCCCTCTCTCTGCCTATAGTTTCTTGTAATACGTCACGGAGCCATGGCTGATATTGAACCCGGCGCGCTCATAGGCGCGGCGCGCGCGGGCATGGCCCTCGTCCAGCCCGGTCAGCACCCGGGCATAAAGCATTCCTTTTCGGCGAAATTCACTCAAGACCCAGGCGTACATCTCCTGGCCGATCCCTTTCAGGCCGCACTCGGGGTCCACCGCGTTATAGCCGACGACCCCGACCTTCTTGTCCTCTTCCATCCAGTAGTTGCAGAAGGCGATGACCCGGCCGGAGCTTGCGCAGACGATGGTCTGTCCGGGATGGGCCTCCATGTCCCGCTGGAGATTGACGCCGGCGCGCGTCTCGGCATTCGGAAAAATCCTCTGGAACAATTCTTCGCCATAGAGCGCGCGGTAGGCGGCATTGATCGGCGCCCAAGCCCGGTTCGCAATGGCGATCACGGCGTCCAGGTCTTTTTCTTCGTACGCACGAATCATTGCGCGCCTCTCCCTTCAGCGAAGCCGCGCCAGCGGGCCATCGCGCCGAATCCGCTCAAGCGCCTGCTGCTGGCTGGGATCAGAAGTGAAGTGGGCCTTGGCGGCGTACTTCCCGGGATCCGCCGGCTCGCCAACGGCAACGACCCGCGCCTCCCAGGCGGGTACGCGGCATTTCACGCAAAGAGTCTCCTCGTCCGCCTTTCCGGCGACGCACCCGATAGTCGCGCCGGTGATGACGTCATACGCGCCCACCTTCGGCGCGTTCGAAGGAAGCGCCCCCTTGCGCACTACAATCTCTCCCTGCCAGTCCCTGGACGATGGATTCATGATGGTGACCAGGATATCTTTGCTCCGTCGATTGACGAGGAGCTGGCACGGTCCGCCCTGAACCCGAACGCCGACGTATTTCCCATGCAACGAATCGATCAAAGCGGCGTAGAGGCCGCTCACCGCCGTCCCGTCGGCGGTCAATCCGTGCGAGAACAGCAGCACGCAAATGCCGCCTTTCCCGAAGGAGCGATGGACGATCAACGGAACGTTCCGCGCCTCGGCGACGATGCGGCTGCCGCCGGCGACCGTCGCACAGAGGGCCAGTTCCTCTCCAACTTCGATCTCTCTGCCTTCCAAGCGGGCCCGCGCGACCTGACGGATCTGCGGCTTCTCCAGCAACGCAAGGCCCAACTGTTGCGCCACGACAGGCGTGAGATGATCGGCTGCGGCCACCACCTCTCCGCCTCCTTCCATGAACCGCGTGAGCGTCTCCCAATTGCGCGCGTCGGTCCGGATGCCTCCCGCAAGGAAGAGCACCTTGTAGTGCTCCTGCAGACGCTCGACGGGGGACGACTCCTGCACCACGTCGAAGCAGTCGCTCCATCGGTTGACGGAAAGGTAGCGGTGGCATTCCCGCGGATCGCAGTCGCCGGCAACGAGAGCTTCCGGCAGATGGGCGAACTCGGACGGGTCCGGCAACCGCCGCCGCTGGTCCGGCCGCCGCGCGGCGCCGGTCTTCTGCCACAGCCCCGGCGCGACGGGCCAGATGGCCCTGATCAGTTCGTGCACCCCCCAGTCGTCCCGCGTCACCTTCGTGCTTCCGTTCCAGATCAAGAGCCATTCCGCGGGTGTGCCTCCCTTGATATTGAAATCCATAATCGGCACCCCTGCGGACAGAAGTTTCCCGTCCTTGTCCATCGTGCGACGCTGGTCGCCGCGATAACCGTGCGCCTCCTCCAGCAGGATCGCGAACGGGTTCACCGGGTCTCCCCGGTCGCCAAGCACTCCGTGGACAACGGTCTGGAACCGCATGGCCTGATAGCCGAAATCCGACAGGGTCTTCTCCCCGGCCTCGCCTTCGACGTAGAACAGGCGGAATGAAACTTCGTGCAGGAACGTGTTGCAGCCGGAAAGGTACGCTGTCAACCAGGAGCGGAACATGTGGTCGGCGGACATTCCCGTCGCCCATCCGCCTGCCACGCCGGCGCGCGGCCCGTCTCCAAGGGGCCAGCCGGCCCAGGGGGAGAAGTCGACGCCCCACCAGGCGTCATGCATGCGCGCCCCCCCTCGCACAAAGGCAATGCCAGTCTGGGAGGGATTGGTGGTGTCGCATTGCCCCTCGTAGACAACCAGCGGGAAACCGAGCCGGAACCCCTCGTGAAGGGCAAAGAGGGTTCCATCGCAATAATAGATGGGGAGAGTGCGAAGATCGGCGTTGCGTGAACGCGCATGCGTGTAATAGCTCGGCGTCTCCGGCGGGATGAGGCGATTGCCCCAGTGTTCGCTTGCTATGCTGCCGCTCGGGAACCACTTCCGGAAGTACTCCAGCGCCTGCGCCTTCGTGAAAACGGTCCCTTCAGGCCAGACCATGCTGTTCCCGATCTCGCCGTACGCCTCGATCCACGCGCCGCGAAATCCGATCTGCCCGTTGACCCCCTCCGCCAGGTCGTAAAGCTGGTCGGCATACTGGCGCGGGGTCAGCCCTTTCTTTTCCGCGGCCAGAACGAAGTACGGGGTGAACATGAGCCAGCCGATGCACGCGTACGGAATCTCCTTCCGCCGCAGCGCTTCAACCATCTCCTCAGCCCGGGTGGGTGAAAATGCTTCAGCAATCGAGATGTCGCGAACACCGTCCGCCACGGGATATCGGCGGAGAAGGTCGAGGAACCCCGGCTCCACCGCGCTGCTGAAGTCCGCGATCGTCACAAAGATGTCGTTGGAGAAATGCACTTCGCTGGGAAGCCGTCGCATAGCACTACACCTCTTCTACCAGAAGATACGTTACGGCCGTTTGGCGGCGGCCACGAAATCCATGTCCGCCAGGAGACGGCCTCGAAGGTACTTCACCACTGCGGGCGTCGCGCCTGCCGGAAGGTCGGCCTTGCGGATGGCCACTTTGTCCCCGGTGGCGGCGACGGCAAGAAGTTCCGTTCCGGCCGCGTCAAGAACCACGACGCGCCCCGACGGGTCCGGCGCGTTCAAGTGGACCACGAGGCCGTCCGGCGCGGCTTCGACTGATATCCTGCGCGGCAGGCGCGCGATGCAAGCCACGTCGTCGTTCGGAAAATAGATGCAGAGCTGCGCCTCTGCCCCGTTCTTTCGCACGTCGCAGGGGCATAAGTTCAGCAGGTCAACCAGGTGCTCATCTCCCCCCATCGGGAGCGACAAGATGGGGCCGTCGAAGGTGTATCCGCTGGCGTTGATCAGAGTGTAGACGGTCTTGCTCCCCTCGGTGAACCGGTTGGCATACACGCGCGCCGCCAGCGTGGGAATGAGCGGCTCGCAGTTGCGGCTGCCGAAGGCGTCGCTGTTCTCGTGCAGAATGTCATACATCCCCTTCGGGTACACATCAACGGGCGGCGCGCCCCACCCGTAGGTGCCGACCGCATTCCACAGCCGCTTCTTGAATTGCGGGTCTGTCTTGAGGTTGATGACGCTCTCATACAGACGGCACTCCGGGAAGTAGAATCGTTGCGTGACGCAGGAGACCGGTCGAAGAACCGGCGCGTTCTGGTTCGAGGAAACGTTCCGGTCAATGTCGTAGCCGATGGCGCCGTCCAGGAACTGCATCATGAAGTCATAGCCGGCGCTTTCCGTCATCAGGACGCACTTCGGGTTCACCTCGTCCAGCTTCCGGCGCGTGAGCTTGCACAACTCCGCTTCACTGCGCCCCCATTCATTGCAGCCCGGCGCCGCGAAGGTGTGCCGGTGGTCATGACTGAAGCACGTCCAGCCGTACGTGCCCGTTTCGTCGAAGCGAATGGCGTCGGCCTGAGTCTCGCGGACCACGCGCTGCGCCATATTCGCCACAAACTCCCGGTACTCCGGCACGTCCATGCACATGCGCCAGCAGTCGTACATGGTGACGTTCTTTCCCTGCGCGTCCACCAGGCCGTACTCCTTGCCCCTGGCCTGGCCAAACTTGGTGTTGTCACACACGATCTCCGGCGACGTGTACAGAAGCACCTTCAGGCGCATATCCTTGTAAGCCTGAATCGCCTTCTGGAACGCCGGCAGACCGCCCCACCGGGCGTTGTAGCCGTCATAGTCGCCGCGGTCCATCATGTACATCAGCTTCTTGGCCACCGGGTCCATGGCGAAGCTTCCCCGCATCGCCGCCCACGGGGTCTTGCCGAATTTCTCCTCGGCCTTGTCCATCGGGGTGCGCCAGGGGGCCATGTCGCTCCATTCCCACCAGCACCACAGCTCCAGCAGGTCGGTCAAGGGAGGCACGATTTCTCGGTCGGTGCGGTACTTCGTGCCGTCGAAGAGCATCACCCCTTCCCGGTACCCGGTGCACCATTGGTTGACAACATTCTCAAGCGCGGAGGGATAGGGCCGGAACTGCCAGATGCGGTGCGCCCAGTCCGCGTAGGCCTTCATGGAGGTATGCCAGTCGCCGGGATGCGCGCAGAGAAGGGCGTCCGCCGGCGCGAAGGAGGCCCCGGGCGCGCACGTCTGGCGCATGTATTCGAACGCAATCCCCGTGCCGTTCACCTCGTCGAGCGACGACTGCGCCCAGGTGAATTCCGGAGTGGCGCCGCTCAGGTACTCGCTCTCGTCGGCCCCGGCCTTCCCCGGCACGACCTTCCTGAGCGCAAGCACCTTGTATCGCCCATCGGCGTCGTCGCCTCGCACGTACAGACCGGCCCCGCAGTCGGGGCTGAACAGGTCCACGATCTGGTGGAGCGCCAGGTAATCGCCATACCCCTTCCGGATATGAGCCGGCGCGTCGGCGATCACTCCGCCATGCCAGGGGAAGAAATAGTAGTCGGTTTCCGGGCGGTCCGAGACGGCCAGGCCGGAGAGATGCGGGAATGCGACCTTGATGTCCATCGGCTTGTCACCCGCGTTGCGGACCGAGAGTCCAAGCCGCAGCCCTTCCGCTTCGGCCGCGACGGACAGCTCGGCCTGCAAGGGAACGCCCTCCGCCCGCAGGGTGGCCTTGAATCCCGTAGCGGACGGTTCGAGTGAAACACAACGGAAGTCGCGGCTCCCGGAGTAGCGCTTGCCCTCCGCCTCCACCAGGAAAATGTCCGCCGCTCCCGCCACGCGAAGCATCTCGCTCTGCGCGAATTCATTCCACAGCGATGAGAGCGCCAGGCGCTCGCCGCGCCGGAACTCGACGTGCATCCCCGCATTGGCCAGGCGGACCACTTCGCCATCCACTCGCGACGAGGGCGCGCGCCGGACCGCCGCACCGCGCGGCGCGGCGACCTTCGGCGCCATATCGACCCTCGGCCACCGCGGCTGGTGCGCGGAAACCGCCTCCACCGTCACCGATTTCAGGAGAATATTGGCGCCGGTCGGCGTGATTTCCACGCCGTAGGGGGACGGAGCGGCCTCCAGGACAACGGTGAGCGGGGAAGGCCCGGTGATCTTCCGTCGGCGCACGTTGGCTTCGACCCACTGGATGGCCCCCTCTCCCCCCGTGAATTCGGCGACGACCTTGACGGGCTGCCCTTCCTTGATGCGCTCCGCGTCCCATTCCATGCGCGCCGCCTGCCCCTCCGCCAACGCCAGCCCGGCCGCCGTCGCGCTCGCCGTTCGCGCTCCCGCGTAGCCGACGAAATGCGCCGGGTCATCCAGCGAGGGCGTCTGCCCGGGATGCCAGGCGCCATGAATCACAGGCGTCGACGTGTACAGATAGAGCCGCACCATGTACTCGCCGTTGCCCCCCGGCTGCGTGAGCTTGTCCTGATCCCATGTCGCCCCGCCGTTGAAACTGACGGCGCTATTCCCGCGCCGGACACTATTGTCAATTCCCAGATAGAGGTAGTCATCATTCTCTTTCTTGGGGCTTTGCAGCTTGCCGATCACAATCTCGTTCCGTCCCCTGACCAACTCTTCCTTGGGAAGCGTGAAGTCATACCACGCGAATTCCGGCCTGCTGCTCGTCATCTTGGGCACGCCGCAGTCCGTGCGGTACACATGGGCCTTGCCGTTGACGACGATCTGGAACTCTTCATCCAGCCCGTTGTACTTCCCGGTTGTCTCCTGCGAGTAGTCCTTCACGACAAGGAATGCTGAAAGCTCGATCTGCTTCGTCTTCTCCCACACCTCCAGCGGAACGGCCGAAAGGTCGAGCGTCTTCTTCGCCAGGTACTCAGACCCTGACTGGTGCGTAATGCCGTGGCCGGTGGTCCAACCGGGAAGAGACCACTGCCCCTGGTCGTCGCGGGCTACGTAGACGCCTTCGAGTCCCTCCACAGGTTCCACGCTGGCCGGCGCCGCTATCGTTGTCGAGCCAAGTGCGGCAAACGCGGCGAAAATGAGCGGCGTCCCCCTTAATCGCAACGACCGCAGACTCCGCGTGAAATTCATTCCAAATATCCTTCCTCTGTTCTCAAGCTTCATTGTGGAACACAATCACGACGTAGCGGCCGCACAACTCGCCGGGGACGTCCACGCAGGTCATGCCGGCGGAGCGCCGGACAGCCAAAGCACGCGGCTTCTTCACGCCGGGAATGTGCGCCTCCGCCTTGGAGCAGGAGGGCGCGCGAACGCCAATGGTCACTGTTCCGGAGATCGGCGGAAATTTCGCCTTGGGGTACGTGCCGCCCGATATCGAATCGCGCAGCGCGTCGGTGCTGGCCGGCGCAATATTCGGCGTCGGCGCCGACTCGACGCGCTCCTTTCGGAAGTCCATCCCCGGCTCCAGCAGCATGCCGGTCGCATTGAGCACATGAACCACCGTGCTGTCATTCGTCCGGTGTCCACGGACCAGAAGGCCGTCCGGCGCGCCCTCGACGGTCAGCGTTTCACGGCCCCGGGTCATGGAAGTGATCGCCTCGATCATGGCCTTCCGCATCACCGGGTTCCTGCGACCTCGACAGAGCCATGCCAGTTCCCAGCCGTGTGCGTCTGTTGAAGCGCCTTCGACGTAGTTCTCGCACCCCGGCTTTCCCATGAAGACGATGACTTCGCCCTCTCCAAATCGGCGGCGAACGATGGCGGGAGTCACCTCTTCCGCGTTGTCGAAGCTGACCTTTGCCAACAGTTCAGTCCCCGGCAGCGCGCGGGCGATCACCACGGGCTCTACATTCTGCAAGTACTTCGTCGCCAGGCCGGTCCCGCCGAAGAATTCCGGGCACCGGACGACGAAGTCGGGATGAATGCGTCCCTCGGTGCGAACGTACTGGAGGCCGAATACGTCTCCGAGCTGGAAGTCGCGGAGCGCGTTCCCCTGGGCGTCATACAGCGATGACTCGTGGGTCGCGATTAATTTCCCCCCTGCGGCGACGAAACGCCTGATCTGTTCCGCCTGCCGCGGGCTCATGCAAGCCATGTTCGGAAGGATCAGGAGGTCCGTCTCCTCCAGCCAGGCGTCCTCCTCGATATCTTCGTGAAGGATCACGTCAAAGGGGATTCGGCCGCGCAGCATCGCCTCACACCAACCGGCCCACTCCCAGATGTAGAAGGCGTCTTCCATGCCCCCGTAGTTGTCCCGCGTAACGTGCGAGAACAGCAGTTTCACTCGGGACATGGACTGCGGGGCCGCGAACAACTCGCTGCGGCTCTTGATCAGGTCGAAGACGCGCTCGAACTGGGTCGGGGGCTGCCCGGACTGCGCGTGATAGGTCGTCCCAAGATACCCCTGTTCCAGGAGCGCAGCGAAGGCGATGCAGAACGAGGCTGCGTCGTCATCGAGCGGGTAAAATTGAGCTTGAACCGGCATGTCGTGACGGCGCCCGAGCGCCAGTCGCTGCAGCAACTCCGACCCCACGCGCTCCCACGAATACGGCAGGATTGTGGGCCAGATGACTTCCGTGAACAGGAGCGAACAATAAGGCGCTGCCTGATCGATGCTGCCCCCGGTCAGGTTGTTTCCGGTGGTTGTGGCGCTGCTGTGATAGAAGGGCCGCATGACGTTCCTGCCGCTCGCGCGCATCTGCCGGGTGACTTCCCGCTGGTAGTCCGCCACCGAATCCCTGCGGAATCGTATCCATGCCTTCATGCGCGGGTCTTCATAATCGCGAAGGAACTTCGCAACATCTTCCGGCGTGTTCGGCAAGTCGTATCCGCTGAAACGCTTGAACTTCTCGCGACAATGTGGGCACCCGCAGGAGTTCAGCCTGGGGTAGAACATGACGTCATCCGGGAGGATTCCGTCCACGCCGAGTTCATACAACTCCTCCAGGTATCCAAAAGACATCTTGCGAAAATCAGGGTTGTTCGAACAAAGGGCCATGGCGTGGCCACCGGTGTACCACGTGCCGGCTCGCAGTCCCGTGCCGAGGTCCAATTGCGACATCTCATCGAGGTTCCGCCCCTGATAGACGACGCCATGGAGGAAGCCCTTGACGAAGGCGGGATGTCTTTTGATGTCGAATCGCATGTCTTTGCCGACCGCGTTCAAGTGCTCCATGAGTTCAGCTTCCGTGGCGGGGCGTAGCGAAGCCCGGTGCATGACTACCGCGCTGTGGTGCTCAATGTATTTGAGCCCATGGCGGTGCGCCGCCTCCGCCGTCCGCCGCGCCTGGCGCATCAGGTTCTCTTTGTCCCCTTCCATCCAGCTCCATCGGAAGTGGAAATTGGAGGGATCGACGGCGGTGAACCCTTGTTGCTTAAAGAGCCGGGCCTGCCGGTCGAAGTCCTCTTCGGTCCAGTCAAGTAATGTGTTGTCCCCCATCCACCACGTGGCGACTTTATAGTCCTTCAGCCAGGGGATGGCGGCGTTGTCGATCCGACAGTCCGCGCTCTCACGACAGTTCATGGTAGGTATCCATAATCAGGGAATGTGCGTGCCGCGCCCCTGACGGGGCCAGTTGGGTAGATTCTGCCGCGCTTTTCCGCGCCTGCCGGGGCTATTTCGCTTTCGGCGCCTCTGCGGCGGGCTTGAGCTCCTCGTACTTCTTGCCGATCTCTTCGGCGGTCAGCGCGCGGTTGTAGATGGTCAACTCGTCCATGGCGGTGGGCACGGCCGAGGAAAGGTGTATTTCATTGCCGACATCTTTCGGGAAATTGTCCCCCCCCAAGGCCAGCTCGCTGCTCAACTTGCCATCGACATAGAGCGCGATCCTGGACCCGGCGGCCGTCCAGGTGCAGGCGAAGAAGTGCCACTGATCGACCGTCCACTCCATCTTGGGAGCATTGATGCCCCAGTTCGCCTCGGAGCTCTTGCCCAGCATGAACCGCGGACCGTTGATCGGATCGCCGCAGTAGTAAAGGTAAATCAGCCCGCTCTTCTTCCATTCACCCGCCGTGAAGAACCAATTGTAGTCCTTGCTCTTCTGCCAGGAAGCGGTCGGCTTGAGCCAGCAAGTGAGGGTTCCCTGGTCGACCAGGATGTTGCCTTTCGTCGCGTAGGCAATGCTCTCGAACTGCATGGCAAGCGCCTGGCCTTTGATCCCCTGGCAGTACGCGGGCGCTTTCGCGTAGACGGCCTGCTTATCACCCGCGGCGGTGGCGGCATCGGGGCTGCCGTCGAACGGCGCATAGAAGATGACGTCGTCCGCCAGAGCGCTGGCGGCCAGAGCAAAGATGGCCAGAAGCGAGGTTCTCCATATCCGGTTCATGGACAACTTTCCTTTCCGATGAAATGAACTTTCGAAGTCTCAATGCAAACCGCGAACGCTGTTATCACACGAGCCTGCGGCCGTCGCCCGCGGCAACCGCCGCAGGCTCATGAATCAAGCACTTAGTTGAAAGGCCCCCACTGAGTCCCCACGTCAACACCGGCTGACGTATCGAACTGATGCCAGATGTCGGGCGCGGTCGAATGGTACGACTGACGCCAGCCGCTCAGCCACTGGTCGTCGTCCTCGGGAAGGTTCGACATAATGCTCGGCCCCGCCATGCCGGTCGCCGGGTTGTGCGTGACCTGGAAATTCCACCACGCGATCCGCTTCTGCGCGTCTCCATACCACTTGCCGTCGAGGCTGCCGTAGAGAACGTTGTAGCCGTCGCGGTGCTCCATTTCCCCAAGTCCCGGCAGCAAGCTCTGCCCAATCTGCCGGTCGAAGGAATCCGCCGCCACAGCGCGCCCGCCCAGGAGTTTCTCGGTCTTGAAGAACGTGCCGTAGTCCTCATACCGAATGCGCGGGTTCGTCCAAGGGACGATGCAATTGTGCAGAGCAGCCGCATAGGTCGTGTAGGAGTGAACACCCCAGACGCCTGTGCAACGATAGGCGTAGGTCGAGTAAAGACGCCGAGTATGCGTCACCGGGGCCACGCCGGCCCCGCTGTTCCCGCCATCCACCTTGCCCACGTTCGCCCAGTTGCCATGAGTCAGGATTCTGGCCTCTGTGCCGCCCGCCGCCTTCAAGTCGGCCAGCGATGTAGCGCCCAGGGTGGCAATCTGCCCGACGCACTTCTCGTCCGGAAGGTTCGACGCGCTCGGGCAGAAGAAGATGGCCAGGTTGTCAATGTAGCGGCAGGATGCCAGGAACCCCAGCCCCTGAGGCGCCATGGCCAGTTTCCCGTTGCCATAGACCGCCGTCGCATTCGCGGGATCCTGTTCGCCCTGCGCAATCACTCGCTGGACGAACCGCCCGGCCCCGTAATCACTCTGGCTTCTCTGCCCCCCTGCCTTTGTCAACGTGCCGTAGGTGACCACCTCCGGAAACGCCTCAACGTAGTCATTGGGGGCCGTCCCGGTCGGGTCTCGGTAAATCCCCACGTCCATCCCACGGCCCGCGCGCGTCCATGCGCTCTCTTCAACGCTCGCGGTATCGGAACAGCCCGACAGGGTCCACGTGACGTTAAAGGGCAGATAGCCGGCATAGTCGCTGGTGTAACTGGCCAGCCCCACACCCATCTCCTTCAGGTTATTCAGGCAACTCGTCCTCCTGGCCTTCTCCCTCGCCGCCGCCAGGGCCGGCAGAAGCATTCCAGCCAGAATGGCAATAATTGCTATGACGACAAGCAGCTCGATGAGCGTGAACGCCGACATCCAAGACCTGCGCGTCCTCATGGCCAACCCTCCTCAAATAGACCGTGCTCCAGTTGTCCGGCCTAAACTCAACTCAATGGATAAATGCCGCCACTCCGTCCAACAGCCTCGTCGTTCGCAAAACTCCGGCGCCCTCCACAGAACTCACCCGGCATGGCTCACGTGTCCCGAATTTCAAGCCGCGTGGGGATCACTATCATGCGATTTTCCGCCTTGTACTCGCCATTCATCTGGTCAAGCAGTTCGTGGATGGACTGGTGCACTATCGCGTTGCGGTCCTGCACGATGGTCGAAAGGGACACCCGGGTGATGGCCCTGGGAATGTAATCTCCATACCCGATAATCCGCAGATCATGCGGGACCGAAATACCCAGGTCCCGAGCCGCATCCAGCGCGCCCCACGCGTGCTCATCCGTGCTGCCCAGAATCGCGGTTGGCCTCGCGCTTTGCGACAACAGCCGCTTGCCGGCTTCGTAGGCATTGAAATACGGCTCGAACTCCGCAAGCCGGTAACCGGCGATTTCGACGATGGTCGCGTCCCCTTCCGGTATGCCCGCGTCCGCAACGGCCTGACGAAAGCCCTCCTGGCGCCACTGGAACGTCTGATGCTCATGCTTGCCCGCAATGAGGGCGACGCGTCTGCGCCCATCCGCCACCACATGCGCCACGCCGGTGGCAATGCCACGCCGGTCATCGGTGCAAACGAACGTTCCGGGGCAACCGGTGGCAAGCCGGTCCAGCACAATCAGCGGCACCTTGCTTGCCCCAATCACCTCGGCCAGCTTCGGAATATCCGACTCCGCCGAAGGAAGCCAGACGATCCCCCCCGGTCTCTGCGTCAAAACGAAATCGATGAGCTCAATTTCCCACTCCGTATGGCTATTCGTGGGATAGAACACGGGCATGAAGGAGGCCTGGTGCAGAGTCTCACGAGCTGTTTCATACATCGCCGTGGACCACATGTCCCAGCCAGGCACGATAAAGGCCACCAGGTTTGATTTTCCCCTCACGAGCGACTTGGCGGCCCAGTTCGGCCGATACCCAAGCGAGTTGGCAACCTCTTTCACCATCTGCCGTGTCTTTGTATTCACGTCAGGGTGGTTCGCCAGCGCGCGGGAAACGGTCGAACAGGACAGGCCGGACTTCTTTGCAATGCGTTTAAGTGTGGCGCCAGCGTTAGGCATGTATCCAGCTTTCATCATCGGCCGCTATCGTTACTGGTAACGTTTCCAATAGTCGGAGTCTACCCTTTGCCGAATGGATTGTCAAGAGGTCCCCCAACTTTTCTATACTTCCTCACATTTCTACTTATCATATTTAGTAGTAACGCTTTACGCACATAGCCAATTGCTATGCTGATAGAAAACAGGGAAGCTGAGTCACCCATTAACGCATCTTGACAAGCCCCCTTTGAGAAGGTTAGACTCCGTTCATTACAAACGATACCGGTAACGTTACCGCTACTTGCCGGAGCATTCGATATAATTAATGGGCATTGAGAAAGCGCGATCCAGATACACCACTTGGTTGGCTCAAAATACCTGAAATGATCATTGGGAGGATCCGAGAACGTGTCCATTTCCGCAGATCGTGACATCGTCCGCCGCTTGGCAAGTCGTTTGGCTGCCTTTGCAGTGCAGCCTCAACAGCGGGAGAAGCTGGAGGCGTGGAAGAGTCTCAACGCTCTCCGGCCGCAACGGCCCATGCTGTGGATCACCGAAGTGCCCTGGGGCGAGTTCGAGAACCAGGTGGAGGCGCTCAGGCTCCAGTCGGAAACGGAACCATGCCGAAGCATCGAAAGAGAGCTTCGGCATCGGCTCTTCACCGCATGCAGCCTGACCTGCGACGAGGTGGTGGATGGCATCTGGTGGCTGCCGCTGCAGATCAACGGCGCCAACTTCGGCGTTGAAATCCACGAGCAGCAGATCCTTCAGGGCGATTCCTACATTCAGTCACATCACTACGAGCCGGTGATGAAGGACTTCGACGACATCGCGAAAATCCGCATGCCGGACGTTTCCTATGACGAGGCCGCCACGCTCGCGCGCAAGAGCTTCCTGGAGGAGCTGTTCGGCGGCATTCTCCCGGTTCGCCTCCATGGTCCGCGCCAGCACTTCTTTCCCGCGTGGGACGATGTGGTCCGCTGGACCGGCGTGACGGAGGCGTTGACTGACCTGCTCGCGCGCCCCGAGTTTCTCCACGCGCTCATGCGACGCCTGACCGATTCCTTTCTGGAAAGGATGACCCAGCTCGAGGAGCGCCATCTCCTCGGTGAGCCACATCCGCTCAATCGCGTCGGCTCGGGGGCCGCCGGCTTCACCGACGAACTGCCTCAGCCCGGCTCGGATCCCGCGCACCTCCGCACCATTGACCAATGGGGCGGCGCCACCGCGCAGATTTTCGGGGAGGTCTCCCCGGCCATGCACGCGGAGTTCGCCCTGAAGTATGAGATGGAGGTTATGGCCCGTTGCGGGTTGAACTACTACGGCTGCTGCGAGCCGCTGCACAACAAAATGCACCTCATGGACAGCGTGCCCCGGCTGCGCAAGATATCGATCAGCGCATGGTGCGACGTGGAGAAAGCCGCCAGCCGGGCCAAACGCCGCTACGTCTTCAGCCACAAACCCACCCCGGCCTGCTTTGCGGAGGACCAGTTCGACGCCGCGCGCGCCGAGCAGGAATTGCGCCAACGCCTCGAACGCTCCGGGAACATGCCTTGCGAGATCATCATGAAGGATATCAGCACCGTGCGCGGCGACGTCCGGCGGTTGATCGACTGGTGTCAAATGGCGCACCGGTTGGTGCGCAACCTGCCGGCGCGTTGACGTCCACCAGGTCTGTGCCGAGGCAACTGCCTGCTTCGGTGGTCTTAAGCGAGTGAGTTGCGTCCGGGCAGCGTCCGGTGCTGGCCGCCCGTGGATAACCTGCTGCAAGACCATCGGTTGTGATATGGCTGCCGGCCATTGAATGGGCTGTCTTGGGAAGGGGTCACTTGGCTATTCCCGCGCCCGGGGACTCAGTCGTCGGTTCAGGGTTCCACCGTCGTCATCGAGATATCATCGGCCAGGAGCGAAACGTCCTTGGCTTGCCCATAATTGGGCATGACGATGACGCGCGCGAACTTGGCGCCGGGCCACCACTGAGCGGTGGGCGCGCCGGAGAGAGCGATCCCCTTGATGCGGCCGCTGTATTGCTTCCACTCCTGCGGGACGACCGCGTTGGTGGCGGCGTTGTAGATGTAACCGGGGCCCGCCACGTGCTGGCGGATGAGCGTGCCGGCGGGATATTCCTTGCCGCAGGGCTTCGCAAGCTTGATCTCCCAGAACTCTCCCTTCTTATCGACCGAGAGAATCCCGCGCGTGCTGAGATTCCGGTTCGGGAGGTCCTTGTACTGACCGGAGTTGTCCACGCTGAAGGCGACTACGGCAAACGGCGTAGCGCGCCACTTGGAGCCATCCGCGATCTTGAGGATATCGTCCTCCTTCTTGCAGGCCCCCGCCAGCGTGGTTTCCGTCCCGGGCGTGGCCGAGACGTTCTCACAAAAAATCGGCTTCTTGTCGGCGTCATAGGGGGCATAACCGAAATAGAGATGGCTGGGCTCAGCGGTCGCCGACTTGAACCACCCGCTGAGCAGGTAGGTCTTGTCGGGGTCCACGGCGATGAAGTCGTCGCACAGGACGAAAGCGGGACCGGCCTTGATGAAGCAACTCTTGCCGGCGTGAGCGCCCTCCGCGCGGGCCTCCCACAGTTTGCCCCAGTTGTCCGCGTTCCCCAGTTCCGCGTCGCCATTGCGCAGGAGGTTGGGCGCGTCCGCGGCGCGCGCCACGGTGGTTGCCAGCAGCAGGGCTGATCCCAGAAGGCATGCGAACAAGAGATGCTCTTTCTTGCTGCTCGTCATGGCGTCAGCCTCCAAATTGAACTCCGCGATAAGGATCGGGTCTTCGTTACCCTTGCCCGAGCAACAACCCGCCGTCAGGCACCATCATGATACAGATTACTTTCGCTGGACCAGTCACCTTGCCGGCTCCTTGGGGACAGCACGGAGGCCGTTGACAAGCGGGGCGCGCTCTCCCATTTCACCTCGCGCGTTTCACTCTGACGTACCGGAATGAAAGCGGCGCGAGTTCGCGAGGGCTGGCGCCTATGACTTTGCAGGCATCCTTTCCCCATCCGAGACGTCCGGGAACCACCCGCCAGTTGAAGGGTTGCGCCTTTTCCGAAAGGTTGGCGAGGAGAACGAGCGCCTCCCGCTCGTTCCAGTAGATGGCGGAACGGACGTCCCGCTTTGAAGTGCGAACCGCCATGGTGCGGTGGTTCTCAAACTTCTTGTACCGCGTGAAGTCTATCCGCGCCGTGACTTTGAAGGTCGCCAGAGCTTCCGGGCGGCTGTCGTCCACTGAGGCGTGATTGAGAAGCGCGCAGAGCGCGAAGAGCATGGGGCTCTTGTCCCCTTTCCCTTCCTGGATCAGGACGCCGTGCGGGCAGGCGTTCGTGAAGTGGGTGTAAGGCGGGAACATGTCCGGGGTTATTTTGGCGGGAGCGTATTCTTCGAGGTCGAGGATGTACGTGGCCATGTTCCCCGCGGTGATGAACGGCACCTGGGACATGTGCAGGTACATTTCTCCCTTCGGGCCGACGCGCTCGCGCGTCCATTCCAGCAGGTCGATGAACGACTCCACATCCCAATGCCGATAGGGCCGGTGCGCCTTGTTCAGGCAGGGCTCGGGGAAGCACCAATCGTAGTAGATCCCATCGAACGCGTGCCTGGAGAGGGGCGCGTCGATCGTGCGCTTTCGGAATTCAAGCCACCCGGAAGCCAGGCACATCTGCGCCCCGAACTCGCCGGTGGTGGTGACATTGTGAATCATCGTTCCTTCGTCATCCACCCGGCGCTGCCACTCCCTGGCTTTCGCGGCGAACGGCGGCACGTCCGGGTGCCATTCATGGAGCGAGAAGTAGGGCGTCACGCGCACGCCATTCCGGTGCAGGTCGGCGATGCGGCGGTCCATTTCCTTCATGCGCTTCGGGGGATACGGCGGATAGGCCCCGTCGCGCCAGAACAGGCCGTCTGCGGTGGGGCCGTCGTCGTGGAGCCGCGTCAGGTCCACGCCGTTCCGCCCGAATTCGCGGATTCGCTCCGGCGAGGGGAAGCGCTTCCCCTGCCGGTCGGGACGCGCTTCCAGCAGTCCGGCGACGGAACGCCGGAGCGGACGGACCCGCTCCTGCACAAAAGGAAACGCCATGAAGAAGTCGAAGGCGTACGTACCTCGCAGCGTGTGGCTGGGAGGATGACGCCAGAGCGGGTTGGTCCGGACCTCGTAGCCGTCCGCGTCCGCGGCGTACTGCACCATGAACAGGTTGGTGTGCGGAGCTTTCGTGAACTGGCTGTGCCACTGATCGAGGTTCTCGCCGAGGAACCAGTCGAATCCTTCCACGCCGCGCTGGACGAAGGTGAAATAGAGCGGCATGTGGGAGATCAGCACCGTCCTGAAGTCGTTGACGTTGGCGCCGGCCTTGAGCTTATACCAGCGCTGGATGCAGCAGGAAAGACGCCAGTCCTCGGAATCGGCAGGCCCCGGGCGATAGGCGAATTCGTTCAGGCGCGCAGCGACCGTAGGCCGCGCGATCGCCACTTGATAGACGTTCGGGATCGGCTTCGCGCATTCGATCGTCACCCGCTGGCGGATGTACCCCCAGGGGTGATACTCGAAACGATGCCGGTAGATGGCGGGGAGCCGCTCCCCCGCGTCGGAAAGGAAGGGACTTTCGCTTTCCACCACCACGACCTCGCCGTCGGAATAGTACGAAAGGCAGGAGCCGGAGTCGTTGCCGCGAGCGGTATGGGTTTGGGTGCTCCCCCGCGCGCTCGTGCTGATCTGCGTGCGGCAGGGGGCGGCGAAGATGTTCTTCCCTGTGCCGTGGGGAAACACCACGCTCGATATGTTGCCGCCATCCGCGGAACTGTGGCGGACTTCCCAGAACTGGCAGGCGACGAGAAGGTCATTGCCCGCTTCGCGAACGCTGAACTTCGCCTTCACCGGGACGTGCCGTTCCATCCGGGGTCGTTCCTTCTTTCGTCATTGCGCGTTGAGGGCCTTGAGGAACTCGACAGCCTGGGCGATATCGCGGTATGGATCATTGCCGACTTCGCGCTCAATCGTCAAGTACCCGGAATAGTCCGCCGCGCGCAAGGCGGCAAGGTACTCCGGGAAATTCACGCCACCCTTGCCAAGAGGGACTTCGCGGAAGTAGTCCGCCCATTGAAGCGTTTCAAGATGGCTGTCTTCGAAAGCCCCGTAGAGCCGATCGGCGTCCACGGGCTTCAGGTTGAGGCCGTCTTTGGCGTGGGTGTGGCGGATGTACGGGCCCAGGAGTCGCACCGCCTCGGGGATGTTCTCGCGGCAGACCATCACGAGATTCGCGGGGTCGAAGTTCACCGCCAGCCCCCCCGCCAGGCCGATATCATCCAGGAAGCGGCGCAACACCGCGGCGGGCTCCGGCCCCGTTTCGATGGCGAACGCCGCGCCGGCGGACTCCGCGTAGCGCCCGAGCTCTTCGCATGCGCGGGCCAGGACGGCGTACCGCGGATGGCCCGCGTCGTGCGGGACGATGCCGATGTGCGTCGTGACGACGGAGCAGTCCAGTTCGCCTGCGAGGTCCATGACGCGCTTGGAGTCCTCGATCCGCTGGGAGTTTTCCTCCACGACCTGAAAACCATGCCCTCCGAAGTCGCCGCAGACGGCGGCCACTTCGAGTCCCAGGCCGGTCACCTGGCGGCGAAAATCCGCCAGCGCGCCCCCTCGCAGCTTGCTGAAATGCGTCTCGCCGCGCGTGGCGTGAAGTTGAACCCCCTGAACGCCGAGCCGCGCTGCTGCCGCCAGGCCGTCCGGGACGCCCAGGCGGAAGGACTCGATCATCACGCCGATTTTAAAGCTCATGCGCCGCTCCCCTGCTCCTGCCGTGCGAACTTCTGCAAGTCGCCGCGCTTATCGTACAGTTTTGAAAATGCGCCGGCAATCTGGTCCATCTCCTGTTGCGTCCCGAGCAGTTCGTTCTGCACCAGCCAGATGCCCTCCTCGCGGCAGATGCGCTCGCAGTTCGGGCATATCATCTTCGCATAGTCGAGGTCCGGGCGAGAGAGGCGGTAGCCGGTGTAAGGGCCGAAATTCTTCTGTGTGAAGAGGGGTTGCGCGTACAGGGGAACGATGTAGCCCGCGACGGCGAACACCCCTTCGGCATTCAGCGCCTTGAGGAACGCCTGTCGCGGCACGCCAAAGGCGGCGGCTTCGTACCGCATGGCAAAGAGGTGGTAGGCATGGCGCGTGCCCGTGAAGCGCCGCGGCTGCGGGTGCAGTCCCGGGATCTTTTCCAGGCGCGCGGCCAGGTACGCGCCGTTGCGGTCGCGCGCGGTGGCCTGCGCGTCCAGGCGGTCGAACTGACAGTTCAGAACCGCGCCCTGGAACTCGCTGAGGCGGTAGTTGCCGCCCATGACGACATGTTCGTACCACGCGCCCCCCTTCAGCCGTCCGCAGTTGTGGATCGAGCGGCAGCGCTCGGCCAGTTCCTCGTCGTTGGTCAGGATGATGCCCCCCTCGCCGCTGGTGAGGTTCTTCGACGCCTGGAAGGAGAAGGAGCCCGCGTGGCCCAGGGCCCCAACCCGACGCCCTTTGTACTCCGCGCCGTGAGCGTGGGCGGCATCCTCGATCACGAAGAGGTTATGACGCTTTGCGATGGCCATGAGCGCATCCACGTCGGCGGCCAGCCCACCCACGTGAACGGGGATGATCGCCTTGGTGCGCGGCGTAATGGCCGCTTCCACGGCGGCGGGGTCCAGGTTGAACGTCTCCGGGTCGATATCCGCGAACACCGGCACCGCGTTGGCCTCGACGACGGCCGTGGCTGTGGCCAGGAATGTATAGGGCGGCACAATCACTTCATCGCCGGCTTCAATGCCGATGCCCATCAGGGCGATGCGCAGGGAGACCGACCCGTTGACCACGGCGATGCCGTACTTCGCCCCCTGGTATTCGGCGAAGCGCTGCTCGAAGCGCTCGACCTCCTTGCCGCTGAGCCGCCCCCACGTGCCGCTACGCACAACCCGAGCCAGCGCCTCTTCTTCCTCCCGACCGTAGATCGGCCACGTCGGGAATTTGACCTTGCATGCTTGCGGACCGCCGCAGACCGCCAGCTTCTCCTGCGTGGCCGGCTTTCTGCCTGTTTCAGTGGTGACGCCGGAAGTTGCCATGTGAATGCTCCTCTCTGATTTATTTGGGTCGAGGTGGGGACACAAAACTTTCCTTTGGAAAGTATTGTGTCCCCACCGGCCCGGCCTGCCAACCGGGATGGTTTCAACAGAGCAAAACGGCATCGAGTCTAACCAGGGCGCGCCGCGGTGTCCGCCAGGAACGCCCCCGCTTCTTCGGCGAAACGCTCGCCGGCGCCCGCCGTATGCGGGAAGACGCCGTAGAAACGCGCCGCCCGAACGGGATAGCGGCTGTTCTCCACAGATCGCCGCGTGGCGATGTAGCAGGTCACGGCATTGCAGGTGCCGGCCACGAGCAGCCGCTGAATTCCCGCTTTCGCGCGCATGAGGGCGCTCAGCTCGGAATAGAATTCCGCCCCAATTCCCGCCAGCGTCACCCCTCCGAGGTGAAGCACCTGAACCTCTATCGGTTGCCGGGCGACACATCGGCCGCTGTCAAGCATCTGGATCCAGTTCTTCGTTCCGTTGAGCGTCGACAGGGCCATCCCGTCGGTTGCATCCTTTTCCAGGAGGGCCGTCGACTCGGCAATGGTTCTTTCGCACTCAGACCGGGCCGGGGGCTGCACGGCAAGGTCAATGAGCTTCGACGCAAATTGCATCGAACCGACCGGGACCGCTTCCTTGGACTTCAGCGCTCGCTCCACGGCCTCCACAATCCGCCGGCCGTAGAAATCGAGCACCTCCTCCCCCCCTTTTCCAAACGCCGCGGACTTGGTCACGCAGGGATCGAGGTCTCCGCAGGGAGCGTTCAGAAAGAGAGCGCGGTAGCCGAGGGCGTTAAGATAGCGGACGACCGCGCCGGGGTAGTCGGCGGAATAGACCCGCCACACGCCCAGGGCGACGGCGTGGCAGCCGTAATTGACCAGGAGGATCGGCGCGGCCTGGCCCATTTCCAGCAGCAGTCCGCGCACATGGTTGTCGACCGGCCCGCCCGGCTCGTCGCGATTCTGCGCAATGCCCGGGAATTCATGATCGATGTAACAGGCGCGCTGCACCGGCTCCCAGTGTTTCAACACATCCGCAACGGTGTCCATAACATGCTTCGTGACGATCTGCCGCCAGGTCTGAGTGAGTTCGCCGGGACCAAACCACCGAAGACTTGCAGGACCCGTGTGCGTGTGGGTGCAGTGAAAGAAGATCGCTTCCGCCGGGAGGCCATGCGCACGGCCCAGCCGCGCGCGCAGTTCCTCCACGTGGTCCGCCTGCAACCCGATCAAGTCGAATTGGACCAGGACGGCGACGCGCCCATTCTCGCGGAAGGCGCAAACACGGCAGAAGAGCGGATCGAGCGTGCGGTCCGCGCGGCGGTTCATGTAGTAACCGTACCCACCGAGCTCTTCTCCGGGAAGAGGCGTGATGTCCCGTTGCGACCAGCCTATTTCCATCTCTTCCTCAATTCAGATCAAGGGCACAAACTGACCGCATGCCTGCCCGCGAGGCGACGGCCAGCCGTCACAAGTCCGTTGAGCCCATGGATAATCAGTAGCCGTCCACTCCAACGTCCACGCCCGATGCCGCATCCAGCGTGTGCCAGATGAGAGTCGAACCCTTGTTGCTGTAGCCGGCGGCGGGCGCGTAGGTTCCGTTGCCGGAAGTCACGGGGCTGGGGACATCGTTGGCGGACTGCGCCCAGTCAGTAATCGTTGCGCACCACAGACCCATGTAGGCCAGGCGCGACCCTGCGCCTGTGCCCATCGTATTCGCCCACCACATGATCTTCTGCTGCGGGTCGCCGTACCACGCGGCATGGCTGTCGCCATAGAGCACATTATAGCCGTCGCGATGCGCCCAGTTGCCCATGCCGGGCTGAAGGGGGGTGGTCGTCGTATCTTTGAACGTGCCGGCCAGCTTGCTGAACGTATCGCACACAATCGCTCGATTTCCAAGTTGCTTGTCCGTCTTGAACATCGGCTCTCCGCTGAACACGATCCGGCTTGGCGTGACGCCCTTCAATCGCGCCCAGATGGGGTTGAAGCCGTCCTCATTCTGGTACACGCACGCGGACTCGGGCACCAGCCGGTAATTATAAGCAGACATAATATCATAGTAGGACCCGTTGTAGATGCCATCTCCCACGGTGTTCGGGGTGGGGTTTCCGACGTAGCCCGCGTGCATGACCGAGTAGATGTCCGTAGCGCCGTTGGTCCATTGGCGCACCTCGCCCAAGGTGGTCATGCCGCCATTATAGGAAGTGCTGCCCGAATCCGCATGGAGGCTCGTCAGAGGGTTCGTGGCAAAGTCGTCAGGCATGTTGCCCGCCGAGGGGCAGAAATAGATGCTCAAATCCGCAAGATATCCCGCCGACCCGAGGGTTCCGATCCCGAGCGGGGCAAGATTGATGTCCCCTTGGTGCACGACAGCGTTGCCATAGTAACTGGTGCTGCTGCCTTTGCAGCCGAGGAAGATCACCCGGTAGTCCTTGATCATGTTCCCGTTGTCGCCGAAGGACTGCGCCGGGTAGTTCGAGAAGACCTGGCCGGTCGCGGTGGTGCTGTCCGGCAGTGTCGTGCCTTTGAGTCGCGGCTCGCTATAGATGCCATACTCCAGCCAGGCGTTGGTGCTGACGCCTGTGGTGGCGCCCGCCGTTCCATTGCCGGAGGGGGCGTAGACCGAGACGCTGTACGCGGTCGCCCACGTTGCGCTCTGGTTCGTGCAGGCGCCGAACTGGGGGATGCCGGGATACTTGTTGTTGCCGCCGGAGAGCGCGCCCTTCGCTGCGACAGGCCCCCACGCCGGCGAGGAGGGGAAGTACCCGTTGTAGTCGCCGTTGTAAGAGGCCAACGCCTTGCTGAACTGGTTCAAATTGCTCAGGCAAGCGGTGCGGCGCGCCTTTTCGCGGGCCGCTGCCAGCGCCGGCAGCAACATTCCGGCCAGAATCGCAATGATCGCGATGACGACAAGCAGCTCGATCAACGTGAACGCCGACAGCCAGCGCCGAGTCATTCTCATAACCAAACCCTCCCTCATCAAGGTCCGCCCTCTGCGTCTCCCGCCGTAAAACATCGACCGGTCGCCGGTTCCCAGTGAACGCGACTTTGGACCGATCGACGTCCGAGAACTGAAGTCACTCTGCTCGGTTGGTCGAGGTGGGGACACAAAACTTTCCTTTGGAAAGTATTGTGTCCCCACCGACCCCAAGTCACTCCTGAACATGGTTCATTGTCCCCCCACGGGCATTGCCGGTTCGTCGCCCGGCGCGATGACCACGATCTCATGCGCGTAGTTGCGCTTGCGCTTTCCTCCCTCGCTCGTGTTCGGCTCCCACAACAGGCGCGTCAGGCTCTCGATGCCCGCCGCGTCCGACGGGCCCGCTTTGCCCGTGAAGTCGGATAAATCGAACGTCTTGGGAAGGGCCAGGGCGCAGTCGTCGCTCTGCCCGATCGTGACCGGGAACCCCTTCTTCAAATCCTCCGCCGTCCAGAAACCCGTATCGCCCCAGCGGTCGCCGGGCCGGCTGATCTCCATTTCCTTGCCCAGCATCATCAACCGGAAGCCGTCCTTGGCGATCCCCAGCGCCCGGGTGTCAATGGACAGATGGGCGACACTGGGGGTCTGCGTCGGGTAAAGCGCCACGGCGATCCAGTTGCCCTTCTTCAGCGTCGTGGTGACGAGGAATCCGCTCCCTTCCGCCGTGATGGCGGGATGGCTGGCATCGCGAACGAGGGATGCGAAGCAGGCGATCAGGTTCGCGTTGTCGTTCTTCTCGATTTCGGCGTCCGCGCTGAAATGCAGCGCGATGACCCTTCCCTTGCCGATTTTCTTCTCCGTGATGGCGGCGCCGCCGCCTGCGAATTCAGCCAGGGTCGTAGTTCCATCAAGCGTCTTGACCTCGCGCCGGGGCGTGCCGGTGGCCAGAGCGATTTGCTGCTCGCCCATCCGGAACTCGGCCGCCTTCGCCGGCATCGCGGCGCCATAGGTGACGCCGGTCATTTCCGATGTCACGTCGCGCTCCTGCGTCAGGTCGATGCGGGAGACGGACCAATCGGCGTCAACGGATAGGATCGTGCCCCCCTCCTCCACGAACTGACGCAGTTTCGCGTAAACCTCCTCCGAGAGCCCTCGAACGGCATAGGGTGGCGCGACCAGCACGCGGAACTTCCCGTACCGTTCGCAGGCTTGAGTGAAAATGACGTCGGCGTCCTGGCTTCTCTGGAGGGCGTTGAAGAGCAGGTTCGTGCGGGCCACCTGCGGCCAGGCGTTGGCCAAGAGCATCTGAAGCGTATTCTGGTTGTGCAGGAACGCCACGGCGGCGAGGGGTTCGGAGTTTGCCCACTGGCGCTGATTGTGAATGTGCCGCGCGAGTTCCCGCGGAAGCGCCGGGTTGTTGCCGAGGGTGATCAACCGCCAGAGCTGGTTGAAGGTGACATAGAGTCCGCCCGGTCCGCCGAGACTGTACGTGTTCAAGTACCCCCAGGACTTGCCGACGTACGCCATGCGCATCATTCTGGGGTTCACCGTCGAGTTCGAAGCGTTCTTGTCGGACGCGGTGATGTAGAAATCGGCGTTGAGCCGCTCCAGCGCCACGCAGTCCATCCCCCAGCACCAGCCGGTGGGGTCGTAATCGGTTTCGATGGTTTCCACGCCGACCTGGAGACCCTTGCCGTGCGCGTACGGGACGAGGTCGCTCCAGAAATCGGTGATCTCGTGCTGCTTGAAGAGGAGGTAGCGCTTGCGCCACACATCGGACATGTCGGAGTAATTGTATCCCTTGGCGAGCCGCTCGTTGAAATCGGCCGGGGGCTTTTCGCCGAACTGATCGAGACAGTACTTCTCGATGGCCGGCAGATGGCCGCCGTTGAAATCGCCGTAGGTGAACCAGATCTCGTCGTAGAACAACAGCCCCTTGAAATTCCCCATCGGCTTGTACTTTTCCGCGTACTCGTCGAGGAACCGGTGGCAGCGCTCGCGATAGGCCGGGCTCAGCAAGTCCTCGATATAGTTATCTTTCCCGTACTTGTAGATATTCCCCTTGGCATCCTTGGCGCAGTACTTGTCGGCGATTTTCGGATCGTGGAAGGTGGAATGCCACGCGGCCCAGACGTTCAGTCCCTCCGGCGTTGCCGCGCGGATCAACTCGGCCAGGGGGTCCACGCCGCTGTACACCTGCTCCACGTCCGGGACGCTGCTATCATGGCAGACGCGCTCCCCGCCGACATCCTTCCAGAAGATGATGTCCGTTACGCCCAGCCATTTGAGTTGCTTGACGTCGGCAAGGATTCGGTTGCGGAAGAACGCCAGTTCCTTCTCGTTGGTCACCTTGTGGAACCGCGCGCGCCAACTGTAATCGCCGTCGTAGGAAATGAAGAAGCGACCGCCCAGTTCGTTCACCGGCTGCATCGGCAGATAGCTGCCGCGCAGCATCTCCGATCCGAACCACTCGGCGCCGGGCTGGACTTTCGCCGAGTCCTCCGGCTTGACCTCCGCGGCCCACCCGGCGGCGGCCAGACACATGGCCATCAGAACTGCGCTGCTGAAGTACTTCAACGGTTCTCCCTTTTTTCCACGGGGCTCCGGGGACCTACGCGCGCGGTCCCTGCCTCTGTTCCGTTGATGCACCGCCGGGCGCGGCGGTGCTCTTGCGCACGACTAGCCGGCAATCCAGAACCCGCTGCTGCCAGGACTGGAATCCACCCTTGGCGATGGCCAGAAGCATTTCCGCTGCGGTATGCGCGAGGCGATACCGCGGTGAGGCGACGGTGGTGAGCGGCGGATCCGTGGCGTCCGCGCCGGGCGAGTCGTCATACCCGGCGACGCTCAGCTCCTCGGGCACGCGAATCCCAAGCCGGTGCGCCGCGGTCAGGACGCCCTGCGCCATGGCGTCGGTCTGAAGGAAGAGCGCCGTCGGGCGGTCCTTTCGATCCAGAAACTTCATCGCCGGTCCCACGGTCGCTTCCACATCGTCCGTGGCCAGGTTCACCAGGTCTTCGCTCCCGGGCATCAGCCCCGCCCATTCCATGCCCGCGCAATAGCCGCGATAGACGGCGCCGTTGAGGTCATTCGAGTCGAGCGGCCCCATGAACCCGATGCGGCGATGGCCCAGGTCCAGAAGGTGGCGCACCATTTCAAAGGCCCCCCGGAACTTGTTCACAATGACGCTGTGATGTTCGGGCAAACCATCGCACGGGTACTCGGTGTAATGCTGCACGACATAGCTGACCCTGTGCTCCTGCATCCACTTCATGAACGCGGAGGGGGTCACGTTCACAAGGATGCACGCCTGCTCCTGGAGCGGGACGGTGTCCAGGAAGTAATGCTCGAACCCCCGGTCATCCCCCGGCGATGGCACAAAGCGCATTTGGATGCCCGTGCCGTCGAACGTGGCGGTATAGGCGGCCAGGTACTCTCTGAGGTTGAACCGAAGGTTGTCGGGCATCGGCCAACGGTCCTCAACGAACGTCACCGTGCGCAAGCGACTCTGAAGTTCCGGCCCGCCGACCGGCCCGCGCACGAACGTGCCGCTCCGCGCGCGCCGATAGACGATGCCTTCCTGTTCGAGGCACTCCATGGCTCGGTGCGCCACGCGGCGCACCACCCCGTATTGCTCGCACAACTGGCGTTCGGAAGGAAACAGGGAATGGGCCGCATACTTCCCCTCGTCCACCGCGTGCTTCAACTCTTCGATCAACGATGCGACCGAGGCATCGTTCTTCGACCGGCGCACGCGAGGTCGCCCGGTCATCGGCATAACGTCCATTTCAACTCCTCACAATCGTACTTGACTTACTGCCGCGTTTACAGTATACTTCGTGTCAGTAAGCGTGTCAAGAGATTTTTTAGAATTTCAGAAAAAAGCATCTATCAGGCTGTCGCAAACTTGTTATAATGCCGCCATAGAGCCAAATAGGCCGATTACTCTGCGAAAGCAGCACTTGCTTGGTTGGCCTAACTGGCGATTGGATAGATGCGCTTCACTGGTACGTTTGTGCGCCTTGCTAAGCCAGTATGGCCCGAAGTAACCGTTGACTCGGAAGCGCAGGGACTCATGATAAGGTGAGGCCGCATGGCAGAGCCGCTCCGCATTATGGGTTATATGATGGACGTCGCCCGGCGGATGGAACGGCCGGAAGTGATGCGCCGCGCCGTTGCCGGAATGGCCGACTGCGGGTACAACCTGTTCGCGTTGAACCTTGAGGACGCCTACGCTTATCCACGCCACCCGGCGCTGGGGCGCAAACATGCCTATTCGCCGGATTTCATGGCGGAGGTTCAGGATCTCTGCGCGCGACAGAAGATGGAGTTGATGCCGGTCATCCCCTCCCTGGGACATGCGGACTGGATCACCTCGAAACCCGGCTACCGGAAGTATGACGAGGGGCGAGGCACGGATCGGCTCCACGGCTGCCTGAGCCCCTCCTTTCCCGAGACCTCTGAACTCCTGCGGGAACTCTACGAGGACTGGTGCGAACATATTCCCGGGCAATACCTGCACGTCGGATTGGATGAATCCCCGGACATGGGCCGGTATCACCGGCGCACGCACGAAGCGGAAGAGGTCGACCTCGCCGGGATGTTTGCCGACCACTGCAACCGGCTGCATGACATTGTTCAACGACTTGGCCGGCGGATGGTGATGTGGGGCGACATGTTCTACTACCTGCCGCGCGCCATCGAACTGGTGGACAAGGACATCGTCGTCGCCGATTGGTTCTACTACCCCTTCTCGCGAATGCCGCGCGTCGAGACGTTCAACTTCGAGGAATTGGATTCCTCCCGGCGGCTGAGAGAGGCGGGGTTCGAGGTATGGGGCGTCCCTTCGGTCTGGCCGAATTACCCGTTTCCGGATGTCCGCGAGCGGTGGCGCAATCTGCGGGACTGGGTTCGTTACGGGTGCGAAGTCGGGTTCGGCGGAATTCTCAACACGGACTGGGAGAACAGCTTCGGCTTCTACAGCAATGCCGACCTGCTGTTCCGCGCGTTCGGCCGCGGCCTCAAACGACGCAACGGAACCGCCATAGAGATCGACCTCCAGGCGGTTCTTCAGAAGAGCGCCGGCGCGGCCATTCCGGAGCGGCTGGTGGAGGATATTCTCGGCCTGGGGCTGTTCCATCTCACGGGGCATGGGAACAGGTCCCTCCACGGACGCCCGCTGGAGGCCCTGGCGAGCGATGCGCGCGAAGCGGAGTGCCGGCGCAAGTACGAATTGCTTTCCGAAATGCTGGCCGACCTGCCCGGCCTCATGGCGCAAGCCGACACCGACGCGCGGAATGACCTGCGGGCCATCGGCTTGTCCCACCAGATGCTCCTGGCGACGTGGAAGCTGGGCGCCATGCTGCCGGGCTGCTACCGGCGGTTGTGCGAAGGGGATGAACACCGGCTGGAGGTTCGCGACACCTTCGACGCCCTGGCGCAGATGGTCGCGGCCTTCGCGGAAGAATACCGGGCGCACTGGGGCAGCGTACGCTTCGAGGATGACCCCAGCCCCATCCTCGCGTGGGCGGAGAGAACATGCCGAACACTGCGCGCGTGGGTGGAGGCCGCGGAGACCGGAAGCGCGGCGAAGCACCCGCTCTTCGTCACGCCGCGCCTGGAGTACGCGCTGAAGTGCCGGTACCCGGCGTTGCCCGTGATGGAGAGCGCCCTCCTCTGGCCCGATGGGGAACAACAGATCGTATCGGACATTCTCATCCGTTTCGAGGGGGACTGCGCGCGGCCGGAGCGGGCATTCAAGCAGTCTTCGGCCCACCCGCTGGGCCGAAACGAACTTCCCTGCGCAATCCACTGCGCCGTTCGGCATTACGGACAGGTTGGGATAGAAAAGGTGAGCGTTCGCTGGCGCGGAAGAGAGTACGCGTATCATCTGGCTCGGACGGCGGGCGAATGGGTGACGACGGAAGAGAGCACTCTCTGGCTCGGGCCGCGCAAGGCGACCGCGCAGATGCCGTTGACGCGCGATGTGCCCGATGAGGCGTGGTTCGAGCCGGAACAGGGCGAAGAAGGCATAAGGCCCGGCGCGGAATGGGCCGCTCCCGTACATAGCCGGAGGCCGACATGAAGGAGGCCGCGCCGAACTCGAGGTGGTCCCGCCTGCCGGTCATCGGTCCGGTGGTGCGGCTTCTCCGGGGGCATTCCGCGGACGCGGAGCTTTCCAACGGTCCGCTTGCGCCCGAGGTCAAGACTTACCACTGCGGCACCCTCACGTACACGAAGGCCGGGCTCCTGGCAATCTTCGCATGGCTGCTGTGGGGGGACTTCTGTTACACGCTCATGGAAGTAGTCGCGCCGACGGTGCTGCCCCTCAAGCTGAAGGCGCTGGCCTCTCCCAACTGGCTGACGGGCCTGATCATCACCACCGTCCCGAACATTCTGAATATGACGATCTGCCCCGCCGTCAGTTTCAAAAGCGATCGGTACCGGGGGCGATGGGGCCGGCGGATTCCTTTCATCGTCTGGACGCTGCCCTTCCTTTGCCTGAGCCTCGTCCTGCTCGGGTGCAGCGAGCAAATCAGCGTCTGGCTGCAGGCGCACATGCCTTCCCTGCGGAATGTCGCGCCGGTCACGGTGACGATTGCGCTCATCGGGATTTTCATGGTGATGTTCCAATTCTTCAATATGTTCGTCGGGTCGGTCTTCAACTACCTGCTCAACGACGTGGTGCCGACGCAGCACTTGTCGCGGTTCATCGGGTCGTTCCGGACCGTCGGCAACCTGGCCTACGCGCTGTACCAGTACTTCATCTTCCAGTACGCCGGAACGCACATGCGGGAGATACTGGTCGGCGGCGCCGTGATCTATTTCGTCGGCTTCGCGATCATGTGCGTGATGGTCAAGGAAGGCAAGTACCCGCCCGTGGAGGGGGAGGATGAAAAGGCGGCGCGAGGACTTCGCGGAGTGAAGACGTTCCTCAAGGAATCCTTCTGCCACAAGTGGTACTGGATCTTCTTTGCATGGAACTCGATCTGGGCGCTCGGGGCGGGCATCGGCATATTCGCCGTCTTCTTCAGCATGGAGATGGGGCTGACGCTGGACGACATCGGAAAGCTCGCCGCCGTCGGCCTGGTTGCCGCCATGGCCGCGACCTATCTGGCCTCCATATTCGTTGACCGCTGGCATCCCATGCGCGTGATGGTTTACGCGCAGGTCTTCGTGGCCTTTGCGGCGTTTTCAGGCTGGGTATGGGTCTTCGTCACCCTGCCGGGAAGGTACTACTTCTGGCTGTCTCTGGGCACGGCGCTGACCGGGGCCTTCTTCACGGCGTTTTCCGGCGTCTGCGGGTACCCGCTTCTGATGAGGACATTCCCGAAATCGCGCTTCGGCCAGTTCTGCGCGGCCCAGGCGATGGTTCGCTCCCTCTTATCGCTTGTAGCCGGTGTCGCCGCGGGGCTGTTTGTCGACGGCGTCGCCTGGTTGTGCCGCCATTCCGGGCATACGTCCGATTTCGCTTACCGCTTCAACTTCCTCTGGTCGGGCGTATTCACGGTCGCCATCGCCGCGTTCGGCATCTGGGCCTATGTGTACTGGCACCGGCTCGGCGCGGACCAGGGCTATCAGCCTCCGGCGCCTTGGAGTCCCAGGAAGACCGAGGACATGGACATCGTTCCCACGGTCGGCCCCCAGTCCCGCTGGTTGAGCCTGTCGCTGCGGCTCTTCGACGCCATCATGTGGACGTCGGTGCTCTGCCTGCCCGTGCTGATCTGGTGGATGCATCAGTCCGGGGCGCTGATTGCGGCGCGGTGGTACACCCTGCTGGTGATGCCCTATTCGCTGGCGGTGTGGGTGGGATGGAAACTCCTCGAACGCGGAATCCGTCGCGACATGGCGCGCAGCCTCCGGAATGAGCCGCTCCATAACGGGATACCGCACCACGGGATGCTGATGGTCGTATCCGTCCAATACCTGCTGACCCTCTGCGTCTGGATCTTCCAGGTCGTCGTGACGGTCAAGCTGGGCATGGAATGGGAGTGCATCGTTTTCGGAGTGGGCAACGTCATCACCAATCTGATGCTGACCGCCGCCGTCCTGGCGATCTGGCGGATGGAGCGCGGGCGGTCCACCACGCTTTACGTGGAGGACGCGACGGCCGTCGCTCCCCTGCCGAGTGCGGGCATGATGGATGCCATCAAGTCCCTCCTCCATAGAAAGGCGAGCGCGGCGGCGACGGAATGAGGACGAGTCGAAGGCGCACGGGCGGTCTGTCATCACGACCTTTAATTCAGGGAGAACCCATGCACAGGCACAAGACGCTGATGATTCCAGGTCCCACGGAGGTGGCGGATGCGGTGCTGCAGCGAATGGCGCTGCCCGTGGAGCCACATTATGGCGAGGCGTTCGTTCGGCTCTATTTCTCCATCGAGTCGAAGTTGCAGAAGGTGTTTCAGACCCGAAACGACATCTACACGCTGGCGGCCACGTCGAGCGCGGCGATGGAGGCGGGCATCAATGCGGGGACGGAGCCGGGAGACGAAGTGCTGGTATGCCACAACGGATTCTTCGGGAACCGGTTCGCGGAGATGGTCGCAGGCGCGGGCGGACGCGCGGTGCTGGTGCGGGCGGAGCTGGGCAAGCCGATCCGTCCCGCGGACGTCGAAGCCGCGCTTCGCAAGCATCCGGGAATCCGCTTCATGGCGCTGGTGCACAACGAGACGTCAACCGGGGTGGAAAATCCGGTTCGCGACATCATGAAAGTCGCTCAGAAGCGAAAAGTCCTCACGCTGGTCGATAGCGTCAGCGCCCTGGGCGGGGTTGACCTGCCGGTGGATGAACTGGGGATAGATTTTTGCGTCAGCGGAAGCCAGAAGTGCCTGGAGTCGCCGGCGGGGCTGAGCTTCATCAGCGTCAGCGAGCGGGCATGGCGGTTCATGCAGGCGCGGAAAACGCCCATCTTCGGCTGGTATCTCAACCTCCTGACGCTGCGCCGGTACCGCCAGGAGTGGGCGAAGTGGCACCCGCAGGGTCCGAACACGGCGCCGGTGAGCCTGTACATGGCGCTGGATGCGGCGCTGGACGGCATTCTGGCGGAGGGGCTGAAAGCGCGGTTCGCGCGTCACGCGCGCGCGGCTCGGGCGGTGCGCAGCGCCGTGCGGGCGGTCGGGATCAAACCATTCGTCCCGGACGGATGCGCCTCTCGGACGCTGACGGCATTGAAGATGCCGAAAGGGGTCGACGGAATGGAACTCCGCAAGCGCATGGCCGCCGATCATCAGATTCTCCTGGCGGGCGGCGTCGGCGGGGACGAATCCATTGTGCGCATCAGCCACATGGGACTGACCGCGTCGGTGGAGTTCCAGGCGCCGACCATGGCCGCGCTGGAACGCTGCCTCGCCCTGCAAGGCATGAAAGTCGCCCCGGGCCGCGCAGTGCGAAAGTTCGAGGAGGTGTTCCGTGCGGAATGAGGTTCGGGTGGGCATAGCCGGCCTGGGAGAGTTCGGCGAGCTTCACCTCCGAGTTTTCTCGCAGATTCCGAGCGTGAAGGTCACGAGAATCTGCTCGCGCTCGGAAACGCGCGCGCGTGAGCTGGCCGCCAGGTACGGCGTGCCCGGGATCAGCACGGACTACGCGGAGTTCGCGGCGGCGGAGGATGTGGACGTCGTCAGCGTCACCACCCTCGGCAAAGATCACAGGCAGGTGGTTGTCCCCGCCCTGGAGCGCGGCAAGCACGTTCTTGTCGAGAAACCGATCGCCGACACGACCGAGGACGCTGAAGCCATGGCGGAGGCCGCTGCAGGAGCGAAAGGCATCCTGGCCGTGGGCCACATCTGCCGCTTCATGCCGGAGTATTTCCAGGCCTGGCGGGCCATTGCCTCCGGCCGCCTGGGCGACATCGCCATGATCCAGGCGTGGCGCAACAACCATCATTCCACGCTCGCGCCGGGGCGCAAACTCAACCCGATGCGCGAGACGGCGATCCACGATATCGACCTCGCGCTCTGGTTCACCGGCAGTCCGGTGGTTTCCGCGCATGGATACAAACGGCGCGCCCAGCAACTGGCCGAAGCGGATAGTTGCCTCGCCGTCGCGCGGCTGGCGTGTGGAACTATCTGTTCGTTCGCTTCCTCCTGGCTGGGCCGCGACGCCGCCCCGGCCGGTCTGGACGCCCGGATGAAAATCATCGGAACGCGCGGCGAGATTGAAATTGCGCTGCCATCGAGAAGTTACACGGCCATCGACGATTCGACTCACCGGTTCACGGAACTGGCCGGCGCCGCGGACCCCCTGCTCCTCATTCAGAGCCCCCTGCGCGCCGAGATCGAGTGCTTCCTTCAGCGCGTCATGGGGAATAGCGAAGCGCCCATCGTCACGGCGCAGGAGGCGCTCGCCGCGCTGAGGACGGCGATTCTTCTGGATGAGAGTTGCGAGGCCGTTCCATGAAAGCGGTGTTCGACTCTCATATCCATCTCTTCGAGCGTCCCTACGGCGACTTGTTTCAGAACTCGCACATCCGGAGCGGGCCGCCGGGAGAATTGCACCTGTACGAGGAGTACCGGAAGGCGTTCCACATCACCGGCGCTTTCGTCATTGGGTACGAAGGGGGGCACTGCCCGCGGAACAACCGATTCGTGGAGCAACTCAGCGGATCGCGCCCCTGGATATACTCCTTCGGCTATGTTCCGCCGGCTCCGAAGGGTTTCGCCGCGCGCGCCCGCGCTCTGCTGGAGCGCGGACACTTTGGTTTGAGCTGTTATCTGGATTGCGCGTCCGCCGAGCCGTGGCTGGCTTCTCCGGAGATGCGGAAGTTCTGGGAGTTGGTCGAGTCGCGGCGCATCCCCCTGAACCTGAACGCAAGCTGGCGGCATTGCCGGACGCTGAGCAACGTCCTGGCGGATTTCCCCCGCTGCATCGTGCTGCTCAGCCACATGGCCCGCCCGCCCGTGACCACCCCCCGCTCCTTGCGCGCATACAACCGCGCCATGGAGACGCTTGCCCGGCATGAGAAGGTGTACGTCAAGCTCTCAGGATTCTATGCCTTCGTCCGGGAGGGCTGGCGTTACCCGCAGACCGGCCTGGCCGGCGCCGTGCGCGGTTTGAAAGAGCGCTTCGGCGCGGGGCGGCTCCTCTGGGGGTCCGATTTCCCGCCGGTGCTCGAACACAACAGCTTCGCCCAGGCCCTACACCTCATCGAAGAGGGCTTCTCCTGTTTCACTTCGGCTGAGTTGGAACGTGTCTGCCGGCGGAATGCGGAACAGATCATCAAGGAAAGGATGTGAAATGAGCGCTGAACGAATTGGCGGCTACCGCGTTGTGGACCTCAGCAAGATGGTGGACCCGGCCACCTCGACCCGCACCTGCCGCATCAAACGTTTCTATCAGGAGTCCACCAAGGACTACCATTCCGAGGCCACGGTGGAGTCGCATCTCGGCACGCACGTGGAGACGCCGTTGCATTACGCCGACGGCTGGAAGGATATTGTGGACCTGCCGGTGACGGCCTTCATGGGGCGCGCGGTCCTGCTGAAGCTGGAGTGCGGGCCGACGGCCCGCGTCACCGCGGCGATGCTCGACCGGGCGGACAAGGGCCGCGTCAAAGCCGGGGACATCCTGCTGCTGACCAGCCCGTACCATTGCGAGCCGTTCAGCAACCGTCCCGACGACCGCCGCCCCTATCTGTGCCGGGAGTCAGGTGAATGGTTCGTGCAGAAAAGAGTAAAATGCATCGGCTTCGGGGATGGCGTGGCCATCGAGCATAGTGTCAAGGACGCCTGCGACGTGCATGAAGCCGTGATGCCCAAGGACATCATGTTCCTGGAAGTCTTGCAGAACTTGGATCAATTGAAGAGCGGCGTCTTCTTTCTCATCTACCAGCCGATGCCGATCAAGGGGCTCGACTCCTGTTGCGTGCGCGCCGTCGCCATCGAGGGCATTCCGGGACTAGCCGAATGAGCCATGACGTCGTCGACCTGTGCAAGGAACTGATCGCGCTTCCAAGCATCAACCCCATGGGGCGCGGGCAGCCGCCCGCCGAACTCTGCGGGGAAGGGCGCGTGAACGACTATGTCCTTTCCTTTGCGCGCGCGCACCGGCTGGACACGGTCATCCAGAAGACAGGCTTGGAGGGGCGCGAGAACGTCGGCATCCTATTTCACAAGAGCGCCTCTCACAAGACGATCCTCTTTCATGCCCATACGGATACCGTGGACGTCGGCGAAGACACAAATCTCCTGCGCCCCGCCGAGCGGGACGGACGGATCTACGGGCGCGGGGCGTGCGATGACAAGGGCGCGCTCGCGGCGCTCCTGAGCGCCATGGCGCACGTTTCGCAGAACCCACGGGAAGCCGCCGGCAATATTCTCCTCTTCGCAGTGGCCGACGAGGAATACAGTTGGCGGGGCGCGGCCGCGCTGGTCTCCCAGGAGCCCTCTCGAAGCGCCGACCTGGGCGTGGTCTGCGAGCCGACCTCCTGCGCTTTGGTCAACGGATACAAGGGCGTTGCCCGGTGGGACATCCGCACCTCCGGCGTCCGCTGCCACAGTTCCGAGCCGGAGCGCGGCGACAACGCGATCTACAAGATGGGGCAGATTCTCCTGCTGATCCGGCAGTTTCACGAGGAGTTGGCGCGCCGCGGCCGGGATGAATTCTTCGGCCATGACACGCTCTCCGTGGGGGCCATCCGCGGGGGAACCGCAGTCAACATCGTCCCAGACCATTGCGAGATCGAGATCGACGCCCGGCTTGTGCGCGGCACGACTCCGGCGGGCATTCGCGACGCCCTGGCGGCGTATCTCCGGCGGCATGGGGTCGAATTTCCCTTCGAGAGTTCCCCGTTGAAGGACGCTGAGGAAGCGGCGCTGCTCCCGGCGGAGCACCCCGGCATGCGGCTCCTCCAGGAGGCCGCGCGCGCCCTGGGGGAAGAGACGCAACCCCGGCAGGTCGCCTTCGGCTCCGACGCGTACCGCATGAATGCCGCCGGAATTCCCACGGCACTGTGGGGCCCGGGGAGCATTCGCGTTGCGCACGGCCCGGAGGAGTTCTGCGAGGTCCGGGAGCTTCACCGGGCCGTGGCATTCTACCGGACGGTCATGTCAAGCGATTTGAGAGGATGCCTGCCATGTTGAAACCCGAACCCAATTACGCCTTCCGCCGACGCATCGACCAGGTCCACGCGCCCAATCGGCGCAACGCCTCGGCGTCCCCTCAGGACAACGAAATCCTCATCGACTCCTCCTGGCGCATCGTCATTCCCTGCGACGCCGCGCTCCTCGTGCGAAATGTGGCGAAGGACTTGCAGGACTACTTCCTCGAAAGCATGGAGCTCTCCCTGCCGCTGGTTCCGCAGGCCGACCTCGCCGCATCGCTTCGCGAGAATTCGCATGCCATCGTTCTGGCCACGAAGCGTGAACTGCCGGAGATCGGCAAGGGGCTCTCCGTTCCGCAGAGCTACCGGCTCGTCTGCCGCGCGGGCGGCGTCCTCCTCTGCGGGTGCGATGACCGCGGCGCGGGGCAGGGAAGTCATTACCTCGAAGAGATTATGAACCTGCGTGAGGCGCCGATCCTCAGCCGCCAGGACCTTGTCCGCGCGCCGCTCTTCTCCCCGCGGATGGTCCACTCCGGCTGGGGGCTGGACCAGTTCCCCGACAGCCATCTCAACGCCATCGCCCACGCCGGCATGGACGCGATCCTCCTGTTTGCGAAAGGGGTGGACCGCACCACGCAGGGCTATTGCGACTTCAACGACCTCGTGGACCGGGCCGAGGCGCACGGCATCGACGTCTACTTCTACAGCTACCTCAAGAGCGCCAAGCACCCGGACGACGCGGACGCCGAGGCGTATTACGACAGCACCTACGGCGCGCTCTTCAAGGCGTGCCCGCGCGCAAAGGGAGTGGTCATGGTCGGGGAGTCGGTGGAGTTCCCGAGCAGGGATCCCCGCACCACCGGACGCCCCTGGAATGCGCCATACGAACTTCCCCCCACCCAGCCGAGCCCGGGCTGGTGGCCGTGCGAGGATTACCCGCAGTGGCTGCGCATGATCCAGAAAGTCGTGCGCAAGCATGCGCCGCAGGCGGACATCGTCCTCTGGACCTATAATTGGGGCTGGGCGCCGGAGGCGGAACGGCTGCGACTGATCAACTCCATCCCCGCCGACGTGTCGCTCCTGGTCACCTTTGAAATGTTCGACCAGACCCGGCGCGAGGGAGTGACGCACGTCTGCGTGGACTACACGCTCTCCTCCATCGGGCCGGGCGCTTACTTCCGCAGCGAGGCCGAGGCCGCCCGCAAACGCGGCATCCGGCTCTACACGATGAGCAACACCGCGGGCATGACCTGGGACTTCGGGACGGCCCCCTACGAGCCGGCGCCGTTCCAGTGGACCCGGCGTCATGCCGCCCTGAAAGAGGCCCGCGAGAAGTGGGGACTCTGCGGACTGATGGAATCGCACCATTACGGCTGGTGGCCGTCGTTCATCGCCGAGCTGGCGAAATGGGCGTACTGGACTCCCAGCCCCCCAGCGGCCGACGTGGCCGAGGCGATCATCCGGCGCGACTACGGCGAGCCGGCGCTGCCCTTCGTCCGCGCCGCCTGGGAGCGATGGAGCGAGGCGATGACTCACTATATCCCCACCAACGAAGATCAATACGGCCCGTTCCGCATCGGCCCCTCTTACCCGCTGATCTTCCACCCGAACCTTTCGCGCACCTTCGGCGCCAAAGAGATCAAACCGCCCTCGGCCTGGCACGCGCATTTCGGCGCGCAGATCATCATGACGCTCTATCGTCCCTTCGAGAGCCCGTCCCAGTCGCCCGGCGCGAGCCGCTCGGACGTCGAGGTGCGGACTCTTCAGAGAATGGCGGAACTGTGGCGACAGGGAATCGCCTCGCTGGAGCAGGCGCTCGCCGTGACTCCCGAATCCAAGCGCGCCACAGGCGAGCGGCTGCTCAACCTGGGCCGGTTCATGCTGGGCTTCATCGAAACCACCACCCATGTCAAACAGTGGTGGAAGCTGAACCAGCAACTGATCCTCGACCCGGCCCCGGCGGCGCAGAGCCGCTGCCTCGACGCCATGGCGGAGATCGCCCTCCTGGAAATTGCCAACGCGGAAAGGGCCATTCCGCTCGTCGAGCGCGACTCGCGGCTGGGGTTCGAGCCGAGCATGGAGTACCTGACCGACGCCGCACACCTGCGCTGGAAGATCGCCCAGGTGAAAACCGTGCTGGAGTACGAAATCCCGGAATACCGCAAGGCAGTGGCGTTGACCGACCGGAAGGAATGAGCCCCGACAGCAGGCTCAGACCTGCTTCTCCGCTGGCGAAATCCGCCCCCCTGGCGCCCCCCACCATCGCGGTGAGCGCTTAAAGCAGCGTCGGAACCCACTGACTTTCAGCAGGTTCCGACGTTTCGAAGCTGGTGGACTGTGGCGCGGGTTATCCAACCCGCGAAATCATTGGCGCGAACGACGTTGTTCGCGCCCACAAATGGGTTATGAAACCAGTTGTAATCAATTGGCCTTCTGTTCCTTCGGCGCGGCTCCCTGGTTCATGAAGATCCGGATCGTCGTGCCGTCGTTGTGCACCAGGTCCAAGTAGCCGTCGCCGTTGAGGTCCGACAGGCAGAACATATGATTCGCGCCGATGCTCAGCGTCTCATCGGCCTCCTTGATGCTTGTGGCGAAGGGCTTGTCCTTCTTCTGCAGGAAGAGATGCACCTTCGTGTCGCCCGCCTCGGCCACAATCAGGTCGTCCAAGCCGTCCTTGTTCACGTCGGCGACTACGATCTGGCCGCAGAGCCCCTCGATGCCGGTGGTGGGCTTGGCCTTGTCCGCGAAGCCGACGGGAGAGTCTTGGAGCCAGATGGAAACCTTGCGTTTGGTCACGTCGGTATCCCACGAGGCGGAGGCGATCACATCCGGGCGTCCGTCGCCGTTCAAATCGCCCACGGCCAGCCATCCGACCGGCCCCGGCGCATTCAGCGTGACGAACTTGCCCAGGTCCTGCGTGTGCACGAGCATGTTCAGGAACGGGCCGTAATAGAGGCGCACGGTCGGAGTTTTCGATTGAAAGAGAAGATCCGGCTGGCCGTCCATGTCCAGGTCGGCCACGACGGGCGCGCGGTTGTCGTTCTCCGTCGGACCGTAGAAGTACCCGTGATGCCAGTCATCGGCGCCAAGCCATTTGCGCCAGACCGGGCCTGAGAGGAAGTCGAAGACTCCCTCCTTGTCCAGCTTGGCCGCCAGCATTTGCCCGCCACCGCCGTTGATGTCGGGACATTCGTGGCCCGTCTTGAAATCCTCCTTGCCAAGGAACAGCATGACCGGCCCGTAGGGGGATACGACCAGGTCCGGCTTGCCGTCGCGGTCGAAATCTCCGGCGGCCGTGGTCATGGGGTTCTTGACCGCGAGTTCACGGTCGGCCGGCATCTTGTACGCCCCATCCTTTTGGTAGAAGAGAAGCACCCGGCTCTTGGAATCGTCGTACTTTTCCGTCGGTCCCGGCACGCGGACCCAGGAGGAAACGATCAGGTCGGGCTTGCCGTCGCCGTTCACGTCGCCGACGGAGAGGCTCAGGGGAAGCGGCACGCCCGGCAGCGTCGCCGAGGGCGCCTTGGGGAAGCAATCCGCGTGCGCCAGCGATACGCCCACCGCCACGCCGATGAGCGCCGACAGCCATGCCATACGTTCGTATCTCACTCGCGTCCCTCCCAAAAGAAACCTCTGAAGCATTGTCAACGACCGTGTCCGAAAATCACTATAGATCGTTTGAACTCGCCGCTGTGGGGCAGTGAATCATGCTACTCCCCGTGGCGATGTCGAACAAGTGAATCTTATGCGGCTTGGGCGTCAATGTGACCTGATCGCCGGGCTTGACGGCGACGTGCGCGTCATATCGGGAGATCACCGTGCCGCCTGCGGTCTTCACATAAACCAGGAGTTCATTGCCCAGCGCTTCCACCAGAAGGACTTGGCCCGGGATAAAGGTCGCCGCCTGCGGCTCGGCCGGCGTCGGCTCCAGATCCTCGGGACGCACGCCGAATTCCACCTCGGCGCCCGCGCGCGAAGCGAGCGCTTCGGCGCAGCGGGGCGGCAGGAGCAGTTCGAGTCCCTCGCCATGAAACAGGAGACGGTCGCCGTTTCGGGCGAGCCTGCCGGACAGAAAATTCATCGGCGGCGTGCCGATGAACCCGGCGACGAAGCGGGTCTTCGGGTGATCGTACACCTCGATAGGCGGCCCGACCTGCTCGATGCGCCCCTCGTTCATGACGCAGACGCGATCCCCCAGCGTCATGGCCTCGACCTGGTCGTGGGTGACGTAGATCATGGTGATGCCCAGGCGCTGATGAAGCAGTTTGATTTCCTTGCGCATCTCCACGCGCAGCCGGGCATCGAGGTTGGAGAGCGGCTCGTCGAAAAGGAAGACCTGGGGTTCTCGCACAATGGCGCGGCCGAGCGCGACGCGCTGGCGCTGGCCGCCGGAGAGCGCCTTGGGGCGCCGGTCGAGCAGCGGCTCAATGCCAAGCATCTTCGCCGCCTCGCGCACCCGCCGGTCAACCTCCTCCTTCGGGAACTTCCTCTGGCGCAGTCCGAAACTCATGTTGTCGTACACCGTCATATGGGGATAGATGGCGTAGTTCTGGAACACCATGGCAATGTCGCGGTCCTTCGGCAGCACGTCGTTGACCACGCGGCCGCCGATGCGAATGACGCCGGAGCTGATCTCCTCCAGGCCGGCGATCATTCGCAGCGTGGTGGTCTTGCCGCAGCCGGAGGGACCCACCAGGACCATGAACTCCCGGTCGAGGATATCCAGCCCCAGCTCATGCACCGCAACGACGTTGCCGGGATAGACTTTCTGCACGCGCTCCAGCGTCACATTGGCCATCGTTGTATCCTATTTTTCCGTGGGCACCACGATGCCCCGCATGATGACATTCTGACAGAAGACGAACACCAGCAGGGTCGGAATCGCGGCCACCACGATGGCGGCGTAGGTCACCCCCAGGCAGGACACCTGTTGCAGTTGGTAGATATGGACCATCATCGTCCACATCTTCGGGTCCTGGCAGAGGATGAAGGCCATCGTGAAATTGCCGTAGGCGGCCGTAAAGGCTCCCAATGCCACCACGGCCAGAATCGGCTTGCTCGTGGCCATGGTGATATGCCAGAACATCGTCCATTCCGACGCGCCGTCAATCTGCGCGCTCTCGTACAGCTCCCGGGGCAGCGAGTCAAAGAATCCCTTGAGCAGGAAGATCAGGTAGCCGTTGGCCATTCCCGGGAGAATCAGGGCGGCGAAAGAGTTCAACAGGCCCAGCTTGCGCAAGAGCAGGAAGTTCGGTATCCCCAGCACCATCGAGGGAAAGGCCATTGTGAGCATGAGGAAGAGCAGCATCTTGTACTGGCTGGGGGGCTTGTAGCGGGAGAGCGCGTAGGCGGCCAGCGGATTGACGATCAGCGCGGTGAGGACCGCCAGGAGACAGTAGATCGCGGTGTTCAGCACCGCGCGTCCGTTCGTGAACATCATCTGAAGAACGATGGCGTAATTGCGCGTGAGGAACTCCCAGAAGGCGTGCCGTTGCGTCGCGCGGAAGTCGAAATAGTCGGTCTCCTCGGCGGGCATGGCGACCGCGTCGAACGTCTCGGGGAGCCATCCGTAGCGGCGGTTCATCTCCTGCGCCGACGCGTACTTGCCTTCGATGAACCGGCGCCAGCCGGCCTCGGCCTTCGGCGCATCCAGGAGCAGGAGGTTGCGGGGGCATGCGGCGGCCACAAACGCGCTCCAGCGTTCAGCCAGCTTCGGGTTGGCCGGGCGCGTCAGGGGCACGGTGATCTCCTCGACGCTCTCGTAATGCGTATCCAGCGCGTCATTGAGCGCGCGCAGGTTCACGTCGCGCCCGGCGCCGAAGGGGCGGGTCAGGAAGGCGACCCAGTCCTGGTTGGCGGAGAAGTCCGGGCGCACCCAATCCGGGTCGGCGTGCCGTTCCACGAACTCCACCCAGTCCTCTCCATAGGCGATGTTCTCCTCAGGAAGACGGGGCGTCAGCGGGAGGTCGGACAATGCGGCCACCCCTTCGCCATGGGCGGCGGCGAGGGCCGCGGTATCGCCATATCGGCGCTTAAGGAAATCCCGCCACTGGAATTCGGCGCTGCGGAGGGTCAACTGCGCGGGATCGGCGAGGTTGGTGATGAAATAATTCCAGTCCACCAGCGCGGCCCCGCCCGCGGGGGGCTCGCCGGGCAGCGGCACGTCGGCAAAGCCGGCATAGCGGCTGCCATAGCGCGCGTTGAGGAGCCCGATCTCCAGATAACGGTCTCGCAGGAACTGTTGATAGGCCTGGCGGCCTTCGGGGGAGACCGCGATGAACTGGAGGCTCAGGAGCGTCTTGACGAAGTGCGACCAGTCCTGCCGCAGGCCATCCACCGGCGCCGTGCGCGCCAGAGTGACCTGCGCCCAGGAACGGTAGGCCGTTCCCAGCGTCGAATTCATGACGCGCAGGCTTTGCTGATACTTCGGCTTGAGCTGCTGCTCGACGAAGCAGGCGTCGAGGCTGTAATAGTTGCGGTCGCGGCGCGGCTGGCCGCGGGTGAACTCCAGTATACGGCGCGTCAGCGGACGGAACTCCCCGTCGGCGCTGCGCCGAACCCGGTTGATGATCGGCGTCTGGATCTGGTCCCAGCCGGTGAACGTGGTTCCGTACTTGCGGTTGAAGCGGTCGATGTCGCCGCCCACGTCCGGCTCCGCCTTGACCTGAGCGATGAAGCGGCGCGCCGATTCCGGCGCAATGCCGACGCCGGACGCGTGCGCCAGCGAGAAGTTGTGATCGTCCAGGCGCTCGTCGCAGCCGTCGAGGAAGGCGTTCCAATCCTCGTAGCGTTGCCGGACAGGCGCGGCGGGAAAGTGGAGGGTCTCAAAGGACAGAACTCGGCTCCGGTGGCAGAAGGCGTATTCCTCCGTCCGCTCGTTGTACTTGGACTCCACCCACTTTCGGAAGAGCATCTCTTCATCGTGAAAGTACTCCGGGACGGCGCTGAGCGTCCGTTCGTCCACGCGGCTTTTGACGGAGCCGGAGAGCATCATGAGCAGCGGGTACACCATGGTGAGGGCGCCCAGCAGCAGAAGCGCGTGGATGCTGGTATTGAGCACCCGCACTTTCCAGGACCGCCGACCCACATGGCCGATAATAGGCATCGTCTCGAGCCGTTCCTTCAGGAGGACTGTCCGCGACCGCTATCGGCGGCGCGGAATTCCATGCGCGACAATCGCCGCAGTTGCAGCACCGTGAACGAGAGCATGATGACCCCGAGCAGCCACGCCATGGTCACGGCGCTCCCGAACCGCAGGAAGAGATACGCTTTCTGGAAGATGTGCAGCCCGGCCACTCGGGTGGTCTCCCCCGGGCCGCCAAAAGTCATGACCAGGATGAATCCGGTGCTTTCGCTGGCGGCGATGAACGCGCCGATGAACTGAATGATGATCAGCGGCTTGAGCGTCGGCAGGGTGATATGATAAATCTTCCCCCAGAAGCCGCAGCCGTCCATATCCGCCGCTTCGTACAAGTCATCCGGCACGGACTTCAACGCCGCAAGGTAGATGAGGCAACCCGGCCCCATTCCCGCCCAGATGGTGGGAATCACGCAGCACAGCAGCGCCAACCGCTGATCCGTCAGCCATCCGTGCGGCGCGAACCCCGCCGCCGCGAGCAGAATGTTCAGCAAGCCCACGTCGGTCGGGTCGAATATGAGCTTCCACAGGTAGATCACCACCATCCCCGTGAGGACTGCGGGCAGGTAGTACAAGGTGCGATAAAGCACCTTGCCGTGCGACACTTCCGTCAACAGAATCGCCAGGAAGATGGGGGGCAGGAACCCCAGCCCGAGCATCAGCGCCATGTACTCGAACGTCACCCAAAGGCTGTGCCACCAGGAGGGGTCCCAGAGCACGTCGGCCAGATTCTGCAAGCCCACGAACGCGCTGTGTCCGATGACGCGATAGTCCTGGAAGGCCATCACCGTTCCCATGCCCATCGGCACGTACATCCAGACCAGAACGGAGAGAGCCGCCGGCAGGAGGATGATGTACGCCCAGAGGTACCGCCGGAATTGCCAGCCGCCGCGCGTGCGCGCCTCCTCGGGGGTGAAGATGCGCCAGACGCGATAGAGCAGGAGCAGGAACGCGCTGAACAGCGCGATCGCAACGGCGAGCGCCACGTGGTTGCGCTTCTGCCGTTCTTCGGGCGGAAGGACGCCGAGCATCTCCTCATTCAGACGCTGCGCGCTCTGCTTCAGTATCTCCCCCACCTTCGCCCGGCGCGCGGCGTCATCCTGCCCGAGCTCTCCCGCCAGCTCCAGGTCGATGCACTGGCGCAGCGGGTACTGCATGGCCTGGTAGATCATCTGGCAATTGTGCCCATACGGTTCCGGGCGGCCGCTTCGTATGGCTTCCTCCAGCGCGGCGGCCCAGGTCGGGGGGGAGAGGGCGAGGTATTCGTCATAGCCGAATTTCTTCAGGAGCAGCGGGTTGACCAGCCGCCCGAGCCCGCGCTCGACCAGGGTGCGCGTGCGGATGCGCGCAGCCTCCTCGCCGCCGTAGAACCAGATATACTCCCAGGCGGCGCGGCGGATTTCCTGCGCGGTGTACCCGGCGCGCGGCTGAATGCCGGAAAATATCCCCAGCATGGCGCAGTTGATCTCATTCCCGCGCCGGCCCGTGGGGCCTCGGGGCACCGGCGCGACTCCCACCAGATCGGGGTTGACGTCGCCGGCGATCATGTTCTCCTGCAGGTAATAGATGTACATGCCGACCTTGCCGTCCGCCCACTTGCGCTCGGGGTCCGTCTCCGCGCAGCCGTAGCCGCGCCGGAGCTGGCCGGAGATATCGCGCCATTTCCGGGTGTGCAACTCCACAAAAAAGAGGGTGGCATCCACTCCTTCGGGACTGTCGAACGCGGCGCGCCAGGCCCCTTGGTCATCCTGCGTCACGACCTCGCCCCCCGCCGACCACAATAAGCCCATCCAGTCGATGGAGATCGCGTAGCCGGAGTTGAGCAGGATGGCGGAAATCCCCTTGTCCGGCCGGGAGAGACGCCGGGCGCATTCTTCAAACTCTTTCCAATCCTGCGGCGGACGATTCGGGTCCAGGCCCACTTCCTGAAAGAGGTCCTTGCGATAGTACAGCCCGCGCACCCACATCGAGTAGGGCATGGCCCACCAGTGCTCGCGCCCCCCTTCGCCGGGGCGGTGGATCACCGGGACCACGGGGGCCGGGACGCGCTGCGCAAGCGGTTCGCCGGGAATGCCCTGTATGAATTCGTCCAGGGGATAGAGGAATCCCTGGGAGATGAAGGTGTCGGACATACGGAAATTGACGTAGATGACGTCGGGGGAGACGCCGCCGGCGATGGCCATCAGCGGCTTGCTGTCCAGTTCCATCCCCTCGATGCTGACCCCGGTGTCCCCCAGGAGCTGTATCTCCGGGAACCGGCGGCGGAACTCATCGATCACCGCCAGATCGGCCAGGTCGCTCGCCCGCGTGCTGCGCGCATCCGGCAGCCTGAACACGCGCAACGGCAGCGGGCCGCGCCGTTCGGCCTGCCCTGACGCCACCGATCCACACAGGACCAGCGCCGTCATGAGCAGAAGAAGGGCCAGGGAACGGCTCATGTTAACGGAATGCCTTTCGCAGAATCGCCTTGGTCGCCGCCGTGCAGCTCTCCAGCGCGCCGGGGTCGAGCGGGGACCAGTTGGCCGTCCGCGTTTCGTAGCCCCCGTAGGTGAAGGCCTGGCGGGTGGGAATGTAGCCGGCGTCCTCATTGCACTCGTGCGCGGCGAAGGTCAGGGCGGCCGGGGAGCCTTTCTTGAGTTCCAACTGCGCTTCGACGAAGGGCTCGCCGGGCCAGCCGATGATGGCCAGTTCGCCGAGGCGCAGCACCTGGATCTCGAAGCTGAACCAGGGGCGCCGCTCCTGCCGACGGGCCAGGTCGAGCGTGGCCAGCGCGTACATCCAATCCCACTCGATGCGGCTCTTCTCCGCATCCTTCCAGATCGGGTCCGGGTGCCGCGCGATCAGCCGTTGCGCGCGCCGCAGCTCCTCCGCGGGGATGCGGCGCATCGGGAGGCGCAGGCTCCGCGTGGCGCAGCGCAGAGGGGCGGCGGCCAGCGGTTTCAGGTTCGGCTGAATCTTGCGCGTGGTCTCCATCAACTTTTCGCCCATCAGGTACGTGTTGGTGCGGTAGTCCGGGTCCATGGGGTTGGAGTGGATGATATTGCCGCAGAAGCCGTTCAGGGTGAGGGCGACGCAGTTCCCGCCCAGGAGGTTTCGCACTCCCTGGGACCAGAAGCCGGGCCAGTCGGCGGAAATCCAGCGGTGCGGGTAGCCGTGGCAGGGGTGGCAGGTATGGTGCAGCAGCGCCGCCACAGGCTGCTCTTTCGCGTCGGTCAATACGGCGATGCTGGCCTCGGCGTCGGCGGGGCCTTCGGGGCAGAGAAGGTCGGGGTCGCACCGGCCCGGCTGGAAGCGGCCCGTGCCGTCGCGCGCGATGAAGCGGCGGTTGAATGAGACGCGCCCATCCACCCCGCGCGCCCCCTTCAGCGTCACCGGCCGCAGCGCCTTGACCGCCGCGCGCGCGGCCTGCAACGTCCGCTCGACGAAGAGCTCGCTGTAGCGCGTGTCGCCGCCGTGAATCCATTCCAGCCCCGGCGGGACCGAAAGCTCGTAGATCATGCAATTGCCGAATGAAGGGCCGGAGTGATTCTGCGTGGCGTGCATCAGGACGTGCGAGGGTTCCGTCCCCAGCAACTCCGCCACCCGGCAGCGCAGCGGCCATGCGTCGCGTCCGGCGAAGCTGCACAAGTCCGCCGTGATGATGCAGACGGAACTCTTCCCGCTGCGAAGCGCCAGCACGCGAACGAAGAGCGGGTCGCGAATCTGCTCGACCGGCCGATACCGGCCGATGTCGCCGGCGATTTGCGTCCCCAGCGGCGGGGTGATGTCCATCTGCGACGCCCCGGCCAGCAACTTCTCCCTGTTCCGGCTCACGTCGTCCTCCTCAACGCTGAATCAAGTAGTACATGGAAGGAAACGTCTTCCCGATCTCGAACCGCAGGGCGTCCTTCTCCCGGGAGACCGGCACTTCTCCGGTGATCAGACCCTCCGGATCAATGGACAACAGGCGCAGCCCGGGCGTCTCAATGGCCAACCGCACCTCCGCCTCGATGACCTCGATGAGCGTCGGCTCGTGGCCGATCTCCAGGCGCTGCGTGTGGTCTTCATTATACCGCGCTTCGCTGTTGTCGGCGCGCCCGATGGCGGTCAAAAGCAGATTGTCGGAACGGGAGATCGGCTCGTCGGTCAGCGAGCTGATGGCGATGACGGCGAAGGGGGTCTTCACGCTCAGGGTCAATCCCTGAAGTTCGATGGAAGCCGCTTCCCCCAGGAATCCGTAGGCCGCCTTCGTGCTGGGGGTGTCGATCCGGCAGATTCTCTTTGCCGGATCGCGGCACAGTTCGCCCGTGTCGGAGAGCCTGTGCGCCTCTTTGGCCCCGGGTGCCGCCTCTTGCGCGGAGTAGAGATGGTCTGCGCGCGCCGGATGGCCCGGCAGGATCATCCCGGCTTTGTGCCGTTCCGCGGCATGGAACAGCGCCGGGAAGTCGGTGACCTTGTGGCGGAAAATATCGTCGTCCTTCAGTTGAACTCCCGCGCTCTCGCGCGCCGGCGCAACATGCCCCCGCCGGAACAGCAGCGCCGCGTGGTAGAAGAGCCCGAATATCGCCGGGTCATTGAACGTCTCGAAGTTCACGCGGTATCCGGTGCCCCCCATCACGACCCCTCCCATGCCGCGCACCGGCCCGCCGGAACGATACCGGTACGTATGGACCAGCATGCCGCTCCATCCCTGGAACGCGCCGGTCGCCGCAATCATGAGCGGGCTCTCCCCCCGCCATTCGTTGGGCCAAACCTGGTCCCACTCCGAAACGAAGAACGGACGGTCGAGCAAACGGTATTTCGCGCAGCTCTGCGCCCAGCCGTATTCCTGGGCCATCATCACCTTGTTGTTCCCCGCCGTGTCGCTCCACATGTCCCAGTAGACGTGCACGTCGCAGAAATCGCGTTCTTGGTAGCTCGACAACCCCGGCAGGCCCGTGTTCCAATTCCCGCCGGCAATGGGGATTCTCACGCCGATCTCCCGCAGGTCGCGCGTCATCTCCGCGTAATACGCGAGTTGGAGATCGTGCAGGAACCGAACCAAGGGTTCGCCGCGCTGAGCGAAATCCACCTTGCCGGACTGGACCGCCACTCCCTTGTCCAGCGCCCACGCGCGGTAACGCTGCTCCAACTGAGACCGGTAGGGCTCGACCGTGATCGGCAGGCTCGTCGCCAGCGTATCGTTCTCGTTCGTGATCGCCGTCAACGCGACGGCGGGGTCCTCCTTGAAGGCGAGGCCCGTGTAGGGGTTCACATGCGTCCACAACTCGCGGTTGAACTGCTTCTGCAATGCCACGAGCCGGGGGTCGTAGTTCGCGTAGGGCTTGGCGGCATTTCCGAGCTGGTCGGCGGCTTCGACGCCGTCGCCGCTCTTGAAGCGCCGATAGGTCAGCAGGTCCAGATACACGTAAATGCCTTCCCTCTTCAGGCAATGAATCAGATAATCCAGCCGGTCCATGCTCTCCGGGTCGAAGCGGAGCGTATCCGGCTTGCTCTCGCCGCGTGTGAACTGGAAGAGGTTGGGGGTGGACCATTCCGCGTCCAGTTGGTGCGTTCGCACCATGTTGACGCCGAATCGCGCCAGGCGGCGCGCCAAGCTCTCGGCCTGCGCGTGCGAGGGGAAGTTGGCCGCCGAATTCAGGCAGGTCCCCCAGAATCGCGCTTCCGAGCCATCCTCGAAGGCGAACCGGTCTCCCCGCACCGTGAGGAAACCGTGTTTGCCCGCCGGTTGCTCATTCCTGAACAGGAAGGAGATGTCGATGGGCGCATCATCCCACGGGAGCACATAGGGCATCCATCGGGACTCCGGCGCGGGAACAGGCGGCATCTTGTTCATGTCAGACGACCTCGATCCACCCGGCGCAACTCCACCGGTCGCCAAAGCGTTCCTTGACGGCAAAACTCACGCCCGGCTTCTTCGTGGCCGGGTCGACCAGTCCGATGGCGAGCTCCACGTGGCCGGGTCGGAAGCCTTCCGGCACGGTGACCTTGCGGTCCAGCCAGACCTCGCCCGGCAGCCAGGAGCGGATGTCCACGTCCTCCAGGACAACGATCGCTTCCTGCTTGCCTTGCCGCAGGCGAACGGCGACGTCGTAGCGTCGGTAGATCGGCGCCACGCCCACGTTGTCGATCCACGCTTTGAAGGTGAACGCCCCCCGATTCGGCGCCTGCCGGCTCACAATCGTCTGCCGCAGGACGTAACGGTAGCCGATGCGATTGCAGAAGCGGGCCAGCTTCTCCAGCCAGGGCTCCGGCAACGCCGTGCTCTTGGGCATGAAATAGGTGGCGTGGTACTTCAGCCCCTGCTCAAGGATGAAATCAAGGTCGAACCCCTGCTGAAACCAGTACATGGGCACGTGCCAGGTCTCGAAGTGGACGGGGCCGCTCTTCCAGGCGTCCGCGGCGGCGGCTTCATACAGGCGCTTGGGGTAACAATTGAACATGTGATTCCATTCCAGGTGGAGCGCGACGTCCGGCCGGCTTCCGGCGCGGCGCAGGTCGCCGAAGGAGTCCGCGCGCCAGCCGCTCCCGCGCCGGATGCTCGAGCGCAACTGGTCCCCCGTGATCGGGTCGCCCGCAATGAGCGCCAGCCGCGGCGTGCGCGCAAACGCCTCCTGCCAGAGCGCCGCGAAGCGGTCGCACTGGTCCGGCCCGCACTTCCCGTCCCCTTCCCCCCACGGGCCGAGAAAGGCCACGTCGATGCTCTCCAGAAGCGGATGCGCGTCATAACGCCGGGCGAACTCCCGGATCAGGTTTCCCCACAGCGTGAAGTACTCCTTCGATTCGTAGTCCGGCACCTTCTCCCGCCAGTCGCTGTAGCTCACTTTGGGGTAGCGGTCGTCGTACCAGAGGGGGAGTCCGGGCTGGCCCGACGCGACATACCCAAACGGCATCAGCCGGACGGCCAGCGTCTGCCCCCGTTCGCGGCAGCACTCCAGCGCCATGTCGATGACGGAGAAATCGTACTCGCCGCGCCGCGGCTCCAATAGCTTCCAGAACCAGCGGCAATAGGCCACCGTCGTCGGCAGGTAGTGCGGGGCGGTCCTCTTCGGGTTGAAGCCGGGGATGTCGGACTTCTCGGTGGCGCCGGGCGCGAGCCCCCCCACCGGCCCCTCCTCGGACCAGGCCATCCCCGGATACAACGGATCGCCGTTGAAACGCTGGAAGGTGCAGAAGCCCTCATGCGGGTTGGCCAGGAACTCGTCGGTGGGGGTGAAGCGGAAATACTGTATCAGGTCCGGATTATCGGCGGCCACGTTCGGTCCCTTCTCTGCGCGGAGATGTCGGCGCGGGCGCCCGACCTGCCAGTTCAGGCTCCGCCGCACCTATAGAATGTATGAATCCATTTGTGCTTCACATTGGCGTTTCGGCATGGTAAGATCCAGCCGTCGGTCGCGTCGCCGGCGCACAAGCTGACGCTACGGAGATTAGCAATTGCCGGGTTGCCGGTCAACAGCCCGTTGTTGCGGCGAATTACCTATTCTTGCGAACTGGGAGAACGATGCGAAACCGATTCTTCACGCGCGCCATGCTGCAGATGCTCATGCGGCCGGAGCGATGGACTCTGGTCAGCGCGCAGTTCCCTTGCGGGGTCAAGCCGCTGCCTCCGGGCGCGCGGCTGAAGGGGAAGAAGAAGCACACCCACCAGCATGACCGCGTGGAGGCGCTCTTCGTGTTCAGCGGCGAAGGGGTGTTCGGTTACCGCGGCAAGCTGTATCCTTCGCGGCCCGGCACGGTCTTCTGCTTCGCCCCGGGCGAGGAGCACGATAGCGTGCTGTCTCCCGAAACATCGGCGGGGGAACACATGCTGATCGAGATATACCGGGACCGCTACATCGGCCGGTTTCTCGACGTGCGCGGCGCCTTCGAGGAGCGATGGACGCGGCTCTTCATTCCGGAGGAACTGCGCCTCTCTCCCGAGGCGTTCTTCCCGCAGCCGGGGATGGATGAGTGGGTCCCCGCGGGCGTGCGGCGCGCGACACTCCTGTCGGCGCTGGCGCTTCTGACCTGCGCTTTGGTCGAGCGGGGGTACTGCCCCAACGCCCTGCGCGAGAGGAAGAGAGACTTCCAGCGAGAGATCATCGGCGCTGTGGAAAAGCACATGCGTGAGACCCTTGGCAGGGAGGATTCGGTTGAGGAACTTGCGCGCATGGCCGGCTACAGCAAGTACCACTTCCTCCGGATGTTCAAGCAACATACCGGGAAGACCATTCATGAGTATGTGGATGGCTGCCGGGCGCTTAAGGCCAGTGAAATGCTCGCCCGGGGAACACTGAAACGGGTCGTTTCGGATACGTTGGGCTTCGCGCACTCCTCCGCTTTCACGCGCTGGCTGCGTTCGCATCGACTCGACTGAGGGCGGTCCTTCCGGCGGCGATCCCCGCGCCCCAAACGCCTCAGTTCCGTGCCGATCTCCCCCTGAGCGTGGACTCGAGGTGGTCCCTTCGTGGCGTAGGGCCCCGCTCCCACCCCGGATAGCACAATTGGGTAATTCCGCGCAAGAACGGATTCTTGACTTCATTTCTCACGCTTGCTAGTCTTGCGACAAGGAAGAGGAAGGCGGCGCACGGGGTGCGCAACACCGGCAAGGCGCCGGCCTGACTCGAAAACGTCGATGAAAGCAAGAATGGATTCTTGCGAGTCTGTATTTATGCATAGTGAGTCTTTCAGAGAACGGCGCGGCGTAAGATGACGGGTCGCTTGGGAGGCGACCGACAGGGGAAGGGTTTTTTTGAGGAGGGAGGGTGTCATGGCGCGAAGATTAGGCACGGTTGTTCGTACATGGTCCTCCGCGTTTACGCTCATCGAGTTGTTAGTCGTGATCGCCATCATTGCCATTCTGGCCGGAATGCTGTTGCCGGCGCTGGCGGCGGCCCGCGAGAAGGCGCGTCGCACCGCCTGCATGAACAATCTCAGCCAGATGAGCAAGGCGATGGAAAGCTACTGCGGCGATTACTCCAGCTACTTCCCCACCTGGCCGGGGGATGGCCAGCAGTCCAACATGGATGGTTCGTATCCCGCATACTGGTCGAATGGCGGCGGCACCTACTCTGACGGACGCCCGGACCCCGGCGGGGCAACGGCGGCTATTGTCCATACCGCCAACACGATGGGGCTGAGCTATGCCTATGGTCCGCATCGGTTCACGACCATCGCGTACGGACTCAATCCCAACGCCGCCGCGCAATACAATGCGGGCTATCTGCATACGGCGCCCATTGGCCTGGGCTACCTGGGCTTCAGCGGCTATCTCACGGACGCCCGCACGTTCTATTGCCCCAGCGTGGGCGACAGCCTGCCCTGGCACCGGGACTATAAGGCGAACTGGGCTCAGCCCTATCTGAAGACCGTGGGCGATCTCAAGGGGCTCGGCGGCTTCGACTTCGACCACATCAAGCGCGGCAACTATCTTCCCTGGGTGAGCAGCAGACCCCCCACCCCCGGCCCCAACACCTGGAACTACTTCCGCGCCTGGAGCAACGGCGGGAACGAGCCGGCCTGGCTCCAACCGACCAACACGCACACATGGCCGGATATCGCCGTCGAGTCCAACTACATGTACCGCAATCAGGCCATCGTCTATACCTATTGGAACAACGACGCAGCCAGTGCGATCAAGTGGGTGAAGCCCAGACTCGTGGCGCCGTTGGACACCAGTTGTGCGTATAACGCCGCCGCTAACAAGAAGGGGGGCAGCGCGGCCTTCAAGACGCAGAAACTCCTGGGCGACCGGTCGCTGGTCACCGATAGCTGGATGCGCGGTCGTGGACGCGGCGCCACGTCCGAGACGGTGGCGCTCTGGCCGGAGCCCGGCCATGGCGTCTACGCGCATCGCGACGGTTACAACATCCTGTATGGCGACTGGAGCGCCAAGTGGTACGGCGATCCTCAGCAGCGGATCGCGTGGATAGGCCCGTACAAGGATGCTTCGGACACCGCCACGTTCGATGGCGCGGCCAATACCTGGGTCGGCTGGAATGCCAACAGCGGCGTGGATGCGCTGTTCCCGGGCATTTCCGAGGCCTATTATGGCACTGGGGTCTATCCGAACTCCTGTCCGGCTTGGATGCTCGGATTCCACCTCTTCGATACGGCCGCCGGCATTGACAATTGACGCACGGTTCGAAAGATGATGCCCCTTGCGAAGGCGGCCCTGCCGCCTTCGCAAGGGCGCAACCGGCCCTTCACGCAACTCCCTGAGTCCTTCCTTCTGTCCCCTACTGAAGAGGTATTTACGATGAGATCGTCTCGCATGCGCATGGCCAGCGAAGGTTGGCGACACGCGGGTTGGGGTTGTCTCCTGCTCGCGGTCCTGAATTTCGCATCCTACGGGGTCTCAAACGCCGATGACGTGACCGACCGCCTCAAGAACGATCCCATGATGATGCCGTTCTACACCGGCAAGATCCTTCCGACGCCGCAGCAGGCGACCTATTCCACCGAGTTCATCCCGCTGGCCAAGACCGCGATTCTGCTGGGCGCGGGCATCGCCCCGGAAGACCAGCGCGTCAAATTGATCCTCGACCGGATCACGCGCTATGGCGGGAACGCCGCCGTGGTGGCCTCTGCCAGCGCGGAGTGCGAGACGCTGATCTGCCTGGGCGACACCGCTCCGGGGCAGGGCGTCGCCGCGCCGGACAAGGAGGAAGGGTACGTCCTGCGCGCCTTCCTGAAGGATGGCAAGAACGTCATTGTCCTGAAGGGGCATGACGCGCGCGGCCTCCTCTGGGCGGTCGCGTCGCTCAACCAGCTCATCACGTACGACAAGGGGCGCTGCGTCGCGCAGAAGGCGGATGTGGTGGACTATCCCACCATCCACAACCGCGGCTTTGTCGGCGGCACCATACGGACGAAGGACACGCCCGTGATCTCCGGCTGGCCGCGCCTGAGGTTCTGTTCCCCCCTCGCCGATTACATCGTGGACTTCAAGCTGAACAAAGTCTGCTTCGGCCCCGGCGTGGTCGCGGACCGGACCAATCCGGAGCACTCGTGGAAATCACCGCTGCCCGAAGTGGTGATCGAGGACCTGCGCAAGACCGGAAAGTACCTGACCCCGCTGGGGATCGAGTGGTACGTGGAGATACAGAACCTCACCTGGACGACGCCGGACTTGCAGGTGCGCTCCAAGAATGAGGAGGATTTCCAGTGCGTCTTCAAGACGGCATGCACCATCATGGACGCGGGAGGGTACGTCGGCCTGGTCTATGACGACCTGCGGTACGACATGAGCCCGGAGGACGTCAAGGACTTCGGCAGCGCGCGCGAGGCGGACACCTACTTCCTGAACAAGCTTTATAACGCCCTGAAGAACAAGTATCCCGGCCGGCCGGTGAAGATGGTCTTCTGCCCGCCGTTCTACTATGGCCCCGGCGCCGGGCACACCTACCCGGAATCGCGCGAGGAGTATCTGGCGGCCCTCGGCGAGCGCCTGCCGCAGGATATCGGCATCTTCTGGACCGGCGACAGCGTGAAGACCGGCGTCAAGAGCAAAGAGTCGGTGGCGTGGATCAACAAGCTGATCCGCCGCAAGCCGCTGCTCTTCCAGAACACCACCGGGGTGAATCACGCCTATTATCTCCACTACTTCACCGACCCGGTCCCGGCCTGGCGCGACTGGCATTACGAGGGGTTCTTCGACGACATTGACACCTACATGCCGAACGTGAACTTCCCCGACAGTTCCGCGTCGCAGTTGACCTGCGCGGACTTCCTCTGGAACCCGAAGGCGTACAATCCCGAGCAGTCCATAGCTGAGGCGGCGAAGAAGTTGTGCGGGCCGGAGAGCTACCCGGCGCTGGTGGAGCTCAACAATCAGTTGTCCTACTTCGACCAGTTTGACGGGCGCGTCTCCCCCAATGCCGCCCGGAACCTCGCGACGATGGAGCAAACGATGGTGGAAGTCGACCGGCTCTGGGCGGAGGCGCAGGCCGTGCATCCCGCCGCCGTCGAGAAGTGGTGCGGCATGGGCTGGTGCATCCAGATTCAGAAGAACTTCATCGCCACCGTGAAGAAAAATCCCGACCTGGCCACCTTCGCCAAGAACGCCGACGAGTCCCGCGCCCTGGCGGTGAAGGAGGGACAGTTCAATCCGGAGAAGGACATTTTCCTTTCAGCGTATGACTTCACGGGCGGCTATCCGGCGCAATACTATGCGACGTTCTGCGAGAAGCGGCTGGCGACGTGGGTCTATGGCGCCCGCACCACCAAGTCCTCCATGACCGCCGATTTCGCCGTGGACCCGTGGCCCGCCGCCGCGGATTACCGGCTGATCATCTCCGGCCAGAATGACGACAAAGACAAGAAGAGCCGAATCCGAATCCGCGTGAATGACAAGACCGTCTTCGAAGGGGAGAACCCCTTCACTCGCCACGCCTGGTCGACGGCCACGTTCACCATTCCCGGCGGCGCGCTCACCCGGAGCAGCACGCTGACAATCCAGAACATCGAAAACTCGGACAACGTCAGCGGCGCCCCCTGGGTCATGCTCAACTACGCGGTGCTGAAGAAGGGGGAGTAGCGCAGGAGTGGGATTGCCCGGGGGAACCATGGACTACGCGACAGCGATTCGCGCGGTCCTCGGCTCCTCCGGCGTCTCGCCGGCGCGGCAGTTCATGGCCAACGACGAACCAATCACAACGAGGCGCTGGTCCGGCGCGGTCTTGCCGCTGGCAGCGGTATTCCTGTTTCTTATTGGCCTGGTCCGCGCGGACGAGGGACAGGGTGGAGAACTCAAAATCATGCAGCCTGCAACAGTCGGGGGAACGCCCGTTTCCAAGCAGCCCGTTTTCGGCTCGGCCGCCTGGGTCAAGGTGACAGACGCCGCGGCGTTCAGCCCTCGGGACACGGCGGAGGACGCCGTCTTTGATGGCAGGATGTGGCTGAGCAACGGCTACTACCACGGCAATGTCCTGTACCGCGACCTCTGGGCCTCGACCGACGGCCTCACCTGGGCCAAGATACTCGATAACACCCCCTATGACGGGTACAGCGAGATGGCTGTCTTTGATGGCAAGTTGTGGGCCGTCAAGAGCAGCGTCTGGTGCACGGAGGGGGGAGTCGTCTGGCGGCAAGTGCTGGACAAGACGCCGTTCGGGGAGCGCGGCTACGGCGAGCTGGTGGTTCATGACGGCAAGATGTGGCAACTGGGCAGCGGCGCGGATGTCTGGAACACCGCGGATGGCATTCACTGGACGTGCGTGTGCAACGAGGCGCCCTATGGGGACCGAGCCGCCTCCGCCGTGGTGGTCCATGACGGGAAACTCTGGCTCATGGGCGGCAGGCTTCGCGGCGAGAATACTCCGCCGGACAAGGGGTACAAGCAGTACACCACGTTCAACGACATCTGGTGCTCAGCGGACGGCGCCAACTGGGCCCGGGTCGTCGAACATGCCCCCTGGTCCCCTCGGATGTGGTTCATCGCGAAAGAATATGCCGGGGAAATCTGGATCGTCGGCGGCTATGACAACGCCAACGCCGCCAACCTGGGGGACGTGTGGCACTCAGCGGACGGGCAAGATTGGAAAGCCTTTGCGCCGGAGACAACGTTCTCGCCGCGGCACGAGCCGACTCTGTACGTGTACGACCACAGCCTGTGGGTGGTGGCCGGCAACTCATGGCCGGTGAAGAATGACGTGTGGCGGCTCACTTTGCCGGGCGCCCAGTAGGGAAACGACCCCATAAGGAGAAGCAGAGATGCTCATCCGAAAGAGGAAAACGGAGTACCGCGTCCTGAACCGCGAGGAGTGCGCGACAATTCACGCGGCGTCGCTCGAAATGCTTGAGCGAACCGGCTGCAGTGTCCAATCGCGCTCGGCGGTGGAACTCCTGAAGCAGGCCGGCTGCAGCGTCGACGGCGACCGCGTGCGCCTCCCCGGCAGCCTGGTGAAATGGGCGCTGCACTCTGCGCCGCAGAAAGTGGCGCTCAACAACCGCCTGGGCCGAAGGGCCATGATCCTCGAAGGCTCGAACACCTATTACGGCACCGGCTCGGACTGCCTTTACACCATGGACTTGGAGACCGGCGCGCGGCGCAGGTCGCGCAAGGCGGACGTGGCCAACTTCGCGCGGCTGGTGGATGGCCTGCCGCACCTGGACTTCGTCATGAGCATGGCGGTTCCGGAGGAGGTGAAAGAGGGCTCCACGTTCGTCCATGAGTTCCAGGCCATGGCCGAGAATACCACGAAGCCGATCGTCTTCACCGCCCACGGGATCGAGGACATGAAGGCGATCTATGACATGGCGGCGGCCGTCAAGGGCGGGGAGGAGGCCCTCCAGCGAGAGCCGTTCATCCTGCTCTACAGCGAGCCGATCCCGCCGCAGGTTCACTCGGAGATGGGGATCGAGAAGCTGATCTTCTGTGCGAAACGGCATATCCCGGTGACCTATCCGACCGGCTCCATGGCCGGCGCAACGGCCCCCGCAACGCTCGCCGGCGCCATCGCCCTCGGCAACGCTGAGACGCTGGTCGGGCTCGTGATCGCCCAACTGGCGCGCCCCGGCGCGCCGTTCGTCTGCGGCGGAAACACCAGCATCATGGACATGCCCACGGGTTGTTTCACGTACGGAGCGCCGGAATTCCACCTCGCGTTCTCCGCATACGCGGACCTGGCGAAGTTCTACGGCCTGCCCGTCTGGGGGCTGGCCGGCGCCACGGACGCAAAACTCCTTGACGCACAAGCCGGCATGGAGTTGGGCGTCCAGATCCTCATGGCGGAGCTCTCCGGGGCGCAGTTGATCCACGACGTCGGCTACCTCGACTCCGGGCTCTGTTCGAGCCTGGAGATGGTTTGCCTTGGAAATGAAATGGCCGCCATGGCTCAGCGCATCTCGCGCGGCGTCGAAGTGTCCCCGGAGACGCTGGCGCTCGACGTGGTGGACGAGATCGGGCCGGCGGGGAACTTCCTCGAAACAGAGCACACCCTCAAGCACTATCGCAACGAATCCTGGTTCCCCGCCGTGCTGACGCGTTGCTCGACCGCCGAGTGGAACCGGCAGGGCAGCCCGGACGTCCGCCAGTTGCTCAACCGCCAGGCAAGGGACATCCTAGCGCACCATCAGCCCGCGCCGCTCTCCGCTGGAGTCCGGGAGAAGCTGGCCGCCATCGTTGCGCAGCGCGAAGCATCCCTCTAGCGGCTGCGGCATCCAGGAACCCGTCTGCACAAATCTTCAGCACTGATGCGAGGCTGATGACTAGGAGTTATCCTTGCACTCCTTCGAGACACTGCACGTGCGTTGGATGGAGGGAACGCTACTGTAATCAAACTTTCTTAAACTTATGGACAATTGCCGGGCCGGCGCAAGTTGTTATCAAGAAGCGCGCCTTTGGAGCGCCTTGCGCATTGCCTCCAGAATCATCCGAACCCCTTTATCCCCCAGTTCCTTCGATGCCTTCGTTGCCGAGCGGGTGTACCAGGCCTTGGGATCATGCAACTTCATTTCCACCGTTTCGGGGCAGAGAGCCATCATCAATGAGGTCTCCCCCTCGCCCGCGTGGTCGAAGGGATATTGCGCGATGATCCCCGGGGTCATGAGCGGGTGCCCTTGAATCCAGTTGAACGGATCATCTCCGGCGCTCTGTCGGGCGTAGTAGTCGGCCATATTGTTATTGCCCCACCACCCTTCGCCCCTCTCCTTTTCTAGGAACTCCATGATCGCCTGCCGGGCGGCGAGTTTGAACGCGAGGTCCGTGGGCATACCGGCGGCGAAATTCTCGGTTTGATGGTGAATGAAGAAATGGATGTTGCGAAAGCCGATCCGCAGGAGGCTGCGGAAAAGCCCCTTGGCGAAGGGCAGGAGTTCGCTCGAATCAACGTGGATGGTGCCACTTCCTTCCGCGAGCGCCACCGCGTAGCTGGCCGCTCCGTAATAGAAGGGCGGCAGGATGATCAGCGGCATCTCGTTTTCAAGCAGTTCGACCGCCTTGACTACGGCCAGTGTGTCCATGCCAACGGGAAGATGCTCGCCGTGATATTCCAGCACGCCCAACGGAAGGATGGCGGGCCATTTCTCGGCGATGGCCTGCCGAATCTGCGAAGGACGCATCAGTTCGTATCTCATTCCGTGTTTCCTTATCCGGGGAAGCCCATGACCGTGTAGTATGCCAAATTTGGCTGCCGCACGTCGGCCCGGCCGATCTGGCAGATTACCGGCACGCTGCTCTCCAGCTTCAGGGCGTACTGCCCGCTGGGGATGAAGAAGCCGTCGAATCCCTCGTCGCTGCGAATGCAGCGCACCCGCCGCGCCCCGACGCTCAGCACGGGCGGCTGCTCCGGCTCCCGGTCGGTATAGTACACCGTGAGGGTGATTTTTGCCTCTTGGGCGTTCGGATTGAGGATGACGAGGGATTCATGTCCCTTGAACTCCCCATGGCCCGCCGGAGGGATGTCCCCGTCCGGAAAGAACCACACCTTCTGTCCCAACATCTTCTCGGCCATTCTTTATACCTCCACCATCTTCATGTACTTCCTCGAGAGCTTCTCCACCCCGCCCTTCTTTACCCGCACGCCATTCTCCCAGCGCAGCCCGAAGTCCTTGTCATAGAAGAACGTGTCCACCTGGAAGGTCATGTTCTCCTGCAAGTCGTAG